>Ga0101944_10005777_pt1 | contig 13700 bp, 9 predicted proteins | sample DewCreD2012metaG_FD_75245 | JGI IMG/M metagenome (GOLD analysis project Ga0101944, IMG submission 75245) | Hot spring sediment bacterial and archeal communities from British Columbia, Canada, to study Microbial Dark Matter (Phase II) - Dewar... ... | reverse complement strand
ATGAGCGAACGGGGGTTGATGTAGCCGGTTCCCAGCAGCGCGCCCTTGCTTGAATGGACTTGAACCCAGCTTCCGGGCTCGATCCCACTCAGGGGCTCCGCGATTTCGTTGCTGAAAACCCACCGATGGCCCTGAAGAATGCGTCTTTCCCTGCCCGGGTGCAGGTGGATCGGAATCATCTCGCCTAGATCCATGGTCAATACCTTCCGTCGCTTTCGTCCAACAAAAAAAGCGCCCGGGCGGGGCGCTTCCCTCAACCAGAATCGAGGAGGTTCAGCTTTCGCCGGCGCTCCGTATGGAATCGAGGAGAATCTGGTAGTTCTCGTAAATTTCCGCCGAGCTCTCGATCACCTCGTAGAGATCGTCCAAGTCCATGTTGATCACGGCATCCTTGTCCGGAGACTCCTCCTTGAGCTCGATCCAGATCCAGTCGAGGAGCATCTCCTCCCGATCATCGTAGCCTTCCTCCCGGGCGTCCAGTGTCCCATCGTTCACCTTGCGCGCAACTTTTTTCAAAGCTGCCCTCACGAAGTCCTTCATGTCCATATGCGGATGCCTCCGTAAATGCCCGGAGCATGCTCGCGCATGCTCCGAAAGTGTTGTCGATTCCAGCCGTTTTCGATGCCGTGATGATTCTATGATGCGGCTTCATAGCTCATTTGTCAAAATGATTCAATGGCGGATGCCATGACTTTGGCACTTCCGCAGCCATGCAATCCGTGTGAGGAGGGCGAGGGGTTCGGCGATTCATGGAAGAGTAAAACACTTGATTTTGGGCGATTCTGGTCTAGACTGACACCTCTTTCAACCGAATGGACTGCGGTGAGCCGACATGCGAAATCAAATGGACGGAACGGGGAAGGGACGAGGGATGCCCGAGCGGCAATACATCATCGATGCGCTGACCATCCAGGATTCCTGGCGTCTCTTCAAGATCCTGGCGGAGTTCGTGGATGGGTTCGAGACGCTTTCCGAGCTTTATCCGGCCGTATCGATTTTCGGCTCGGCCCGCGTGAAGCCGGGGGACGAAGTTTATGAGAAGACCGTCACCATCGCCCGGAAGCTGGCGGAAAACGGCTACCACGTCATCACGGGCGGGGGACCGGGCATCATGGAGGCCGGCAACAAGGGGGCCAGGGAAGGCGGGACCAAGTCCGTGGGCCTCAACATCGAGCTGCCCCTGGAGCAGGAGCCCAATGCCTACTCCAATCTGCGCCTGAACTTCCAGTACTTTTTCGTGCGCAAGGTCATGTTCGTGAAGTACGCTCAGGCCTACATCGGCATGCCGGGCGGCTTCGGGACCCTGGACGAGATCTTCGAGGCCCTCACCCTCATTCAGACCCGCCGCATCAAGCCCTTCCCCGTGGTCCTGGTCGGGAAGGATCACTGGAAGGGCATGCTGGCCTGGATCCGGGACAAGCTGCTGGCCAGCCAATACATCTCCCCCCAGGACCTCTCCCTGGTGACCGTCCTGGACGACCCCGACGACGTGGTCCAGACCATCAAGCGATACGTCATCGTCTGATACCGGGGGTGGATCTGAGGCCCCTGGTCCTGCAGGGCTCAAGTCCCTGGCCGGTTGCTGGCTCCCAAGCTTGAGCCCTGGAGCCAGCCGATCCAGTCAGCCATTTTCCTTGGAGCGCACCGGTCACCCCTCGCGCGGGACGAACTCGATGTGGCCGGCGTTGGCCGGGACATTGGGGGCCGCCTCGATGACGATGGGGACCTTGAACCGCTCCTCGAGGCCGACGATGTCGGAGCGCTTCTGGTTCAGGAGATAATTGGCGACTTCGGGGGCCACGGTGGCCTTGACGACGGCGACCTTGCGGTGCGCAAGGGTCGCCCAGATCCTGCGCAGGTATGAGAGGGCGGCCGCCTCGTCGGAGCGCACGATGCCGGCTCCCTGGCAGATGGGGCACTGGCGGAAGGAGCCGCGCAGGATGTTGAGCCCGAGGTGCTGCCGGGAAAGCTCCAGGAGCCCGAATCGGGAGATCTTCCCGAGGGTGATCTTGGCCTTGTCCTTCTTGACCTCCTCCTTGAGCCGCCGCTCCACGTCCCTCATGTGGCGGTTTTCCCTCATGTCGATGAAGTCGATGACCACCAGACCTCCGAGGTCCCTCAGGCGCAGCTGGCGGGGAATCTCGGTTGCAGCCTCCATGTTCACCTTGAAGACCATCTCCTCCAGGTCTCCCTCGCCGTTGGTTCGCCCCGAGTTGACGTCGATGGCCACGAGGGCCTCGGTCGGGTCGATGAGCAGGTGGCCGCCCGATTTGAGGGGGACTTTCTTGCGGAAGATCTGCTCGATCTGATCCTCGAGGTTGTACTTGCCGCAGATGGGGCCGTCGTCCTTGTGCAGCTTGACGGCGCGCTCGTGGCTGGGGCTGATGATGTTGAGGAAATCCTTGACCTGCCGGTAAACTTCGCGGTCGTCGACCAGGATGGACTTGATGTCGGGGTTGAAGTAGTCGCGAATGACGCGTATGGCGAGATCCTGCTCCTTGTAGATCAGACTGGGCGCCGGCGACTCCTGGACCTTCTTTTTCACCTCGTCCCAAATCCGGAGCAGGTTGCCGAGGTCCTTGCCGATTTCCCGCTTGGTGCGGTTGAGGGCCGCCGTGCGTATGATGATTCCCATCTCCTCGGGGACGTTCAGGCTGCGGACCAGCTCCTTCAGATGCTCCCTCTGCTCGGCTTCGTCGATCTTTCGCGACACCCCTCGCTGGGACTGGCCCGGCATCAGCACCACGTCGCGACCGGCAAGGGAGATGTAGGTGGTGAGCAGCGCCCCCTTGTTGCCGATCTCCTCCTTGACCACCTGGACCAGGACTTCCTGGCCCGTTTCGATGACGTCCTGGATGCGGACCGGCTCCGGCGGGTCCTGTCGGTAATACTCGGGATGAATCTCCGTGAAGGGCAGGAAGCCGTTGCGCTCCATGCCGAAATTGACGAAAGCGGCCTGAAGGCTGGTCTGGACGTGGGTGATGATCCCCTTGTAGATGTTGCCGACGACCTTGCCCCGGCTGGCGGTTTCGATGAAGAAGCCCTCGAGGGTCTGGCCCTCGACCAGGGCCACCCGGAACTCCTCGGGGTGTACGGCGTTGATGATCATGACTTGCTGTGCCATATTCCGGTGACCTTACTCCTTTCGTCTCCCGTTGGAGTCCCTGTGCTGCGTGGCCTGGTACATGAAAGTGCGCAGGGCCGCTTCGCGGTTGGGCTGGATGGCGCCGTCATAAGGTGTGTCGAGATATGGGATCCTCATCTCGTGGAGCATCGGCCTGAGCACCGACGAGGCGATGGTGCTCGGCATGCAGGTGAAGGGAAAGACGTTCACCACTCCATCGAAGCCGTGGTGGACATATTCCAGGGCTCCGCCGATGCTGAGGACGGCCTCGGTTCCGATGGCGAAATGAAACAGGCTGTTGCTCTCCAGGCGCCGCTGCACGGTTTCGATGGTGTGGTCCGGCTCGATGTCGAGGTGCTCGAGCACGGCCCTGTAAACCTGGCCCTGCCTCCAGCGCTGATAGTATTGCTCGATCTTGAGGCCGAGCCATTGCTTGAAAACCTGCCGCAGCCCGCGGTGGTTCTTTTCCCTCCAGGCTTTCCTCCACTGGTGCTCCGCCTTGCGGACGGACTCATAATTGACGAAGTTGATCCATTCGCCCAGCGACGCGTTGACCACCTCCCCCCCGTAAGCCTCTAGCTTGCGGATGATGTCCTGGTTCGAGTGGGGATGGGTCCTGAGATAGATCTCGCCGATGATTCCAATTCTCGGCCGCCTCCGCTCCCCGGGCTTCATGAGGCTCCGGGCGCCGACGGCGATATCGCCGAGGCTGGTGAGGAGTCTGCCGAAATCGAGCTCGGGGCCCATGCCCTCAACGGCCTTGACCATGGAATCCAGCGCACCGCCCATGAAGGCGTCGGTGGCGCCGCGCTCCCTTTCGTAAGGCCGGACGCGGCACGTCATGCGGTCCAGAACGTCCGCGATTATGACGGCCACGTAGCTCAGCTTCCTGAAGTAGGAGGATTTTCCAGGCGGGATGATGTCGGCGGTGGCATAGTTGTTCTTGGTGGAAATGTAGACGATGGGAACGCCTCTGTAGGCTTCGAAACGGTCCAGGACCAGGCGCTGGAGCTTGTTGTACATGCCGAATCGGCAGGGACCGTCGGCCTCGGGCAGGAAATACACGTATCGTCTCGGGTTGAAGTCCTCTCCGAGGCGCCGGCGCTCGCCTTCGAGATGGTGAAGGATATCGCCAAGGGTCACCTGGCAGGGGAAGCATTCCTTTCCCGAGGTGTACTCCCTCCCCAGGGCCAGTCCCTGGTAGGTCTCCATCACGACGGCGTCGGCGCCGACGGCTCGGAAGCTTGCGGCAATGAGCCTGGAGCCGGTCGGCGACATGTCCGGGATGAGAAGCCTGCGACCGGAGACATCGAATTGTTGAACGCTCTCTCCGAGGCGGTTGAACGCCGATGAATCCATATCCTCCCTTTTCCTGAAATCCGAATGAATAGCTCGCTCCGGCTGTGGACCGGCCTAGGTCACTGGCACAGGACCTCGAAGGGCTTCCTGCTCTCGAAGGCCGCCTCGCGCTCCCGCCGCTGAAGGTTTCTGACGACATTCCTGTAAGCTTCGATGCGGGTCAGCATTCCCGCCACCGCGCTGTGCTCATCGAGTTCGAGGATGAGAAAAGGCTTTTCGCGCAGCAGATGGCGGTAGAAATGCTCGATGAACGAATCGGCCCCGCAGCTGAAGTTGGTCAGGTGCACCCCAAACCAGTTGGGGGTGCGGGCCACCTGTTTGGCGGCTCGCAGGATCTTGGCACCGAGCCCCCAGTACATGCGGGGGAAGTCGGTCAGGTCCTCGCCGTCGAGATCCAGAAAATCCAGGGGCAGCGCCTTGATGCCGAGCTTGGCGAGCTGCCTGCCGAGCTGCAGATTGAGCCGCTCGTCGTGGAGATTGTAAGGCCGCCCCGAGACGATCCACACCGCCTGGTCGGGTGGAGTCCGCTCAAGGATCGCCCGCCCCCGCCGGACGAGGTCCCCGCGGAACTGCATCTGCCTCCGCCAGGCCTTGTCCACCGCCCGTTCAAGGGCCTGGATCGGAGGTCTCAATGCCTCCGGGAACGCCTTCAGAATGGGCTCCACGAGATGCTCGGGACCATCCTTCATATGCAGGACCGGGCGAATGAGCCGGTCGTCGGGTATCCCGAGAGCTGCCCGCACCATGTACTGAGAGGCCTGGACGAGGGGGCAGAAAAGGCCGTTCTCCTGGGGGTCGGGGACCGGCATGTTGATGACGGTGGGCAAAAAAAGATAGGGGGCATGGTCCAGCAGATGATGCACGTGGCCGTGGAAGACCTTCACGGGAAAGCAGGTCTCGGCCGTCATGCTCTCCAGGCCGCGGAGGACCACCTTGCTGTTGGTCCGGGGACTGATGATCACGGGGAAGTCCAGGGAGCCGAGCAGATGGGCCCAGAAAACCCCCCACTCCAGGGTGTGAAGCCCCAGGGGAATCCCAACGGCGGGTCGTCCCCCCCCCTCCTTTCGACTCACTTCCAGCCGCGACGCACCGATTTCTTCCAGCGCCTCGTCGAAAAGCTTCTGTCTGTAAAGGAAATGGTTTTCCTCGACAACGCCGTCGTATCGGCTGATCTCATAACGACCGCAATCCCCACCCCAGACGCTCTTGGAGCCGCCGAAAGTGTAAGTCTTGAGCTTGCACTCATTGTGGCACTTCTTGTCGGCCCGGCACACGGATTCATGGAATTCCACCCGCATCTCGACCAGGCCTTCGAGGTCCCGGAACCTCGACGGGATCTCCTCCTTGTGCACCAGCTCCCGAACAGCCAGCGCGGCCCCGAAGGCGCCCATGACCTCCCGGTGCCTGGGCACGAGAATCGGCCGATTGAGCACCTTCTCGAAGGCGGCGACGATTCCCCGATTGAGGGAGGGGCCCCCCAGAAACATGATCCGCTGCCCGATAAAGCGCTTTTCCACCACTCGATTGAGATAATTGTGGACAATGGCGTAGCAGAGTCCCGCGATGAGATTGGCTCGCGCAGCCCCTTTCTGGGCATAGCCCACCAGGTCGGATTCCATGAAGACCGTGCAGCGCTCGGCCAGGTGTATGGGCGAGGGGGCCGAGAGGGCGATGTCCTGGAACTCGCCCACGATGTTGATCCTCATCTTGTTGGCCAGCTCGTGCAGAAAGCTTCCCGTTCCGGCGGCACACACCTTGTTCATGTCGAAATCCAGGGGATGGGATTTATCGATGTGAATATACTTCGAATCCTGCCCTCCGATCTCGAATATGGTGTCGATGTCCGGGTCGACGGCTACGGCGCCCCGCGCGTGGGCCGTGATCTCGTCGATGACCAGGTCGGCGTCCAGGAAGTCTCCCACAACGTTGCGTCCCGAGCCTGTGGTGGCGATGGCCTTGAGGCGCACGCGCTTTCCCACCTCGGAGACGAGGGATCGAATCAGCCGCTGAGTCACCTCGATGGGCTTGCCCTGGGTCGGGACGTAGCACTTGTGGATGATCTGCCCCTCGTCGTCAATGAGGGCGTACTTGGTGGAGGTGGACCCGATGTCGACCCCGAGGAAGGCGGAAATCTCGCCCTTCTTTCGAGCCGCCCATGGGGACAGCTCGTTGTCCGCATCGAAATGCGTCATCTCCAGGGAAAGGGGCCGGGCTTCAGGGAATGTATAATGGGTGTTGGAGCCCAGCTTGTCGAGGCGCGACACATCCAGCCGGCAGGTCCAACCCTGTTGCTGGGCCTGGATGGCGCATCCCAGGGCGCCAAGGGACGTGTGGTGGGCCGGGACCTGAAGTTCGGGGAAATAGTGGCGGAACGCCTGGACCTGCAGTTGATTGGAGGCCAGCCGGCCCAAAAAGACGATGGGCTCCGCGAGCTCGCGGCTGGCCACGATGGTGCTCACATAATTGGCGGCGTTCCCATGGTGCAACCCGGCGATGATGTTAGGAAGCGACTCCCCCTTGTTCTGAAGGTGAATCATGTCGGACTTGGTGAATACCGTGCAGCGGCAAGCCACGGGAGCCGGGTAGGTGGCCTGCGTCCCCAGGGCGATGAAGTCGTCGAGGGTCTGCTGAAGCTTCTCCTGGTTCATGTGGAATTCGGGGCCGTAAAGGGACTGCGCAAGCCGTTCCGCCTGCTGGTCGATGAACGATCCGGTGCCCGAGGCACAGGGACCGTTCATGTTGAAGGAATCCAGGCGCCATTGACCTCCCTCATAGGACAGCTGAAAAAGGGCGGCATCCTGGCCCCCAATGCTGATGACGGTTCTCACCCCCGGTACCACGTGGGTCACACCCAGCAGCTGGGCGATGGTTTCCACCTCGAACGGGGCGCCCAGGATTTCCGACAGAAGCTGTCCGTGCACTCCGGTGAAGGTGATGGAACGGATGTCCGACGCTCCCGGAAAGACTGCCGGGTCCAGAATGCTGTTCAGCAGTCTGTGGGTCTCCTCGTGGAAAAGTCCGAAGTGACGCAGGTACGGGGTTTCCAGCACCACGCGGCGATCCTGATCGATCACCATGCAGTTGATGCTCACCGAACCGACGTCGACTCCTACATCGTAGGCCATGGTCTGTTCCTCTTTCAAGCGGATGGGCCAAGTCTTCATGCGTTCATGCCGGCTGAAACGATCTCATGCTCACGCTTTGGTGAATAGTTAAAGATTTCAGTGAATCCGTGCAACATATTTCTCTATCAAACCTTGCATCCAGGTTCATCGATCACGTCTCGAAGCGCCACGGTCATTGGCGCGGCGCAGTCTCGCGCGCCGGGGCCGAGCGCGTGATCCGCAAGGTGTTGGCGATTACGGTGATGCTGCTCAGGAACATGGCGACGACCGCCATGAAGGGGTTCAGGAAGCCGGCCATGGCGACGGGTATGGCCAGGCCGTTGTAGGCGAAGGCGAAAAACAGGTTCTGTGCGGCGATCCTGCCGTGGAGCCTGGAGAGGGACATGGCGTCCAGCACGCCGGAGAGCTCCCCCCTGAGGAGGCTGACGGCGGAAACCTGCCGCGGGAGATTGACGCCGCTGCCGATGGTGAAGGCGACATCCGCCAGGGCAAGGGCCGACGCGTCATTGATTCCGTCTCCCACCATGGCGACCCTCAGCCCCTCCCGCTGGAGTGATTTGACGAAATCCGCCTTATCCGCCGGGCGCATGGAGCCCATGAATTCGCCGATCCGGAGGGTATCGGCGACCGACCGGGTGGTCTCGCTGGAATCGCCCGACACCAGGACGACTCTCGCTCCCAGCGCCCGAAGGCTCCCGATCGTCTCCGGGGTGTCCGCCCTGACCGCATCTCCGAGCCACAGGAATCCCCGCACCTTCCCGTCCCAGGCAAAAAACGGCGTGGTCATCCCCTCGGATTCCTTCCGCAGGGCCTGTTCGTCGAGTTCAAGCGGAATGGCAACCCCGCTCTCGCCCATGAATCGACGGTTGCCCACCCGGACCTCCTGTCCGTCCACGATGCCGCGGACTCCCAGTCCCTGGAAGTCCTGGAATTCCGAGCATACCCCTGGCTCGATGCCCATCTCCATGCATTTCCGAAGGATTTCCCGGGCGATGAGGTGTCCGGAGCAAGCCTCCACCGCTCCCAGTCGGCGCAGTACCTCGGTTTCGGCCATGAGCGGCGCCTCGATGCCTCGCAGGGCGAATATGCCTTCCGTAACCGTTCCCGTCTTGTCAAAGACGAAGGTTTTCAAGGAGGCGACGCGCTCGAGGGCATTGAAATCCCGAAAGATGAGCCCACGCCGCTTTCCCGCGCTGATGGTGGCCACCTTGGCCAGGGGAATGGCGATGCCCAGGGCGCACGGACAGGTGATCACGAGTACCGAGAGCCCTCGGCGCCAGACCTCCTCGAAGGGGCTGCCGGCGGCCCAGACCCACGCTCCCGTGATGGAGGCCAGGACCACGACCGATGGCACAATCCATCGAATGACCCGGTCCGCCATCTCCTCGGCTGGGACCTTGGCGGCCAGAGCTTCCTGAATCACCCGTATCATCTGCTGCATCAGGCTGCCCTCGACCGGCCGGAGGACGCGGGCCACGAGCGTTCCACTGAGCACCAGTGCTCCGTTCAGAATTTCATCGGGAGGCTTCCTGAATACCGGTCTGGACTCCCCCGTCAGATACGATTCGTCGACGTCCGCCAGTCCCTCCACGATTTCCCCGTCGATGGGCACCCGCTCTCCCTCGCGGACCAGGAAAAGTTCTCCGACCGAAACCTGACCGCCGGGGATCCAGATTTCCCGACCGGACCGGATCACGCGAACCTTGCCGCCGACAGCCCTCAGGAGCTCCGTCACGCCTCGGGAAGCATTGTCCCGAGCGCCGGCCTCGATGGTTCTTCCGAGCAGCACCAGCGCTACCAGCATGGATGCGGTGTCGTAATAGACGTGAAGACCTCCCGAAATCGTCTGGCGGATGCTGAAGATGTAGGCCGAGAGGCACCCGATGGCGATGAGCGTCTCCATGGACACGGTCCCCCAGCGTATTCCACGGAAGGCCTTGCTCAAAACCGGCGCGCCCGCGTAGAAGACGACCACGGTGGAGAGCAGCCAGAGGGGCCAGGAGAGGCTGCGCACATCGTCTTCGCCAAGGTCCTCGAAAAAGCCGAAGTAGAGGCCCCAGGCGATCATCATGATGTTGGCCGTGAGTATCGCCGCGACCCCGAGCCGAATCTGCAGGGATTTCCTCTCGCGAGCGGTCTCCGAATCGTCCGGGTCCCGAAGGGCCGCATACCCCAGGCGAGAGACGCGATCCAAAATCTCCGGGGGGGAAATGACCCCAGGGAGGTATCGAACCTGAGCCGAATCGGAGCAAAAGGACACCCTGGCGTCAACCACCCCGCGGGTGCGGCGCAGAATGGATTCCACAAGGACGCCGCACGTTGCGCACCACATGCCGGCGACATGGAAGGTGAAGTCGAGGGCTTCCCCTGGAATCCTTGGGGACTCCGCTCCATCCCCTGCCATGAGAAGCTTCTGGCTTCCGGTTTCTGGCTCCTGGTTGAATCTCGTCTTTTTGGGTTCGGATGGCCCCTGGGGGTCATGAGGAATTGCCTTGGGGCTCGATGTGCCAGGGACGGAGGGGTCCTCGCCCGAAGGGGGCGCCGGAACGATGCCGGCATCCACGCAGGCGCGGTAGAGATCCGTGTCGCGGTAGTCCTCGGGAGGACCGTCGGGGCGGTTGAACAGGATCTCGAAGACCGTTCGGCAGCCGTGGCAGCAAAAGGAGAGGGGTCGGCCGCCGGGCGAGGATTCCACGGGGGTTCGGCCCACGGAAGCACCGCAGAGATCGCACTTTCTGGCTCCGGGCTCATGAATGGCTTCAGTCGTCACGCTTGAAAATGAGCTGGCGTCCATGCCGTCACGCGGATGCGGCCCCTCACATGAGGACCAGATAAAGGCCCATGACGACCAGGATCAGCCCGGGCAGCCTCTCTCCGAGTCTCCGATAGAGCCTCACCAGGCCGGCTGCCGAAAGCCCCGCCAGGAAAAGAGCGGGGATGGTTCCGACCCCGAAGGCTACCATCGTGAGGCTGCCCTGAAGCGGGGTTTGGGCGGAAGCCGCGGTAATAATCATGGACCAGGAGAGGCAGCAGGGGAGGAGTCCGGTGGCGAATCCGAGAAGCAGCATGGAGCCGGCATTGTGGGCGGATGCTAGGGCGGGGATTTTCTGGAACACGCCCAGGAGTGGGTTTGAGAAAAGAGCGGTGCATGAAGCCGGCATGGGGATGAGTCGCATCAGGGCAAGCCCGAGGAAGATAAGCATCAGACCGTAAATGGATGTGAGGACCGACTGCGTGTGAGCCGAGGTGAGAACCTTCTCGGCGGTGCGCGTGAAAAGTGCCGCCATTCCCCCCAGGAAAGCGTAGGTCGTCAGGCGTCCCAGGTGAAAGACGCTCTGGAGCAGCAGGAGCCGGGGGCGGAGCCTGCGCGGCGGGCTGTCCGCGGAGTGGGACGTCGCTCCCGACCGCAGGGAGCCGGCAACGACGATGGGCCCGCACATGCCCAGGCAATGCGCACTGCCCAAAAATCCCACAACAACGGGGAACCACAGCAGAGTCATGGGGCATACCCGACGGAGGTCATCGATTCAGGGCATCAGGTAGAACCCGAGCAGTTTGCGCGCATGCTCGTCCAGCATCACGAACTCGACTCCCACATCGCGTTCGCCGATGCTCTTCACGATGACGCTGGTTCGCACAACCGACTTTTCCGCATCGTCCAGCCGGAAATCGACTGTCAGCACATCTCCCGGTTCAAAAGCCGCCTTGCCGATGGGCTGAAACCGCAAACCGCCCAGCGAAAGGTCGTAGACCGCCATCTGCCCAAACTCGTCTCCGCCGGGACGCTTCCTGAAATAGTGGCCCTCCAGGGCGGTGTCCTTCCGGTACTTGGCTCGGGCCTCAAACACCACCTGAAAGCTGTGCCCACAGGTCTTGCACCGAATCTGGGCCGTTTTGCCTCGAATGGCCGCCGCATCGGCTTCAATGGTCTTCGATTGACCGCACTTACCGCAGACGATCACCGCCTCGGATTTACCAGAAATGAATACCTTTTGCACACTCATGCAACAAAGCCCCCGTGGAACCGAAGCCAGTCAGGATTTCGACAGGCCTTCGCGCAGGTCTGAAAATGCGCTGCCAGGAAATGCCTCGAGTTTCGCGATTCAATTTTCAAATTGAGCACCAGCCCCCGTTGACTCCTTTTCATCGAGTCGGGTGCCCCGAAGGGGGCATGAGGGACTGCGACCAAAATAAACCAAAAGACCAGCGGGGCGTTAGAGGTTTTTGAATGAGCCCCTCGGTGGACATTGGCCCTTCTTCGCGTTAATGTGAAAAAGCACGCGAGTGGAGAATCATGCATTCCTGCTCGTGAAAGCTTCGGCGAGGAGGACTCTTTCGTCACGGACGGTTTTCGATCGACGGCCCCGCTTTACAGGGTCCGGTGTGTTGCCGGAATTGTCGTGGAGGAAAGGATGTTTTTCATCAGGTGTTGGATCTTTGCCTTGATGCTGTGCGTCTGGGCGGCGACTCCGAGGGCTCTGACCCTCGACGAGGCCATGGACATGGCCGAGGGCAGTCTCCCGGCCCTCAAGGCGGCAGACAACCGGGTGGGATCGACCGATTCCCTCTACAAGGCCTCGCTGTCCCCCTACCTGCCGACCCTGGACGCGGCCACGAGCCAGGAGAAGCGGAAGCAAAATTCCTCGAGCCTCGACCTGAGCACTTATGATGTCACCCTGTCTTATACCCTCTATGATGGGGGGCGCCGGCGGGCCGACCGCAATATCGCGCGTTTGAACCGGGATTCGGAAAAGGAGGAGCGGGTTCGGACCCTGCTGGACCTCCAATTCGACGTGAAGTCCTCATTTTTCAGCACCATCGCCCGGCGTGACGTCCTGGGTCATCGAAGGCTGCAGGTGGAGGATTCCAGGAAGGACCTCGAGGTTGCCCGGGGCCGCTATGAGCTGGGTGTGGCGAAGCTGTCCGATGTTCTGCAGTCCTCGGTGCGGTTCGAGCAGTCCAAGTTCAGCCTGGTCGAGGCCGAGGGGGAGCTCAGGAAGTCCATGGCCCAGTTGAACTCCCTCCTGGGAAGATCGCTGGAGACGGAATATGACCTAGTGGGAGAACTGGAATCCCAGGTGAGCATGCCTGATCCCGAAAGGCTCGGCCGGGCAGCCCTGCAGCGACCGGAGATCAAGCAGAGCGAATACGCCGTCGAGGCGGCCAGGAACTTGAAGGCGCGACAAATCAGTGAATACCTTCCCGTCATCACCGCCAACGCTTCCTACAATAAATCCGAGGCCAACCGGTTTGTCAGCGACCTCGAGGACAAGGCCATCGGCATCAGGGCCACCTGGAACATTTTCGAGCTGGGGAAGTTTTACCGGACTCGGTCCGCCGAATTCGACCTGCGGGTCACGCGGGACAACCTAGACGAAACCATACGGAGACTCCTGCTCGAGCTGCGGCTGGCTTACGAGGACTATGTCACCGCCTCCAGAAATGTTGACGTGGCCGAAGAGCAGCTCAAGCAGGCCGAGCACAACTATGCGCAGACCTTTGGAGAGTACAGGATCGGCAAGGCGGACATCATCGCCCTGGTTGCGGCGGGGATAGCACTCTCCAATGCCAGGGAGCAGCACACCGTTTCCAGGTTGAGCGTTGTTCTGGCGAGGGTGCTCATCGAGCGGGCCACCGGGGTCGAGCGCATCGATCTCGTGGAATGACGAGGGAGTTCCAGGTTGCAGGTTTCACGTTTCGATTTGTGGACGGGATTTGAAGGGGCGCCCGACTGTTCCATGCTTAGGAAGCATCCTTGGGTTATGCACTTCCCACTCCCGGAGGTTGCCGTTTGAAAAGAGCTCTGGTTTTCGCGGTTCTGATCTTTCTCGTCGTTGGCGGCGGAATCCTTGTCTATCGAAAGGCTTTCAAGGCCCCATCCGTCGAAATTCTCGAGTCGGCCCGGGTAGAGCTCGGGAGCATCCGGGGCGTTCTGGTCGAGACCGGTATCCTGAAGCCTCAGGTGGGTGCGGTGGTCAAGATCGGAGCGAGGATCACGGGGACTGTCGTCTCCATGATGGTCAAGATCGGCGATGAGGTCAAGGCCGGACAGCTCATTGCCCTCATCGACGACCGCGAGCTTCGCAGGAACA
>Ga0101944_10005776_pt1 | contig 13702 bp, 19 predicted proteins | sample DewCreD2012metaG_FD_75245 | JGI IMG/M metagenome (GOLD analysis project Ga0101944, IMG submission 75245) | Hot spring sediment bacterial and archeal communities from British Columbia, Canada, to study Microbial Dark Matter (Phase II) - Dewar... ... | reverse complement strand
ACTCTGGTCATCGTCTCCTACAACACAAATGTTGTTAGTGTGGCTAATTAGCTTAAGAAGCAGTTGTTCCTGTATATAGTTAGTATCCTGATACTCATCTATCAAAATATAACGAATACTGCTGGCTATTTCATCTGCAACATCGGGTTCGTTCAGCAGCAAGTTATAGACCAAACTCTGAAGATGCGCAAAATCAACCCGATTTTCATTAAACAAGCAGGTTTGATAGGCACGATATGCTCTACCTATGGCAGATAAAAATCTATCGCCGGACAGGATAAGCTGCTCCGAGTCAATCAACTCTTCGGTGATCTTGTTGAAATATTCCTTAGCGCCTTCGATCGCGCGTCGTTTGCTATCCCACCTGCTAAAATACCGACCTTTTTGATACTGAACGCCTAATACGCCGTAGTCGTCCCCTATGATCTCATCAAAGTGCTCCAATATAAAGAGAATCTGCGTCAGATCATCCAGCGTCTCATAGTTATGTCCAAGGGACGTTTTGTGGCGGTATTTTCGAAGCAAAGTATTGCATAGGCTGTGAATGGTAGATATATGTAGCTCGGATAGATCGAAATCATCATCAACTTTAATCTCTCGAGCTGCAGCATTCAGACGATCGCGCATTTCAAAGGCGGCTTTTTCGGTAAACGTGCAAAGAACCATCTCTCGAGGCTCAGCTTTGCCGAGTAGAAGAGTATTTAGCGCTCGGAGTATTATAACGAAGGTTTTTCCAGTGCCGGGACCCGCGATAACCAAAAGCGGACCATCTGTATGCCCAATGACTTCTAACTGATCCTGATTGAGCTTTGGATAATCAGAGAGTTTACGAATTGCAGGCGCTATGTTCACATAACCCCCCTCCCTTCGAAAACTAAAAATCTCTCCCCATCATAGTGTCACTCAATTGCCCTGTTAGTTTAGTTTATATTTGTATTTAGTAACTGTCAAGTCGCCTGCGAAATAAATGGCAAACACACTGGCGATAATTATCACAAACGAATAATCCATAGGGGTATAGAGGTAATTTATACCAAATAGGTGTATCGGAACGTTCTGCTCAATTAGCGCATTATGGCAACAAGTGTGCGGGAGTACAAGCCATCTAGAGTATCAACGGCAACGCCGCCGCGTGATGCTGATGCATGTATAAAGTAGCCTCCGCCTATATAAATCCCGCAGTGGTCAACATAACTGTGTTTGCAGGCAAAATACAGTCTATCGCCGGGCTTGATATCGCCATCGATAACAGGAATGCCAACTTTTGCCTGTTCTCTAGCCGTTCTAGGCAAATTAAAGCCATTTTCTTGAAAAACTTTTCTTACAAAAGCCGAACAATCAATACCCGAAGCAGTGGAATTGCCGCCGTAAACATAAGGAACGCCCATATATCTAAATGCAGCCTGCACAATCGGGTTATCTTCAGCTACTCGCTCGTTTCCGCCTCGGTAACTAAAACTTCCACGCGATATAGGACCGATGGTAGCCCTATGTTCCAGCATTTTCACTCTATCGGCAGGAATCCAGCCAACGCTGCCATCTATCATCAAAACACCCAGCCAAGGGCCAGAAGATCCAACAACCGCAAGCGGCGTTCCTTTAAGACAGGTAGAATATATACGCGATCTCTCGTTAGGCTGAGAGCGAATAGCCGATTTATCTGCTGTAATAACGCCAACCCTGACTACTTTCTGCGCTTGGGCGGGTCTGCCAGTTACAGATGTAGTAACTCGAGACTCGGCCGTCTGAGATGACGCACTTGCAGACTGCAATACAGGAGTTTCAAGGGCGAGGGTGATCACTCCATCGGCATAACCAGCACCAGCTAATACGGCTGTCACCAAAATACAGTACAGAGCCAACTGGATATGCATCACAAATGTTGTGGGAAACCCTTTTGTCAATCGAAACATCCCCTACTCCAACAAATAAACCGCCACAAGATTAAGCCTATAAAATTGCGCGGCGGTGCAGCACCATTTATAATTATCGGCCGCACCGCCTATTATTCTCACAAATAGATATCTAAATCCATTCTCATTTCAAGCACCAAGTATCACACAGGACTATATGCTAACTGTGCGACCATGCTCTTTTTATTATATTTTAGCGCTTCGAGAACTGGAATCCTCTTCTTGCACGCTTTCTTCCGTACTTCTTTCGCTCTTTAACTCTAGGATCGCGTGTTAACAAACCAATCCTGCGCAAAGCTGGGCGAAAATCAGGATTTGCCTCTACTAAGGCTTTGGCAATCCCATGCCGAACAGCTCCAGCTTGCCCGCTGATGCCGCCGCCATGAGCACTGGCTACAACGTCAAATCTGCCAATTGCCCCAACAACATCAAAAGGCTGCTCAATAAGCACTTCTAATGTCTTACGGCCGAAGTACTCGCCCGCAGGTTTGCCGTTCACTGTTATCTTGCCTTCTCCAGGCATAAGCCATACTTTGGCTGTAGCGTTCTTCCTATGACCAGTAGCGTAGTACCTTGCAGTCTGCTCCAAGGACATTCCTCCTATACACTATATCTCCAATTTCTCGGGCATTTGTGCCTTATGCGGATGATCTGGACCCGCATAAACTTTCAGTTTTTGTATTATTTTGGCTCCTAATTTGTTATGCGGAAGCATACCCTTAACCGCACGAATTATAGTGCGCTCAGGCTTATCCTGAAGCATCTTGCCGCGGCTGACACTCCTCAGCCCGCCAGGATACATCGTATGCCAATATATTGGTTCTTCCGCCTTCCTACCAGTAAGCTTAGCCTTAGCCGCATTAACTACAATAACAAAATCCCCAACGTCTACATGCGGCGTAAATATGGCTTTGTGCTTGCCGCGAAGTATCTTCGCTACTTCAGCAGCCAAGCGCCCTACAGGCTTATCAGATGCATCTACAACAAACCACTTACGCTCAATCTCCTGTGGTTTGGCTTGAAAAGTTTTCATACTAATAAGTTACCCCCATCAAAACCAATCCATGCGCGGGCGCCGTATTTCCAGCCGCCCACCTATCTTTTGCCTCGAGCATATCTGCAACATCAGCAGGTTCTAACTTACCCAAACCTACATCTACGAGAGTTCCAACAATAACCCTCGCCATACATCGCAAAAACGCATTAGCTGTAATATCTACTGTTACAATCTCTCCGCTTCTGCGAATCGCTATCTCCAGAATATTCCTAACTTTTATCTCGCTTTCATCGCCAGATGAGAACGAAGTAAAATCATGACTGCCAACTAAATACTTCGCTGCTCTGCGCATCGCCGCCAAATTTATTTTATCCGGCACATGCCAACTAAACCTTCCCATCAACGCTGACGGCACGGCAGCGTTCCATAAAATATAACGATAGCTTCTCGCCTTCGCCGAATAGCGAGCATGAAAACTCTCATCTACCTCACTTACATCACTTATCACAATGTCTCTTGGCAGAATCGAGTTCAAAGCAATTGCTATTCTATCCGTCGGAATTGTTCCGCTGGTCACAAAACTAATTACCTGTCCCAGCGCATGCACCCCAGCGTCGGTTCTACCAGCGCCACAAATCCGAACATCTTCTTTTGTCAATGTTGAAAGCGCTTTTTCCAGCTCTCCCTGCACCGTGCGCCGCCCAGGTATTCGCTGAAAACCATGGTAATCCGTACCATCATACTCCACGATGGCTTTGATATTGCGCATTATAGCATTTCAGAAACTAATTAACTATTCGGCGGTAATCTCCAGCTTCACCAACGGCGCGGCATCACCCTGCCGAAAACCAATTCTGGTAATCCTCGTATATCCGCCAGAACGATCAGCAAGCTTCGGCACAATTTGATCAAACATCTTCTTGACCAAATCTTCATCATCAAGCACCCTGCGCACCTGCCTTCTGGCATGCAGAGTACCCTCTTTAGCCGTAGTTACCATCTTGTCGAAAATCCGCCGAGCCTCTTTTGCTCTCGTCTCAGTAGTTTCGATTTTCTCATGCTCGACAAGTGATTTAACAAGACCGCGCAGAAGCGCAAGCCTCTGATCGGTCGGCAAATCTAATTTTCTTCCAGCAACTCTATGACGCATCGTTAGCTAATAAACCTCCATCGGGTAATTACACCCGGTTAAACTTACTCCTCAGTTTCTTCTGCTGATTCTTCGGCCTCTTCATATTCAACGTCATCATCGGATGATTTGGTTGACACCACTCCATCCTTGCTCTTGCGCAAGCTCAATCCCAACATAGCCAGCTTCTCTTTAACCTCACTCAACGACTTCTTCCCAAAGTTTCGAATGTTCATCAGGTCGGTCTCGCTGTACTGAACAAGCTCGCTTATATTGACTATGTTCGCCTTCTTCAGACAATTATACGTTCTTACAGAAAAATCAAGTTCTTCTATTCGAGCATCAGGCGGCTTAGGACCAGCAGTCAAACCTTCCATCTGGAAGTCTATTAGACTGCTCCTTGGGTTATCCGAAAAATCGAAGAACAGCCTAAGATGCTTATCTAATATCTTTGCTGCATCGCTTATGGCATCGCTCGGTCTAATAGTGCCATTAGTCCACACTTCCATAACAAGCTTGTCATAGTCGGTTTTGTGTCCTACGCGGGTTGGTTCGACAATATAGCTCACCTTCCGAATAGGACTAAAAACAGCCCCAACCGGCAGCACGCCGATAGAATGCCTGCCTCTATCCTGCTTCTCCGGCGGCACATAACCGCGTCCAACCTCGACTGTCATCTCCATCCTTAAATTCGCGGTCTCATTGTCAAGCGTTGCTATATACACATCAGGATTAACGATCTGCACTTCTGGCGGACAAATTATGTCTGCCCCTGTCACAACACCTGGCCCATGCGCATCAATTCTTACAACAGACTCGATCTTTGGCTGTCCATCGCGCACAAAGATCACATTTAGTTCTCGAAGGTTTAGGATGAGTTCCGTAGTATCTTCCTTCACACCAGGTATGGTGGAAAACTCATGCAGAACACCTTCAATTTTGATAGTTGTTATTGCCGCACCAGGTATAGACGACAACAAAACCCGCCTGAGTGAGTTGCCCAGCGTCGTGCCAAACCCGCGTTCCAACGGCTCGACAATAAACTTGCCGTAAGCTTCCGAATCCTCAAGTATTTCGATACGAGGCGTCACCATCTCCATAGCACATACACTCCGTTATTATCTCGAATAGAACTCGACGATGATGGACTCTCTAACATCCGTGTCAATGTCATCTCGAAGCGGGACTGAGACAATGACCCCCTTCATTAGATTGGCGTCAAACTGCAGCCAAGATGGAATACCTCTAGAGCTGGAGCCTTCAACCGCATTTTGAATTGTGCTGATTGACTTAGCTAATTCAGCCACTTCAATTGTATCCCCAATCTTGGTCTGATATGATGGTATGTTAACTCGACGGCCATTCACTAATATAAGACCATGGCTCACAAACTGCCGAGCCTGGCTGCGAGAACTAGCAATTCCCATGCGATAAACTACATTGTCTAATCGCATCTCAAGAAGTTGTAAAAGGTTTTCGCCAGTAACGCCGCGCCTTCTCAGCGCTTCCGCCATATAATTGCGGAACTGACGCTCGCGCACTCCATAGATACGACGCAGCTTCTGCTTTTCACGAAGCTGTATCCCATAGTTCGACAGTTTCTTCTGGCGCAGCTGACCATGCATCCCAGGCGGATAAGCTCTTTTCTCAACAATACACTTCCTAGAAAAGCACTTATCCCCTTTCAGGAAAAGCTTACTGCCTTCTCGCCTGCAAATTCTGCAAACAGGTTTCTTCTGACTTGCCATAATCTCGATTTTTCTCCTAAAATCCTTTTACACTCTTCTTCTCTTCGGCGGTCTACAGCCATTATGCGGCACAGGTGTACAGTCTTTTATCAGACTGACTTCCAGTCCAGCTGCTTGAAGAGATCTTATAGCGGTCTCTCTACCTGAACCGGGTCCTTTTACATAAACATCAACCCGCTTCATACCGTGCTCCATAGCACGGCGAGCCGCCGCCTCAGCCGCCATCTGTGCAGCAAAAGGCGTCCCCTTCTTAGTGCCCTTAAAACCAACCGTACCGGCACTTGCACTAGCAATCACATTACCCGCAGTATCAGTGATTGATACTATCGTATTGTTGAACGTGCTCTTTATATGAGCTATACCTTGGGTAATGTTCTTGCTCTCTTTAGCCTTAGACCTACCCGAAGTCGTTGTTCTTCTTGCCAAACTCGATTCCTCCTAGTAACACCCTTTATCCACAGACAATAAACTGTGGGAAGATGCTCATCTATTACTTACCAGCTTTCTTCCTTCTCACACCAACTGTGCGGCGCGGTCCTTTTCTTGTTCTCGCGTTTGTTGATGTACGCTGACCTCGCACAGGAAGGCCTCTTCTATGTCGAAGTCCCCGGTATGAGCCTATCTCGACCAGCCTGCGAATGTTCATTGAGATTTGCCTGCGCAAGTCTCCCTCGACCTGATATTCTCTCTCGATGACATCCCTAAGCTTGGCTATCTCGCCCTCTGTGAGATCGCGCACCCTAGTATCAGGGGATACTCCTGCGATCTGTAGTATTTTTCGGCTGCGAGTAAGCCCAATACCAAATATGTAGGTAAGAGCAATCTCTACTCTCTTGTCCCTAGGAAGGTCTATTCCTGCAATTCTTGCCAAGTCTCATGTACCTCCGTTCGAACCTTACCCCTGCCTCTGTTTGTGCTTAGGGTACTGCTTGCAGATCACTCGCAGGACACCTTCCCGCTTCACGATCTTGCATTTATCACACATCTTTTTCACCGATGCTCTAACTTTCAATTCGCCAACAACTCCTTCTAAATCTTCAAAACGCAAATTATTACTTGTATCTGTATATAATCCTGCCTCTAGTAAGATCGTAAGGCGACAGTTCAACAAGCACGCGGTCGCCAGGCAGTATCTTGATGAAGTTCATTCTAATCTTCCCGGAAACATGCGCCAAAACTTTGTGTCCGTTTGACAGCTCAACTCGAAACGTTGCATTCGGCAGCGTTTCCGTTACCACCCCTTCGACCTCAATGCCTTTTTCCTTACTCACTTATCTCCGAGCCTCACTTCTTCGCCTCTGCGCAGAGTAAGAATATCAGGTCCATCTGCTCGTATTGCAACCGTATGCTCAAAATGAGCAGATAGACTCCCATCTCGCGTAACTACGGTCCATCTATCAGCTAAACTCTCAACCTCATATCCTCCGGCATTAACCATAGGCTCTATCGCCAGAGTCATACCTTCTCTTAAAATCGGACCTTCTCCGGGATTCCCAAAATTAGGCACCGCAACCTCTTCATGCAGCTCACTGCCAATCCCATGACCTACAAGGTCCCTTACAACCGAATAACCATGCTTTTCGGCATGTTCTTGTATCGCATGCGATATATCAGAAACCCTCTTCCCAGCCCTTGCCTGCGCTATGCCGCAGAACAACGCCTCTCGAGTGACTCTTATAAGCCTTTTAGCCTCTTCGGACACCTCTCCAACAGGCAGCGTAACCGCAGAGTCTCCATGCCACCCATCAAGAACAGCGCCCACATCAATTCCTACTATATCGCCCTGCTGCAGTACACGCTTTCCTGGAATCCCATGTACAACTTCTTCATTTACTGAAACGCAAACCGCATTCGGAAAGCCACGGTAGCCTTTGAACGAAGGCTTAGCACCCGCTGCAAGTATTATTTCCTCTGCTATTCTATCTATATCCCCGGTTGTTGTCTTTCCCGGCACTATCGCTTCAGATAAAGCTTCTATAACCCTCGCAACTACCTGCCCGGCAGCACGCATTTTTTCTATCTGCTCAGGGCTTTTAAGCTTTATCACTGCAGAGCGCCTCCATCAACCTGTCGAATACTTCCTCAACCGTCCCAACCGCATCAACCTCAGATAGGATACCCTGACTGCGATAATAATCCAAAACAGGCGATGTCTGCTCATTATAAACCCTAAGCCTATTGCGGACGGATTCCGAATTATCATCGGCGCGCTGCATTAAAACACCGCCACAAGATGTGCAGTTTACCGCACCATCCGGAATATTGTCAATATGATAAATTGCACCACATCCTGGGCAAACTCTCCGTCCAGACAGTCTTCTAACAAGTTCTTCTTCCGGCACATCCAGGCTTATAACTCGCTCCAGAGCAAGATTGTTAGCCATCAGTGCTTTGTCAAGAGCTTCTGCTTGAGCGACGGTTCTGGGAAAGCCATCCAGCAAGAAACCTTTTTCTCCGATTTCCTGCAGTTTCGCTATTACAATGTCAATGGCCACTTTGTCTGGAACAAGCTCTCCACGGTTCATATAACTCTTCGCCAACCTGCCAATTTCGCTACCATTGGCAACAGCATCTCGAAGTATATCACCCGTCGAGATATGAACTGTTCCAAACTTTTTCTCTATCAATTCCGCTTGAGTGCCTTTACCTGCACCAGGCGGACCAAAGAGCACTATCCTCAAACCTAATTTTACAAACCGAAGTTTTTGACCCTTCGGATGATTCCCCCTATCTATCTTATTTAATAAACCCTTCGTAGTGGCGCATCGTAAGCTGCGCTTCGATCGCCTGCATGGTCTCAAGTGCAACACCGACAACAATCAAAAGCGATGTTCCTCCAACTAACCGAAAACTAGTATGCCCAACTCCAACCAAATCTGGCACTATATACTGCGCTAAAGCTATCATCGCAAGGAACACTGCCCCAGCCAAGGTTATTCTGGTCATTACTCTATCGAGATATTCCATAGTCGGCTTCCCAGGTCTGTAGCCAGGGATTACGCTGCCATATTTTTTCAGGTTTTCGGCAACCTCGGGAACATTGAAGGTAACGGCTGTATAGAAATAAGTAAAGAATATTACCAATCCTGCATATACTATCGTGCCTATAGGCTGCTTCAAGCCAGGTGTCAGCGCCATAGCTATGGCGTTAAACGCATTGTGCAGCGAACTTGATGTCGGAATCCACTGCGCAATCGTGCTTGGCAAAAACTGTAATGATACAGCAAATATTATAGGTATAACGCCAGCTGAGTTGACTCTCAGCGGCAGATATGTACGGTGCCCGCCGTAGACCTTATGTCCAGCTACGCGTTTAGCATGTTGTATTGGTATCTTGCGCTGCGCCTGCGTTACAGCAACAATCGCAACCACGGTCAGCAAAAAAGCAATAACAAGCCCAGCCGCGTTATACCACTGAATAGAGTGCGCTTTCAGTTTATCAGCCAACTCGGATATCTGAACCGGCAGGCTCGCCATTATACCGCCAAAGATCAAGAGAGACACACCGTTGCCTATTCCCTTGTCGGTAATCAGCTCTCCGATCCACATCAGAAATGCAGTCCCACCAGTAAGGACTATCGCTATCTGTATAAACTGCACAGTGCTTATCTCAATACCGCCACCGCGGATATATGCGGTCATACCAACTGCCTGTACAAACGCAAGTATCCCAGTGAGCCATCTGGTATAAAGCCTGATCTTCTTTTGTCCAGCTTCGCCTTCTTTAGAAAGCTCTTCGATCTGCGGCACAGCTATAACAAGAAGCTGCATAATAATCGAAGCGTTAATGTAAGGCGTTATTCCCACTGCCAAAATTGAAAATTTCTTCAGCGCGCCGCCAGTAAAAGCATCTATCAGGTTGAGCAAACCGCCAAGGTTTTGCAAACTCTCCGGCGAAATAATTCTAGACGAGACAGGAATATGCAGCCCTGCAACGTAAAGGGCAAACATTCCCATCACAAACATAATCCTACGCCGTAAATCAGGAACGCGGAAGGCCGCCTGAAGTGACGACAGCATTATCCTATCACCTCCGCAGTGCCGCCAACAGCAGCAATCTTCTCTAAAGCAGTCTTGCTAAACTTGTGCGCGCGGACGGTTAGTGCTTTAGTAAGATTTCCATCTCCAAGCACCTTCACGCCATCCTCGATTTTCTTCACCAAACCGCTGCTACACAAAGTATCAGGATCAACTACTGCACCGGCGTCAAATCTCTCCAAATCGTCAAGATTCACTACGGCATAAATCTTCTTCCATCGATTATTGAAACCGCGAGCGTGCGGCAGCCTTCTATGCAGAGGAGTCTGTCCGCCTTCGAACCCAGGCCGCACGGATCCGCGGGATTTCTGTCCTTTAGTGCCGCGCCCAGCAGTTACTCCATGCCCTGAACCTATGCCTCTTCCAACCCTTTTTCTGGAATGTTTCGGCACAGCAGGTCTTAGATCGTCCAATCTCATTTTGAATTATCCTCCACCGGCTCCGCAAGATACTCAACTTCAACCAAATGTGGAATCTTTCGTATCATTCCAAGAATAACAGGTGTTTCTTCCTGCACCACAACTGACCCCACGCGCCGAAGCCCCAGTGACTCAGCAGTACGGCGCTGTTTCTGATTGAACCCTATCACGCTTTTCTTAAGTGTTATCTTGATCATATTCTCAAACTTCCTCACACCGATTGACTAACCATCGGCAGGCTGCATATCAGCAGTTTCTGCTTCCTGCACCGATCCTAATTCAGTCTCGCTGCTGTCAAAACTAGTTGTATCATAATCGTAGCCTGCTTTTACCATCCAAGGAACTATCTCTTCAACAGATTTTTCCCTGAATTTAGCTACCTGCTCAGCCCTCTTCAACTGTTTAAGTCCCTTGATTGTAGCCCATGCTGCGTTTACAGGATTATCGGAGCCAAGAGATTTTGCAAGCACGTCTCTAACTCCGGCAAGCTCCATAATAGGACGCACAGCGCCTCCAGCGACCACGCCGGTTCCAGGAGAAGCAGGCTTCAGTATCACCTTCGAAGCTCCCATCGTTACCTCGATTTCATGCGGTATAGTCCCGCCAACAAGAGGAACTTCGATCAGGTTCTTCTTTGCAGCCTCGATCCCTTTGCGAATCGCATCCGGAATAGCAAGCGCTTTTCCCAACCCTGCGCCCACATGTCCGTTGCCATCTCCCACAGCAACAAGCACGCTCCAAGAAAGCGTGCGGCCGCCTTTGTGCGTTTTCTGCACTTTATTAGTCCGAATTACCTGTTCCGTCAGATTGAGATCATCAGGATTGATTTTAGGCATATCTCCTCCTAAAACTCCAAACCGGCTTCGCGTGCAGCATCTGCTAATGACTTCACGCGCCCATGATATTTGTAGCCGCCACGGTCAAAAACTACCTTCTTAACGCCTTTCTCCAAAGCACGTTTTGCGATAAGTTCTCCAACTGCCTTCGCAGCTTCAACGTTGCCACCGCTTTTTATCTTGCCCTTGATCTCACGGTCGATGGTAGAAGCCGAGACAATTGTTTTTGCGCTAACATCATCAACAATCTGTGCGTATATGTTGCACAAACTGCGAAAGACGTTCAGTCTTGGCCTCTCCGCCGTACCCAATACTTTCTTTCGAACTCTGCGATGGCGCCTTACTCTCAACGCCGCTTTCTTATCCATTCACTTCTCCCTAATCACTATTGAAAACTACTTACCGGCAGCCTTTCCTTGTTTACCGGCTTTCATTCTGACATGTTCGCCCTGATATCTTATACCCTTGCCCTTGTAAGGTTCAGGTTTCCTTATCTTTCTAATCTCAGCAGCCTGCTGGCCAACAACCTGCTTGTTGATACCTCGCACGTATATAATAGGCTGCCTCGTATTTACATCCTGGCTTGTCTCAAAAGAAATGCCAGGTCTGGGAGTAACCTCCACAGGATGAGAATAACCAACCTGCAACACAAGCTTGCCGTTCTCTACCTGCGCCCTGTAGCCTACTCCTCTAACCTCAAGCACTCTTTCATAGCCTTTGGTTACACCAGTAACCATATTTGCAATAAGCGCTCGAGTTAGCCCATGAAGAGATCTATGCTCGCGGCTGTCAGATGGTCTGCTGACAAACAACTTGCCATCTTCAATCCGAATATTAATATCCGGATGAACAGCCTCTGACAACTCACCCTTAGGTCCCTTTACCCGCACTAATCCTTCTTCTACTGAAACTTCCACGCCTTCTGGTATGGCGATGGGCATCAATCCTATTCTGGACATCAGCTACCTCCAAACGACTGCATTCACAGCCGCCTAATAACTTCACTTAATTACCAAATGTAACAGAGAATCTCGCCGCCTATTCCCAACCGGCGTGCTTCTCTATCTGTCATTATCCCTTTCGAAGTGCTGACTACTGCAATTCCTAAGCCGCGCAGCACTCTTGGCAGATTATCTTTGCCTGCGTACACACGCAGCCCAGGCTTGCTTATACGCTTAAGATTCGTTATGACCTTCTCACGCTTAGGACCATACTTAATATAGATGCGCACTGTAGGAAACTTCGCATCTTTTACCGTCTCATAATCCTTTATAAAACCTTCATCCTTAAGTATCCTTACAATCTCCAAATTCACTTTGGATGCAGGCGCATCTACACTTTCGTGATTCGCCGTATTTGCATTTCGAATACGCGTAAGAAGATCGGCTATCGAATCGGTAACGCTCATCAAATATCCTCCTGCAGACAACAAGCAATTATTTTACCAATTTACGCTTGTTCTGTCAAACATATTGGCAATAACTTTCCCTCTTCAATTACCAACTTGACTTAGTCACACCAGGAAGCAATCCCCGATGCGCCATTTCACGAAAACAAATCCTGCAGAGACCAAAGTCCCTTATGTACCCGCGTGGTCTTCCGCATATACTGCACCGGTTATACCTGCGGACACTGAACTTAGGCGTCTGCCGCTGTTTTTCTATAAGAGCTTTCTTTGCCAATTACTCCTCCTTAGCCTTCTTTGCCTGTTCGATTATCTGCTGTGCAATATGAGCTGGAACTTCTTCATAATGAGAGAATATAGTGAGTGAGAGAACGCCAAGCAAAAAATTGAAGTTATAGATGATATAGAGGCAATAGAAGTTATAGAAGTAATGGATGATATAGATGATATGGATAGTAGATCATGACTGGATGATTAGTTTTAAGGTAAAATACCTTAATAAGCCAGTCCTCTAGTCCTCTGATCCTCTAGTCATCTAACTTATTTCGTTAGAGTTTTTCAGTGAACCCTACAATAACCTTGAATTTGCTTTCCTTATCTGGTTTATGATATCTTTGCCCAGATTTTTTAAATAAAAATCTGGCTCTTTAAGGAAATTAACTTTATTCAAAAATAATAATTAATTTTTGCTTTTATAATCAAAAATGTATTTCATACGGAATTCATAGTCTGGCTTGGTTAGAGTTAGCATATAACCTCCTAAAAATAAGGTTAATATCAATAAAATTCTACATAACTGAGCCAGACTTCGGTTAGATTATTTTTGACAAGATGATGTATATCATAGTTAGATTATATATGATTTGATTCGTTAAATTATGTCTTTTCTCATAATAATGCTAAAATGATATTTAATTGATAACTAAAATTATTACGAAAGTTTTAAAAAAAGATTTTAAGGAGGAAAAATGTCTAAAATAACTCAAATAAAAGCGAGAGAAATACTTGACTCGAGAGGAAACCCTACCGTTGAGGTAGATGTTATTCTTGAATCCTGCGCATTTGGAAGAGCGGGCGTTCCTTCTGGCGCTTCAACAGGAGCACATGAAGCCCTGGAATTAAGAGATAAAAGTTTCAGATATGGTGGAAAAGGAGTTGAAACAGCAGTAAAAAATGTAAATAAGCTTATCGCGGATTCGATAATTGGATTCGATGCA
>Ga0101944_10005775_pt1 | contig 13703 bp, 11 predicted proteins | sample DewCreD2012metaG_FD_75245 | JGI IMG/M metagenome (GOLD analysis project Ga0101944, IMG submission 75245) | Hot spring sediment bacterial and archeal communities from British Columbia, Canada, to study Microbial Dark Matter (Phase II) - Dewar... ... | reverse complement strand
GGGTGATATTTTTTCTTTTTCAGTCAGCCTGATCAGCAACATTGCGTTGTTGATTGCCCTGACGCAGGTGCATGGCCTGCTCATGCGCCGGATGGAACGGGGGAAACTATCCGACTGGCTGCGACATACCCTGTTACCCGGCCTGCTTTATGGTTTTGTCGTGATAACCGGCATGGCCGCACCCGTGGTGTTGGGGCCCGGGCTGATTTTTGACGGCCGGTCCATTGTCCTGAGCCTTGCGCCGGTTTTTGCCGGACCGACTGCCGGAGGCATTGCCGCCGCCATGGCGGCGGCGTATCGATGGTATATTGGCGGGCCTGGAATCTATATGGGAACCGGGGTTATTCTGGAATCCTGGCTTTTGGGTTCCATTTTTTATTCACGGTTTCCAAATCCCGAGAGTAGTAAACACTTTTATTTTCGCCTGGCGACGCTACAGTGGGCTGTCCACGCAGTTATGCTGGCGATGACACTGCTCCTGCCAACCGATATTCGAAAAGAAACGGTTCATCGGATTGCCCTCCCCGTGCTGACCATTTACCCCCTCGGCGGCGTGTTGCTGGGATCCCTGCTGGTGGAACTGAAAATGCGGGCGGCAGCCGAAGTAGCCTTGCGGGCCAGCGAAAAAAGATATCGGGAGCTGATCGATTCCGTTCCGGGGATTATTGACCGATGGATCCCGGACGGAACCTTAACTTTTATGAACGATTATGGCCTGCAATTTCTCGGGTATAAGGCCGAGGAAATTCTCGGGAAGCCATGGTCAAGTACGCTCGTCCCTGAAACGGATGAGGATGGCCGAAAACTCACAGAACTTCCCCGTGAGATTTCTGCCAATCCGGACGCATATCGGATCAATGAACACAACTGTATCCTGAAAAATGGGCAGAGAGCCTGGATCCGGTGGTCTAATGTGCCCATTTACGACGACAAAGGTCGGATTACTGAATTTTTGTCCATTGGCCTGGACATGACAGACCGACATAACCTGGAAAAGGAACGCCAACAGCTGGAACAGCAGCTGCTTCAGGCCCAGAAGATGGAAGCTCTGGGTGTAATGGCCGGCGGTCTGGCCCATGATCTCAACAATATGCTTGTACCGGTGGTCGGCTATGCCGAAATCTTACTCATGAATGAATCTTTAGATGAGGAATCCAGGCGCAGCCTGGAAGAAATTCTTCAAAGCGCGGAGCGCGCCCGGAAACTGATACAGCAGCTGATGGCATTTTCCCGCCGAAAATCACTCGAATTGCGGGAAATTGAATTAAACGAACTGGCTTCTTCCATGACGGCTATGTTGCGTCGGCTCGTTCGGGAAGACATAGAACTTCAGATTCGGCCCGCGGATTTTCCGGTCAAGGTGATGGCGGACAGCGGACAGCTGGAACAGGTGCTGATGAACCTTGTGGTAAACGCCGTGGATGCCATGCCGGATGGGGGGACACTGACCATCAGCGTTGGGCGGGTATTGATGAGGGAACCTGAGGTATCCGCGCACGGATTGTCCCACTCCGGCGCTTACGGCTTACTGACTGTGGCAGATAGCGGAACGGGTATCAGCGAAGAGCACCTTTCCAAAATATTTGATCCGTTTTTTACCACCAAACAGCCCGGCCACGGCACAGGGTTGGGGTTGGCCATGGTGTACAGCATTATCCGCCAGCATGAAGGAACGGTCACGGTTCAGTCCACCCAGGGAAAGGGAACGACTTTCCGTATATTAATACCTGAACATGGCTCCGATGCGGCCGTTAATGAAGCGGAGCCATCCCATACGGAAGAACATTCTGAGCCCAATTGCCCGCCTGCAGGTATTTTTGGAAAATCGCTCGTTGCCCTGGTTGCCGAGGATGAACCTTCCGTCAGGATGATGCTGGTCACCCTGTTGACCCGGATGGGATTTGAGGTGCACACTTCGGATTCTCCGGAGGCATGCCTGGAGCTGGCCATGAATCTGGCCACGCTTGATCTTCTGGTTACGGATATGCTGATGCCCCGCATGAATGGGTTGCAATTGTACGAGTCAATAACCAGACAGCACAGTCAGATTAGAACATTATTTGTTTCCGGACACGTGGATCAAATCGTGCAACCCCATCTCTTGAATTCACCGCGAACCGCTTTTCTGGGAAAACCTTTCAAAAGGCAGCAACTCGAGCAGGTTTTACGTCGGCTTATAGAAAATTCCTGAGATATGCTGCGGTACGCGTCCCCTGCCTCCAACAGCCCATATTAATCTCCCGCTTCGGTATGATCATAGTGGACGTACTCGGCAATGGCCTGCTGGTCTTCCGGTTTCAGCTTCGTGAAAAAAATGGCGACGTGGAAATGGTCGTCGCCTACGTCGTCCCGTTCACAGCGCACGACTACCCCTTCCGCTTCAATTTTGTGTTCCACGGGTTTGGGCAACACCAGCGTAAGCCCAATGCGGGTCATCAGAGGAATTGGCTCCACCGTATGGCACAGTACCCCGGAAACACTGATATTATCCACGTGATTCAACAGGGCTGGTCCCCCGTGAGAATCCGCAATAATTTCATGCCTGCGCCGGCTGCGCGGATATTTTCTACGTTCTTCTATACCGTCTTTCATGGCGCAATTCTCCCTTGTTACAAGAATCATAATACAGAGTTCCGGAGACATTCGCAACAGAAATCGTGGAATGAATTTTATCCACCGGGAGACGAAACAAACGGGTTTAAGTTGGGGTCTAAAAAGTACTACACTTAAACGCCTTTACGCATGGAGCCAGGAACATGAGCAGACATTTTATTCGCGTGGTTTTACTTATGGTTGCCGTTGGAGGAATTGTTATGGCGCCCTGTTTTGGACAGCAGGAGAATGGATTCAGAGCGGGGGCTGCCCTGCGGGTGGTTACCCCGGATCCGCTTCTTCCGGTATCCGGAGGAATGGGTGAACCCAGGCCGGTGCGGGAAAAATATGGTGATCTCTTCGCGCGGGCGGTGGTGCTGGAAAATAATGGTGTTCGCGTGGCTTTTGTCAGCCTGGACTTTCTGGGGTGGCCCGGAGTGCTGTGTGATCGGATCCGTAAGCAGGTACCCGGCATTCCGCCCGAGAATATTCTCATAGCATCCACGCATACCCACAGCGCTCCGGACCCTTACGGATTTCCCGATCTTAACGGCAAACACGGGGCAGATGTCGAGTACCTGCACAAGGTGTGCGACCTTGCAGCTGAGGCGGTCAATGAAGCCGTGGACCGACTGCAGCCGGCCCGTTTGCGGTTGAACGTGGATCGGGCTAAAGGAAAAATCGCCTACAACTATTACGCTCCTCAGCTGTATGATCCCCGGTGCGGCGTAATTCAGGCCCGGGAGGCCAACAGTGAAAAAATAATATTCACCCTGGTAAATTACGCTATTCATCCGGAGGTAGTCGGAAATAGCAAGGGCTTGTTGGGACCGGATCTGTGCGGTTTCCTTTACGATGAAATTGAGAATAAAACAGGGGGAATGGCCATATTCATGAACAGTGCCCAGGGGGGCATGGTCACGGCAGATAACCGGACTGAAGCCGGCAAAGACGCGGAAACGGTGGAAGAAGCGGAGCGCATCGGCAGGCTTCTTGCCTCGGAAGCGCTGCGCATTATCGATCCGGCCCAGGATCTTTCAGATCCAGACATTTTCTGCGCGGCCCGTAACATTACGTTTCCCGTCGATAATCCGCTGATGCGGGCAGCGATTCTCCTTTCTCCCCTTGGCATGGGTGTGGATACGGGGGACGGATCCACCTACACTACCCGGTTAAACCTTGTGAATGTTGGTCCCGCGCAGATCCTGACGATTCCCGGTGAAGCGCTGCCCAATATCGGATATTACCTGAAACGCAATATGCCGACCCGCTATCCGTTCCTATTCGGACTGACCAATGACGCGCTGGGATATATTCTGACAAAAGTAGACTGGATGAGTTTTGACCGCTACCAGTACATCAGTGAGACCTGCCTCGGAGAAATGACGGGTGAACTACTGATCGATGCCCTGCTGGCTATGCTTAAAGAGGCTCCCCAGCCAAAATGAAAGTTGCAAGTGATTTTAAATAAATAACTTGCAACAAAATTGTCATATATTTTTCTTTTTTGGTCTGTAATTTCCTAAAGCCCGGCACCATTCTGCCGATATATAAAACAGAGTTGAAGCAGGACAACCCGACGCGAAAGGAGGCTGCCATGAACGTGTCCAGTGTCACGATGGTGCCTGCCGCCGTCGGGGCCGGTGTAAGCCAGGTTCGTGCCCAGGCCACATCCGTTGCGGCCGGGCAACTGAAGGATCAGAAGCCCGTGGCACAGGATGTGCGCTCCGCAGCGCTGGCGCTGATTCAGCAGGCGCTGTCGGTGGTGCCTGGGGCGCCGGGACACGACCTCGATGTGACGGCTTAGCACCTCACCCGGTACCTGCGTGGGGGGGAACAGACAGGGATGCCTGTTCCCTCCTATTTTTATTCGGAGTGCAATTACTCGCGCGTTACAGATATCTCGCCCAGCAGATACCTGTGGTGTCCGTCATCGCTCTCCAAAGGAAGAGCCAAGACAGGGGTCCCATTCGGTCGCCCAATCGAAAACCAAAGTGTATACTCTCCTTCGGGAATTTGGGGATATGCTGCCAGTTCTATGGAAAGGTCCGCCTGGCTGCCGCTGTCACAGCCGGCGGGCTCCAGCGTCCTGACATTCCAGCTTTCATTTACGAACACCCCCATAATGCCGCCTGCGGTATCCTTCAGGGTAATGGCCGGGTATCCTCCGGGATAACATGGCGCGACACCGGCGTTCTCGAGGATTAGCTGAACCGCATGCCGATCTCCCTGTTTAACGGTCGCCGGCCATGAAGCCGAGCGCAGTCGAATACGATACCCCAGTATCTGATTTACGCGGTCTATCAGCTCCCGCTCTGCTTCCAGGAATGCTCTGGGGAAATGGTGAATACTCAAATAGGAGGCGTGGTAGTCTTTTATCGCCTGTATAAGCATATCGGGGTTCCATGCCTGATTTTGCAAGCCTTCCCCGTAGTGTGTTGTTTCCAGAATAACCGGGAAATCCCTCCAGAACAGTTCGGCCTGTTCCGCATTGAAATACGAACGGGGCGGCGGCTGAACCAGAATACTGTTATCCCGAAGGGTCATCCCCAAAGCACGCGCGTACTGGATGGTGCTTTCCCCCTGAAAGATGAAATCATCATTGGCCACCAGCAGAGTTTTGCTGAATACCCGTTTATGCATATCCATGTGGCGGAAGAGCGTTTTGGCCGGGTACCAAAGCTGCGTGCTGGAGTAAGTATGCCCTTCGCCCCATACGCCAAAGGAGGCCACGTCGATAAACGCGACATCCGGGTTGCCGTCGTACCGCGCTGCTACGGCCCGAAGGAATTGCTCGTATTTCTCGAGAAATACGGGGTCATCGTAGTCCGGCTCCCAGAAAGGTCCCTCAGGATCTACGCCCCGTCCGAGCTTAAAGTTGTATCCCTTCGCCCCCGCTTTAACCACCCATTCGGGGGTTGCCCATCGCATCCAGGACTCGCTTGCGGAAAAACACAGGGCAATTTTTTTGCCTTTATCAATCCACCGCTGGGCCGGCGCGTCAATGATGGACCAGTTAAATATCCCTTCCTCCGGCTCAAGATAACTCCAGGGCAACCGGAGATAAACCGTGGAAAGGCCGGGAAAGTCATCCACCGTATCCGTCGAGGACAGTTCGGATCCGTAATTGGCCGGGATGTTGGAGTAATAATAGAGCACCCACCCCATCATGGGATTGATCAGCGCGGATCCGGTATCTTCAAAAGTTCTATGGATTACCGGAATTTTTTGTTGGCTGGGTTCAGCTGTTTTATTTGCTTCATTCGGACTTTCTGAAACCGCAATAAGGGTAAATACCAGCCCCACAGTACCCAAGACCTGTTTACTGATGCTGAACATTCAAACTTCTCCTTTCGGTTGAAGGAATAAAGCGCAGGATTCAGCTGTAAAAGAAATATTACCCAAGGAGGATTGTAACCGATGAGCAAAGCGATACGTGCAATATTTTTTAGCGTGGCAATGCTGTGTGCGGTGCTGTCTCAAGCCGAACCCGTAAAGTATGCGGTGGATCCGGTACATTCGCTGGTGCTGTACCGGATTATCCATCTAGGCATTGCTCCATCCTATGGCGTCTTCACGGGGATATCCGGCGAGGTCGTTTTTGATCCGGCTGACCTGAATGCCTGTCAGGCGAAAATACAGGTTGACCCGCTCACCCTGAACAGTTTTCACAGCGGAAGGGATCAGCATTTGAAGGGACCTGAGTTCCTTAACGTGGATGAACACTTCAGCATTACGTTTGAGAGTAAAGCCTGGAAAGCAGTTCCAGAGAAACCCAACTGCTACGAGGTAGAGGGTATCCTGAATTTCCTGGGCGTAAGCAAGCCCATAACCGCGGAAGTTGTGCACGGTGGGTTTGCGACCGGAAAAAATGGTGAACAAAAAACGGGATTTGAGGTCACGTTTTCATTTAAACGCAGCGAGTTCGGGATGACAGCTTATCTTCCGGATGCGCTGAGCGATGAAGTGCGGATTACCGTTGCGCTGGAAGCAAACCGTAAGTGACACGAATCTGGCTGCTACTGAAGCACCAGGAAATAGCGGGCAGAATCCCAGGAATTATCCTTATATTCCGCTTCTGTAAGCGTAAGTCCGGTAGCGTCTCGAATTTCAAAACGCAGGCTGGAAGCATCCCTGGGTACGCTGATGATTCCTCGGCCGGATTCAGGGACGGGCTCATTTACCAAGGGAGCATTGTTGCCCGGGCTGGTATCCCGAACTATAATCACCGCATTACTGTTTTTCCACAGCGCCACCTCACCGGTAGGAACTTTCGACTTCAGAAACTCGCCCTGCTGGCTGGGATCAGAAGGAAATGTCCGGTACACGTCGGGAGACTGAGTTATATATAGATAATAGGCAAGGCGAACAGAAGGCGCGGAACTCGAGGCTGTCGCAGAGCTTTGGTCTCCTGCCTGAGAAGAGGTATCGGCAGCTTTTGGCTCCACCGGTACAACCGGATTGAGATCAATATCCTGCTTAGGCGGGGAGATGATCTCTCCGGGCGTATCAGTTTGAGGAGATAATTCTTGCCAGTTAATGAAAAAAAGCAGTACAAATAGGCCGGCCAGTAAAACCGCTGCGATATAAAGCAACCGGCGTGTCCTTCTGGGTTTTATTATGCGTTTCGGAGCCTCTGTTTCCTCCATCATTTCTGGGAGAAGGCAGGTCTTCTCCCCTTTTTCCTGTGACGCGGAATCTGATGCGGGTTTCTCAAGATGTGTTTCTGCTTCGGAGTCATGTTCCGCCGTCACGGAATCGATTTTTACCGTGGAGCTTCTGCCGCTCTCAACTGTGGCCTGGTTTGAGGAAGCAACCACGGTGGGCATGTCGTGAATACGTTTAGCCTCCTCTGATACCGCGTTTCTGAGCGCCTTTGCCAGCATGTCCCCATCCTGGTAACGTTCCGCCGGCGATTTGTTCAGCGCTCTGAGGATTACGTCTCTGAGGACCGGGCTGATTTCGGGATTCAGCATATCCGGCGGAACAGGCGGCGTATGCAGGACGTGATGCATGATGGCGGAAAACGAGTCGCCGGTAAAGGGACGCGTACCCGTAAGAAGCTCGTAACCCACCACGGCGAGTGAAAACAGGTCCGCCCGGCCATTCGCTTTTCGGCCGATGAACTGCTCTGGACTCATGTAATTCGGAGTGCCTAAAATGGCGCCTTCCTGGGTAAGCGTTGAAGACTCCAGACGGGCAATACCGAAATCCGTGATTTTCAGGTGTCCCTCGTTTGGCACGAGAATATTGGCAAGCTTGATATCCCGGTGAACCACGCCTCGGCGATGGGCGTAAGCGAGGGTTTCCGCCAACGTCGCCAGCCATTCAACAGCCTGATGAACCGGCGGCAAACCGTTGCGTCTAACCCAGCCGGAAAGATCCGTACCCTCGATAAATTCCATCGCGATATAAAGTCCGCCCTCCCACTCATCCGCCTCGTATATCGTGATAATGCCCGGATGGTTCAGCGCGGCCGCCGCGCGGGCTTCCCGCAGAAAACGTTCCCGGGCTTCGTGGTCCGTGGGATCAATCCGGTCCATGCGGGCAGTTTTAACCGCCACCCTGCGATCAAGCCGGATATCAATCCCTTCATAGACCACGCCCATACCGCCCTTTCCCAGGGCGCGCAGCAATTTATACGGGCCAATCTGTTCCGGGACAGGATCAGAATAATCGGGGTTCATAATTCTTTACTCAGAGAAGCCGGATGACTGAAGATTCAGAATCCACTGACGTACAGTCTCAGCGTCGGCCGCGCCGGGATCAGCTGCCAGATACGCTTCAAATGCCCTTGCCGCATCGTTAGTGTTACCGCGATGAACCAGGCAAATCGCCAGGTTATAGTGAGCTGGCGCGTAAGCCGGATTCCGGGCAATAGCCTGACGGAAAACGGATTCAGCCTCCTCATAGCGTCCGGCCCGTTTCAACGCCACACCAAGATCATTATATACATTGGCCGGCGAATCCGTGGTAACAGCACGTCCAAAGATGGATATGGCTTCGTCCAACTGTCCAAGATCAAGCAGTATCCGACCAAGATTCCTGATGGCCTCCGTAGAATCGGGACGTAACTGCAACGCTTTGCGGTATGCCTCCGCGGCATCCTCTTTGGCCCCGGCCGCGCTCAATGCCGTACCCAGGTTAAACCATCCCTCAAAAAAGGAGTCCCTAATTGAAACTGCTTTACGGTAACAGGTTATTTTCTGTTCAGAATCTGTCGCGGATACTCCGGCGTTGTACCACCGCAAAGCCTCCATATCAGTATCCAAGGCTGAGTCCGCTGGAGCTATGGAAGGCACTTCTGCGGATAATGGTTCCGTCATACCGGGGGAACCGGGAGGCATTACGAGAAACTCCAGAATCGACGGTGCGGGAATAATTACGGAAAACCACGGCTGATCAGGGATGCGGCCCGCTATAAGCCCCAGGAACCGACCGTCTTTCAGAAAAACCGGGCCGCCGCTGGATCCAGGCGCCGCTTCCAATTGCGCCTGAAGCGCCGGAAATCCCCTGTAACGACGCGATACACTCGATATAATGCCCTGAACCAATGAAAAATCCAGTCCCTTGGGGCTGGAAATGGCCGCTACCTCCCTCCCTTCCAGGCCATCCGTAGACCACACAAAGGGAATGTTCTGTCCAGAAGAAGAGGTGAAACCCATTATTTCGAGCAGGGCAAGGTCCTGTTCCTGGTCTTTTCGGATCAGTTGAGCAGGAAAGCGACTACCCTGCTTCAGGACAATTTGAATATCCGGGCCCGTTATAAGATGGGCTACCGTGATAACCCGGGATGAGCCCGGCAGGATAAATCCACTTCCCTGTATGGTTCCTGAGGCGTTTGCGGTATCGCCAGCCAGAATGACTACCACGTGATCGGCGACACGGAAAAAAAGGCGCTGAAAATCATGGCTTTCTGAACCGGAAGAAAATTCAGAAGCTGTAGAACCTGTTGAGATTGTGAAATATGGAATGAATAGTGCCAGATAAAAAAGCGACCGACACGATCTTGAATTTACTTCGCCGAAGGTATTACGCATTACCATAAAATTCCTCTTTCAGCGTACCATATTCCGGAACGGATAATGAAGAAGGAGCCGGTTATGAGTATCGAATCCCGTATACAGGAAGGGATAAAACAGGCACTGAAGGCGCATGACACGCTTCGGCTGGAAACCCTTCGAATGGCCAAAGCAGCGCTCCTGCTCAAAGAAAAAGCATCTCCACATCCCAATGGCCTTTCCGATGAGGAGGCGGTGGCTGCCCTGCGGGCGGAAATTAAACAGCGGCAGCAGAGTATCGAAACCTACATCGAAGTCAAAAGGCCTGATGTGGTAAGCCAGCTGGAAGAGGAAATTCGTATCCTGGAAGAATTTCTGCCCAAACAGCTGTCTGCCGATGAACTGGAAGCGCGGGTGCGCCAGTTTCTGGCAGAGCATCCCGAACTGAATCACCCGGGGAAACTGACCGGGGCGCTGAAAAAGGAACTCGGCGATGCTGCTGACGGCCGGTTACTGAACGAAATCTGCCGTAAAGTGCTGGAACAATAGAGCAGTTGAAACCGTTACGCGCCCGTGCTGCCTCCGGACAGAAATTTTCTGTTAATCACGTGCGCAAGAATGGTTTCACCCGCCAGATTTAAAATGCCGCATTCCACGGTGTCTGTGCCAATTGAGATTAATCCGAAAGTCGGAACTGCGGACTTATCTTTTTCTTTTTTGAGATGGCCCGGGTTCATCCATATTTTCCCGTCCAGCCAGTCCAAACGGTAACGGTGAGTGTGGCCCGTCAGGATAATATGGGCTTTTTCCACGCTTTCGGCTTCAAGGTCCTGTTCAGCGTGGGCAAAATGGATCAGGAGGCTTCCCGCAGCTTCAAGCCGAGATCTGGGGATAGAGGGGTTATTGTATGCCGCGCACCACAGGCCGGGAACCGCCCAAACGGGCACGCCACCCAGCATAAGTTCCTCAGCGTCCGAATAATTATCTCCAAGATGAATTAAGACAGCAGCACCAAACCGCTCAACCGCCAGTTTTCGGGCTTTTTCCTGGAGCTTGCTGTTGCCGTGGGTATCACTCAGGACGCCCAGAATCATTTTGTTTCCCCGGCATACTCCTGGTACATCGCAGCGCATTCTTCCGCGGTAAGCGCCGTCGGCGATACGACAATCCGAAAACGCGTGGTCAATGTGTCTCCGGCGGGGATTTCAGTCTCCCAAAACGCGCCAAAACGACCGTATTTCCGAATGGAGTACACCGGAGCGCCGTCGATAAAGCCCGGCGCGGTCATGTGGAGTATCCAGCGCTTCCGCTGAAGCATTTCAAACACGCCGCAAGCCCAGTTACAGGGTGTTGTCACATCATCTTTATCCACTGTAACGCCTTCAGGCAACAGGTAATCCGTGGTATTTTCATGTTCAGATACTTCGTTGGCCATCCGCAGCTGCATGCCGGCGTGCTGAGGATCTCCTTTTAACCGAACAGTTTCTTTTCCAGGGTTATGCAACGCGGAGACGAAGTCGATAATACGCTTCTGATTCTGTTCCCGCACGGAAATCTGCCTGGTTTCCTGAATAAACGTTTCCCTGGTGTCCGCGTCCCGCCAGGCGATTTCCGCCTCCTGAACCGCGGATGTCCCATCATCCGAACGATTCACCCACCGGACCAGTTCCTGGAAACAGGGGCGTCCGCCTTTAACTCCCGGCGCTTTCATATGCCATGTGTCATATACGGTCTTCCCCACTTCGGTTTGTTTCCACCCTATAAAAAGCCCGCGGTGATGGGTAAATTTACCGCCTGGCCCCTTGGTCAACAGCAAATCTGTTTCCGGATCGTAAATATGGGTATATACTTTATAAGTATACTCAAATCGCTGTGGATCAAACGGTTCTGTTACGGTAAAAATCCACGGGTGGTTGTCAAAGAAAAGCAGGCATCCCTGCTCCTGACGGAAACCTTTTGAGGTGTCCGGGTCGTCCGCGCAGGCTGAGACCGCCAAAAACGAGAGCGCAGCCAGCAGCAAAATACTAAAAAAACGATGGTTGCGATTGAACATCATTTCTCCTCCCCGGTATATTTGTAACTAGTCAATCTTCCAGCGGGCGGTACCAGATATTCCTGAAGCGTACTGGATGCCCGTGATCCTGAAGCATCAGGGGACCTTTATCGCCGTGGGGCTTGTATGGGGACACTGCATGGGGGCCTTCCCACCAGGTGGCGCCGCTCAATGCCGCCGCGTGATGGATCAGCACACCATTGTGAAACACCGTAACAATGGCCGGACGCACTACATTGCCCTGGTCATCGAATTTGGGACGGTAAAACACGATATCGTAGGTCTGCCATTCACCCGGCTTGCGACACGCATTTACCATCGGGACTTTTCGTCCGTACCAGGCACCTGCCTGCCCATCAGGGTAGGTGGTATTTTGGTAAGAGTTCAGGATCTGAATCTCGTACTCTCCCATGAGAAACACGCCGCTGTTGCCGCTTCCCTGGCCGCTTTCATCGTTTTCAACGGGAGTGGCCCACTCCACATGCAATTGGCAGGACCCAAACTGTTCTTTCGTGCGGATATCGCCGGCATCTTTGGTAGGCATCATTGCGCCGTCCTCGATAACCCACTTTCCCGGTTTCCCCGGATCCGTTTTTTCCCAACCATCCAGCGATGCGCCATCGAACAGCACAATGGCATCGGAGGGCGGCGCGCCCGGCTTTTCATAAGGAGCCGGCGTTACCACTCGCGGCGGAGGCATCTTTTCCGGGTCGGTTTCATGAACCAGTACGCCGTTTATGGTCATGTACTTGACATCTTTCCAGTTTCCCTGATCATCTTTTTCCCGCAGGGTCCACTCTTTTATTTTGTCGCCCGATGGAGCAATATATTCGCGCGCGTCTTTTTCCTGGGCCAGAATTGCGATTTGCCCCAGCAGCAGCAACACCCCCATATACAAAAACACGGACTTTTTCATATGCAGTCTCCACTCATTGTAACAATGGGCATTTTAATACGTTGTGAAGAGTCAAGTAAAACGGCATGGTAAACAAAATAAAAGTCTCCCCGTTTTCTCAACGGGGAGACTCAAGAGTTGGTCCAATCGAATTATTCTTTAGGGATCCGGATGATAGTAATTTCCGAATTCCCGTTAGAGCGTCTGATGCGGAGCAGGACAGCTTTTCCCGGCTGTTTCAGTTCACCGATCCGTTTCCAGAATTCAGCGGTATTGGCGACCGGCTGCTGACCGACCTCCAGGATAATGTCTCCGGGCTCCAGCCGGGCTTCGGCAGCCGGTCCCGCCGGGTCTATGTCAGTTACCAGAACGCCCTGGATAGCATCGTCCAGCCCCAGATTCTTGCGGGTACCCGGATCGATATTCTGCACAGAGAGTCCCAGTTTTTCTTCATCCGGTGAGGTTGATCCGCTGCGCATCTCAGCGATTGCGTTCACATCGCGCTCAGCCAGGGTAACCGGTATGGTCAGGGTCTCTCCCTTTCTGAAGACTTCCACATTGACTGTGGTTCCCGGCGCATACGAAGCAATTTTCCGCATCACTTCCGCCGCTGTTTTAGTAGGTTCGCCGTTGACTTTACGGATAACGTCATAGGGCTTAATGCCGGCCTGTTCCGCCGGCGTGCCCGGCTGCACTTCAGCGACTACGGCGCCGTCATTATCAGGAAGATTTAAGGTGTCGCGCGCCTCAAAGTCTTTGGCGTCGCGAATGGATACGCCCAGATATCCGCGGCTGACTTTGCCCTTTTCAATCAGCATGGGAACAACATTTCGTGCCGTGTTAATCGGAATGGCGAAACCGATGGAATTGGCATCGGCGACAATGGCGACGTTGATACCAATAACTTCACCATTAATATTAAATAATGGACCACCAGAATTGCCGGGGTTAATCGCCGCATCGGTTTGGATGATGTCACCTGCACTAAATGCCGCACCATCTGGGCTAACACGCATCGAGTCTAATGTGCGCCCAAGCGCAGAGATGATGCCAACGGTCATGGTGCTTTCTAAGCCGAAGGGGTTGCCAATTGCCACCACGGTTTGACCAACTTTCAACAAGTTTGAATCGCCGAGTGGAAGCGGGAAAAGTTCTGAGGCGG
>Ga0101944_10005774_pt1 | contig 13709 bp, 8 predicted proteins | sample DewCreD2012metaG_FD_75245 | JGI IMG/M metagenome (GOLD analysis project Ga0101944, IMG submission 75245) | Hot spring sediment bacterial and archeal communities from British Columbia, Canada, to study Microbial Dark Matter (Phase II) - Dewar... ... | reverse complement strand
GTTCTGTCACAATTGCTCCCTGGGCCCGAACAGGGCTGCCTACTTCGGGATTTAGAAAAAGAAGGTCGCCGCGCCCAAGCAAGGATTCGGCGCCAGGAGTATCGAGGATGACCCGGCTGTCGACGCCAGATGCTACCGAAAAGGCCAGCCGGGCCGGGAAGTTGGCCTTAATCAACCCTGTCACGACATCGGTACTGGGGCGTTGGGTGGCGACGACGAGGTGAATGCCGGTGGCGCGTGCCATCTGCGCCAGGCGGACAAGGTGGTGTTCGGTTTGGTCGGGAGCCGACATCATCAAATCGGCCAACTCGTCGATGATGACAACGATCCGCGGGATAGGGTTTTTGGCTTTGCGATTGTAAGCGGCAATATCGCGGGCATGAACTCCCTCCAGCAGGCGGTAGCGATGTTCCATTTCGACCACTAGCCAGCGCAAGACACCCAGGATGCGTTGCACGTCGGTTTCTACCTTGCCCAGCAAGTGCGGCAGGCCGTTAAAGCGAATCAACTCGACCATTTTGGCGTCAATCATCACCAGGCGCAAGTCTTCGGGAGCGTTGTTCATCGCCAGGCAGGTAGCAATCGAGGCAATCGCCACCGATTTGCCGGAACCGGTCTGCCCGGCCACCAACATGTGCGGCATCCGTGAAAGGTCAGCGACCAGCGGCTGGCCGGAGACATCGCGCCCAAGCGCAATCGCCAGCGGCGCGCCGGTTTTGTTGAAGGCCTCGCTCTCCAGGATAGGACGCAGGCGGACAACGCTGGAGCGCTGGTTCGGCACTTCGATGCCGACATAGGCGCGCCCTGGCACTGGGGCTTCGATGCGCAATCGTTCGGCGGAAAGTGCCAGGGCCAGGTCTTTTTGCAAGGCGGCAATCTGCGCTACGCGGACTTTCATCAATTGGGCTTCTTCTTCGCTGGTGGCGCCGGGCTTCTTGATGAAACCGGGTTGGACGGCGAACTGGGTTACGGTCGGGCCGATGCGAAATCCGGTGACTTTGGCAGGGATTCCAAACTCGGAGAGTGTTTTCTCGATGAGTCCGGCGGTCTGGTTGATGTGGCGCTCGTCGGGGCGGGCTGCTTGCTCGCCAAAGAGCAGGTTGAGGGGCGGCAGGCGTTCGCCGCGCGGCAGGGGGGCGGCGGGTTTTTCATCCTGCTTTTCGGGAACTTTGAAATTCTTGCGGAACTGGGGTGGGAGGGGAATCTGCTTTTTGGGCGGCAAAACAGGCGTCGGCGCGGCTGGCTGCGGCTCGACGACCGGGTGAATCACCTCATCGGAGATGGGCTGAAAGTCGTTGGGAGGAGCTTCCCCTGCAATCTCCCACAAACGTTTTTCGAGTTTGGGCAGCAGGTTGAAGCCAAAGATCGAGGAAACAAGCAGGATAAGGAGTACCAGCGGGGCGCGCAGGAAGGTATTGCCAAAGAGATTGTTCAGCGCGATGCCCACAAATTCGGCCAGCGCCCAGCCGATGTAGCCGCCGTCTTCGCCCCTGGCGGCACGCTCGATGGAGACGCCGCCCAGGATGGCGAACACGGTCAAGGTGCTGAAGGCGGCAATTTCGAGCGCAATTACGCGCCCCCAGCGAATGCGCATATCGCCTTCCACCCGTTTGCGCAGTAGGGATAACCCGGCAATGCCCGATGCAACCACGACAAAGGCGCTGCCCCAGCCCAGCCATTGCCACAGGATGTTTGCCCAGGCGGTGAGCAGCAAGCCGCCGGTTAAGTCAATCAGGGCCAGGAGGGTCATTAAGGAAAAAGCAAGCAGAATGACGCCCGCCGCATCGAAGGTGAAGCGGCCAAAGTGCGATTGCGCGCGTTCCAGCCAGTCGAACCAATCGGCTGGGGGTGGCTGTTCGGCGCGATACGTGTCCTGATTGTAGCCGGAGGGAGTGCGCTCGCGGGGCATCCGGTTTAGCTTTCGTCCAGTTTCAGGCTGAGGCCCAGCCGCTGGTGGTCCGGGTCGATGTGTATAATGCGAACGTTAAGTTTTTGTCCATCCTTATAGGTCTCGCGCAACGGACACGCTTCTTCAGGCACCTGCGAAACATGAACCAGGCCTTCCAAGCCTTCTTCCAGCCGGGCAAAGACGCCGTAAGAGACAACGGTCGTTATGGTGGCGGGAACGATGTCATTGACTGCATACCGAAGGTGAACCGATTCCCAGGGGTTTGGCTGGAGGCGTTTCAGGCTGAGGGCAATCCGGCAGCGTTCGGGTAGGATATCGATGACCTGTACTTCGACGCGCTGTCCCAACTGGACGACATGCGCCGGGTGAATGACCCGCCCCCATGAGAGTTCGGAAATGTGGATAAGCCCCTCCACTCCGCCCAGGTCGATGAATACTCCAAAATCGGTGATGTTGGTGACTTCGCCGCTGACGATTTTCCCCGGGCGCAGGTGGGAGAATAATTGGGCGCGGCGGCCTGCCCCGGCGCGGGCGGCGCGTTCTGAAAAAACCACCCGGCCTTCATCGGGGACGCACTCGATGACTTTTAGGCTGAGTTTCTTGCCAACATAACCGGCCAGGAAGTTTTCGCGCTCGCCATCGGTCTGGCAGGTCATATCTACCAGGTGTGAGTAGGGGACAAAGCCCGAAAGGTTGGCGCCTTCCACCAGTAAGCCACCCCGGTTGTAACCGGATACAGACAGCATGACCACTTGGTCTTGCTTGTAGACTGTTTCTGCATGCGCCCAATCTACCATCGAGGATGTGGATGCTGTGGTGGTAGGTTCGTTCTCCGCTACAGCCTTCACCTGGGGGATGTGTTGTTGCTGCGGGGTGACCTCCGCAATCATTTGCCCTCCCCAAGGCCGTTGAACGGATAAAAAGCGTTCTTCGTCAGACAGGACAGATTCCCACCACCCCTCGTCACGGGTATCGTCTGACAACTCAATACGGGGTTTGGCTGCGAATACCATTAATTTCTTTTTCAACCTCCTTCTGCGGAGTTTATTTGGGTTTCCATTTCAAGGATGGTTTTTGCCACCACTTCTACGGCAACGCGCTGTTTGCGGTACAAATCGGCTTCGGACATGGCGAGGCGGCTGGCCACTTCGCGCACTTTGCGGCCTTCAATGAATTTCAAGTCCAGAATATTATACAAAATCCATTCGGTTGTAAATCGGCGCTCGCCTTCGGGGCGCACCTGTTCGACGGCTTTCTTGAGGATGGCGCGCAGGGCGTTGGGCATGTTGCCTTCGTATTCTGCGCGCGCAGTCTCTTGCACGATGCGCAGGTTCATGAGTGGGGATTCGGTCAGCTTGGGGCCGCCCCAGTAGTGATTGAGGGCTTCGCGCACCCATTCGGCCACATCCGGCGAGGCAGGGAAATCTTCGGTTAGGGCGGTGGCGGCATCAAACCGTCCCATCGCGCGGATTCGTTGTATCATCTCAACCTGAGGTTCCATCTCTTCGAGTGAACGGAAGATGCGCTGTTGCAGCTTCCGGTCTTCGAGCGCCAGCGCCGCCCGGTCGGCCAGCAGCCACAGGGCATGGCGCTGGTCTGTTTCGAGGACTTTCTGCCCAGGGTTGCGGGCTACGCCCAGCAATCCAATCACTGGCGGGTTCTGGTCGAAATCCATATCACGGGTGCGGCGGGCGCGCAGGGGTAAAATCCAGTAATCATTCCACAGGAACTCGTTGCGCCCGATTTCTTCCTTGACCACTTCTAGCGCCTGGAAAAGGTTACCCCTTTCCATGAAAGGTCGTCCAGCGGTAATCAGCAGAGACAATTCTGCGCCATCGAGGGCGGCAATAATCGCAGAGGGCGATTGCATGTGGTCACGGACAGCCGCCAGAATGGCCTCTAGGAATTGGCGCAGGTCACCCTGAGTGAGCAGGCGCTCCTCAATATTTTGCAGGAAACTCAATTCAGCCTTGTCGCCGCCGAAGAACAGTGCCCGCTCCCAGATCGGAGATAGAATGGTGATGAGATGCTCCATCAATAAGACGGTTGCCACAACGGCTACCGGGACGAAGGCATTGTAGGTCAGCCCAAAAAACTCACCGCCGCGCCGCACGAGCGTCAGGACCGCCAGCGTGAGGGAAGCGGTCGCCGGCCCGCGCATTATCCACTTGAATAGACGGCTTTTTACGACCCGGTCGGGCCAGGAGACGCCGAAAAACGCCACCGCGTAGGCCATCACGACAATCAAGATGCCAACGGCGATATTAATCAAGGTAGAGATGCTCCAAAAAGCAATCGGATATTGCTCAGCGATGCTGGAGCCAAAGAGCAGGTAAGGGTAGGAGCCAAGCGCGGGGGCGGTTGCGCCGGCCATCAGGTAGAACATGCGGCGGCGGCCAGAGCGGGTCAACATGCGTCGGTAAGCGCGAATAAAATTCAGCCCGGCCACCAGCATAGCGAGCAGGTAGTAGAGCGTGAAAATTTCAGTCCAAATGGTGCGGCTAAGGTAGGGGGCGGTGCGGGCGGTTACGACCAATGGCCCGACTAGCTGACCTATCATCAATATCCCCAAGAAGACGGTGGAGACCAGGTACAATGCGCGCACGGCCAGCCGCCGCCGTCCGCGCGAGGGCCGTCCAGCCGTGACCAGGAGAGCATCGGAAAGATGGATGTAGGCGGCAGGCAGGAAAACAATCCCAAGCCATTGCAGGCGCAGGAACAGTTCAACCATTTCAAGGGTTTCGACTGCGCTCTGAATAGCCTCAGTGGTAAAGATGACGACCACCGAAAGCAGGATGATGGCAAACGAACGCGCAACCCGGTCACGCAGGTTGAAGGTCAACGCATAGATAAGCAAAGAAAAAGCGGTGATGGCAATCCCCGCCGTGAGAATCTGGTTAAGTGTCTTTACCCCCGCCAGAAAACTATCCAGCCAACCGCTAAGCATCTCGACCTTCCAAATAAATGGAGTTCTAAAGTGAGCGTGCGAAAAACAACGCTACATCCCTGGTGAAATAGTATTGGTCATTATACCCGCAGAATTCAAATCCGAGTTTATGAACCATGCGAATTGCGGGCGCATTTTTGGACTGGGCTTCGATGATGACACGCTGTAAGCCGCGTTGAATTCCCCAGGTTTCTACAGCGGCAATCAATTTGCGCGCCAATCCCCGCCGCCGCATGGGACGACCCACCACTATATCGGTAATCCAAACGGCGTGTGGCACGAATTCATCGGTGAAGCGGATGTAGGCCACTGCCTCCATGCCGTTCATGGCGCTGAACATGGGCCGGACGTGCCATGTGTCGGCCAATTCTTTGGCTGGGCGCGGATGTTCGAGCTGGATGGTGCGTGGCAGGCGTACCTCGCGCAACAATGCATCTACCTGGCCGGGTTCACGGTGTAAATCCAACTGCCAGACATAATCAGTTTCAATTGAATGGTCCAATGCCGCTAGCCGGGGCAGGTCTGTTGATATGGTGTTGCGAATTTCAAATTCGGCCATACTTTTTATTTAAGGGGATGCAAGCACTCGGACAGGAATAATGCAGGGTGGCAGGGTTTCACCCAGGTTGTTAGTGGCTACCAGTCGAATCTGATAGTCTCCCGGAGTCAGGTTCGTCGTATCCCAGGCACTTAATTCTCCATCTAGCCGGTTGGCGTTGTCGGCCGCGATGGTTATCCATTCTTCACTGCTCATTGCCGCGTATTCGTACTTAAAGAAACCCAAGTCGGGCAAGTTTACCGTAGCGCGCAGGGTTATTTTACCCCTGACCTCGGCGCCTGGTTCGGGAAACGTAAACACCAGCTGGCCTGGGACACAGCCAATGCTGCCGGGTGGGGGCGCTGGGGGGACAGTTGCATCGGTAGATGGCGTCCCTGCCTGGGAGGAGGCTCCTACGGCCTGGGTTAAGTTCAGGGTGGGGGTTGATAAAAACGCGGATGCAGGCAGATAAGGCACGACAAACGTCACCAGACAGAATTGGGATAATCCAATCAGGAGGAACAGGATGAGGAAGGAGCCGGAAATCCGCACCCGCTGGAAAATCAACTCCTTTTCCAGGCCAAAAACTGCTAGCCGCCACTCTGACCAGGCTGAGAGCAGGGCGCGTAATGAAAAAATAGCTCCTGCGCCCAGAATCAGGTAGATGACAGTCTCGTACTCTGTAAAAAATTGAAGCAGGGCATTCACATCACTACCGGATTATAATTTTTGTAAAACACCGCGAAGGATGGTTTCCAGCTTGGGAACCATTACCTGACCCGCTTCAAGCACTTCTTCATGCGAAGTGGGGGTATTGCCGTCTAGGTTTGCTTTGTTGCTAATGCCCGAAATCCCCAGCACGCGGATACCGCCGTGTCGCGCAACGATTACTTCAGGGACGGTGGACATTCCGACCGCATCCGAGCCGACTGCGCGCAGGAAACGTAAATCGGCAGGGCCTTCAAACGATGGCCCGCTCAGACCGACATAAACGCCTTCATGGAGTAAAATGCCTCTTTCGCGGGCAGACTGACGGGCAAGTTCCGACAAAGCCCGGTCATAAGCCTGGCTCATATCTGGAAAGCGCACGCCCAATTCATCGAGGTTGGGGCCAACCAGGGGGTTGAATCCCATCATGCCAATCAGGTTCAGGTTGTCGGTAATCAGCATCAAATCGCCGGGGACGTAATTTGGGTTGATGGCTCCGGCGGCGTTAGTCACAATCAATATCTCAATGCCCAGGCGTTGAAGAACGCGCACCGGGAATGTTACCTGAGACATGGAGTACCCTTCATAAAAATGAACCCTTCCCTGCATCACCAGTACAACTTGGTTTTCCAACTCGCCAATCACCAGGCGTCCGGCGTGTCCCCAAACAGTGGAGGTTGGCCAATGCGGCAGGTCCTGATACGGAATAATATCCGCGTTTTGTACAGAATCGGCCAGCCCGCCCAACCCTGAGCCGAGAATAAGCGCAATTTTCGGCTGGTGCTTCGTGCGGCTGCGAATCGCATTGGCGGCGTCATCCATTTGCTCAAGCGTCATAAAAGGCTGGTTGTTCATTTGTGTTTTCATCCATTTCTGTATTATTGTCGCATTATCAGAGATTTCCAATATTTACTTCGGGCAGCAGAAATTTTTTGCATTTGGCCATCTTAAAAATTATAACCTATCGTGTGAAGAATTGCGCGAATTGCGGGCTGCGCTGACCAAGCCACAAACTTACACGCTATTTTCAACTTCTTGCCAGTAAGGTTCACCTATGCTATCCTCTACAATCATGAAACCGAGAAAAAATTATTCCCTGGTGACCAGCGGCCTGTTTTTACTGACATTCGCTGCCCAGTTTTTGTTTCTGGCTCCATACGAAAAAGTGGGGTTTTTCGCTACTATCCATCCGTTTGTTGCAGATTTGCTCGGCGCGGCATTCTTTTTGCACGGTATCCTGCTGAGTTCGTCGGTCGTCCTTGACGCTCCCCCTTCCAAACAAACCAGGCTCAACCTGGTGGCGGCCATGATGCTGGTATTGGTTGCATGGGCTTATTTCCAGTTTGACTTGTTCATTGAGGGTGTCGTTCCGGCTGCGCTTGGTTTGGCTTTTGTGTTATGTAATTGGTTGAAGCCAAAGCGAGACTGGCTGGTTGTGGTCATGCAATGGGTCAACCTGGCGATTGGGGTCGGCCTATTGTGGCGGCCCGCGCTCCTGCTGGCCGCGCCAACGTATGCGTATTTGCTCAGTTTCAGCGTCACTTTCGGGGTGATTTTTATTTTGAGCGCCCTGGTTAGTCTGGCGATGGGGGTTTTTCCGGCTTTTTATCGGGGCAAAGCCGGTCGCTTTTTGTCCCTGCCCTGGCTGCTGTGGGTATTATTCTTCATCCCATCGATCAGGCTGCCTCACTTGGGCGTCGCAATCAGCGTTGGGGTGGCGCTGGCCCTCAATGAATATATTCCCTGGAAGCGGGTCATTATGCGCCAGGCAATTGATATCGGCCGGCGATTTTTTCTCCTGGCTGCCACATCACAGGCTGTTTTGCTGGCCCTTCTGGTCTGGGTAATTCGTTATATAGAATCTAACCTGACTATCATGCCGGTTGTTTCGCATGAAATCCGCCAGGTGATGGTGATTTCTTTCAACTTCATGGCTTCGCTGGGCATTTTAACCGTCGTGTGGGTGAACCTGTCTATCAATGGCGCATTTTCAGGGCTAGCCGGTTCAAAACAAGCCACCCTGCCCGTTGCCAAACCGACGGGCTTCTGGAAGCGATTTGCCAACAGCCTGCTGGAGCCCTTTGAAACCTCTCAGGGTTACATTAGCGACATTATAGACACGCGCCGGGATTATGAATCCCTGCTGGCGCGGCAACTTGCGGCAGAAAAACGCCGTGTTGCGCAGTTGAGCCTGCTTCACGATTTGAACCGCAACCTGGAGGTTGTTCTCGACCCACCGGTTGCGGCGCAATTGACTGCCAATGCCATTCACACTGCGCTCGGCGGCTGCCTGACGGCCGTCATGCTGTACGATGATGCGCGCGAAGAGATGGTTGTGTTAGCTGCCAGCGGGCCGAATGCTGTCGAAATCCCGCCCGGATATCGTCAGGCGATTACCGTCGGCATCATTGGGCGCGCCGCCCGGTTGAGAAGGACACAAATCGCCTCAGATACAAATCTTGACCCGGACTATCTTCACCTCGAAAATAACGATACGCGATCAGAACTGGTCGTGCCTCTCCTGCATAATAACCGCCTGCGGGGTGTTATTATTGTTGACCACCCGGAAGTTAACTATTTCGATGACAGCGATATGCGCACCCTGGAGACAGTAGCCATCCAGTTAACTACTTCTTGGATTCGAAGCGAACATGACCAGCGCCTAACTAGCCTGATTAACGCCGGTATTACCCTTTCGACCACCCTGGACGTTGAGGGAGTCATTCAGCAAATAGCCCAGGTCGCTCAGAACACGCTTGATGCGCATTTCACCTTTGTCGCTCTGGTGGACCAGGACGGCGGTTTTACCCGCGCCACGCATGTTGGCTATGCCCCTACCCTGTTAGGAATATTGGGAACCGACCCGGGTGGGAATACCCTTATCCAGGCTATTCTCAACAGCCCAAAGGCCGTCCGGCTGCGGGATGTGCGCAAAAAATTTAGCAATACTCCCACCGGAAGCAACAACCTGCGCAGCCTGCTGGCTGTCCCTATTCGACTGCGACAGTCTTCCATTGGAGCCATCCTGGCTTTTGGTAAACAGGGAAATAGCCTGTTTTCAGAGAGTGATGAAGGGCTGATAACTCTGCTGGCGACGCAATCTGCCGCTGCGATTGAAGCAACCTGGTTGTACCAGGAATTGCGCTCAATGCTGGCAACCGCAACGCAACTCTATCAGTTAAGTACAAAAGTCCTGCTTTCCGAACAATTATCCGACGCCGCCAGCGCGATTGCCGAGACCGCCTTCCAGCTCAGCAAGGGCGCCGCCGCTGGAATTGTGCTTCTCTCTCCCGAAAAAGAAGTTGAAGTGCGCGTGCAAATCGACGATAGTGGGCTGCATCCCGGTTCTCAACATCCAATGTCTCTCATTAAAGATGCCCTGGAAAACGGACAGACTATCATTACTTCGGGACAAAACAATACAGAGCGCATGTGCCTGCCCCTGCAAACCCCGCGCCGACAGTATGGCGCTCTTTGGGTGGATGTGGATGAGAGCCAGGTTGCCAACAGCCGCTTTTCCGATACCATGCGTTCCTTGGCAAACCAGGCCGCCATCGCTCTTGAACGTGGCATCTTGCTTGTTGAGACTCGTAAACAAGCCGAACAAATCGAAGCGGCTTACCATCAACTGGAACTTACCTACGACCAGACCCTGGGCGCGCTCTCCTCGGCGCTGGATGCGCGTGACCGTGAAACGGAAGGCCACAGCCTGCGTGTCTCGCGCTTGTCCACCGAATTGGGAAAACGGCTGGGTTTGACGCTTGACCAGGCCAAAGTAATGGAGCGTGGCGCCATCCTGCACGATATCGGCAAAATCGGCATCAGCGATACCATTCTGCTCAAGCCGGGTCCGCTCACTCCCGCTGAATGGGAAACAATGCGCCTGCACCCCGACATCGGCGCGCGGATTATCGAGGGCATACCCTTCCTGAAAGATGCCTTGCCGGTTATCCGTTATCACCAGGAACGCTGGGACGGTACTGGTTATCCGATTGGTTTGAAAGGATATGATATTCCCCTGATGGCACGTATCTTCGCTGTTGTGGATGCCTTCGATGCTCTGACCTCCGAACGACCCTACCGCAAACCGATCCCGGTCATGGAAGCAGTGGATTACTTGCGCGAAAAAGCAGGCATTTTGTTCGATCCCGATATTGTTGAAGAATTCGCAAACATGGCTAAAGACGGGACACTGGATAGCCTCCTGTAAACATGCTGAACCGAATCTCTTCCCCGCAGAACCTGACCACGCAGGAAGTCCAGCAAATCATCACGCCCTCCCTGGTGGGAATTACGATTCTGTGCATTCTGCTGATTATCTACACGTTCACAGAAATCCCTGACGCGGAAAGCCAAGCCCGGGCCGCTGAGCTGGCTTTGTTTGGCCTTGCCTATGCCTTAACCGCGCTGGCCTGGCGAAAAAAGTTGCCGCCCAAAAATCCGCGTCTCAAATGGCCGCTGATTTTTATCAATGCCGGTATCTCTGTCCTTGCGCTAAGAGTGCTTCCTGCCAGCATGATGGTTTTTCCTGGCGCCATCTTCATGCTGGCTGTCACAATAAAAAGCGTGTTGTGGGACAGAATCGCCGGCTATGCTTACATGCTGCTTATCCTGGCCGGATATGGGCTAGTTTCTTGGAGCGCGGATAGTATACTCTTGTTTCACCCGGCAATTTGGGCCCTTACCATTCTGGCTGTGGTGATTGTGGAATTCATCCAGAGCATGGCCAACCTGAACGCCAACCGCACCAGGCGGCTGCAAATTATCAACGATTTTGCCCGTCAAATTGGTTCCACTCTGGAACAGGACAAAGTGCTTTCGATTGTGGGGACGGCTATCCAGAAAGCCATCGAGGCAGACACCTATTTCCTGGGGATTATCATCAGCGAAAATCGTCTCTATTTTCCTCTGCTTTATGATGATAATCAATATTTCCCTCCCGCTGAAGTCACAATGGATGGAACGCTGTCGGGCTGGGTCATTCGCAACCAGCGTCCGCTTTTTATCCCTGACCTGCGCCGTGATGTCAACCTGGAAGGCGTGCAGGTCATCCTGACCGGCAACAACCGCGACAGCGCCTGCTGGATGGGCGTTCCGATGAAAGCAGACAGTATCAACGGCGTGCTGGCGGTTGCATCCTACACGCCCAACGCATTCGACCGCACCGCTCTCGAATTGCTCGAAAATCTGGCACAGCACACCGCTTTGGCGCTTGACAATGCCAATCACCACAGCCAGGTGGAGGCCAGGGCGCGGCTCGACAGCCTGACCGAGGTCTACAATCACGGTTACATCGTTCAGGTCTTGGAGAAGGCATTAGAAAAAGCCCGCCCAGATGCAAGGCAACTTAGCCTGATTATGCTTGATATTGACCACTTCAAGCAGTACAACGATGTATACGGCCATCAGGTGGGGGATGAAGTGTTGGTCAAGTTAACCCAGGCCATCAGGCAGCACATCAAATCTACCGATTCGGTCGGGCGCTGGGGTGGCGAGGAGTTTACCATCGTATTGCCCGATACCAGTGGTTCACAAGCCATGCAAGTCGCCCTGCGCCTGCAAGAGACGCTGCGCGCCCTATCGCTTCATCCAAAGAATGAAAAAACCCTGCCCTTTCCCACCATCAGCCAGGGGATTGCAGTGTTTCCGGCGGAAGCAGCTGACAGCGAAAGTCTTATCCAACTCTCAGACCGGCGGCTGTACATTGCCAAACAACGGGGCCGCAACCAGGTGGAGCCTGGAATAGAACATTGGGACAAGAGTACCATCTGAAACAAAAAACGAGCAATGAAGCGTTGAGTCGCTCATTGCTCGTTTCATAATCTTTCAAGACCTATGCCAGCAAGGCTTTAAAGGCATCTACCGTTTTCTCCACCGCCGCATCGTCAACCCAATAATGCGTCACCAGCCTGAAGCGGCGTTTGCCCGTCGCATGGACAAGAATGCCGCGCTCTTGCATCTGTGCTTCGATTTGTTCCACCGTCAATGGCACTGAATCTGCCAGGTTAAAAAAGACCATATTCGTGGGCGGCATTCCGTCCAGGTGAATGTGGGGGATTTCGCTCAGACCTTCCGCCAGGTTTTTCGCCCGGGTATGGTCTTCAGCTAGGCGCGCAATCATGCTCTCCAGCGCGACAATTCCCGCCGCGGCGATGACTCCCGCCTGGCGCATCCCGCCGCCCAGGTGTTTGCGAATGTGCCGGGCACGCGCAATAAACGCCCTTGACCCGCATAAGACCGACCCAACCGGGGCGCACAACCCTTTCGACAGGCAAAACGTGACCGAATCGACCGGCCCGGTCAAGTCACGCGGGTCCACGCCCTGGGCAACCGCCGCATTGAACAGACGCGCTCCGTCCATGTGGACAACCAACCCGCGCGCATGGGCAAATTCAGCCAGCGAGCGGATATATCCCGGGGTCTGGAAGGTTCCGCCGCAACGGTTGTGGGTATTTTCGATGGAGACCAGGCGCGTGGCAGGCTGGTGAACATCCTCCGGGCGAATCAACGCTTCGATGTCCTCCAGCGCCAGCGAACCATCGGGCTGCTCCATCACCTGCCGCGAATGGATTCCGCCCAGGTACGAAATTCCGCCGCCTTCGTAGAGAACGGTGTGCGCCCGCGCCCCCAAAATAGCCTCGTCGCCGCGCCCGCAGTGGACGAGCAGGGCAATCAGGTTACCCATCGTACCGGAAGGGATGAAGAGACCGGCTTCTTTGCCCACTTTTTCGGCGGCCATTTCCTGTAACCGGTTGACCGTCGGGTCGTCGCCAAACACATCATCTCCCACTGGGGCAGCCGCCATCGCCGCGCGCATTGCAGGCGTGGGCTGGGTGACGGTATCGGAACGCAGGTCGATATAGTCCATTAGAAGCCTTCCAGCTTGCTCAAATCGGCAATCCCGTGGGACAAATTGGCAATTTGTCCTACCAATGCCAGGCGGTTTTGCCGAATCGCCTCGTCCTTGTCCATTACCAGCACTTTGTCGAAAAATTCGGTGATGGCGGGGAGCAGGGTTTCGACGGCAGACAGCAACTCGTTGACGGTTGGCGGTTGGCGGTTGGCGGTTTGGAGCGCCTGGTATAAATTGCGCTCGGCATCCTCAACAAACTGATTACTGTTTACTGAATACTGTTCGCTGACCTTCGCGCTTCGCACTATCCGCACACACCTCGCATACCCGTCCAAAATCGGCGTCCAATTGGGGCGATTAACCCATTCACCCAATTCTTTCACGGCTTTGGCCGATGCGGCCGGATTGTGGGATTGGGCCGCCAAAACGGCTTCGACCACATCGTAGCGGAAGCCCGTTTCGGTGAGCAGGACACGCATACGACCGGTCAGAAAATCCAGCACCTGAGCTTTGACCTCGCCTGAAACCGGAATCGGTTGCAGCGCGGCAGACGCCTCGACAGCGGCGCGCAGGTCAAAATCCAGATTATGCTCAATCAGCGGCTGAACCGTCCCAATGGCGGCGCGGCGCAGGCCAAAGGGGTCTTTTGCGCCGGTGGGGGCCAGCCCGGCGGCGAATAAGCCAACGAGCGAGTCGATTCTATCGGCGAGCGCAACCACAACCCCCGCCTTTGTCTGCGGAACCGGCTGGTACT
>Ga0101944_10005772_pt1 | contig 13715 bp, 11 predicted proteins | sample DewCreD2012metaG_FD_75245 | JGI IMG/M metagenome (GOLD analysis project Ga0101944, IMG submission 75245) | Hot spring sediment bacterial and archeal communities from British Columbia, Canada, to study Microbial Dark Matter (Phase II) - Dewar... ... | reverse complement strand
AAGCGGCTCATACAATCCGACGACGAAGGTGGGGCGTCAGTACATCTACAATGCGCCGATCCTCGTTGGTCGAACCTACAAGCTGTTGTCGCACCAGACCAAGGCGCCGGCGGAAGATTCGCAGGCCATCGGACTGATGATCGGCGGCATGGTGGGATTGGGCATTCTGGCTTTCATGGTGGTGCTTTTTGTCCGACGCCAGATGGCTCGCAGCCGGAGCTTGAGGACGATGGCGGCCGCACCGGAAGTGCTCTCGCCGGCCGAGGAAGCCAAGCGAGTGGCATTCCTGGAGCAGATCGAACAGGCCGGGGGCGAGCCCGGCGACCATCTGCCGAACAAGCCGCCCGCGGACAAATGACGGCCGGCGGAACTGTGAGTGTGCATGGAAACCGTTGAGGTCGCCCTCGACAAACGTTCGTACCGCATCGTTGTGGGGCGCCGCCTGCTGGCCGAGGCCGGACGCCACGTGGCGGCAGTGCTCGCCCCGCGACCGGCCCTGATCGTCACCGACAGCGTCGTGGCGCAGCGATACCTGCCGGCCGTGCGCGACTCGCTGGTTGCCGCGGGCTTCGCGGTCAGTACGATTACGGTCCCTCCGGGCGAGGCGTCGAAGTGCCACGAGCAACTGTTGCGTATCTACCAGGCGTGCTACGACGCCCGGCTGGAGCGCAGCTCGCTCCTGGTGGCCCTGGGCGGCGGCGTGATCGGCGACTTAGCCGGGTTTGCCGCCGCCAGTTATCTGCGCGGCTTGCCGTTCGTGCAGATGCCGACGACGCTCCTGTCGCAGGTCGATTCCAGCATCGGCGGCAAGACGGGCGTGAATCTGCCCGGCGGCAAAAACCTCGTGGGCGCGTTCCATCAGCCGTCGCTCGTGCTGGCCGACGTCGATGTGTTGGCCTCGCTTGACGACCGGCAGATGGCCACCGGGCTGGCGGAGATCGTCAAGCATGCCGTGATTCGTGACGCGGGACTCTTTGCCCGCCTGGAGCGCGACGCCGACGCCTTGTGGCGACGCGATCCGGCGCTACTGGAATCCGTCGTGGCCTGCAACTGCCGCATCAAGGCCGAGGTGGTTGCCGCCGACGAGCACGAAGGCGGCCTGCGGGCCATTCTCAACTACGGGCACACCGTGGGCCATGCGATCGAGCAGGCGGCAGATATTGCTGCCAAACATATTGCAGAAGACGGCATTATCTACATACTGGGCAGCGGCCATTCTCTTATTACTGCGCTTGAGGCTTCTGGACGCGCTGGCGGTTTGGTGCCAATAGATATTATTTTTGATAAGACTTTCGGCAAGATCGAACGTCTGCCAGGCTATGCAGAGTATCTTCTGAAAGACTACGCGATTGATGGCGCAGTGGTTATAGTTGTTAGCAATTCGGGTCGAAACGCTCTGCCTATTGAAGTAGCGATTGAAAGCAAAAAACGCGGCGCGAAGGTAATAGCTATTACTTCTCTTGCTCATTCGCAGTCGGTTGCATCAAGACACCCATCGGGCAAAAGGCTTTTTGAGATTGCTGATGTGGTTATGGATAATTGCTGCGACCCAGGCGATGCTGTTGTTGATGTGGATGGTGTAAGAGGAAAGGTAGGCGCGACATCTTCTGTTGCCTGCACATTCATAATCAACTCGGTTATGGTGCAGGCGGTTGAAAATCTTGTGAAGATGGGTGTAGAGCCTCCTGTTTTGATAAGCGCAAATCTGGATGGGAGCGACGAGCATAATGAAAAACTGCGCAGTCGTTACAAAGGACGACTGCGCGGTTTGATGTAGCTGTATTTAGCTTTTGCGGACTGCCTTAGCCCATTTCGTCAGCCGCTTCATAGATGGCTATAATGTTTTCTGTCGGCACTCCTGGCTGTATGCAGTGAGAAGGCGCAAGAATAAACCCGCTGTCTTCGCCCAGTATCTCTATTTGCCTCTTTACTTCTTCTTTTATCTTTGCAGGCGTTCCGAATGGCAGCAGCTCTTGGACGTCTATTGTTCCATGGATGCAGATGTCTCTGCCATATTCTTTTTTTATTTCGTATGGATCCATACCTTCAGCCATGGGCTGCGCAGGGTCTAGAACATCCAACCCAAAGTTAATTAAATCAGGCACTATTTCTCTTACTGCGCCATCGCTGTGTATCATTATTCGCATGCCGCGATCTTTTGCCCAGCCAAAGGCTCTTTTGTATATAGGCGCGAAGAACTTGTCCCAGAGTGATTTACTCATAATTAGCGATCGCTGGGATCCGAAGTCATCTCCGGCTATAAATATGTCGAAGCACCCATCTCCAGCTTCCCATATCCGCTGGTTTAGTGCAGTCCAATATTCTTCTATGTGCTGTAGGATGGATTCTGCGATCTCTGGGGCAGTCAACATATCCACCAAAAACTGCTCCATTCCGCGCATCTGATACGCCACTTCGAATATCGAGATGCCGGGTCCGCTGGTTGGTTTGTCTTTCCAATCTTCAAGCTGTGTTTTCACTTTTGATAGATCAACGGCATTGGGATCAGGCCAAGGATATCTTTCAACATCTTCTACTGATTGAGCCTGCATAAGTGGGCTTCCGATTGGTTCGAAGTAACGTCCAGATCCGTAATCTATTTCTCTATATCGTATACCCCATCGGCTTATCTCTTGGTTGTCAATCTCCATTCGTTCGTTTGGGTCTGGAGCCGACACTCTGTAAAATGGCCAATGGAGATTTTCGCATTTGAAATATTCTTTCAAGTCTTCTGCGCAAGTTAGTCTAAGTTCCCGCACTAATCTTTCATCTACTTCTGTCGTTCCTTTGAATATGCGCGGCACGCGATCGACGGGTTTGTGGTCTATCGCTGCTAACACCCTTTCTCGTGATGTCATTTGATCCCCCTATGATTGATAACCTGATAACGCTTTATAGCTTCGCATGCTGAGTCTCGCCGCTTCTAATGCGTCGCCTTTCAGCACCTCTGCCATGAACTTGAAAGACTCAAATTCCACAGCCATCCAACCTTGGTAGTTGATCTCGTCGAAGGCTTGGAAAAATTCTTGCCAGTTTACTGCGCCTTCACCCAAAATGGGGAACAGCATATCTTTGCCGAATTTTCCAGGGTTGCCGACAGCATCTTTTAAGTGCACATGTTTTATCCTGCCGCCGAGCGTCTTGACTGCCCACTTTATATCTATGTTGTGAATTATGTGATGAGATGGATCGAATCCTACCGCCATATATGGGCTGTCAACCCGCCTCAGCAGCTCTGCCATCGAGTAGTAATCGTGCACAAGCGTACCAAAAATCGTTTCAAAAGCTATGAATACTCCTTCTTTTTCCGCTGTCTGCACAGCTTTAGTGAGCGATGCTTCCAGCGTATCCCATGATGTGCTTAGATCGCTTTCTTCGGGACGCCACCATTCTTCCGGCGGGAAATTTTTAGGTATGGGCATAGAAGACGCGGTGTTTACTACGTTTACTCCAGCTTCGGCAGATGCTCTTATAAACTCGCATAAGTCTTCTGCCGCCCTCGGCGCGGTTTCAGGATTTACCAAGTTTCTCAAAATGACAAAATCTGTCACATTTAGTCCGCACTCTCTGCTTGCGTCTGCCGCCATCTTGAGCTTTGCAAAAATATCCTTCTCGCCGGAGAAGCATGTTTCTTTCCATTCGACACCCCTGTAGCCCATCTCAGCCAAGCTGCTGCAGACGTCTTTTATCTTTTCCGGAGTGTCTAGTCCTTCAAACCAAAAAGCATTAAAAGCGATTTTACTGCGGTCGAACATCTTTCTCTCCTAAAATATGGGTTGAGCATGTTTATTTTGTTTGGCAGACTAGTATTTCGCCAATATACATTCGATGGTAGTCTTTGATCGGATAGAATTCATCTATACTCGGCTCTATAAAATGCGCTGGATCTATGTCTTGATAGTAGATTTTTCTGCATTCCAATACCAACCTAGCCTGTTCGAAAGTTGTTGTGCCTGGGGTAATTCCTGCTTTTGGAGTCAGCCCTGCTTCAGCCGCTTTATTTATTTCTCTTCCTGATTTGCTGCCGCACAGGTTCAGCGCATCTCTATACTGTTCCTCAAAAAATGACAGCGTGAAATTCTCTGCTTTCTCTATGAATTCATAGGTATAGCGCTGAGGTCTGATGACGCACCAAGCAATGTTCATTTCCCAAATGTGACCAAATCCACCCCAGCTTGCAGTCATTGTATTAAAGTTATCAGGTGTTCCTGCTGTTACCAGCATCCAATCGCCGCCAATCAGTTTAAAAACGTTATCATTTATTTCTTCCGGTTTGATGATTCTCATGATGTTTTCCCTCCACTTGACTCTAAATGTATTTTGTGAAATCCGTATTTACTCTACAACTGCAGTTGTCGCGTGTTTCGGCGGTCTGCGCATTATAAAGATAATTGGAATTATAGCTATTATAGCTATTCCAACTGCCCAGAAACAGTCAATGAACGCCATTACGGCAGATTGTTTCATTACTTGCGCGTATGCTATCCCCATAACTTGCTTTTGGGCGGTTAAGTAAGGCTGGCCTGCTTCGACTAGTTTTGCAATGCCATGTTTATACATCTCCGCAAACCGTGGATTGTATTGGCTTATGTTTTCAATCAACCTAGCGTAGTGGAATTGCTCTCTCTGCGCAAGCAGTGTGGTGACTCCTGCTATCCCGAAGCTTCCGCCAATGTTTCTCATCAGGTTGAATATACCTGTCGCGCTTCCTATTTTATCCCGCGGCATAAATGCCACTGTAGCTGTCGCCATAGGAACGAACAGAAACGCCAGTCCAATCAGTAAGAGTAGGATTAACTAACCATCGTTGTAGTCTGTTAAATGCTTCCCAACCAAGCCATGACTTGAATCCACCAGCAGCGGAGTTTCCTCCATAACGATATGTTATATCCAGATTTGCCCAATAAGTTGCAATGAAGCCGACAAAAGTTGCTATAATCATCGCAATCATTAGCTTGCTATTGCTCATTTTTGCTGATTCAGCCATTTTGAATGCTTCTATATGGTTCGGCATAGGATGATTGCGATTACAGCGGTTGAACCAATAAAACATTGACATCATCGTTAAGTTAGGTGGACTCATTCTCCTTGTTCCAACGATTGAAGCAAGCATATCGTGTGGATTAACGAAATATATTTCATGTGGCGCTCCGAATTCTGCGCGAACTCTTGCCATTGCAATTGACAATAAGAAAAATATCCCAAAAAAACCAAATATAACAGGGAAACTCATCCCTGCCATGTGGCAAAAACCTGCAATAAAGACCATACTAATCAATAATCCTATCACCGACCAGCGATATGAGACAGGCTCATTTGAGTCATCAACTTCCTTTGCAAGCCCAACAAGTCTTTTTAGCACATCAAGAATATGTCTTCTCGTTACCCATAAAGCAACAAGGGATAATGCTATCCATGCCCCAGCAGCTTGTTCATTAAAATATGGAAAACGAGAATCTCTTAACCCCAAAACACTACCAAGCACTCTCTCAAGTAATCTAATCACAAAGAAAAACCAACAGGAAAAAGATAGATCAAGTGGCAAAAAGAAAGCTAGACCTATTGCAAATGGATACATTGATATTCTTGTTCCTGCAAGTGCATTCCAAGGCTTTTCTGTAAAATAATGCCCAATATCGTATTGTTTAACCCAGCTTATATATGGAACAGCAGGAAATATCACGTGCAAACCATTTATTATTGTGATTGTTCCAGCAAGGGCGAACCCTATCCACATTGTCTTATTTGTGAAAAACTCTAATTTACCGTCACGTTGTGCTGTCATTCCAAGTGGAAGCTGAATTATTGGGAAAGCCAGCTTTTCTTCGTGGGTCCATCTTTTTCTTATAATAACAGACATAAACATCAAGGTCATTATTATCGCAAAAAAGAAAATTCCCCACATTGCAAGAGGAACTATCCAAGGCTTAAAAGTCTTCATATTGTATATGCTGGACTCTCCTCCATAGAATCCCTCAAGGATTGTTTTATCTGTTATTGTAAGCCATTTAGGAATATATCTGAAAAATAGGTCAGACCATTCATTTTCGGGTGTTGCAAACCAGAAAGGGTGAACAATTGTTCCAAACATATTTTGCAAAGTATCATGTCCAGAAAGTGTTTCTGATACGACGACCATTATATATATGGTTAGCAATTCCCCTTGCGTTAATGCTGATTTAGCCCATTTCCTGCTATAAAAAAAATTGATGAATGTTACCATGAAAAGCATAAATACAGGTGTAACAAACAATGGCAAACATGATCCATCAAGCGCATAATACCGAACTTCAATTACAGTAACCCAATAGCTATTTATCGGTATCAATATACAACCGAGTAATAGAGAACGCCATGTAAAGCCAAGAGTTCTTTTTATTATTTTTTTGTTTTGTAAAGTTTCTATTGTTTTCTCCTTCATTCTTATTATAATTGGATTAATTTTATAATTGATATTACTCTGAGTAATTTCAAAATTTATATTTGATATTTCATTACCTCTTTGACCTTATGAATAGCTATATTCTAGCAATAATAGACTAAATTGTCAATTTATATCGAATTTGGATCAAAATATCTTGATCAATTATATTATATATGATATTATTAAAAGTGTTTTTTGGTTATATCAACAAAACAAGTTCTTTTAAGAATATCAATTATTGAGATATTGATCGATACATTAAATAACGGCTTTTGGGTTTTATATGGCAGGACTTCTTTTTGAGGTGCTGTAACTTACGAGGGATTATATGGAAACCACAACAAAACTGAATGATAATGAACTAGATTTAAGTAAACTCGACAAGGTATTAGATGATATCGAGCAAGGTAATGAAAGCCTTCTTATTCCTGCGTTACAGATGGCACAGGCTTTGTATGGCTATTTATCGATACCTGTTCTTGAAAAGATTGCGGATCATTTACAGATTCCATTGAGCAGAGCTTATGGTGTTGCAACTTTTTATGCCCAATTTCGTTTTAAGCCTTCTGGAAAATACGTTATTAAAGTTTGTAGAGGGACAGCCTGCCATGTTCGAGGCTCTAAGGGTATATTAGAAGCATTAGAGCGTGAATTAAATATAAAAGATGGTGATGTAACACCAGATTTGAAATTTAGCATTGAAACAGTTGCATGTCTTGGAACTTGCTTCCTAGCCCCTGTAATAATGATAAATGATAGATATTTTGGTAAGTTAACATCAAAGAAAATCAGGGATGTTTTAAAAGAATATGAAAATAGATAATTACCAAGTCTAATAGGACATGGTTTGTCTAATATTATTTATTTCGCCTTTATCAAGGCAGTTATAAACTATATAATGGAAGTTGAGGAAAATTCATGGAAAAACTTAAAACAACAGCGGATCTGGAAGCGTTACGAAAGTCTTTATTAGAGGCTTATGATCCCAACAAGACCAGAGTTAGAATTTGTATGACTGGTTGTCGTGCCTTTGGTGCGGTTGAGGTTAGAGAAGCCCTAAAAAATGAAATTGAAAAACTCGGATTACAGGATAAAATTGAAATAATTGATACAGGTTGTCATGGCTTTTGCGCTGTTGCACCTGTTATGGTTGTTGAACCACAGGGAATATTTTATCATTCGATGACAGTCGATGATGTTCCTGAAATAGTGTCTGAAACTCTTGTAAAAGGAAATATTATTGATAGATTAATATATAAAGACCCTGTTACAGAGGAGAAATTCCCTTACGAAAAGGATGTTCCTTTCTACAAAGATCAGATCAAGGTTGTTCTCCGTAATTGTGGTAAGATCGATCCGAAAGACATCATGCAATATATAGCCAGAGATGGTTATTCAGCAATCGCAAAAGTCTATTCGGAAATGAAGCCAGAGGATGTAATTGAAACTGTAAAATCTTCAGGTCTTAGAGGTCGTGGAGGCGCAGGATTCCCAGCAGGTATGAAGTGGGGATTTGCCAGAGCTGCCAAAGGTGATAAAAAATATATCATCTGTAATGCAGATGAAGGCGACCCTGGGGCATTTATGGATAGGGCAGTTCTTGAAGGTGACCCACATACAGTCATAGAAGGTATGCTTATCGCTGCTTATGCTATTGGAGCTGACGAAGCATATATTTATGTTAGAGCAGAATATCCAATCGCTGTTGAGCATATTCATATAGCAGTCAAACAGGCAGAAGAACTTGGCTTGCTAGGTGATAATATTCTTGGTTCTGGTGTGAATTTCCATCTGCATATCAAAGAAGGTGCTGGAGCATTTGTTTGCGGAGAAGAAACCGCTTTGATGGCTTCGATTGAGGGTCGTCGTGGAATGCCAAGAATGAGACCGCCGTTCCCTGCTAATTCTGGATTGTGGGCAAAACCAACAAATATTAACAATGTCGAAACCTTTGCCAATGTCGCCTCGATAATCCTTAAAGGCTCTGATTGGTATGCTGCTATGGGAACAGAAAAAAGCAAGGGAACTAAGGCTTTTGCACTCGCTGGTAAGGTCAATAATACAGGTCTTATTGAAGTTCCAATGGGTATCACTATTAGAAAGATCGTGTTTGATATTGGTGGTGGTATCCCAAATGGAAAAGAATTTAAGGCGGTTCAAATTGGAGGTCCCTCTGGTGGTTGCTTAACAACACAGCATCTTGACTTAGGTGTTGACTATGATTCTCTGACAGCGGCGGGTGCAATAGTTGGTTCTGGTGGTATGATCGTCATGGATGAAGAGACTTGTATGGTTGATACTGCAAGATATTTTATGAATTTCGTGCAAAGTGAATCTTGTGGAAAATGTATCCCATGCAGAGTTGGAACTCGCAGAATGCTTGAAATTCTTACCCGTATAACAGAAGGAAAAGGGAAAGATGAAGACCTTGATTTACTTTTGGAAATGGCACAACAAATAAAGGTTTCATCTCTTTGCGCACTTGGTCAGACAGCGCCAAACCCAGTTTTGACGACAATGCGATATTTCCGTGATGAATATGAATCGCATATTACTGGTGATTGCTGTCCTTCTCATGTTTGCACTGAATTGTTTGAATTCAGGATTGATGCGGAGGCATGTAAAGGTTGCGGATTATGTAAGAAACAATGCCCTGTGGAATGTATATCAGGCGAAAGACGACAACCGCATGTAATTGATCCTGCTGTATGTATAAGATGCGGAGTTTGCTTTGATGTGTGTCCGTTTGATGCAATTTCAAAGACTCATGAGCATCTATATAGATGGACATGCAAGGAAGAAGCACTTGCATAAAAATATTTTCAAGAATAGGTAGTATTAGGAAAGATCATCCTATTTTTGAAATGTTTTGGTAATAATGCTATTTAAGCATACTTAAAACTAAATAAAAAACCATAAAAACAAAAAGCCATAGGTGTTGCTTTATACTTATGGCTTTTTTGTCAATAAGGAGGTTTAGCTATGAAAAAACTATATAGTGTTATGATAGCGATCATGTTGATAATAATTGCTTCATCAATTGCTTCTGCAGGTTTGGAATTGTCGTTTTATTTAGGTATGCGTGATGGATCTAATCAATCCGATGGTGTGATAGTCAGATGGTATGTTGAGAAAAACAAAAAATCTGACATGATTTTTGAGCAACTTTGGAAAGAACAAAAATGGTCGGATTTGTTTGTTGTTGATCTCAATTCTTGGGGAAATGAAACTGTAACTCTTAATATGACGACAGACCCCGGACAGGCAAGAAATACTGGTTGGGACTGGATACTTATCGCAGAGCCAAAAGTTACTTCCAATGGAAATATGGTATATGATTTTGCACAAGCAGTAGCGGAAGGTAAGGTAAAACTAAGCATGATGCTTGATGGTGATAAGGTTGAGACAGAAGGACTTGGTTTTGGTGCAAATTGCACACAAGCAGAAGCTGGCGCTGTTGGAGGTGTTACCAAACCAAAAGCATATATGCAGCATCCACCATGGAACGGAAGGACAGGAAATACAATAGCGAGGTTTGAGTTACAATTACCTGCGTCAGTAAAGCGGATAGGTAATGTTTCAGCTACATGGGGGCAGATAAAAATCCAATAAAAGCATTTTTTTACATTTTTTATCAGAAATTTCAAGGAGATTTAAATAATGTATATAATTCCATTTTCACTGATGTTAATTCCGCTTATTATCACCCATACAGAAAAAACTGTAAATTCTCAACAGCAGTATTGGCAGGAAGATGTTTTAAGTATGCCCTATGGACAAGCAGGTGAAAAAAATTTTCCTACGATACTTTTGATCAGGCAGGATTATGAAGAACTGGAATTTGGGAAATCAGTTATTAAAACTCCAATGAAGATCGGAAGTCAAAACTTTCAGCATGGGATTGGAACTCACTCAATCAGTCATATTAGGGTTTATTCGCCTGATCCAATAAACCATTTTTCTTCATGGATCGGTGTTGATAATAATGTTAGAACACAAGATGGAAATGGATCGGTTACATTCTCCATTGAAATAGACGGAAAGGAAATCTATCACTCAAAGGTTTTTCGTGGCAGAGATGAACCAGAAAAAATCGATATCGATATTGATAATGCAAAGATTATTGATCTTAAAGTTGGTAATGCAGGCGATGGACCTGCATGTGATCATGCGAATTGGGCAGAGGCAAAAATCATAACAAATGAGGGAAAATCAATGTATCTTGACGAATTAAGGATGGATTTTTCAAAGATTAATTTTTCAAAATATCCGTTTTCATTCACTTATAGTCAAAAACTAAGTGATGAAATATTGGATTCATGGAAAAAGGAAATATCAACAAGCGAGCTAGATAAAGACAGGACAAAGATAATCAAATCATGGACGGATTCTCAAACAGGGCTTAAAATAACATTTGATGCGATAAAATACAATGATTATCCTGCTCTGGACTGGGTTATATATCTGGAAAATACTGGCGATAATGATACGCCAATTATCAAAGACCTTAAATCATTGGACATTACCCTTAATTCTCCGATCAGCGGAAAAACGCCTTATATATTGCACAAAACCAACGGTTCACCATCAGACCCAACAGATTTTGAGGTTAGCACAGTTGTTATTGATAATGAGAATTCCGAAAGTATGGGCGGAGGCGGAGGAAGATCATCAAACAAAGATTTTCCATTCTTTAAGGTTGAAAGCAGAGAAGGTTCATACATAATTGCTGTTGGTTGGTCGGGTCAATGGCAGTCTGATTTGAGATGTATTGATAATAAGAGCCTTCATATAACAGCAGGTCTCGAAAAGACAAATTTCTTGCTTCATCCCAAAGAAAAAGTCCGATCACCAAGAATGTTAATAATGTATTGGGATGGAGATACTGTTGAGAGCAATGCACAATTCCGTCAGCTAATATATAAGCACTACACAGCAGAACGAGATAATAAAAAAATACAGCCGATCCTTTTTTGTAATACCTGCTTCACTCGTGGTGGAGGTTGGCTGAATGAATGTAACGCAGAAAATCAGATTTCATTGATAAAGGCTTATGCTCCATTAGGTTTAGAAGCACTTATAACAGATGCTGGCTGGTTTGAGGGAGGCTGGCCTGCTGGCGCGGGCAATTGGAATCCAAGAAAAGACGCATATCCAGATGGGATGGGTCCTGTTGCTCTATCAGCAAAAGAAAATGGCATGATTTATGGGCTATGGTTTGAACCAGAGAGGGTCGTTGCCGGAACATGGCTACACAAAAACCATCCCGAATGGCTTTTATCAAGCACTGATCATCCACAGGATACTTATTTGCTTAACTTTGCATTGCCAGAAGTTCGTGAATATATGTTCAATATTGTTAAAGATTTTATGGAATTGCCGGGATTCAGATTCTATCGTCAGGATTTCAATATGGATCCGCTTCCCTATTGGAGATACAGCGATCTACCTGATCGTCAGGGCATATCGGAAATGAAATATATCGAAGGTCTTTATGAATATTGGGATATGATTGCGGAGGCATGGCAGGACAGCATCCGAGAAGAATGTGCAAGTGGAGGAAGGCGTATCGATCTTGAAACCATAATGCGTATGCACATACATCAAAAAACAGACTATTGGTTTGATGATGATGTCGATCAGGCGAGTCTTTGGGGAATGAGTCAATATTTGCCAAATAGCACTTTTGTTGCTCATCTAAATCGCATGGATGATTATTCTTTTCATTCTACATTGGCTTCGTCGCTATGTATGGGTTGGATCACTGATGCTCCAGATTTTGACCTTGCAAGAGGGAAAAAGTTACTCGATCTGTATCTTTCAGTGCGACATCTTCTTATCGGGGCGTGGTATCCGCTTTTGCCATATACAAGGGATAAATCTGCTTGGATGGCTTCGCAATATCATCGTGATGACCTGCAAGAAGGCATAGTGCTTGCATTCCGTCATTCAGAAAGCCCTTATAAAGCCGCTGAACTTTCTTTGAGAAGCCTTGATCCGAATACGGAATATAAGCTTATTTATACAATATCAGGCGAAGAACAAATAATAAAAGGCTTTGAATTGATGAATGGTCTTGTAATTGCAATTCCTGAAAAACGTAAATCAGAGCTTGTAATATATCGCAAAAAGATTTAGGAATAAGGCTTTTTTAGGTGAAAAATAATGAAAATAAAAACATTAGTGGAAAATACATCAAATATGTCCGATCTAATTGCTGAACATGGTCTTTCATTTCTGATTGAGACTGAAAACGAATCTTTGATTTTTGATACTGGACAGGGAAATGCACTCCTGCATAATATCTCAAAGATGAATATTGACCTAATGAAAGTGAATAAAATAATATTAAGTCATGGTCATTATGATCATACAGGAGGACTAGACAAAGCTATTAGTGTATTCATGGATATAGCGATATATGGTCATCCAGACATATTCACAAAAAAATATTCAAGAAGCAAAGATAGACAAAGGTATATTGGAATACCATTTGACAAAGATTATTATAGGGAGATGGGAATAAAATGGCGTCTTGATAGCACACCAATCCAAATCAATGAGCAAATAAAGACAACAGGTGAAATAAAAAGGCAAACCGACTATGAGAATATCTCAGATAATTTATGTGTTATAAATAATGGGATATATGATATTGATCCTTTACTTGATGATCTATCGCTTATAGTTAATACATCAAAAGGTATTTCTGTAATATTGGGCTGTTGTCATTCTGGGATTATTAATACGCTTATGCAAGTCAAGGCAATGACTAATGATGCCCCTATCTATGCGATTATAGGTGGTATTCATCTTATTGGCGCATCAGACGAAAGAATAAGCAGAACGATTGATGCTCTGACAAAATTTGATATACAAAAAATGGCATTATGTCATTGCACAGGTTTTAAGGCAATGGCAAGGCTTTATAGTGCATTTGGAGATAGACTCATTATCAATAATGTTGGAATGGAAATAGAATTAGATTAGGTTGGATAACACACAAAATAATTCATCTGTATCTATTAATAAAGAGATACTTTTAAAAGATTTAACACAAATAGTAGAAGCACAAACAATTGAAAGAGCAAAATATTATATTAATCGTTTAAAGAAAAGTTTAACAGAAATTAAGACAAGTAAAATAAACGATTTAAATCTCAACCGTTGGAAAGAATATAATGACATACTGACAGAAAGCTTATGGATTTTAGATAAACGAGACAAATCAGGAGCCCACAATGCAGGTTATTGGGGTAATTTTATACCGCAAATTCCAAACCAATTTTTA
>Ga0101944_10005770_pt1 | contig 13718 bp, 9 predicted proteins | sample DewCreD2012metaG_FD_75245 | JGI IMG/M metagenome (GOLD analysis project Ga0101944, IMG submission 75245) | Hot spring sediment bacterial and archeal communities from British Columbia, Canada, to study Microbial Dark Matter (Phase II) - Dewar... ... | reverse complement strand
GCGGCCAGGTGCCTGCCATGGCCGATTCGTTCAACGCCGAACCCGAGCGCGGCAATTGTCTCTTCGAGAGACCTGATGGTCTCCTCGGTGTCGAATTCGGCCACATCCTCTTCCGAAAGGCCCTCGGCTAGATATGCGTCGCGCAGGTCAAAAACCAGTCCGATGGTATTGGCCATGTTCGGCAATGCTCCGGTCAGGCGATCCCCTGCGTGGCCCCGTCCCGCGACAAGTCCGCCGGTTCGGGGTACACCGCCTGGCGTCCTTCGCCGTTGCGCAGCTTAGTATATGCGCGGGTTCGTTCAACCACGTAGTCAGGAATGAGCGGTATCTTGCCGGCGCCGCCTGGCGCATCCACCACGAACGCCGGGATCGCAAGGCCGCTTACTCTGGCGCGGAGATGTTCCATGATTTGGAGTCCGCGCTGAATCGGGGTGCGGAAATGCTCCACGCCCTTGACCAGGTCGCACTGGAACAGGTAGTACGGCCTGACGCGCATGCGGACGAGGGAGCGGAACAGATGTTCCATGGTAACCGGATCGTCGTTCACTCCCCGCAGCAGCACCGTCTGGTTGCCGAGCGGAATTCCGGCGTCAGCCAGCCTCGCGCATGCCGAGGCGGCTTCGCCGGTGATTTCCGCCGGGTGATTGAAGTGGGTGTTTATCCAGAGCGGGTGGTATCGGCGCAGCATGGCCGTCAGTTCCCGGGTTATGCGTTGCGGCAGCACGACCGGCGTTCGGGTCCCGATGCGGATGATTTCCACGCTTTCCACCGAACGAATGGACGCTATGATTTTCTCAAGAACAGGCGTGGGAAGGGTGAACGGATCGCCGCCTGATATTATCACGTCCCTTATCGCCGGATTTTTCTTCAGGTAGTCAACGATTTGCCCAAGCTCGTCCGCACCGATGGCCGATTCCCTTGTTCCGGCCACTCTTTTTCGCGTGCAGTGCCTGCAGTACATTGCACACATGGTTGTGGCCAGCACGAGGGCCCTGTCGTGGTATCTGTGGACAAGGCAGGGAACGGGCATCCTTTTCTCCTCCTCGAGGGGGTCGGAGGACAGGAAAGGAGGGTCGAAAAGTTCCTCGACTTGCGGAACGCTCATCGCGAAGACAGGATCTGTGCGATCGGGACGCCGGATGAGCGAGGCGTAGTGCGGCGTGATCGCCATGGGATATACCGAAGCGACGCGCGCAACATCCTGGGCCCGCGCGAGACCGGGAAACCGTTTCAGAAGCTCCGGAACGCTCCGGATGCGGTTCTGTATCTGCCATCGCCAGTCGTTCCACAACGAGCGTGGAACGCCGTGGATGGCAGGCTCTTCGTATTTGCAGGGTGGAGTATCGCAGGTCTGCAGGCGTCTATCCGGAGGTTCGTCTGTTTCGACGACAACCTCCTTTCTCGAATTGTCTTGCATTTTTCTCCTGTTTGCCAGAGACAGGCCGGCCGGTCAGCCGGTTTGGCTCTGTCACGGGCGCATATATTAGCAGCCTGAAATAAACGTCAATAGGCAAAATGAGGGCTGAGTCGGCCGCGCGCGCAGATGCGAGTCGGCCGACAGGCCAGCCGGGCCGCTCCGCTTGCAGGACCAAGCCAGAAGCGGACTTGACCGGTGGCCTGCGTACAGCTATTATGAGCCCGACAATCTTGGTTAAGGAAGGGGAACAGTCATGGCTGATGCACAGATGAAGAACGCTTTTTTTCTCGGACTGGATTCCAGCACGCAGAGTCTGAAGGCCGTTCTGATTGACAGTTCTTTCCGCGTCCAGGGGGAAACCGCAGTGAACTTTGACAGGGATCTGCCCCGGTTCGGCACGGAGGGGGGGGTCCACCGGCATGCCGACGGCCTTACCGTCACTTCGCCGGCGTTGATGTGGGTGGCGGCGCTGGATTTGCTGCTGGACAGGATGAGGGACGGCAGGTGGCCTCTCAATCGCGTTGCGGCAGTGTCCGGATCCGGCCAGCAACACGGCAGCGTGTGGCTTGTGCGCGGCGCGAGGCAGGTGTTGAACAGGCTGGACCCGGGGCTGCCGCTCGAGAAGCAGCTTGAAGGGATTTTTGCGCTCAGGGATTCGCCTGTGTGGATGGATTCTAGCACGACCGCGGAATGCCGGGAGAGAGAGGAGAAGATGGGCGGCGCACAGCGCGTGGCTGACATCACAGGCTCGCGCGCGTACGAGCGGTTCACGGGAAACCAGATTGCGAAGATATTCAAGCGACAGCCTGATGTGTACGGGAAGACCGAGCGGATAGCTCTTGTCAGTTCATTCATGGCGTCACTGCTGACAGGCGATTATGCGCCGATTGACATGAGCGACGGCTCCGGAATGAACCTGCTCGATATCCGCCGGCGGGCGTGGGATAGGCTGGCCATGGATGTGACGTCCCCGAACCTGGCCGAGAAGCTCGGCGAGCCTTCTCCGAGCCATGCTGTTGTCGGGAGGATCCACGGTCGCTATGCGAAGGCGTATTCTTTTTCCCCCAACTGCTTTGTGATTGCGTTTTCCGGAGACAATCCGTGCAGCCTGGCCGGGCTCAGGCTGCAGAAGGTGAATGACGCGGCGATAAGCATGGGCACAAGCGACACGATGTTCGCCTCGATCGGGACTCCCAGACCCTCCGGAGAAGAGGGGCATATATTTGTCAACCCGGTTGATCCAGAGGCTTACATGGCGATGTTGTGCATAAAGAATGGTTCCCTCACCAGGGAATATGTACGCGATATGGCGGCGTCCGGTTCGTGGGATGAGTTCAATCGTAAGCTTGAGTCCACGCCGCCGGGGAACAATGGAAACATAGGCTTCTACATAAGGGAGCCGGAAATAACGCCGCCCATTCTGAAGACGGGCGTATATCGGTTCGACGGGGCGGGAAGGAGCGTTGAGGCTTTTGACCCGGCGGCAGAAACGAGAGCGGTGGTGGAGGGACAGTTTCTGGCAATGCGCCTTCACGCCCGCAAAATAGGAATTTCGGCGGAGAAGATTCTGGCGACAGGAGGGGCATCGTCCAACAGGAGCATTCTGAAGGTTATGGCGGACGTATTCGGCGTTCCGGTCTATGTTGCGGAGCAGGCGAACTCGGCCGCTCTTGGCGCGGCGTGCCGCGCCTTTCACGGCTGGCTTTGCGCCATGAAGGGCTCTTTCGTGCCGTTTGCGGCTGCGATGGAGGGCGCTCCGGAGTTTCAAATGGCGTTCAGGCCGGAACCTGCCGCGCACCGGACGTATGACGCGATGCTTGAACGCTACGAAGAGCTTGAAAAAAGAATACCGAAAAAGTAAAACATTTCTGCTCCTTCCGAAGGGGGAGGGAGGGGTGAGGAAAGGAGAAAGCGTAACGTCATGGAAATGGTCAGGTACGGAGGTTGGAAGAACAACGTAAGGCTGCTCAACAGGGATGTGGAACTGATTATCACCACGGACGTGGGGCCTCGCGTTATACGGTTCGGTTTCTTCAAGGACCGCAACATATTTGCTGAGTTCAAGGATCAGCTTGGCGGGACCAGGGAGAAGGAATGGATGATTCGCGGCGGGCATCGGTTCTGGATAGCTCCTGAAGAGAAGCCGAAGACTTATGAACTGGACAACAGTCCCGTGTCGGTCGAGCGCACGCGCGACGGGGTGCTGCTCACGCAGCCGACCGGCTCGATAAGCGGCGTCCAGAAGAGAATATCCATCGCGCTCGCCCGGAAGACGAACAATGTCAAGATAGTGCACACGCTGACGAACCGGCGGAAGAAGCCGATCACGCTTGCTCCCTGGGCTTTGACCGTGATGGCGCCAAAGGGCGTGGCGATCATTCCGCTTCCGAAGAAGATTCCCCATACCGAACAGCTCACCCACAATCAGGAGTGGAGCCTGTGGGGATACACTGATTTGTCGGATCCCCGGTGGACATTCGGATCCAGATACATTTTTTTCAGGCAGGATCCGAAGCGCGGTCCCAACAAGCTGGGAATTGCCCAAAGGGAGGGATGGGCGGCCTATCTTCTGGACGACCTTCTCTTCATAAAGCGGTTCAAGTGGCTCGAAGGATGCCAGTATCCTGACGGGGGGGTGAACTTCGAGACATTCTCGAACGAAGACATGCTCGAGATGGAGAGCCTCGGACCCATCGTGACGCTGGAGCACGGACAATCTGTGTCTCACGAGGAGCGTTGGTCTTTGCACAGGAACATGCCTCCGATCCGCACGGAGACGGATGTGGACAATCTGATAAGGCGGCTGGTCTAGCGCACCGCCGCCTGGGCATCCTTATTGCAGACTGGAAGGAGCGTATAAACATGGCGCAGCACAAGAGCTTGAAAGCGGCGAGCCGGATAGCGACAAGGCGAAACGTGCTCAAGCGTTTCGAGAGGGTGAATCTTTTGATCGCCCGTGGAAAGTGGAAAGAGGGGCAGAGAGGATTGGGGCTTCCAAAGACAAAGCCGGAATGACGGGCCGGCGATATGGCGACGCGGCGCGGTGTTTCCGGAGCAAGGAGCTGTCCTGCGGGTGCCTTCATTTCGTTCCATGGCTTTTGCAGCGTTGTCCCTGACGGCGCTGTTTCCGTGCGGCGCCTCTCCGGTGAGAGTCGTCGCGGACAGCGTGAATCTGAGGGCCGGCGCGGGTGTGGATTACGAAGTCGTGGGACAGGTGTCGCGTGGAGATGTTCTTGATGCCCTCGGCGCTGAAGGCGAATGGATTCAGGTTCGGCCGCCGACGGGCATGTGCCTGTGGGTGTACGCGCAGCTTGTCAGGGATTCCGTCGCCGCCGCAAGGGTCATGGTCAGATCCGGCCCAGGGATCAACTATCGGGTGACTGGTGTCCTTCAGAAGGGCGATCCCGTGACCGTCGTTGGCGCTTCGGCCGGGGGCGACTGGCTGAAAATCGAAGCCCCGACCGGCTGCGCTCTTTGGGTGAACTCCAGGTATGTTGAGACAGTGAAACAGTCGCCTGATTCTCCTCCGCGGTCGGAGCCCCCTCCGCGGGAGTCCGCGGAATCTGGCGGCGGTCATGCTCAGGAAAGGCCCCTGCAGGCTCCGTTGTCAAAGGATGAGAGCCGCAGCGGTTCTGTGACGGCCGAGGATGCGGTGTTCCGGATACCGAAGGAACTGGCGGGCCTCAAGCTGGCGCCAGGCAGCGAGCAGGGAGTGCGCGTCGAGGTGGATGGAATTCTCGGTCCGTCGGGTATATCGTGGCCGCGGCCTGCAAAATGGAGGCTTGTGAAGACCGACCGCCGCGGCCACATGGTGTCCGCCTGGTATCTCGCGGGCCAGGAGGAGCGGCTTGCTTCATTGCGCGGGCGCGTTTTGATTGTCAGCGGGCGCAAATACACGGTGGTTGGGGCGGCCCATCCGGTTGTTGTCGTTGAGCAGATTGTGCCGCGCGACTGACATCCTGCGATCAGTACGCAGGCACGAATGCGGATCGCCTGATCTACCGGTCCACTGTCGGAATGCTTTCCAGCTTTTTCCTGACTTCCTCCAGCACGAAAGACGGGGTTGACGCGCCGGCGGAGAGCCCGACCGTCCGGAGACCTGAGAACTCCGCTGCCGCGACATCATCTGCGGTGCGGACGTGGAAGGCCGGCTTCAGTTCCCTTGCGATTTCGACAAGGCGCAGCGTGTTGGCGCTGTGAGGGTCCCCGACGATCACAAATGCGTCAACTTCTGGGGCCATTTCGAACAGTTCCTCCTGCCGCCGTCTGGTGGATCGGCATATCGTGTCAATGATTGCGCTGTCCGGGAATCTTGCGAGAACCGAAGCTGCGATTCTGTCGAACGAGCGCGGGAATTGCGTGGATTGCGAGACCAGGCAGTACCGGCGGCGCGGCGGCGGCAATTCGGATACCTCTTCCGGCCGCCTGATGACAAGAGCCTCGACGCCAGCGCATCCGACAAGCCCGATCACTTCAGGATGCCCTGCGTCGCCGAAAACCAGCACCGTTTCGCCTGCGGCCACCCGCTCGCGGATGATCCTGTGGATACGGGCCACGTCCGGGCAGGTGGCATCCTCCAGACGGACCGGCAATTTCTCCAGAGCGGCTTTTCTCGACGGGGGGATTCCATGGGCGCGTATGAGCAGAACGCAATTCGAGAGCGTTTCGGGATTGTCTGCGGCCTTGATGCCCTCCTCAGCCAGTCTTGCCAGCATCTGTTTGTTGTGAATGAGCGGGCCGTCAGTGTACACGGGCATGCCGGACTTTGCGGCCAGAGCGCGAGCCTTTTCAACTGCCCGTTTGACGCCCCAGCAGAAACCTGCCGATTCGGCCACCACGACCTTCATTGTTCTGACTCTTTTCCTCTGGCCAGACTCTTGCGGCCGGCCCGGATGCGGCACATGCGAGGCGCAGCCCAGTCCCCGTGCTGCAAGCGCCTCGCTACAAAGCTGATGCCGCGCTCAGGCCAGTCGTCGGCGGTTTGAGCAATGGCCTTTTCGTTCCGTTCTTTCTGTTTTCCCTGTGCAGTTCCGGCGGTCTTCCTCCGGAAGAGCCTCCGCCCGTGCGCTGGCGGAGCTGCGGATGTTTGCCTCATCAACCAGCGTCGTGCCCGGACGCCATGTTTTTCGTATGCGTCGTGCAACCCCGCCATTTATCAAAGGCAAAACGAGGAGTAAATGTTCAGTTTGTCACGGTGATTCTGTACGAGAACATTCCAGAAGGCGGAGGGTTGGTATGGAGAAAGGAGTTTGTAGGAGGCGTGCCTGGTATGGAAAGCGCCATCGGGAAGAATCCGGCTGGAAGATTGGTGCTGCCCCAGACGCTGTAGTGGCGGTTCGACACGCTTGACCATACTATTGAAAACGAGCCTGATGCGGGCATCGCGAAACCAACTATTCCAAAGAAAGACGCTGCGTTGGTCGGTGAAGTTCCGGTGGCAACTTCATCGCCATCACGTGCCCTGTCGCCGTCGGTATCGGCATTGTCGGGGCTCGTGAAGGTAGACAGGATTTCGTTCGTGTCGGACAGGCCGTCTCCATCGTCATCGTCGTCCATGCTGTCCGGGACGCCGTCCCTGTCCGTGTCGCGGAGATTGCGGCCGAGCGTCCAGAACGCAGATGCCACGTTTGTCGAGATGGCCGGGGGAGCGGCGGGATTTGTGCCAGGGGCGGAGTACGCGCCCCACCAGTTGCTGGGCGCATAGACGGTGCTTGTCATGCCTGTGGTGAACAGGGCGTAGGTGGCAGCGGACTCGAAATCGTTGAGGCTGAGTCTGATCTCGACCAGAGGATCGTGCCAGAGGCTCACGCCGTTGGTGCCGGATTTGATCGCCACGTCCATGTCGAAACCGCCCACGCGGTTGCTCACGACTGTTGCGCGAACACCGTTGTTGTGATTGGCCCAGGTGGTCGTGTCGTATGCAAAATACATGCCGATCGTTCCGTCCGCATTTGTGGCCTCTCCCGAAACCGTGTTGCCGGCCACAAGGTGGTCTGTCGCGGAGGCGAGGTTCGTCTCGTCCCAGGGGGCGTAGTCCGCGTGGATCCAGATTCCCCTGGCAGGGGTTGCGTTGGATGATGGCGAAAGGCCGGCCACAGAGACATGATTGCCGATGACATATGCGCGGCCGGGCGCCGCGGTGACTCTTATGCCGATCAGGCCGCTGGTCGAGGCGTTGCTGGCGATGCAAATGGGCTCGCCACAGGCTCCGTGCATGTTCGCCCACACTGACACCAGACAATTGCTGAACTCATTGCCCAGAATCAGCATCGGACTGGTCATGTTCGAGGAATAAGCGCAGGAATACGCGTATATCGCAGCGTTTGCCGAAATTCCCGTTATGCCGGAGATTTCATTGTATTCGCATGTTGAAGGCGCATGCGCCAGGAAAATGCCGGTGGCCTTGCCCGCGTTGGTGTGGCAGATGTTCGAGATTCGGTTCCGGCTGAAATGACTTCTGAGCGCATCCGTATCGCCGGGCGCGGGCGGCGGATAAAGTCCTTCGTGGCGGATGCCGTAACCGCAGAAACCGGCGATTGAGCAGCGGTCCACTGAGATTGGCCTGAACGGAGCATATATGCCGTTGCTTGTGTCCGGAACGCCGTTCGAGTCCGAATCTCCGTTGATCGTGAGGCGGCTGATGGTCACGTTGTTGGTGCGGATGTCGAACAGGGCTCCGCCTTCAAGGGCATAGGGGGGACGTATGACAGTTCTTGATGTGTGCCGGCTGAAAGCCTGAGCAAGGGGTTGGTATTCGTCGGCCCCCTCAATGGCCACCCGGTTGGTGACGACTATCCATTCGCGGTATTCGCCGGCGCCAACATGGATGACGTCGCCAGCCTTCGTTTCGGCGAGGGCATGAGTGATAGTCTGCCAGGCCGAGGTAGGCGACAGACCGGAGGAGGCGTTGTTGCCGTCCGGCGCGACATAGTAGTCTGTGGCAGGCGCCTCGCACAGGAGCGCAAGCAGGCATGCGCAGGATGCCCACGCGCTGATTGGCGCCGGTCCGGAGTGCGGTGTTCCGGCTCTGCCTGTCGAAAAGCCCATGCAGACATCATAGCAGGGCCGACGCCTGTCTGAGAACTTTTTTAAAGGCGGGCGGTTTTGCGCCTCCTCTCCCGGAAGCGCCGGCGGGGGCACGGAACAAAAAAAGATTGTCTTTCCGGCCTCATGCCACTAGAAGACTTGCTTGACTTGTCTTGCGGATACCGGGCGGGTGCGAGAGACTGTCCTGTGAGCAAAACAGAATCCATGCCCAGCGCATTGGAAGGCGAGCGATTTGACGCCGTGAAGGGCATCGTTGGCCGGATCGCTCACGATTTCAACAACCTGCTGACTCCTCTTCTTGCTTACCCTCCGCTCATCAGAAACGATCTTCCGGAGGGATCCTGCGGCGCGAGCCTTCTTGACGTTATTGAGAAGACCGCGCAGGACATGCTGCACATAACTCGCCAGCTTCTCGAGCTTTCGGGCCACGGCGAATACGAATTTCACCTTGCCGATCTCAACGAGATTGTCGAGCGGACCGCGGCCGAGGCCGGTGCTGCCGCGGCGGCGGCAGGCGTGACCATCCAGAAGCAGCTTTCGACACCGATTCCCCATGTGTCGGCTTGCGCAGAGCGTGTCGTGCTGGCGCTCCGCAATGTCCTGCGGAATGCCTTCGAGGCAATGCCCCGGGGCGGGGAGATTGTGATAGCCACGCGCGAACAAACGGTCGGCGGGGAGAATGCCGGCCCCGACGCTCCTGCGCCCGGCCGCTACGTTGTGGTGGACGTCTGCGACAGGGGGGAGGGAGTCCCTGTGGATCTCGGCCGGAGAATATTCGAGCCGTTTGTCTCGACAAGACGGTCGGCTGAGCGGCGTGGCGCGGGGCTCGGACTGAGCGTGGCTTACCGCATTGTGAGAGACCATGGAGGATATATCGCTTTTGCCGCCCGCGAGGGCGGAGGGACTGTTTTCTCCCTGTTTTTCCCCGTCGCAGAGGGGGCCGGAAGCGCGGCTCGGCAGACAGACGCCCGCTCTGAAGAGGCTGCGCAGCCGCAGAGATCGGACCCGGCGCCGACGGCGTGCGATCGGAACAGGATTCTGATTGTTGATGATGAGACCAACATAATCCGGCTGTTCCGCATGATACTGCTGCAGGAGATTCCGGACTTGATTGCGGACATGGCCTCCCGGGGCGGGGAAGCTCTGCGGATTTTCGAGTCAGGACACCATGCCGTTGTGCTGATGGATATTCGAATGCCGGACATGGACGGTCTTTCCTGCTTCGAGGAGATGCAGAAGATTTGTGCGGCGCGCAGATGGGAAATGCCCGCCGTGATATTCTGCACCGGCTTTTCAGTCCCTCCTGCCGTCAGGCAGATCATAAATGGCGATTCGAAGCACGCGCTTCTCGCAAAGCCGGTTTCGAGGGAGCAGCTTGTTCAAACGGTGCGTGCCCGCCTTTTTGCATGATCAGGATTGTCTCTCCAGCGGAGATTCAGTTGCGTGCCCTGGAGCTCCGGCGGCAGGGCCTGAAGATCGGCTTCGTTCCGACCATGGGGGCGCTTCATGAAGGCCACATGTCTCTGGTGAAAATCGCGCGCGGCCTTTCCGATGTCGTTGTCGTGAGTGTTTTTGTGAATCCCATTCAGTTCGGTCCTTCTGAAGACTACGCGAGATACCCCCGCGACATTGAGCGCGACTCGGCGATGTGCGAGGCGGCCGGCGTTGATGTTTTCTTTGCGCCGGAGGCCCGCGACATGTACCTTCCGGATTCAAGCGTCTATGTGGTGGAAGAGCGTCTTTCCGCCGGATTGTGCGGCGCGTTCAGACCCGGCCATTTCCGGGGCGTGCTGACCGTTGTCGCGAAGCTCTTCAACATGACTCAGCCGCACCTGGCAGTGTTCGGCCAGAAAGACGCGCAGCAGGCGCGGATCGTGAAGCGGATGGTGCGGGATCTCAATTTTCCGATCCAAATCGTTGTTGCGCCTACATACCGGGAAGCGGACGGTCTTGCGATGAGTTCACGCAACGCTTATCTCTCACCATCCGAGCGCCGTGCAGCACCCGGGCTCTACGCTGCGCTGAAGGAGACAGAGAAAGCGTTCCTCGGCGGGGAGCGAAACGCGCGCGTCCTCCGCGACATTGCGATCGGAAAACTTGCCAGGACGCCGGAATTCAGGGTTGAATATCTCGAAATAGTGGATGACGAAACGCTTGAGCGAGTGGAGACGGTGAGCAGGCCGGCTCTGGTCGCCGCGGCGGTTCATCTCGGACGCACGCGTTTGATAGACAACATCGTTCTGAGTCCATGAATCACGGTGGCCGCGTTCTGAGTCCTGTTCTACGCGGGGGAATGCCGGCCTTGCTGCTGACGCCGGCGCATTGCAAGATTCCGGGCCTCGATGAGCGCAGAGAAAAGGCGCGGGCCATCGGTCGGGTCCGGGACGAAAACAGCGTTGCATGACTGATCAATTCGACTCTGGGCGTCTTCGTCGATGACTACGACGCCGGCTTCAGGCTGAAGCCTTGTGACCGCGCGCACGATTCCGGAGACCTCGGTTCCCATCAGTGTCTTGTCCATGACGATTGCGTCAAGGACTCCCTGCTTTTCGATTTCAGCGAGCGCGCTGACCATATCATGCGCCCGGAAAACCTGGATCTTCGCATCAGTCATAGTGCTCGCCATGCGGTCGCATTTTCGGGCCGGAACCGCAAGCAGCAGCCGCCATCCGGCCACTATTTGGGCAACGGCTTCGGGAATCGCGCCATCGCCGGTATGAAGGGACGTTTCCGGAATCGGCCGTGAAAGAGTCAGTCTGTGGATGACCGACCCGTACGGTCCACGCATCGAAAAGAGGTTTCCGCCGCTTTCCTCGATCATTGAGCGGACAACAGATTCTATAATACCCGGTTCGCCGTCAATGGGTGCGCTGTCTTGCCCGCCTGGCATGTCCGAATCGTCCGGAGACGGCGATGCGCTCACGAGTACGACGCAGGCGTATTTGTCGCCGACGTTGAACATGGCGCGGGATGCGGATGGCCGTCCGGCGCTGATCCGCAGCCTGCCGATGGTCCCGATGCGTTCCGCCGCATGCAGCGCCAGATTGAGAATCATCTGCTCGACCTGGATCCCCCCGATTCCGACAGGCGGAAGGGATTCCTCCACATCCTCCTCTATTTTCCATTGTTCGGGCAGCGACTCTCTTATTGCCGCTACTGCATTTCTGATATGTTCTCCTGTCGAACGGGTTGCAGTGGGTCCGGCAACGCCAGGCTGAGCGAGTTCAAGCAGACGTTGGGCTATGGAAATACCCTGCTCCGAAGAGCGCAGGATCGCGTCCACGGACTGGCGGCTTTCGATGGATCCGGGAGGGATGCGCGCCAGCAGGGATGCATGGCCGGAAATGGCGCCAAGCAGGTTTGTGAGATCATACGTGACGCCGCGCGCCAACTGGCCGATGAGCTGCAGCCTGGCCATGTACATTGACTGGATGCGCCGGGCATTCATCTTCGTGACATCGCTGATCTGGACGATTACCAGGTCGTCAGCCGGCTGGGCTCTCAGTCTGAGAATGCGCTCCAGTCCTCCCGATGGCGCGCTGAGTTCGACCTCCACCGGCTCGGCCGCCTTGAGTATTGCGCTGAAGTTGTCATCAGTCAGAGTTGGAAGGACCTCTGTCAGAAGGCGTTCGTCATGCGCCCTGACGGCCAGAGTGCGGGCCGCAGCAGGATTGGCGCCCGTGATCCTGCCCCTGCGATCCACGGCAATGACAGGGTCCGCCAGATAGTCCATGGCCGAAATGAATCTGCTGAGTCTCCGGCGGCTTTCTATCTCGCCGGAAAACTTGATCGCCCAAAGGCCGAAGGCTCCGGCGATGAGCATGAAGCCCAGCGTCAGGGACCAGATGAGAGTGGAAACCGTGAGGATTTGTTCGGCCGGCACGTATTCCTCGATGTGATTCATGACAGCCATCACCGCGAGGGACGCTATGGCGAACAGGATTATGAGGAGGACGGCGTAGCTCCACACCTCGGTTTTGAAAAACCGCATGGCTGCTCCAATCCGACCGCTCTGCGGGCTTCCGGCGTCATCACCGCCCTGCCATGAAGCTGAGCCCGGATTTTGCGCTTTTCCCGAGCGCGGCGGACAAATCGCAAAAGCCGCCGCATTTCAGAACACAGGCTCAGGGCCTACTTCTTGTTCATCAGGCGCTTGCGCGCGTTTTCAACGCGCTTTTCCGTCTCGGCCTCTTTTTCCTGGCGCGCCTGATCAACGAGAGCGCGGAACTCAGCCCTGCGCGCTTTGGATTCGATGAGCTGACGGTGGGTGAGCTGAGTCTCTTCCGGAATCCCGGCTTCAGCTTCTATCGTGGAAGGCTGAGCCAGACCCACTGTGACAAAGATGATCGTTTCGCGCTGCTGCTTGTCTTTGTGCTCGTGGGAGAAGAGATACTTTCCTATCAGAGGAATGTCGCCAAGCAGGGGGAGCTTGGTTGTGACCAGCCTGTCCTCTGTTTCGGTCAGCCCGCCTATGGCGACGGTCTTGCCGCTCTCAAGGCAGAAGACGGTTGTTATCTTCTTGGTCCCGACGACAGGATACGTCTGGCCGTTTGGCGCGACCGCGTCTCTGAGGAATCTCGTCAGTTCGGGCTGTATTCGGACGGTTATGTTGCTCTCGGTGTTGGCGGTCGGAGTCACGGTAAGTTTGACCCCAAGTTCGACAGGATCGCCCGGATTGTAGGTGACTACCGGCGCAATTCCCTGCTGGCCCGGCGTGACGCTGGAGACGAACGGCCTTTCCGTCTGGCCTATGTGGATCACAGCTGGCTCTTCATTGGCCACAATGATTTTGGGATTGGAAACGATGCTGACGCCGTTCATCTGCTTCAGGAAGCTGAGGATCAGTTTGAAATCGTCCACGCCCAGCACCGCCGTTCTGATGTCAGATATGGCTTTTGTGAAACCGTCGGAAATGTCGCGGCTCACGTTCCTCCCTGCGTCTATGGTATCAACAACAGATCGGGAGGGCGTGATAGTGGTTGTGGTCTCGCCGGGATCGCTGTAGTCTCCGTCTCCGTTCAGGTCCGCATACGTGGTGGTCTCGAAGAATTCCGGCTGCTGGATGCCTTCTTTGTCATAATACTCGGTTGACGTGTCTGTGCGGTTTCTTCTGTCCCACTCGGAATACCTGTCCGTGCGCGACTTGTTCCAGTCGCGGGTTTCCTTAAGGTCCCAGTTCAGGTTTCCCACGGAGGCGTTATATGCCTGCAGCACCTGCCAGTTGATTCCCAGATCCTTGATGGCCTGGTCGGTC
>Ga0101944_10005769_pt1 | contig 13721 bp, 13 predicted proteins | sample DewCreD2012metaG_FD_75245 | JGI IMG/M metagenome (GOLD analysis project Ga0101944, IMG submission 75245) | Hot spring sediment bacterial and archeal communities from British Columbia, Canada, to study Microbial Dark Matter (Phase II) - Dewar... ... | reverse complement strand
AGCTGGTGCCGCTGACCCTCGTCGCGCTTGCCGGTGGCTGGTGGTGGCACCGGACGGAGGCGCGCCTTGCCGAAACGGACGGAGCGCACCGCAATGGCTGAGCCGGAGCCGTCGGCGGGACGCGGCGTGCTGCTGGCCGGAGCCGGCAGCCTGCTCTGGGTGGGCCTCGGCCTGTGGGCGGCGGCGCGCGACGGAATCGCACCCGCCGGCCTGACGCCGTTCGAGGGCCTGGCGCTCGCCAGCCAGCTGCTGGTTGTCCCCGCCCTCCTGTTCGCCGCGGCGGCGGCCTTGCGGCGCAGCCCGCCCGTTCGGCCCGACCCGGTCGAAGGCGCGCTGGCCGACGGCGAAGCGCTGGAAGCGCGGATGACGGGCCTTGCCACGAGGCTGTCGGCCGTGCGCGAGCAGCTGGCCGCCGACCAGTCGCGGATCGAGGCGCTGTCGGCGGGCCTCGAGGCGCGCGCGGCCGAGACGGCCAAGGCACTGACCGGGGCCGCGCGGGCTGTCGAAGGCGCCGAAGCCGTGGGCGCGTCGCTCCTCGCCCGGCTGGCGGACGGCCGAACGGCAACCGCCGGGATCGAGGCCTCGCTCGCCACGCTGGGGGCGGCGGCCGAGCGGCTGGCGTCCCTCGTCGCCGACTCGGGTGCGGCCTCGGCCTCGCTTGCCGAGGAAGTGACGGCGCGCACTGCGCGGCTGGGCGAGGCCGTCGCGGGCCTCGAGCAGGGCGCTACTGGTGCCCGCCGCGAGACCGAGGCAGCGCTTGCGCTGGTGGCGCAGGCAACCGACGAACAGGCCGGGCGGCTGGCCGCAGCGACGGCGGACGCGCGGGCGCAGCTGTCGGCGATCGGGGCCGAGGCCGCGCGCGCGCTCGGCCGGCACCTCGACGGGCTGGTCGCGCAGGCGCGCGAGCTGGAAACCCGGCTCGCCGCGCAGGCCGGGGCCACCGAGACGCTGGCGCAGGCGGCGGAAAAGGGCTTCCAGCGGCTCGACGCCCGGCTGGAGCACAGCGCGGCGACCAGCGCGTCGACGCTCGACCAGCTGACGGCGCGGCTCGCGACCGTGGCGTCAGCCATCGACGGCCTTTCCGAGCCGGTGCGCGGTGCGCGCGGGGTGGTGAGCGACCTTGCCGCGGCGGTCGAGACGCTGGAAGCAAACGCCGCCCGCACCGTTGCCAGCTTTGCCGAGACGCTTCCCGAGCGCACCGACGAGGCGCGCGCAACCGCCGCCGAACTGAGGCAGCTGGTGGAGGGGCTGGTGGCTTCGCTGGCGTCCGCAAGCGCACAGGCCAGCGGCCTGGTGACACCGTTGCGCGAGGGGACGGCGGCGCTCGACGCGGCAGCGGCGCGCTTTGCCGCCCAGCGCGAGTCGATCAGCATCGCCGGCGAAGCGCTGGTGGTCGAACTCGAGCAGGCGCGCCAGCTGATCGCCGAAGTCGAGCGCAGCACCGAGGAAAGCTCGATCGCCGCCGCCACGCGGCTCGTAGACGCGCTCTCGCGCGTGCGCGAGGTGGCGCAAGCCGCGACCGGGACCATGCGCGGCATGCTCGAAGGGCTGGTCGCCGAGGCCGAGGACGCGCTGGGAACCGCCGCCGACAGGGCGCTGGGGGAGCGGTTCACTGCGCGGATCGCCGCCGAGGCGGGCGAGGCCGAGGCGCGGGCGAAGGCCGCCGCCGAGCGGTCGGCGGCCAGCCTCGCCGCGCTTGCCGAGACTCTCCGCCTTCTCGATCGCAAGGCCGAGGAGAAACGCACCGAAATGGCGGTGGCCGCCGAGCGCGACCTGCTGTCGGCCAGCGCGCTGGTGACCGAGCGGCTGGCGGCCGAATCGATCACCCTGTCGGCCGCCATGGGGCAGGAGATGACGGCCGATGACTGGGCGCGCTGGCGGCGCGGCGAGCGGACCCTGTTCGGCCGGCGCGCCGTCGCGCTGCTGAAGGGCCAGGACAGCACGGCGCTGCGCGCGCTGGCCGGGCGCGATCCCGGGTTCGCCGGGGCGGCCTCGAGGCTGGTGGCCGGGATGGACGCGCTGGTCGGCCGGCTGGAAGCGGGAGGCCAGGCCGACCTCGCCCGGCTGGTGCGCGACAGCGACCCGGGGCGCCTCGCCGCGATCCTGTCGGAAGCCCTCGACGGCTAGGGTCCGAACCCAGTCAGGCCGGCGGGCGCACCGCGTGCCGCGACGGGTCGAAGAACAGCGACAGGAAGCTCTCGCGCGTGATCCAGCCGGCTTCCCAGTTGAGCCAGTAGAGGCCGAAGGCAGCGGCCGAGATCAGCGTCGCCAGCAGCAGCTTGCGGCCCATGCGCGGGTGGTGAGGGGCGCTCGGCGCCTGCCCGGGCACCAGGTCCTCGCCCATCTCGCGCGAGGTGCTGACCCCCAGCGGCAGGACGAGGAACAGGGTGAAGACCCAGAACAGGAAGTAGATGGCGAGCGCCGAGTACCAGGCCATGGCGACGGCCTCACACCGACAGGATCTGCACGTCGCACAGCGGCTTCTTGCCGGTCCACTGGCGGGCGACGCGGCGGACCGCCACCTTCACCTCGTCCTCCAGCCGGCGGCGCTCCGCCAGCGGCACCTTGCGCGCCGCGCCCTCGGCGGCCTCGGCGCATTCGGCGAGGAAATCGGTCTCGTCCTCCTCGACAGGGATGCCGCGCGCCAGCACGGCGACGTCGCCCACCAGCCGCTCGCGGCGGTCGAAGACCAGCGTGACGACGAGGAGCCCGCTGGAGGCCAGCTTGCGGCGCATGTTCATGGTCGTGCTGTCGGCAGGCAGGATCACTTCGCCGTCGACCACCAGCCGTCCGGACGGGGCATGACCGGCGACCGCCGCCGGGCCGGGCGCAAGCCGCAGGATGCTGCCATTGACCGGCACCAGCGCGTGCGGCACGCCGCAGTCGCGCGCCAGGCGCGCATGTGCTTCCATGTGGCGGCGCTCGCCATGGACGGGTACCGCGATCTGCGGCCGGATCCAGCCGTACATGGCCTCGAGCTCGGGCCTTCCCGGATGGCCCGAGACATGGACATGCGCCTGCCGGTCGGTGATGATCTCGATCCCGCGCGCGGCCAGCGCATTCTGCACCCGGCCGATCGCCAGCTCGTTGCCGGGGATCTGCTTGGAGGAATAGACGACGAGGTCACCGCGTTCGAGCCTGAGCTGGTGGTCGCCCTGCGCGATGCGGCTCAAGGCCGCGCGCGGTTCGCCCTGCGCGCCGGTTGCGACGATCAGCAGCTGGTCCGGGTTGGCACGGGCCGCCGCCTCGAACGACAGTATCTCGGGAAAGTCCTTGAGATAGCCCGCCGCCTGCGCCACGCGCAGGATGCGCTCAAGGCTGCGCCCGGCGATGACGATGCGCCGGCCGGTGTCGGCGGCGACCTGGCCCAGCGTCTGCAGGCGCGCGGCGTTGGACGCAAAGGTCGTCACCAGCACCCGGCCGCGGCGTCCGGTGATGACCCGGTCAAGCCCCTCGCGCACGGCCTGTTCCGACCCCGAAGCTTCGGGATTGAACACATTGGTCGAGTCGCACACCATGGCGAGCACGCCCTGGTCGCCCAGCGCGGTCAGTTCTTCGGCGGTTGAAGGCACGCCGATCTGTGGCCGGTCGTCCAGCTTCCAGTCCCCGGTGTGGAACAGCCGCCCGTAAGGCGTGTCGATCACCAGCGCATTGCCCTCGGGGATAGAATGCGCCAGCGCCACATAGGTCAGGCGGAACGGCCCAAGCTGGAGCGCGCCGCCCAGCGGCACGACGTTGAGCTCGATGTCATCGGCGCCCAGCCCCTCGTCGTCGAGCTTGTGGCGGATGAGCCCGGCGGTGAAAGGCGTGGCGTAAAGCGGCACGCCGAGGTCGGCGGCCAGATAGGGCACTGCGCCGATATGGTCCTCATGGCCGTGGGTCAGCACCACGCCCAGCAGGTCGCGCCGCCGCTCCTCGATGAAGGCGAGGTCGGGCAGCACCAGTTCGACGCCCGGCAGCGACGGGTCGGCGAAGGTCATGCCAAGGTCGACCATGATCCACTTGCCGCGGCAGCCGTAGAGGTTGACGTTCATCCCGATCTCGCCGGCCCCTCCGAGCGGCAGGAACAGCAGCTCATCGCCCGGGGTCATGCGCGGTTCCGGTCGTGGAGGAGGATGAGGCCGCGAATGGTCAGGTCGGGCTCGACATGGGCGATGACGGCGCTGTGCCGGCCGAAGAGCGGCGCCAGCCCGCCGGTTGCGACCACGCGCGCGTCCTCGGCCAGCTCGGCGCGGATCCGCGCGGTCAGCCCCTCGACCAGGCCGACATAGCCGAAGAACACCCCCGCCTGCATCGCGTGCACCGTCCCCTTGCCGATCGCGGTGCCGTCGGCCGGTGCCTCGACGGCGATTCGCGGCAGGCGCGCCGCCGCGCGGTAGAGCGCGTCCATCGACAGGTTGATGCCCGGCGCGATGGCGCCCCCGACATAGCGCCCGTCGGCCGAGACGACATCGAAAGTGGTCGCGGTGCCGAAATCGACGATGACAAGGGCGCCGGCGTGGGCGGCGCGGGCGGCGACCGCGTTGACGATCCGGTCGGCGCCGACTTCCGCCGGGTTGGGCAGATCGATGGCCATGCCCCAGTCGAAGCCCGGCGCCCCGGCCACCATCGGCTCGACCGAGAAGTAGCGCCGCGCGAGGCCACGAAGATTGAACAGCGTCTGCGGCACGACCGAGGCGATGATGACGGCATCGACCGCGTGGCGGCCGATCTCCTGCATCGCCATCAGCTGGTTGAGCCACACCCCATATTCGTCGGCCGTGCGGGCCGGGTCGGTCGAGATTCGCCAGCGGTGCAGGATCTCCTGCCCCTCGCACAGGGCGAAGACGATATTGGTGTTGCCGACATCGATGGCGAGCAGCATCAGCGCTTCTCCGCCATCCCCAGAAGGGCCACTTCGCCGCCGTGCACGCTCACCAGCCCCTCGTCGGTCTCGAGCTCGAGGGCTCCATCCTCGCACAGGCGGCGGAAGCGGCCAAGGCGTGCCGGCGGCCCCGCCACCGAGAGCAGCGTGCCAGGCGGATGCGCGCGCGCTTCCCAGGCGGCCCGGACGGGAGCCAGCCCCTCCTGCCGCCAGAGCTCCAGCCAGCGCGCGAACGTGCCGGCGAGCGTCTCGAGGAACGCGGCCGGGTCCACTGGGGTCGCGAGCGCGATCGTCGGCCGGTCGGGGAGCTCGGGCGCGTGCGCGAGGTTCACGCCAAAGCCGATCACCACTGCCCCGCCCTGCCGCTCGGCGAGGATCCCGGCGAGCTTGGCGCCATCCATCAGGAGGTCGTTGGGCCATTTTAGCAGGAGCCGCGCCGGCTGGGCATGGGATGCCACCGCCTCGAACAGCGCCACTCCCGCCACCAGGGCCAGCTGCGCGGCCGGCGGATCGGCCGCGCGCAGCTGCACCAGCACCGAGGCCGCGAGATTGCCCGGGTGGCTGGCCCAGGGCCGGCCGCGCCGCCCCCGGCCCGCCGTCTGGCGCAGCGCGCGCACCCACTGGCCGTCGGCCAGTTCGCCGGCACGCGCCAGCATCCAGTCGTTCGTGCTGGCAACCTCGGCGAGGAGGATCGGGGTCAAAAGAGCGCGGCCGCGGCCGCCGCACCGGCTGCCGACAGGGGCCCCAGGAGGGCGTAGCCGAGCGGCGAGGAGATGGTTGCGGCCGCCACCATCAGCAGCGGGTTGGCCCCCTGGTCGTGCGGCATGGGAACGAAGTCGGCCGGTCCATCGACATACATGAGCTTCACGACGCGCAGGTAATAATAGGCCGCGATCACGCTGGCGAGAACGCCCAGGATGGCAAGGCCCCACAGGTTGGCCTCGATCGCGGCGTTGAAGACGGCCAGCTTGGGCATGAAGCCGAACAGCGGCGGCAGGCCGGCCAGCGACAGCATGAAGGTGGCGAGCGCCGCGGCAAGCCAGGGCCGCATGCGGGCGAGGCCGGCCACGTCCGCAAGCTGGTCGTGGAGCCGGCCCTCGCCATCGGTCAGCGCCAGCAGGCACAGGAAGGCGCCCAGAGTCATCACCAGGTAGACGGCCATGTAGAGCAGCACGGCCGCGACTCCATCGGCGGTGCCGGCGGCAAGGCCGATGAGCGCGAAGCCGATGTTGGCGATCGCCGAATAGCCCAGCAGGCGCTTCAGGTTGGTCTGCGCGATGGCGCCCACGGCACCGAGCAGCATCGAGGCGATCGCCATGAAGACGATGATCTGCTGCCAGTCGGGCTTCAGGCCGCCGAAGGCTTCGATCGTCACGCGCACGAGGAGGCCCATGGACGCAACCTTCGAGGCGGTCGCGAAGAAGGCGACCACCGGGGTCGGGGCGCCTTCATAGACGTCAGGCGTCCACATGTGGAACGGCACCGCCGACACCTTGAAGGCAAGCCCGGCGAGGATGAAGACGAGGCCGACGAGCGCGCCGAAGTTGCGGGTTGCCCCCAGCGACAGCTCGCGCGCGATGGCCACGAAATCGGTCGAGCCGACGAAGCCGTAGACGAGGCTGACACCATAGAGCAGCAGGCCCGAGGCCAGCGCGCCGAGCGCGAAATATTTGAGGCCGGCCTCGGCCGAGCGCGGGTTGTCGCGATCGAAGGCGGCCAGCACATAGGAGGAAAGGCTCATCAGCTCGAGCCCGACATAGAGCGTCAGCAGGTTGTGCGCCGAGACCATCAGGCCCATGCCCAGCGTGGCGAGCAGGATGAGCACCGGATATTCGAAGCGCCAGATGCCGGCCCGGCGGAGCGTGGGGCCGGCGACAAGGATCGCCGCGGCACTGCCGGCGTAGAGCAGCAGCTTCAGGTAGCGCGAGAAGGAATCGGCGACATAGAGGCCGCCCCAGGCAAGCGTGGTGCCCGCGGGCTGGTCGATGAGTGGAACGGCCGCCAGGGCGAGGACCAGCAGGGCCGCCCAGCTCAGGCCATCGGCCGCGCGGTCGCCGCGGAATGCCCCCAGCAGCAGCAGCAGGCAGGCGCCCGCCGCCAGCACCACCTCGGGCGCGCCGACCGACAGCGAGCGGGCCAGATCGAGTGCGACCGTCATGGCGCGACTCCCTGCAGCGCCGCCGGACGAAGGACAGCCTGCTGCGGCGCCTCGGCCTGCGCCAGCCGGGCCGCGAGGCTGGCTACCGGCGCCTTCAGCGGCGCCATCACCGGCCCGGGCCAGACGCCGATCGCCAGCACCGCGGCCGCGAGCGGCAGCATCACGGCCCATTCGCGGGGCTTGAGGTCGGGCATGGCCCGCACCTCGTCGCTGGTGACGGTGCCGAAGGCCACCCGGCCATAGAGCCACAGCATGTAGCCGGCGCCCAGGATGATGCCCGTCGTCATGACGACACCGAGCAGGCTCGAGGCATTGTACATGCCGAGCAGCGACAGGAATTCGCCGACGAAACCGGACGTGCCCGGAAGCGCGATCGAGGCCATGGTGAACAGCATGAAGAAGACGGCGTAGCGCGGCATCACGTCGGTCACCCCGCCATAGCGGGCGATTTCGCGCGTGTGCATCCGGTCATAGACGACGCCGACACAGAAGAAGAGCGCGGCCGACACCAGCCCGTGCGACAGCATCACCACCATCGCGCCCTCGATTCCCTGCGGGTTGAAGGCGAACAGCCCCCCGGTGACGAAGGCCATGTGCGCGACGCTCGAATAGGCGATCAGCTTCTTCATGTCGGCCTGCGCCAGCGCAACGAGCGAGGTATAGACGACCGCGACCATCGACAGGCCGAAGACCAGCCACATCAGCTCGACCGAGGCGTGGGGGAACATCGGCAGCGAGAAACGCACGAAGCCGTAGCCGCCCATCTTCAGGAGCACGCCGGCCAGGATCATCGACCCGGCGGTCGGGGCCTCCACATGGGCGTCGGGCAGCCAGGTGTGCACCGGCCACATCGGCATCTTGACCGCGAAGCTCGCGAAGAAGGCGAGCCACAGCCAGGTCTGGGCGCGGACCGGGAAGTCATGCGCCATGAGCGCCGGGATGTCGGTGGTGCCCGCCTCGCGCACCATCCAGATGAGCGCCAGCAGCATCAGCACCGAGCCGGCGAGCGTGTAGAGGAAGAACTTGTAGCTGGCGTAGATACGGCGCGCCCCGCCCCAGATCCCGATGATGAGATACATAGGGATAAGGCCGGCCTCGAAGAAGATGTAGAAGAGGACGATGTCGAGGCTGGCGAACACCCCGATCATCAGTGATTCCATCACCAGGAAGGCCGCCAGATAGCCGCTGACGCGCGTCTTGACCGACTCCCAGCCGGCGAGAATGCACAGCGGCATCAGGAACACCGACAGGAGGATGAGGACGAGGCTGATGCCGTCGACGCCGAGGTGCCAGCTGAACAGGCCGCCGAACAGCTCGGCGCGTTCGGTGAACTGGAAGGCGGCCGTCGACGGGTCGAAGCGCAGCCACAGCAGGATTCCCATGGCCAGCAGGACAAGCGTCGTGCCAAACGCGACCGCGCGCGAGCGCGCGGCATCGCCAAGCGCGAGCACGAGCGCGGCGGCCGCCAGCGGCAGGAGGATCATCACCGAGAGCATCGCCTAGCCGTGCACCATCAGCCAGGTCATGAAGCCGGCAATGCCGACGAGCATCATGAGCGCGTAGAAGGAAATGAGCCCGGACTGGAAGCGGCGGGCGAGCCCTGCGCCCTCCCCCACCAGCGCGGAGAGGCCATCGGGGCCGAAGCGGTCGATCACCCCCTGGTCGCCGCGCACCCAGAACAGGCGCCCGAGCGCGCGCGCGGGCCGCACGAGCAGCGCCTCGTAGAGCTCGTCGAAATACCATTTGCGCTGGAAGAAGCGGTAGACGGTGGGCACCGCCGCGGCCCATCCGGCCGCGCTGCCGGGCTGGCGGACATAGAGCTGGAGCGCCAGCAGGAAGCCCAGCGCCATCACCAGCGTCGGCGCATAGTGGATGGCGAGCGGCACCTCGTGCAGCCGGGCGTAGAAGGCCGGGTCATAGGCGATCGACCCGCGCCAGAAACCGGGCACGCCGATGAAGGCCTCGTGGAACAGGAAGCCGGCCAGCAGCGCGCCCACCGACAGCAGCGCGAGCGGCACCATCATGGAAGGCGGGCTTTCGTGCGGATGGTAGCCGGCGATGGGATCGGCGGTGGCATGCGCGGCCGCATGGCTGTCGTGGGCCGCGGCATGGGCGATGTGCGGCGAGCCGGCCCAGCGGGGCGCACCGAAGAAGGTGAGGAAGACCAGCCGCCAGGAATAGAAGGAGGTGAGAAGCGAGGTGGCCAGCGCGACGACGAGCGCGACGATCGCCGGCTCGGTGCCGCGCACATAGGCGGCGAAGATGAGGCCGTCCTTGGAATAATATCCCGCCGTGTAGAAGAAGCCGGTGATGGCCAGCGTGCCGACCGTCATCGCCGCGAAGGTCCAGGGGATGTGGCGCCCAAGCCCGCCATAGAAGCGCATGTCCTGCTCGTGGTGCATGGCGTGGATGACCGAGCCGGCGCCGAGGAACAGCAGTGCCTTGAAGAAGGCATGGGTGAACAGGTGGAACATCGCCGCGCCATAGGCGCCCACGCCGGCTGCCACGAACATGAGGCCGAGCTGCGAGCAGGTGGAATAGGCGATCACCCGCTTGATGTCGGTCTGCGTCAGCGCGACGGTCGCCGCGAAGAAGGCCGTCGCCGCGCCGACATAGGTGACCATGTCGCGCGCGGCCGGCGCGGCCTCGAACAGCGGCGACAGGCGGCACACCAGGAACACGCCCGCCGTCACCATGGTCGCGGCATGGATCAGCGCCGACACGGGGGTCGGGCCCTCCATGGCGTCGGGCAGCCAGGTGTGGAGGCCCAGCTGGGCGGACTTGCCCATGGCGCCGATGAACAGCAGCACCGCGATCAGCGTCAGCGCATCGACCTCATGGCCGAGGAAGTCGAGCCGGCTGCCCGCCTGCGACGGCACGGCGGCCAGGATGGAATCGATATCGAGCGTGCCGAACAGCAGGAACAGCGCGAAGATGCCGAGCGAAAAGCCGAAATCGCCCACGCGATTGACGACGAAGGCCTTGATGGCGGCGGCCCTGGCCGAGGGCTTCCCGTACCAGAAGCCGATCAGCAGATAGGAGGCAAGGCCCACTCCTTCCCAGCCGAAGAAGAGCTGGACGATCGAATCCGCCGTCACCAGCATCAGCATCGCGAAGGTGAAGAGCGAGAGGTAGGCGAAGAAGCGCGGCTGCGACGGGTCCTCGGCCATGTAGCCCCAGGAATAGAGGTGGACCAGCGCCGAGACCGACGTGATGACGACCAGCATCACCGCGACCAGCGTGTTGACGTCGAGCGCCCAGTTGACGCTGAGCGTTCCACTGGTGAACCAGGTTGCCAGCTCGACTTCATACGGACCCTCGCCGCCCGCCTGGCGCACGAAGACCATCCACGACAGCGCGCAGGAGACGAACATGAGCGCCGTCGTCACCGTCCTCGCCGCGGTGTTGCCGATCGCGCGGTTGCCGATCCCCGCGACGAGAAAGCCGACGAGCGGCAGGAAGACGATCGCTTCAATCATCCGTGCATCTGCCGGACATCGTCGACGGCGATGGTGCCGCGCGAGCGGAAGTAGATGACGAGGATAGCAAGGCCGATCGCGGCCTCGGCCGCGGCCACGGTCAGCACGAACATGGCGAAGACCTGGCCGGTCAGGTCCCCGAGCGTCGCCGAGAAGGCGACGAGGTTCAGGTTGACGGCGAGCAGCATCAGCTCGACCGACATCAGGATGACGATGATGTTGCGCCGGTTGAAGGCAATGCCCAGCACGCCGAGCACGACGAGAATCGCGCTCACGACAAGGAAATGGCCGATGCCGATCACTGGACGCCCTCGTCGGTGCGCACGCCGGCACCCACTTGCGGGCGTTCAAGCGCCACCGCTTCCCCGGGCGTCCGCCGGGCCTGTGCGGCGGCCGACTGCCGGCGCACGCCGCCGCGCGTCCGGTGGGTCAGCACGATGGCGCCGATCATGGCAGTGAGCAGGATGAGGCCCGCGACCTGGAAGAAGAGGACATAGTCGGTGTAGAGAAGGACGCCGAGCGCCTCGGTGTTGGTGAGCCCCGGGCGCGCGGCCACCGGGTCGGCGCGCGAAACCAGCGCAAGGTCGCCGAACTGCCAGGCCCCGGCGACGAGCACCAGCTCGACGACCAGCGTCATCCCCAGAAGCATCCCCAGCGGCAGATTGCGCACCACGCCCGCGCGCAGCCGGGCGAAGTCGATGTCGAGCATCATCACGACGAACAGGAACAGGACGGCGACCGCGCCCACATAGACGATGACGAGGATCATCGCGAGAAACTCGGCGCCGGCCACCAGGAACAGGCCGGCGGCGTTGAAGAAGGCGAGGATCAGCCACAGCACCGAGTGCACGGGGTTGCGCGCCGAGATCACCATCACCGCCGAGGCGATGACGACGGCTGCCAGCATGTAGAAGATGACCGCCTGAATCACGCGCGCCCCGTGCCCCGGCTGTTGCCCGTTACCCGATCCGGCGCCGACTTAGTGGTTGCGCCGATGGCGGGCAAGCAACAGTCGCTGTTCCAGCCATGCATGCCCCGCATGCAGCCGCGCAGGTGGCCCCTCATGCCAGCGGCCCCGGCACGCGGGTGTCGACCGACAGGTCCAGGATGCGCCAGCCCGACGGCGCCCGGTAGAAGACAAAGGTCCAGAAGAGCGGCCCGCCTTCCTGCTGGCTGATCCACAGCTGGCGCACGAGGAAACTGCCGAGTGCCCGGCCCTGCACCCGTTCCCAGGCCACCGGCCAGCCGAGCCGGGCCGCGTCGGCCAGCATCCGGCTGGCGAGCGCCTGGCGGTCCTCGGCGTGCCCGCTGGCCAGATACGGGAACCCCGCCGCCAGCGCATCGTCCACCTCGCCCTGCGCCAGGGCGCGGAAGAAGCGCTCGGCGATCGCCTGCGTCTCACGGCCGACGCTGGTGGAGACGGGCGACGTCTCGACCGGCAGCGGCACGCCGGCGCCCTGCGCGGCCAGCGGCACGCTCGCCAATGCGGCCAGCAGCAGCGCTGCCGCCCTCGGGGCCTGTCGTCGCATCAGCGCCAGGGGGCGTCGGCGCGGATGTTGGCGGCGATCGCCCGCTCCCAGCGCTCGCCGTTCGCCAGCAGCTTCTCCTTGTCGTAGAGCAGCTCCTCGCGGGTTTCGGCGGCGAACTCAAAGTTCGGGCCCTCGACGATCGCGTCGACCGGGCAGGCCTCCTGGCACAGGCCGCAGTAGATGCATTTCGTCATGTCGATGTCGTAGCGGGTCGTGCGGCGCGAGCCGTCGTCGCGCACTTCCGCCTCGATGGTGATCGCCTGCGCCGGGCACACCGCCTCGCACAGCTTGCAGGCAATGCAGCGCTCCTCGCCGTTGGGATAGCGGCGCAGGGCATGTTCGCCGCGGAAGCGGGGGCTGACGCTGCCCTTCTCGAAGGGATAGTTGATCGTCGCCTTGGGCCGGAACATCTCCTTGAGCGTCAGGCCCATGCCGCCGAGGAACTCGAGCAGCAGCAGCTGCTTGGCCGACTGTGCGATGCCCGCCATCTACGCGCCCTTTCCGAAGTCGCCGAACCCGCCGGTCAGCATGAGGAAGCCCGAGACGAGCACGATCCAGAACAGCGAGATGGGAAGGAACACCTTCCAGCCCAGCCGCATCAGCTGGTCGTAACGGTAGCGCGGCACGCTCGCCTTCACCCAGGCAAAGAGGAAGAAGACGAACAGCATCTTGGCGAACAGCCACACGAGGCCCGGAATGGCGTAGAGCGGCGCCCAGTCGAGGGGCGGCAGATAGCCGCCGAGGAACAGGATCGAGGTCAGCGCGCACATCAGGATGATGTTCATATACTCGCCCAGCATGAGCAGGGCGAAAGCCATCGAGGAATATTCGACCTGGTAGCCGGCGACCAGCTCGGCCTCGGCCTCGGGCAGGTCGAAGGGCGGCCGGTTGGTCTCGGCCAGGGCCGAGATGAAGAACATGACGGCAATGGGCACCAGCAGCGGGTTCAGGATGTTCATGCTGAACAGCCCGAGGATCGCACCCCGCTGCGATTCGACGATGTCCGTCAGGTTGAACGACGAGGCGTAGAGCACGACACAGATGATGATGAGGCCGATCGAGACCTCGTAGGAGACCATCTGCGCCGCCGAGCGCAGGCCGCCCAGGAAGGGGTAGCGCGAGTTGGAGGCCCAGCCCGACATGATGATGCCATAGACCCCGAGCGAGGAAACGGCGAACAGGTAGAGGAGGCCGACATTGATGTCGGCAAGGACGAGGCCGGCATCGAACGGAATGACCGCCCAGGCGACGAGCGCCAGCACGAAAGTGATGATCGGCGCGATCAGGAACAGCGCCTTGTTCGCCCCCGCCGGGATGACGATTTCCTTGAAGACGAATTTGAAAAGGTCGGCGAAGGACTGAAGGAGCCCGAAAGGCCCGACGACATTGGGGCCCTTTCTCATCTGCACGGCCGCCCAGACCTTGCGGTCGAAATACATGAGGAACGCCTGCGCAAGGAGCAGCGCGATCCGGCGAGGCTCAAGGCCGCGCTGGAAGTGCTCTCCGTCCCCTTCGGCGTTCTCGATGGCGTGCTCGCCAAGCAGCAGTATCTCGCGACGCCCGACGCCTTCAGCGTCGCCGACTTGAACGTCGCCTCGGCCATGTACCGCTGCATCAACATGGACTTCGGCACCAACCGGAACCTCGCCCGCTGGTACAAGGCCTGCTGGGAGCGTCCGGCCGCGAAGAAG
>Ga0101944_10005768_pt1 | contig 13722 bp, 11 predicted proteins | sample DewCreD2012metaG_FD_75245 | JGI IMG/M metagenome (GOLD analysis project Ga0101944, IMG submission 75245) | Hot spring sediment bacterial and archeal communities from British Columbia, Canada, to study Microbial Dark Matter (Phase II) - Dewar... ... | reverse complement strand
GGTTGTGTAGTTTGAATTGCTGGGCATATTCATTGACAATCGAATAATAACTTTGTGCCTGCAGCTGAACGACCACTGTGTCGCCTTCGGGGAAGTTGAAAACAACCAGATCGTTCCGTTGCACTTCGCTTAATCCTTTCAGCCGTTTATAAGGCCATTTGATCCATTCGAGATAAGAAGGGGTGGAAGTGGTTAAAGGCATGGTGTGCTGGGTGAAAGGAAAAGACAGGGGGGTATTGGGGATCCGCGGGCCAAAAGCAACTTTTGACACATACAGGTGATCGCCAATCAGCAAGGTTTTCTCCATTGAACCGGTGGGAATTTTGTAATTCTGGAAAAGGAAAATATTGATCAGGGTTACGAAAAATACCGCAAAGATGAGGGCATCAAGCCATTCAATGTACCATGGATTTTTGACTCCCCGTTTTTTCCAGAAAGTCCAGTTGACTTTCCGCGTGATGTAAATATCAAAAATAATGGGACTGATGAGGAGCAACCAGTAATTTCCAACCCATATCACCCAGAGGATGAAAATGGTGATTGCAACGGCAAAACGGAAATAACGGTGACGGTAGTAGTACATCAGACGTGCCCACAGTTCTTTTAATTTGTCCATACGTGATGTTTGTTTATTAAATTATTTTTATTCAAAATCAAGATTCATTTTTTGCCTGAGTTTTTCGAGGTTGGGGTTCTTGGATAAAAGGTATTTATATTTTTCTTCGTCGGTATAAAGCAGCTTTTGCTGAGGCAGGGAATCGGCAATCCGCGTTTGCAGGTCTATTTTTACCGCTCCCATCCGTCTGCGAAAATGTCTGATCAGCATGGGTTTGATGGTCTGGTGGAATTCCTCACATTGAATTTTATTGGTCATGGTAAAAGTAACAGTGGAAAAATTAATTTCCGGCTGTTGCTGTTGCAGGGTGGTGTACATCCGTGCATTTTCATTTTTCAGGGTGTCGAGAAACTCCTGAAAAGCTTGATTGAATTTTTCAATGTCGATGTCTTCTGCTTTCTCCGACTCGTCATCAGGGTTGGTCTCTTCTTCTTTTTCAGTCTTGTTGTCATCTGTTTTTGCCGTTTCTTTCAGGGCGTCTTTCAGCGAGAACGATTTTACCACCGGAGGTTTTGCGGAAGAGGCAGGGGACGGGTTTGATTGGGAGACAGAAATTTCCTTTTTGGGCGAAGGAGAAACCGGCTTTTCTGCGGCGACTTTATTTGTCTGCGGCGAAGCCTTTAAGGAAGGCTCTGCAGAGGCGTTTGTGTTTTCTTGTTCTTTTTCTTCCTTTCGGCACAATCTGCACAATTGAAGCAGTGTAATTTCCACATGAAGGCGCTGGTTCCTCGCACTTTTGAAGTGAATGTCGCACTGGTTAAGAACAGCAAGTGCCTCAAAGATGAATTTGTCACTGCACACCTTTGCCTGTTGCAGGTAACGTTCACGCATCTGCTCGCCCACATCGAGCAACCTTATTGTATTTTTATCCTGGCACACCAGCAGGTCGCGCAGGTGATTGGCCAGTCCCACAATGAAGTTATGGGCATCAAATCCTTCCAGCAAAATTTCATTGAAAATCAGCAATGCTTCACGGTAATTGCCCGAGAGGAAATGTTCTACCAACCGGAAGTAGTAATCGTAATCAAGGACATTGAGGTTTTCTATTACCTTTTTGTAGGTGATGTGATTGTCAGAGAAACTTACCACCTGGTCGAAAATAGACAGGGCATCCCGCATGGCTCCGTCGGCCTTCTGGGCAATGATGGTGAGGGCATCGGGTTCATAGCGGATGTTTTCTTTTTCAGCGATGGAGGCCAGATAACGACTGATGTCTTCTGTGGTGATGCGGTTAAAATCAAAGATCTGGCACCGTGACAGGATGGTGGGGATGATTTTATGTTTTTCGGTGGTGGCCAGAATAAAAATGGCATGGGCAGGCGGCTCTTCAAGGGTTTTCAGAAAGGCATTGAAAGCAGAGGCCGATAACATGTGCACTTCGTCGATGATGAACACGCTATACTTGCCTGTCTGCGGCGGAATCCTTACTTTTTCGGTCAGCAGCCTGATGTCTTCCACCGAATTGTTTGATGCTGCATCCAGTTCATGAATATTGAATGAACGTTGTTCATTGAAGGAGATGCATGATTCACAGGCATTGCAGGGTTCAACCGAAGGGGAAAGATGTTCACAATTGATGGCTTTGGCAAGAAGACGGGCGCAGGTGGTTTTCCCTACTCCTCTCGGACCACAAAAAAGGTAAGCCTGGGCAAGGTGATTGTTCTTAATCGCATTTTTCAGCGTCGTCACAATTGACGCCTGCCCTACTACCGAGTCAAAAGTTGCCGGTCTGTATTTCCGGGCCGAGACAACAAATTCATTCATGCTTCAAAGATGAAATACAAACCTACTTGAATTTTCTTAAATGGACAAACAGGGAGAAGATATTTAGTTAACATGCAAAAAAAATCTTTGTTGCAAAAATATAACTTATTTGAGTTTTAGACGGATAAGCGTTTCCCGTGCTTTTAAAGTTTTGCTGAAAAACAGAGAAAATTTTTTCAATTTTCAATTTTTGAAAGTATTATAACGGAATAAAAATCAGGTGGATAACAAAAAAACTCCGAAAGATTTCAGGGGGTTAGTTTTTTACCGAGGCCGGATACGGCGACTTTCCGTATATGCAGGGAGAGAGAAGGAAGGGAAAATTTTCTTTATTCTTTTAAGGTTTTTATTACTTTTGTTTTCGTTTAAATATGTTCTGACAATGAAAGCAATGATGTTGACCGGCATTCGCCGGATGGAGATGAAGGAAGTTCCTGCCCCTGCCGTTGTGAAAGACGATGATGTATTGATTAAGATGACCACCGTAGGAGTTTGTGGATCGGATATTCATTATTATGTGAGGGGAAAAATAGGATCACAGGTGGTTCAATATCCATTTACCGTAGGTCATGAAGGAGCGGGAATTGTGGAGAAAGTGGGGAAGGCTGTTACCCGGGTTAAACCCGGCGACCGCATAGCCATTGAACCGGCCATGTCGTGCGGAGAATGTGATCAGTGTAAGGCAGGGCGCCCTCATACCTGCCGCAAACTTCGTTTTTTAGGTTGCCCGGGACAGGCAGAGGGACTGCTCAGTGAATACATTGTAATGCCTGAAGCTTGTTGTATCCCTGTGGCCGATTCACTCACTTTTGACGAAGCTGTGATTTCAGAACCTCTTGCCATAGGGGTGTATGCTGTTCAGCAATCCATTCCGCTAAAAGGGAAAACAGTAGGCATTCTCGGGTATGGTCCCATCGGAATGAGTGTTTTGTTGCCGGCCAGAGCCCAGGGAGCAGCAAAGATCTTTGTCACCGACAAAATCGATGCCCGTCTTCAGTATGCCCGGCGCGATGGGGCTGTTCTTACGGCCAATCCTTCACGGGAAGATGTGGTGGCTAAAGTCAGGGAGGCTGAACCTTTATTGCTTGATGTGGTTTTTGAATGTGCAGGACAGCAGGAAGCAGTGGACAATGCTCTCGATATCCTTAAGCCGGGAGGGTATCTGATGCTTATTGGCATTCCTGAAGAACCACGGTATGTGCTGAATACTGATAAAATGCGGCACAAGGAGATTACCATTGTCAATGTGCGCAGACAAAATCATTGTACCCGGAAAGCCATCGAGATGATGGAAAAGAAAATGATAGATGCCAGACCCATGGTTACTCATCGTTTTCCTTTTTCCGATACGAAAAAAGCATTCGATCTTGTCGCTGATTATCAGGATGGGGTAATGAAAGCGATGATTGATATCCCTTAAACGTCATCAGGCATTATCCGGAAATAAAAACAACAAAAGGCATCCGATGAGGGATGTCTTTTTGTTTATGTCTGAACAAAGGGAAGATTCTTTAGGGCTTCCGGAGATGAATGATGTTAAAAATTCATTTGCAGGAATTGTTCCTGGCTCATCTGCGTTTGTTCTCCGGTGTCCATTTTCTTCAGGGTCACCAAATGGTTTTTCAGTTCTTCTTCGCCAATGATTGCCACATAGGGGATTTGCAGTCCCGACGCATAAGCCATCTGTTTTTTTATCTTTGCCTGATCGGGATAAATAAGGCAGGGAATATTGCGTTGTCTTAGGCCCATGGCAAGGGGCAGGATGGCTTTTTCTTCAGCGGGACCAAAGTTGACAAACATCACTTTAATCTTTTCTTCCACAAAGGCAGGGAACTTTCCCAGCTGGGTAAGGACGTCATAAATTCTGTCGGCTCCGAACGAGATGCCTACCCCTGAAACACCGGGTAAACCAAAAATACCGGTGAGGTTGTCGTACCTTCCTCCTCCGCCAATGCTGCCTATCTGCACTTCAGCCGATTTTACTTCGAGAATGGTTCCTGTGTAGTAATGTAAACCACGGGCAAGCGTAATGTCCAGTTCTGCGCGCGACTGCAGAGGCATGGTGTTGAGATAAGTAAACAGCGTGGAAAGTTCGCGGATGCCCTGTTGCCCTGTTTCGGATGAAGAGAATAAATGCGTAAGCGATTGCAGCACCTCGGCCGGTGTTCCTTTGATGGCGAGGAACGATTCCAGTGTGGCGATGGCATCGGCGGAAAAACCTTTTGTGGTCAGTTCTTCTTTTACCTGCTGCAAGCTGGTTTTGTCAAGCTTGTCGATGGCCGTGGTAAGGTCGTTAATCATTGCGGCACATCCTGCCATTTCGGCCATTCCCGTTAAAATTTTCCGGTGGTTAATTTTGATGATTACACGGAGGTTCAGGCGGGAGAATACTTCGTCAATGATTTGCAACAATTCAAATTCATTCAGTAATGAATCGCTGCCGATGATGTCGGCATCGCACTGGTAGAATTCGCGGTAACGTCCTTTCTGCGGGCGGTCGGCTCTCCATACGGGTTGTATCTGGTACCGGCGAAAAGGAAAGGATAAATCATTCTTATGCATGACCACAAAACGTGCAAAAGGAACAGTGAGATCATAGCGAAGGCCTTTTTCACAGATGCGGCCGGAAAGCCCATAGGCATTATGAGGGTTGAGTTCTTCGGGACGGATGTCTGAAAGATAATTTCCTGAATTTAAAATCCGGAACAGAAGTTTATCCCCTTCGTCACCGTATTTGCCGAGCAACGTGGAAAGATTTTCCATGGCGGGGGTTTCAATGGGAACAAAACCATATAATTCATACACCTGGCGGATGGTGTTGAAAATGTAATTACGCTTTGCCATCTCTGACGGCAAAAAATCACGCGTGCCTTTGGGAACTGAAAGTTGTTGCATAATCCTTTCCTTTGTCCTGCAAAGGTATAAATTAACTTCTTCTTTTTCTTTGCCTGAGGAAGGGGATAAAACTCATTTTTGAGATGCCCGCCGGCGGAAAAAAGCAGAAAATGAACAATAACCGTTGAGGGCAAGGCAGGTGTTTGTGCGGCATACGAACCGCCCGGAGTTTCATGAAAATTTAATGTCACGGAAGACCAGTCCTGATATTTTTCACCCGGCTATAAATGTTTGGCCGCATAAATTAAATCATCAAGCTTTGCAAAAGCCAGGCACATCACTGTATCAGCAGCACCATAGTATATTTTAACTGTTCCGTCCTCTTCGAGGATGTTTCCGGTTACAAAGATACAGTTGTTGGTATCCCCTATGCGTTCGTAGTGTTCAGAAGGGCTGAGAATATATCCCTTGCTGCGGGCAATTACTTTTGCCGGATCATCTAAATCCAGAAGCATAACGCCTGTGCGGTAAATGAGGCCGTTGCAACGTTCACATACACCATGATACAATAACAACCAGCCTTCGCTGGTTTTGACAGGAGCCGGACCTGCTCCCAGTTTGTGTCCATCCCACCGTTCTGCCCTGATCTCGGCAACCAGTTTATGTTCACCCCAGTGGATGAGGTCGGGAGAATAACTTATCCACATCTCGCCTTTTCCGCCCTGTCCATAAGCAATGGTAGGTCTGTTTAACAGCACGTATTTCCCCTTTATCTTTTCAGGGAATAGCACTCCATTGCGGTTGTCGGGTGGGGCGGCATAGCCGATGCGTGAAAAATGGACAAAATCTTCTGTTTTTATAATGCTTATGCGTACTCCTTTGATGCCATGGGCGGCATAACAAATGTAAAAAACACCGTCCAGAAAAGTAATTCGGGGATCGTAACACAATAGTTCAAAATAATTTTCATTTTCCGATGGGGGGATCGTTACAGGATTTGCTGCGATTGAAAATTTTATTCCATCATTGCTATACGCCATTCTGAAATGTTGTGCCCCGTCAACATCTTCTATCCGGAGCATCATGATGTACCTGTCTTTATGCTTAATACATCCGCTGTTGAAGACAGAATTGCTCCGGCAGGGCAGGTCATGAATGGTAATGATGGGATTTCCGTTGTAACGCTGTACTATTTCTTTTTTGGGAAATATCATGATAAATTCCTGTTGTTGAGTTGTCTGTTGTTTACTTTTTTATTCAGCGATGATAAGTTTCAATACCGTGTCTCCGGCATGAATCATATATACACCCGGAGTTAAGCCGGAAAGAGAGATCATGTCAGTGTTGGCAACGCTTTTGACAACGTTGCCACAGACAGCATACAGCACAGCTTTTTCAACTTTTTGACTGAGAAAAACAATGTGTGATGCCGGGTTGGGGTAACAGGTTATTTTTTTGTCCTGAATATCTTCTGTTTCCACAGTCCATCCTTTCATCATCAGTTTTCCGGCATAGAGCATGGCGTCCCACACATTATCATCTTCGGCATTCCATGAGGCCTGAATAGGATCCCGTCCGAGGTCTTCATCGTATACTTTTGTTTCGAATGAAATGGTTTTTGTTTGTCCTGCTGCGGGAATCAGAAAGGGATTGTTAGCACTGTCGGCCAGTGCTATTTTTAAGTTTATAGCTGCTTCGGCCATGTAGCCTGTTCCCTCATCATTAACTTTCCATGCACACTGACATGATTGAAGGCGTGCCTGATAATTGATCTTGACGGCGTCGGCTTTTTCACGTATTTCACTCGTACATTGACCATCGGGGGCAAGGAAAAACCAGAATTTGAATGCCCCCAGATAGGCCCAGTAACAGAATTTTTTATTTATTTCAGGTGCACTTCCGCTGTAGGGAGGATAAGGACTTGATCCAAGAATTTGCCGGGCTGAATCGGGATAAGGAGCTAACTGGATTTCGAAAGATTCCTGTTTGCCCGGGTTAATTAAGTTGTCGTTTACTTCATTGTCCTTAATCTCCAGAAAACAGTAAAGGTAATCTTCATCGAACAACAACCGGAATGTTCCACTGAAATCATCCTCGTTGTCGGGCGTACGGTATTTATCAGTTTCCCTGCTATAGCTTCCATCCTGATTCTTCTTTGTATGGTAAAGGACATAACGGTCATACGGGATAGCGGAGACGGACTCCCATACAGCATCTTTTTTTCCGTCAACAACCGGCGATTGGCCGGGCGAGACCATCATTACATCCGTTATCTTTTTTTTGCTTAGTAAGTTCTGTACTTCTGCCGGATCAATAGCAACATACCACTGGTCAGGTTGTGCCCATCCCATAACTTCCATGGCAATGGCTGCAGTTAAAAAGATAAGTTTTTTCATGGCATTTAAAATTTTACTTTTATTAATTTACATGAGGGTAAGAGAGGATAATTTTTGTCTCAAAGTTACCGGTGGCTTATGCAAAAATATTTACGAAATCAAACAAGAAATAATACAAATTTTACATGGAAACGGGAAGATGTCTTCTGACAGATAATGAATCTATTCCCGGCATAGTCTTTTCTATGTGGTGTGATGGTAGTGAATTGAAAATAAAAGTTGCATAATATCCGGAGAAATATTAATTTTTTTACATAAAAAAGCAGTAAAGAATGAAAAAGATAAAACCAATGCCCTTTATTGTTGACCCGGGACCTGGTTATACATTCAAGGTTAAATATAACTTAAATGAAGATTTGTTTAAAGATTCTCCCGGTTATGTCCCTTTGCATTATCACAAGGAATACGAATTAATGTATATCATGAAGGGATCAGGCATACGTATTGTGGGTAATTCCATTGAAAATTTTGAAAATAATGATCTTGTTTTCATGGGGCCAAATCTTCCTCATGTATGGCAGGGCGAACTGAAAAAGAATAAAGAAAGCAGAATGACGGAGTATATATTTCTTTGCTTTGATCCGGCTGTCTTTGGGCATGAATTTTTCCTGACACCTGAAATGCAGGATGTAAAAAGTTTTCTGGACAAATCTTCAAAAGGGTTCTGTTTCTCAGGTGAAATTGTTCATGAGACAAGTGCCATCCTCCGGCAAATGATAAAAGAAAAGAGGGCAAAACGGTTTATTCTCTTGTTACAGTTACTTGACTTGCTTGCCGGTTCGAAAGAAGCCCGGCAACTGAATAGCCAGGCATTTAATTTAAGTTTAACCGAACAGGAAACCGACCGGATGAAAAAGGTGATCGCCTATATATTGAATCATTATCAGCAGGATATAAGTGTTAAGAAGATAGCCGATTATGCAGGGATGTCTCCAAATTCATTTTCCAGGTATTTTAAATCTAAAACGTATAAAAATTTTGTTGATTTTTTGCACGAGGTGCGCATCACTAATGCAATCCGTATGCTCAGCGATCATTCACTCAGTATTTCTGATATTGCTTACAGTTGTGGGTATAACAGCATCGTAAATTTCAACAGGCAATTCAAACGGTATACCCGTTTTTCTCCCCGGGAATACAGGCAAAAGATCATCATGGCCCACTGAAAATAATATCGCCTGCAGACCAGAGAAATATTCTTCTTTCGGAAGTTTCCGGGACGGTGACAGGAGGATAAGAAAGCGTGCTAAAGAGTTATGTTGATTTTTCCGTTAATGCATAGGAGGCAATTGGTCGGTATTCAGGTCCTTCACGGGAAAAGATGCTTTCGTAAAAAGAAAATTGTGTTATCTCCTGCCGGTGGATAAGATGATTCTGATAAGGAGCTAACGCATGGGTGATGACAGGGGTAAGTCCTTTTTCTTTGGGGCGGCCGATGGTGATGTGGGGAGAAAACATCTGAGGATGCTGAAAACCGAAATGGGAAATTGTTTCATGGACGTGTTCAGCAAGTTGATTCAGGGCGGTGTTGTTTTCTATTCCTATCCACAGGGCTTTGTCAGGAAACAATCCCATCCCCCTGAAAGAAAGAGTGAAAGCATGATGATGAGGAGCAATGCCGGTTAAAGCACGGGAAATTTCGTTGATAAGTTCTTCGTTTGTGTCTCCAAGAAAAGCAAGGGTGAGATGAAGAAGCTCCTGCTTTACCCATTTTATTTTTTGTTTCTGCAGTTGATGCCGGATTTTTTCTACGAGAAGAGTCCATTCCGACGAAGGGGAAACAGGGAGGGCGATAAAGGTTCTTTTCATTCGCAAAGAATGGTTGCCCGTAAGAGAAATATGATGGTGATAATTTTTATTCCGGTGATGTTGATCCTGCCGTGGCATTTATAAAAAAAGCCGGTTGCACACCGGCTCTCCATGATTGCTAATATTCGTCTTCGTTAAAAAAGAAATCTTCCTTGCTAGGGTAGTCGGGCCAGATGTCCTCGATGCTTTCATAAATCTCGCCATCGTCTTCAAGCTCCTGGAGGTTTTCAATCACCTCAAGCGGTGCACCCGAACGGACAGCATAATCAATTAACTCCTCCTTGGTTGCAGGCCAGGGAGCATCCTCCAGTTTTGAGGCCAATTCCAATGTCCAATACATAGGGCATTTTTTTTAAGACTGCAAAAATATAAAAAAAATTCAGATTATAAGGAAGTGATAAAAATTTCCTCAACCGATTGATAATGAGCAATGTATCTTGAAAGTGTGTAAAGATAATCCGACAATCTGTTAAGATAGGAAAACAGGGGGGCATTGGTCTTATTTACCTTCATTGCCTTTACCACTCTCCGTTCAGCCTTGCGACACAGGGTTCTGGCAATGTGGCAGTGGGCAATTGCAAGACTGCCGCCCGGAATGATAAAATGTTTTTGAGGAGAAAGTACGAGATTCATTTTATCAATGTTTTCTTCCAGCTGTTTTGTTCGCAATAGAATGTCCTTCAGTATGTTGCCTTTTTTATTTCCTGCCAGGTACGACAGGAGTTTCATGAGATCTTTTTGAATTTCAGTAAGTTGACCTGTTATTTCCGGAGCCGTGATATGTTCCCGTAAGAGCCCTGTGTAACATACCAGTTCATCCATGCTTCCACAGGCTTCGATGAGGGGATGAGCCTTTGAAATCTTTTTTTTATTAAGCAGTGAAGTAATGCCTTTATCTCCTGTGCGGGTATATATCTTCATGGGGTTGTGATTTTAATTTTTTAAAAACCGGATAGCTGTTTTTTTGTTTCAGCAATTTTTTATGCAAGGTATAAAAAAACTCACACTCTTATCCGAAAGTGTTGCCTTTGGAGTCCTTTGCGAAAGAAAATAATACCCATGCTGAAGAGGTCGATGCTTATTATAGTCAGCGGGTGATGCTTTATTGCTTCCCATGCTTTTTCCATTTGTTTGTTGAGATGAATATCGTGAATCACGATGACCGATTCCGGTGAGGCTTCTCCGGCAAGGGCGTTGAAATAGGAGAGGGTGGGGGTGTAGGAGTGATTGCCGTCAACAAAAGCAAGGAAAGGTTTAGGAAGTTGTGGAAGCAGGGCAGGAAGGATGGAATCAAAAGTTCCATGGAGAAAAATAATGTTGTTGAGTTGCTGTCGCCGGGTAAGGTCCATTGCATGGCGGAGCACCTCGCCGCAGCCTTCGATGGTGAATATTGTTCCCCCGGGCAGGGCCGAAGCCATGTAAGCGGTAGTGATGCCAAGTGAAGTGCCCAGTTCAAGGCAGCAGGCAGGGGAAACAAAATGAATCAGTGCTGAAAGAATCCGGCAATCTTTTTTTGAGGCCAGTGTTTTTCTGGCTATTTTCGAAATACGGCGCGGTTCACTGGTGCCTGTGCCATGGTCAGTAAATGCAATGATGGTTTTTTGTGTGTACAGGGCATGACGTTCTTTTTCGAGAAGAGGGAAACAAAGAGAGGAGGACCGGAGGACATGTTCGGTAAACCTGAAAACAAAAGGCGAATGGATGCCGTGCCCTTTGCGGGAATGGGAAGTGAAAAAATGTTTTACATAAGATTTCCAGTGATGAAAATTCATGGAGGGTGGGTGTTTATTTTTTTCTGCCTGCAATGCAGGTTTTAGCAAAAAGCTGTACAAAATAAATATAATCCGTTCATTTTTATGTAATTTTGGATGAAACGGAAGGATTCATGATCAAAGATAAAATAAAAGCGGGATGGAAAATTGCGGGCTGGCTGTTGCTCATCATACTGCTTTACGTGAGCGACAGGGCAAATGAAAAATATGCTGTTTCATGGAAAACCCGTTGTTTTACTTCCGAACTGCGGAAAGCAATCCGGGAACTGAAATCATCGGGAGAAGAATATCTGAAATTGGTTTGCGGCAGGGAAAGACAGTTTCATGAATTATCCGGCGGACAGTTTGCTTTTGAAAAGAAAGGATTGATCTACCAGGTTTTTAAAAAAGACAGCATTCTTTTCTGGACAAGCAATCACCTTATGACAGGCAATACCTCCTGTCCTGCGGCTGAAGGTGTATATTACCTGCAAAACGGATGGTATTATTTGATTTCTTTGAGCAACAACGATTTTTCATTAAAAGGCCTTGCGTTGATTAAAAATCAGTACGTCCTCAGCAACGATTATCTGAGCAGGGAATTTCACCGCCGTTACCGTTTACCTGCCACTGTTGAAATCACCAATGAACATAAACCCGGCATGGTGAAAATCACCGGCGAAGACGGCCGTTACCTCTGTTCCCTTGATTTCAGCGGCGATGATTCGCTTATCCCTTTTGTTACGCTGGCCCAAGGAATATTGTTCCTGCTTATTGTGTTTTTCATGGTGAAACAATCGAACAGGTGGTTGATGTCTTTTGCTTCTTCTTTGCATAGAACAGCAGCTTTGTTAATCATCACCCTGTTGTTTTTTCTGTTCAGGACAGGGATGACTCTTACAGGGTTTCCCCATGCATTTTACACAATTGACTTTTTTTCTCCTCTCCGTTTTTCTTCGTCCCTTCTTTTTCATTCTCTTGCCGATGTTTTGTTTACCGGTCTCATCAGCCTGTATTTTACTTATCATTTGTACCGTCATATTTCTTTTCATGAGCTGGACAAGAAGGGACATTACGGAGCAGCAGTGGCAGTGCTTTTGCTTCTGGTGATATTTTTCCACTTTGTGGTGGCTTTAACAAAAAGCCTTGTATTGAATTCCGACCTTTCCTTCCGTTTTTATCACATTACCTCTGTTTCCGTGATGAGCTTTGTTGCCCTGCTGGCTCTTTCTTTTTATCTTGCTTCGCTGGTATTGCTGATACAGAAATACATTGATCTTGTTTCTCCATGGGGATCGTTTAAGTGGGTGGTGATTGTTTCAGCGGGGTTGATGATCATTTTTTTGTGGGCCATAAAAATAACGGGTAACCAACCCTTTCCGTGGGGGGAAGCGGGCATGTTGCTTTTGCTTGTACTGCTCTTTATGGCTCTTCATTATCTGCTGAAATCATTTCAGTTCATGTCGAAGGTTTATCTCTGTGTGATTGTTTTTGCTCTTTTTACCACCTATCTGCTTGGGCATTACACGGCAGTGAAACAGGATAATGAAAAGAAAATTCTCGCTGCAGGTCTTTTGTCGGAGCGGGACATGGTGGCCGAATACCTCCTGCATGATATAGACAAACAACTTCGTGAGGATACAAGGATTGATTCCATTGTGTTTTCGGCAGGGAATGTGTACCGTGACCTGTATGATTTTCTCCGTCATCATTATTTTTACGGGTACTGGAATAATTTTGACCTGCAGATAGCAATATGTTCTCCTGCTGACTCCCTCTTTGTCAGGGAAAAGAAACAGAAATGCCATTGTCATTCGTTTTTTCACCGCCTTCTCTCAGAAGAAGGGAAGATACTGGACTCAACCTCTTTTTATTATCTTGACGATCACAATGGCCTTATCAGTTATCTCGGCACTTATTCTTTCCGCCGGGGAAATCGGCAGCTGGGGCTGTATCTTCAGCTGGATGCCAAGATGAATGCGGTTAGTCCCGGATATCCTGAATTGCTTCAGAATAAGCGTCAGCAACAATTGCTGCGGTATGATTATTCTTTTGCCAAATATTACCGTGACCAGCTGGTGAGCCAGTCGGGCAGCTACCGCTATCCTTTTGATGCATATGCCTGCCATTGCGGGAACAAAGAATTTGATTCGTACAGTTCGGAAGGATACAGTCATTTATGTTACCGCCCCGGTAAGGATTATCTGATTATGGTGAGCAGTCCCGTGGTTTCTTTGCGCGAAGCCGCCATTATGTTTTCTTACATCTGTGTTTTCTATTTTCTTCTGGTGGGGAGTTACTTTTTGTTTTCCATGACGGCCGAGCGCCGGCGGCATTTCTTTTCCTGTTACCGGAATAAAATTCTGCTGGCCATTAGTGGAATTTCACTGATGGCATTGTTCACCCTCGGGGTGGCTCTCGTGATGCTGCTGAACATGCACTTTCACAACAAGCACGACAGACTTCTGCGGGAAAAGCTCACAGCTGTTTATGATTACCTGATCAGCAACATGCCTCCTTCGTGGATGAATGGATTGTATCCCTCTCCTGA
>Ga0101944_10005767_pt1:0-7500 | contig 13723 bp, 9 predicted proteins | sample DewCreD2012metaG_FD_75245 | JGI IMG/M metagenome (GOLD analysis project Ga0101944, IMG submission 75245) | Hot spring sediment bacterial and archeal communities from British Columbia, Canada, to study Microbial Dark Matter (Phase II) - Dewar... ... | reverse complement strand
TCGACCTCGTGATCGACGGCCTTGCCGATGTCGTGGAGCAGCCCCATGCGGCGGGCGAGCTTGGTGTTCAGGCCGAGCTCGGCCGCCATGATGCCGGCGAGAAAGCCGACCTCGACCGAGTGCTGCAGCACGTTCTGCGTGAAGCTCGTGCGGAACTTGAGCCGCCCGATGCACTTGATCAGCTCGGGGTGCATGCCGTGGATGCCCAGGTCGAAGGCCGCCTGTTCGCCGGCCTCCTTGATCGTCTGCTCGACCTCCTGGCCGACCTTCTTGACGACGTCCTCGATGCGCGCCGGGTGGATCCGGCCGTCGGAGATCAGCCGCTCGAGCGACAGCCGCGCCACCTCGCGCCGCACGGGGTTGAACCCCGAGAGGATGACCGCCTCGGGGGTGTCGTCGATGATGAGGTCGATGCCGGTGGCGGCCTCGAGGGCCCGGATGTTTCGGCCCTCGCGGCCGATGATGCGGCCCTTCATCTCGTCGTTCGGCAGCGGGACCACCGACACGGTCCGCTCGGCGACGAAATCGGCGGCGTAGCGCTGGATGGCGGTGGCGATGATTTTCTTCGCCTTCTTGTCGGCCTCCTCGCGCGCCTCGCCCTCGATGCGCTTGATCAGCTTCGCCGCCTCGAACCGCGCCTCGTTCTCCATGGCGCGGAGCAGCAGCTCCTTGGCCTGTTCGGCCGTGAGGCCCGAGATCTTCTCAAGCTCCTGTTTCTGGGCCTCGATCAGCCGCTCCACCTCGGCGCGGCGGTCCTGCAGCCCCGCCTCGAGGGCCTGGAGCTGCCGCTCCTTCTGGGCCGCCTGTTCCTCGCGTTGCCCGACCTGATCGGCCTTGCGCTCCAGGGCCTCTTCCTTCTGGACGAGCCTGAGTTCCCGGAGCTTGAGCTCGGAGCGGGCTTCGCGCATCTCGTTCTCGAAATCGCTTTTCATCCGGAAAAGCGATTCCTTGGTTTCGACCTCGGCTTTGCGCAACAGCTCCTCGGCCTTGGCCCGCGATTCCTCGAGCAGGCGCGAGGCCTCGCGTTCGGCCATGCCGGCCTTGCGCGACCAGGCCCGCCCCCGCAGCCAGAAGGCGAGGGCGAAGCCGGCCGCGGCGCAGATCCCTGCGATGATGATGGTTTCCATGATGGGGTTCTCCTCAAACGGCCGCAGCGCGGCCGGTTTTCGGGTCAGGAGGCGCCCGGAGCCGCTCGCCACGGCAGAGGAAACCGGCTCCGGCCGCCGGGCCGGGTGGACGGTGCACGCTCCGGAGGCGCCGCCGCCGCGGCATCCGCCGGCGGCGAAGGCTTCTCGATCGGCGGGGAGGAAGGGGCGGGCGGGCCCGGCATCAGCCGCCGGGCCGGTGGAGGTCTCGCAGCCGGTTCAATCCTTCGTCGAGCCTGCGCCGCAGGCGTTCGCAGCGCAGCCCGGCTTGTTCGATGAAGGCCTGGAACTCGTCTTCCCGTTGGTTGAGTTGATGCGCCATATTCAAAGCTGCGAGAATCATGATCGTCAACCGGGGCAGGTCCGGGGTCGGCCCGCCGTGGCGGCGCTCCACCTCCCCGACCTCGCGGACGAGGCGTTGCGCCGCCCGATTCGCCTCCGGGATTCCGGTGTCGGTCTGGAAGGTATAGGACCTTCCGAACAGATCCACCGTGATCCGATCGTCCACACCGGCACGTCCCTGCATCTCTCCCGCGTCCCGGGATTCAGGAGCGGTTCACACCCTCCAGTCTGGCCAACACGTGATCGATTCGGGCGCGGACCCGGGCCCGCTCTTCGGACCAGCGGGCTTCCGCCTCCCGTTTCTGGTTCAGTTCCTCCTCCAGGTGGCTGATCCGGCCTTTGAGCTCGAGATTCTCCGCCTTCAGCTCGGCCGCCCGCTCGACAAGGAGCGCCACCTGTTCTTCCAAGCGGTCGAAATGCTCAAGAAAAGCGGCCGTTTCGCCGGAATCGGAGGCCGAGCCCATGGCGGGCACTCTAAACCGAAACCGGGCCCACCGTCAAGCGGGGCGGCGGACGCCCGGCGCCCCCCGGAGGGCGAGCAGCCGCTCGATGCGCTCGAGGTCCGCGGGCGAGTTGATCCCGAGCACCTCCTCGGGATCCCCCCCGCGGAAGACGCCCACGCGGAAGCCGCCCTCGACGCCGATCCGCACGACCTCGGTGAGGTAATACTCGCCCTGGGCGTTGTTGCGGGAAAGGCGCGGCAAGGCGGTCTCCAGGAAGGGCTTGCGGAGGCAGTAGATGCCGCTGTTCACCGTGCGCACGGCGCGCTGGACGGAATCGGCGTCGGCCTCCTCGACGATGGCCCGGAGCCCCCCGGCGGCGTCGAAGATCAGCCGGCCGTAGCCCGCGGGCTGCTCGAGGTCGACGGCGAGAACCGTGACATCGCGCTCCGCCCGCCGGTGATCCTCGGCCAGGGCCGAAAGCGTCCCCGGCGCGATCAAGGGGACATCGCCGCAGAGGACGAGGAGCGACTCGCACGCCGCGGGCACAACGGGCAAGGCGCAGCGGACGGCGTGCCCGGTCCCGAGGGGCTCCTCCTGGAGGGCGAAGCGCACCGGGGCGACCCGGGAGACGACCCGCCGCACCTCCTCGGCCTGGTGGCCGACGACCACGACCACGGCGTCGCCGGAGACGGCCACGGCGGCCTCGACGACGTACTGCACCATGGGCTTTCCCCGCACGGCATGCAAGACCTTGGCCAGCGGGGATTTCATGCGCTTGCCGCGGCCTGCGGCCAGGATGATCGCACCCACGGTGCCCGGCACGATGCCGATGTCCACTCTCGTTTCGCCCGCCGTCAAACAAAACGGAGGGTTCACCCCAACGGGCGCCCTCCGCAGGAAAAGGTTTGCGCTCCGGCCCCGCCCCGGCGGGTGCGCCGCCGGGGAAGAGGCGGTTACTGCGGCCGGCTTTTCTCGGCGATCTTCAGCCGCACCAGGGCGCGCTGCAGCGCCGCCTGGGCCCGGGCGAAATCGACCGCCTCGCGGCTTCGCTGCTCGGCCAGCCGCTTCTGCGCCCGCTCGAGCGCCGCGCGGGCGCGCTCGACATCGATGTCGCGGCGCCGCTCGGCCGACTCGGCGAGCACGGTCACCCGGTCGGGGAGCGCCTCGGCGAAGCCGCCGCTCACGAACACGAAGTGCTCGCCCCCCTGCGGGTCGAGGTAGCGCACGGCGCCGGTCTGCAGCGCGGTGAGAAACGGCGTGTGCCCGATCAGGACACCGAATTCCCCGAGCGTTCCCGGGGCGGTGACGATCTGCGCTTCCTCGCTCACGACCACCCGCTCCGGGGTGACGATTTCCAGCTTGATCGTTCCGGCCATCGTGTCCCCCCGGCCCTATTCGGCCGCCGCCATTTCCTTGGCGGCCGCGAGCACCTCCTCGATGCCGCCTTTCATGTAGAAGGCCTGCTCGGGAATGTCGTCGTGCTTGCCCTCGCAGATCTCCTTGAACCCGCGGACCGTGTCCTCGAGCTTCACGTACTTGCCGGGCTTGCCGGTGAAGGTCTCGGCCACGTGGAAGGGCTGCGAGAGGAAGCGCTGGATCTTGCGGGCGCGGGAGACCGTGATCTTGTCCTCGTCGGAGAGCTCCTCCATGCCCAGGATGGCGATGATGTCCTGGAGTTCCTTGTACTTCTGCAGGATCTGCTGCACGGTGCGCGCCGTCCGGTAGTGCTCCTCGCCGATGTAGGCGGCATCGAGGATGCGCGAGGTGGAATCGAGCGGGTCGACCGCCGGGTAGATTCCCAGCTCGGCGATCTGCCGCGAGAGCACGACCGTCCCGTCCAGGTGGGCGAAGGTCGTGGCCGGGGCCGGGTCGGTCAGGTCGTCGGCCGGCACGTAGACGCACTGGACGGCGGTGATCGAGCCCTTGCTGGTCGAGGTGATGCGCTCCTGGAGCTCGCCCAAGTCGACGGCCAGGGTCGGCTGGTAGCCGACCGCGGAGGGCATCCGGCCGAGCAGCGCCGAGACCTCGGAGCCCGCCTGGGTGAAGCGGAAGATGTTGTCGATGAAAATGAGGACGTCCTGGCCTTCCTCGTCCCGGAAGTACTCGGCCTCGGTCAGGGCCGAGAGCGCCACGCGGGCGCGGGCGCCGGGCGGCTCGGTCATCTGGCCGTAGACGAGGGAGGCCTTGGGCAGAACGCCGGAGGCCTTCATCTCGTGGTAGAGGTCGTTGCCCTCGCGGGTGCGCTCGCCGACGCCGGCAAAGACGGAGATGCCGCCGTGCTGCATGGCGATGTTGTGCACCATCTCCATCATGATGACGGTCTTGCCCACGCCGGCCCCGCCGAACATGCCCATCTTGCCGCCGCGCGGGAAGGGGACGAGGAGGTCGATGACCTTGACGCCGGTCTCGAGCACGCGGACGGAGGTGTCCTGCTCGGTGAACTTGGGGGCGGGCCGGTGGATCGGCCGCAGGATCTCGCGGCTGACGGGCCCGAGGCCGTCCACGGGCCGGCCGACCACGTTCAGCACGCGCCCCAGGGCGGCCTTGCCCACGGGCATGAGGATCGGCGCCCCGGTGTCCTTCACGGGCATGCCGCGCACCAGGCCGTCGGTGACGTCCATGGCGATGGTGCGCACGATGTTGTCCCCCAGGTGCTGGGCGACCTCCACGACGAGGTTGTCCGGTTCGTCGCTGATCGCCGGGTTGCTGATGGTCAGGGCGGTGTAGATCGTCGGCAGCTTCCCCTGCGGGAATTCCACGTCGACGACCGGGCCCATGACCTGGACCACTCTTCCGATGTTCTCAGCCATTGACTCTCCTCCTGTCTCGAACGCGGTGAACCGCGGGTCCGGCGGTTTATCCCTTGAGCGCCTCGGCCCCACCGACGATGTCCATCAGCTCCGCCGTGATCGCGGCCTGGCGGGCCTTGTTGTAGGCGAGCGTCAGGTTGTGGATCATGTCGTTGCAGGCCTTGGTGGCGTTGTCCATGGCGAGCATGCGTGCGGCGTGCTCGGAGGCCGAGGTCTCGAGCAGCGCGCGGTAGAGCTGCACGGAGACGTTGCGCGGCAGCATCTCGCCGAGCAGCGCGGCGGCCGACGGCTCGCAGAGATGCTCGGGGAGCCAGCCCTCATAGGCCCCCGGCTCGCGGGCGACCTGCTCGATCGGCGGCACCGGCAAAAGCGGCCGCAACACGGGGGCCTGGCGCGCCACGGTCAGAAACTCGGCGTAGACGATCCACACCTGGTCGTAGCGCTCCGCGAGGTAGCCCTCCACGAGGGTGCGGGCCGCCCCCTGCGCCTCGCCGAACTTGACCGCGGTGCCCATGATCCCGAGGTGCTCGCTTTCGATCTCCGCGTTCATCTTGCGGCACCAGTTGCGGCCCTTGCGGCCGAAGGCGGTGAACGAGCAGGGAATCCCCGCCGCCTTCTTTTCCCGGTAGAACGCCTGCGCCTTCTCGATCAGGTTCGTGTTGAAGCCCCCGCACAGCCCCCGGTCCGAGGTGCACAGGACGAGATGCACGGCGCGGATCTCCTCGCGGGGCGCCAGCAGGGGGTGGGCCCCCTCGCCGGCGCGGGCGGCGAGGTGCCCGAGCACCTCGGCGAACTTGCGGGCGTAGGGGCGGAAGGATTCCATGCGCTCCTGGGCGCCGCGCAGCTTCGAGGCCGCCACCATGTTCATGGCCTTGGTGATCTGCCGGGTTTTCCGGACGGCCTTGATCTTGTTTTTGACGTCCTTCAGCGTCGCCATCGGCTCTGCCCTCACCTTCGCTCGGGCCGCAGCGGGCGGCCCCGGGGTTCGTCGGCCTTCCGCCGCCTCTCCGGGCGGCGGCTCACTTGACGGTTTCCTTGAACTCCTCGTCGAAGGCCTTGAGGGCTTCGTCCATCAGCTTTTCGAGCTCGGCGTCGATCGCCTTCTTCTCGCGCAGCTTGGCGAACACCTGGGGGTAGCGGTCCTCGATGAACTTGTAGAGCTCCGTCTCGTAGCGGGTGACGACGTTCACGGGGTACTTGTCGAGCCAGCCGCGGGTCCCGGCATAGAGGATCGTCACCTGCTTTTCCATCGGCAGCGGCTGGTACTGGGGCTGCTTGAGGAGCTCGACCAGGCGCGCCCCGCGCGTGAGCTGGCGCTGGGTCGCCTTGTCGAGATCGCTGCCGAAGGCGGCGAAGGCCTCGAGCTCGCGGTACTGGGCGAGGTCAAGGCGCAGCGTGCCCGCCACCTGCTTCATCGCCTTCACCTGGGCCGCGCCGCCCACGCGCGAGACCGAGAGGCCGACGTTGATCGCCGGGCGCACGCCGGCGAAAAAGAGGCTGGGCTCGAGGTAGATCTGGCCGTCGGTGATCGAGATGACGTTGGTCGGGATGTAGGCCGAGACGTCGCCCGCCTGGGTTTCGATGATCGGCAGCGCCGTGAGCGAGCCCGCGCCGAGCTCGTCGCTCAGCTTGGCCGCCCGCTCGAGCAGCCGCGAGTGGTTGTAGAAGATGTCGCCGGGGTAGGCCTCGCGTCCCGGCGGGCGGCGCAGCAAAAGCGAGACCTGGCGGTAGGCCGCCGCCTGCTTGGAGAGGTCGTCGTAGATGATCAGGGCGTGCTGCCCCTTGTCGCGGAAGTATTCGCCCATGGCGCAGCCCGCGTAGGGGGCGATGAACTGCAGGGTCGCCGGGTCGCTCGCGCAGGCGGCGACGATCGTCGTGTAGGCCATCGCGCCGTGCTTCTCGAGCACCGCCGCCACCTGGGCGACCGAGGATTTCTTCTGGCCGCAGGCGACGTAGATGCAGAAGATGCCGCTGTCCTTCTGGGCGAGGATGGCGTCGATGGCGATCGCGGTCTTGCCGATCTGGCGGTCGCCGATGATCAGCTCGCGCTGGCCGCGGCCGACCGGGGTCATGGCGTCGATCGCCTTGAGCCCCGTGTAGCAGGGCTCGTGCACGCTCTTGCGGGCGATGACGCCCGGGGCGACCATCTCCACGCGACGGTACTCGGAGGCCTGGATGGGCCCTTTGCCGTCGAGCGGCTCGCCCATGGCCGTGACGACGCGGCCCACCACGGCCTCACCCACCGGGACCTGGGCGATGCGGCCGGTTCGCTTGACGATGTCGCCCTCCTTGATGTGGATGTCCTCGCCCATGATCGCGACCCCGACGTTGTCCTGCTCGAGATTGAGGACCATCCCCAGGATGCCGCCGGGAAACTCCACGAGCTCGAGGGCCATCACCTTCTCGAGGCCGTACACCCGCGCGATCCCGTCGCCCACGGAGAGGACGACGCCGGTCTCGCTCAATTCCACCTTCTTTTCGTAGTCGGTGATCTGCTCCTTGATGATCTGACTGATTTCCTCGGCTCTCAGTTCCATTTAGACACCCTCGCCCTGTTTGAAAGATTCACGCATGCGGTGCAATTGCGTCCGAAGGCTGCCGTCCAGCACGAGGTCGCCGATCTGCGTGACCACCCCGCCGATGAGCGCCGGGTCCTCGCGCACCTCGAGCCGGATCTCCTTGGCCGAGCGCTGGCCGCGCAGCGTGATCCGCGGCTCCGCCGGGCGGCGGTCCTCGGCCGCGTCGCCGAGCGCGTCGATC
>Ga0101944_10005766_pt1 | contig 13724 bp, 15 predicted proteins | sample DewCreD2012metaG_FD_75245 | JGI IMG/M metagenome (GOLD analysis project Ga0101944, IMG submission 75245) | Hot spring sediment bacterial and archeal communities from British Columbia, Canada, to study Microbial Dark Matter (Phase II) - Dewar... ... | reverse complement strand
GATTTTTTCCGGGTCCGTGCCCTGCCCTTTGTATGACGCGATGGGGATGCACCCGGCGTCGCGGATGATCTTTCCGATCACGGGCACATTGCAGATATCCTCGTCGGCCACGAAACGCACGGCACGGCCCCGCGCCGAGGCCGCGAGGGCGATGAACACGCCGTCGAGCGCCCCGTTGTGCAGCGCGGCCACAATGGCCCCGCCCTGCCCCGCGGCCGGCAGGTTCTCCGCGCCGGTCACGCGGACCCTGTGCAGGCGCAGCAGCGGCGGCGCCACAACCTTGAACGCGCGCCAGTACAAATCCGGCGCCGGCTCGGGATTGTCCGGCATCACGGGCACTCTCTGCGGTTCCTGGCCGTCCGGCATGCGGCCCTCCGGGGAATTGATGGTATGACGATTATGCAGACAAAATGCGCTTTGCGCAAGCGCCACCTTGCCCCCGCATCCCGATTGTGCTACAAATGATCATCAAATCTTCCGTAACGACCCTGGAGGCCGCACATGAAGAAGTGTCCGTTTTGCGCAGAAGACATTCAAGACGAAGCCATCGTGTGCCGGTATTGCGGACGGGATCTTGTTGACCCGGCCCAGACTCCGGCCCAGGAAACCGAACTGCTCAAGACCCACCAGTCCCTGTGGACCGTGGCGCGGGAGATCTTCGCGATTGCGGTTGTGTGTATCGCCGCTTTCATGCTGCGAGACATCACAAAAGGCTATTCCTGGTATCTGCTGATCCTTGCGCCCGCAATCGGCATCTATGTGTGGCTCGTGCGGCTTAATCACACATACACCGTGACCTCGCGCCGGGTCATGTGCCGCGAGGGCATCATCGCCAAGAACACCAGCGAAATAGACATCAAAGATGTGCGCAGCGTGACCGTGCAGCAGAGCGCCGTGCACCGCATCGTGAATATCGGCCATGTGCTCATCGGCACCGCTGGCACCGATGGCGTGGAAATCTCCCTCATGGGCGTGCCGCATCCGCACCAGGTCAAGGATCTGATTCTGGCCCAGAAAAAATGAAGACCGGTCCGCGCGGGAAACGCCGCAATCAAGATTCCGGTTTGCACATGCCCGCAATTCCGTTTATGATGTGCGAAGCAAGCACAGGACTGCTGTCGTGAAGCTGCGGCGCGCGCCGCACCGTTGCTCCCCGGTTTCCCCGGCAGTTTTCCAAAACACAAGACCGCGCGGCGCGGCGCGCCGCCAAGGGAGGCATTCATGTCAGCAGCCAAAGACGGCGACACCGTCAAAGTCCACTACACGGGCCGCCTGCACGACGGATCCGTATTCGACACCTCGCAGGACCGCGAACCCCTCGAATTCACCCTGGGACAGGGCCAGCTCATCCCCGGCTTCGAGCAGGCCGTGATCGGCATGAGCGTAGGCGGAAAAACCACCATCGAAATCAGCCCGGAAGACGGCTACGGACCGCACCGCGAGGACATGGTCGAAAGCGTGCCCCTGACCGAGTTCCCTCCGCACCTGCAGCCCGAACCCGGCCAGATGCTGCGCGTGTCCCAGCCCAACGGCGACAGCCTCGTAGTCACCATCACCAGCGTCACCGAAGACACCGTGACCGTGGACGCCAACCACCCGCTGGCCGGCAAAGACCTGATCTTCGACATCGAGCTGATGGAAATCGCCTGATCCCGGATCAGAGCGCGGTTTCATTCCCGCGTGGTTCCCATCGCCAATCTTTTCCCGGATCAGAAATGCGCCTATAATATTGGCGAATTGAATTTGCGCCCGTAGCTCAACTGGATAGAGCACCAGTCTTCGGAACTGGGGGTTGGAGGTTCGATCCCTTCCGGGCGCGTCGGGATTAAACAGAATCACGGGTCTATCCAGCCATCACGCTTTGAACTTTTCGGAATGGTTTGCGCTTTTTTCAGTAGTCAGCAAGTTGAGCCTCGCAACCCCGCGTTTCGAATTGCGCATATAGCGAATCAGCGATATCTTTGCCGTTGGCTTACACTGATTTGTGATGCATTCATATGTATTTTCCGAAGGGTCGTTATCACCAAAGACACAAACCTTGCCATGCGGGGCTGGCAGGACACCAGCATGAGGCGTGTCTCGCTTTTCAAAGTCATGAATCGTTCATTGCTCACAGTAATGGAACATGCCACAGAACAGCGCCCTGCGCTCAAGCACGACATTGCGCAGATTCTGCGCGTGTGCCACTCTTCCTGCATCTGCCCGGATCGCAAGGACATGCTGAATCCCATGCGCCCATACCGCAAATGGATAGTTCACCAGCGTTCGTTGCCCGTGTCTGCCGCCGCATGGTGCGCAGACAGGTTGCAAGTGCGCGTGGGGAAAACCTCATCGCCTGTGCGCGCACACAAATTTAACGCACGCGCGCGTTCGCCCTATTTGCGGGTTAAAATCAATGGGTATCGAGTTTGCCGGTGATTCGCATGGAGCAGAACAACGAACAGCAACCCGCCGACGCCACGCTTCGGGATCTCCCGGACGCGGAGTACGAGCAGATTCGCGCCATGATTTACGATCTGTGCCGACTGTCGTTCGACAAGGACAAAAAGCCGCTGGTGCAATACCGGCTTGGCAAGCGCCTGCGCGACCTCGGATTCTCCAGTTACCGCCAATATCTGAAATTCGTGAAGGAGCAGGACGGGGGCGAGGAACTGACCATCCTCATCAACGCGCTGACCACGAACCTGACCTACTTCTTCCGCGAGCCGGATCATTACGACTTTCTCACGGAAACCGTATTCAAGCCCTACGCGGCCGGGCCGCGGGACGCGCGCCTGCGGCTCTGGAGCGCGGGCTGCGCCTCGGGCGAGGAGGCGTACACCGTGGCCATGGTCATGAACGAGTCCATCCCGGACCTGGATCGGCGCGACGCGCTCATCTTGGCCACGGATGTGTCCACCCGCGTGCTCGACATCGCGCGCCGCGGCGATTACCCGCTCGAACGGTTCAAGGACACTCCGGCCGAGTTGCGCGACAAATATTTCGAGCCTGCGGACCAGGGCGGCCGCGCCCGTTTCCGCGCCCTGCCCGCCCTCACGCGCCTGGTCAGGTTCCGGCACCTGAATCTCATGGACAAGTGGCCCATGAGCAACCCCATGGATGTGATCCTGTGCCGCAATGTGATGATCTATTTCGACAAGGCCACCCAGCAGGAACTGGTGAACCGGTTTTATGACGCGCTCAAACCCGGCGGGTTTCTGATCGTCGGGCATAGTGAAACTCTGACCGGGGTCAAACACCGGTTCGAGCATTTCAGGAAAACCATTCACAAAAAAAGCGAATAAGGGGCGGGTCAGACCAGAACGCGGTCGAACACGCGCAGGGCGTTGCCGCCGAGGATCTTGCGCACGGCGTCCTCGGAATACCCGCGCTGAACCAGCGCCCAGGTGAGCTGGGGCATGTCCGCGATGTCCTGCATCTCGCGCGGGGGCACGATGGCGCCGTCCAGGTCCGAACCGATGGCCGCGTGGTCCACGCCCGCGATCTTGACCACATGATCCACATGGTCGGCCCACCGGCTCACGGACGCCACGCGCTCGCCGCCCAGGAAATTCGAGTGCAGGATCACGCCGATCACGCCGCCGGTGTCCGCAACGGCGCGGATCTGCTGGTCGCTGATGTTGCGCCACATGTCCTTGACCCCGCGCACGCCGGTGTGGGACACAATCACCGGGTTGCGCGTGTGCGCCGCGGCTTCCAGGAACGACGGTTCGCTCACATGCGCCAGGTCCACCAGCACATTGTGCGCGTCGCAGTATTCCACGACCTCGCGGCCGAAGTCCGACAGGCCCGTGAAGCGCGGGCTGGGGTCCGTGGCGCAGATGGCGGCTTCGTTGCTGGTGAAATGCGTGAGGGTGAGATAGCGGATGCCGCGCTTTGCCAGGATTTCGAGATTCCCGATTTCGCCCATGAGAGGGTGCGCGCCCTCGAGGCCCAGAATGCCGCCGATGCCGCCCGCGGCCAGGGTTTGGCGCAACTGCGCGGCCGTCGTGCACAGGGTCATGAGGTCCCCGTGCTCCTCGTGCCAGCGGTGCACCAGGTCCAGGTATTTCATGGCCTGGTTGAAGAACCCGGACCTGCGGAACGGAAACACCACCACGCCCCAGCACGGGGCGTTCACGCCGCCCTCGCGCAGCCGCGGCACATCCACGGCGTGGCGCGCCATATTCATGTAGGTGACGGGCTTGCCCCGCCGGGTGATGTCTATGCCGCGCACCTTCATGATCATGAATGTATCAATGTGCAGATCCACAATGTCGCAAGAGCGGTGCAGGGCCAGAACATCCTCGGGAATCTGCGGCTTGAACTTGAGTTTCCAGTCGTAAAGGGGCATGGGCGCTGTCTCCACGGGTCCGCGGCTGCGGCGGATGCTGACTAATTATCGCGCCGCGGCGCGGGGATATCAAGCGCGCCGCGGCGCAAATCAGGGCGCGGTATTGAAATTGCGGGGGGATCTCCGTAAAGTTGATAATGTACAATCAAAAACGCGCCGCGGCCCGGCCCCGGCGCGCGGGCATGGCCCATGAAAGGACGCAACGGAACATGGCGCTCAAAGTTATCGTGGAATCCCTGGAAGGCGGCAACCGGTTCGAGCAGGTCATCGAGGAATCCGGCGAGCGCGCCCTGTTTGAAGAGCGCAACAAGCGGCCCGAAATGACCTTCGAGGACTGGACCCGCCCGCTCAATCTCGAAGTGCGCAAGGACTCGGACCCCGTGGAGGAAATGCGCGGCGAGCACTTTGTCGCCGATTTCTTCGAGGTGTTTTTCGAGTCCGACGAATTCCCGGAATGGGTGTACGAACTCAAAGACGGCTACCGGGTCATCGTCAAGCGCGACTGATTCCTTCAAAGCTCACACATCGTCAATTTGGGGCTGTTGAAAAACCCCTTCTCCTATCGAGGATGTGACTCATACATTCGCAAGACTGCGAAAAAACCGGGGACTGGGTCGCTTTCCGCAAGGAAAGCGTTGCCTGTCCCCAGCGTTTTTTCGCCCCCGCACTTTTTCAACATCCCAAATTTAAACCATTTATTGCGTAGCGGACCCCGCGCACGGCGATTGGCTATTTTATCTCTATTGTTGAAGTGTGGCGGCGCTATGACATAATATACACAAGTATTTTGACATGCCTCGAACCGGAGCGTCCCCAATGCGCAACACCCCTGAAGGAACCGAACCGGGCCATGTTGGTACAGGCCTCCATGCGGACTCCGTACTGAAACAGATCATCAGCAATGTGCAGGACGGCATTGTGGTCTATAGCCGCGATCTGCGGTATCTGGTGTGGAACCCGGTTATGGAGCGGTTGAGCGGGCGAACCGCTGAAGAAGCGCTGGGCGGAGATGCGCGCGAACTGTTTCCGCACCTGAAGGAAACCGGGGTTCTGGACGCCATCGAACAGGTTCTGAACGGCGCGCCGCCCATCACCATTGATTACGAATACACGGACACCAGAACCGGAAACAGGCTGTGGATATCCGATACATGCTCTCCTCTCCTGGATGAACGCGGCGGCATCATGGGCGTGATAGGCACGGTCAGGGACATCACCCCGTACAAACGGCTGGAAGCGGAGTTGAGGCAGAGCCAGGAGCGGTTCCGGGACCTGTTCGACAACGCCCCTCTGGGATACCAGTCCCTGGACGAGCAGGGCAATTTCATCGAGATAAACGATACCTGGCGCCGCATCCTCGGATATTCCAAGGAAGAGGTCATGGGCCGCAACTTCTCCGAATTCATCCACCCGGACTTCCAGGAAGTCTTTCGCGAGAACTTCCCGAAATTCAAGACCCTGGGCTTCGTTCTCGGAGTGGAATTCGAAATGATCCGCAAGGACGGCTCCACGATTCTCGTGACCTTCGACGGGAAAATCGGGCGCAACAAAGACGGCTCCTTCAAACAGACGCACTGCGTGCTGCAGGAAATCACCGGGCGCAGGCGCGCGGAGCTGACCCTGCGGATCATGGCCGAGATGCTGGACAATGCGCCATGCAGCATCACCGTGCATGATTTCAAGGGCCGCTTCCTGTACGCAAACCGGAAAACATTCGAGCTTCACGGATATACCAAAGATGAGTTCATGGGACTGACCCTGCATGAAGTGGATACGCCTCAAAGCCAGCAGCTTATCGAAGAGCGCATGCGGCTCATCAGCGAATACGGGGAAGCGTCGTTCGAGGTGGAACACTTCCGCAAGGACGGCTCGTCATTCCCGCTGGAAGTCTTCGTGAAACTCACGGATTGGGCGGGCGAACCCGCGATGTTGAGCATCGGCACCGACATCACGGAGCGCAAACGCGCCGGGCAGGCGCTGCGCGAAAGCGAAGAGCGATACCGCGGCCTGGTGACGAATGTCAATATCGGCATTTACCGCAACACGCCCGGCCCGCGCGGCCGTTTCATCGAGGCCAACCCGGCCCTGGCCCGAATCCACGGCTGCGGCAGCGTGGAAGAGCTGATGGCCATGGATGTCGCGGATCTGTACCAGAACCCGGACGACCGCGCCGCATTCATGGATGAACTCATGAGGGCGGGCATGGTCAAAGCGCGCGAGCTGCCCTTGAGAAAAAAGAACGGCGAGCCGATCTGGGTGTCCTGTTCCGCAACGGTGCATTACGACAACGCGGGCAACCCGCTCTGGATTGACGGCATCATCGAGGACATCACGGACAGGAAGAACGCGGAAACTGAACGGCAACGGCTTCAGGCCCAGTTGTTCCAGTCCCAGAAAATGGAAGCCATCGGGCACCTTGCCGGGGGCATGGCCCACGATTTCAACAACATGCTGGGCGTGATCATGTCCGCGGCCGAGATTGCGCGGCAGGAAGTCGGCGAGAACTCCCCGGCCGAGGAAGAGTTTGAGGCCATCAGGGAAGCGGCGCTGCGCTCACGCGATTTAACCATGAAACTGCTCACCTTCGCGCGCAGGGATCGCATAGATGTCAAAGGCGTGAACGCGGCGAAAATCATCGGCGACCTGCACGGCATTCTCAAGCGGACCGTTCCCAAAAGCATCAACATAACCGTGGCGGCGCCGGACGGCATTGTGATCAACTGCGACGCCAACCAGATCGTGCAGGCGCTGGTCAATGTGTGCAACAATGCGGTGGACGCCATGCCCGCGGGCGGCCGGCTCGACATCAAGGTCCATGCAGCCGAATTCCAGGATTTCGATTGCTACCAATGCGGAAAAATCATGCAGGGCGCGTACTGCCTCATCGAGATCACGGACAACGGCATCGGCATGACCCCGGACACTTTGTCGCGCATCACCGAGCCGTTTTTCACCACCAAGGGGATTGGCAAGGGCACGGGCCTGGGCCTGTCCGTGACCCTGGGCATCGTCCACTCGCACAACGGACACCTGCACCTGTACAGCGAGCCCGGCAAAGGCACGAGCGTCAAGATATATCTGCCAGCCGGAGAATCCCTGATCGAGAGCGCAGCGGCCTCCCGCGCCGCCGCGCCCATTGCCGGAACCGAGACCATTCTCGTGGTGGACGACGAGCAGGCGCTTCTGACGCTTGCCGGTAAAATTCTGTCCCGCAACGGATACAAAACCATTCTCGCGCCCGGCGGCGCGCAGGCCGTGGAAATTTATCAAAAGCAGGGGCGGGATATTGCGGCCGTGGTTCTGGATCTCATGATGCCGGACATGGACGGCGCCCAAGTCAGCGCGAGGCTCAAGGAGTTGAACCCCGAGGTTAAAATCGTGTTTTCATCAGGCTTCAGTTCCGAAGGCGTGGCTGCAAATTTGCTAAAAGAGGACAACCGCGCCTTTGTTCAGAAACCGTTCGAGATCGGCGCGCTGTGCGGGGCGATCAGGAAACTGCTCGACCAGACATGACGCAATAGAACCTGTCAGCGCTTGAGATGGAACTTGACGCGGGTGCCGAAACTCTCCAGGGGCTGGCGCTGGTCGTCGAACGCGCGGTAGTAATCGAACAACAGATCCAGATTCTGCGTGAGCGCCACGGTGAGATCGGCCAGAATCACGGAGTCCTCGCGGCGGATGTTGCCGCTGGGCACGAAATTTTCCTGTGCGTAAAAAGCATGCAGGGCCACGCGGTCCGCCAGGGCCGCGGAGGCGATGAGTCCGGCGCGGGCGCGCGCGTTCTCGTAATCTTCGTAGAAAATCTTGAGGTTGTTTTTGCTGCTGACATAGTAATCCGCGGCAAGATAGAATCCCTCGACCTTGCCAGCGGGGTTGGTGGCGCTCACGGCGGGCGTTGCGCCCTTGGCTTCGTAGTGGGAATCAATGAGGCCGGGCTGGAAATCCGCGTCGAACTTGCGCCACTCGCCCACCAGTGTGAGATCCAGCGCTTTGGGCAGGGGCGTAACCGCAGTTCCCACGGTGACGCCGTTGCCCGCGTCCACGATCTCCGCGTATTCGCCGTACACGGTCCACGAATTCGGGATGATGTTGACCTTGGCGTCCAGACCCATGATTTCCACATCGGGGTCGCTGTCCACGGCGAATGTGGCGCCCAGAGCCACATCGCCCATGCGGCGCTCGGCGCGGCCGCCTGACAGATGGCTCAATGTGCTGAACAGCGTGATGTTCGAGCGGTCGCTCCAGGTCTCGAACCGGATGCCCTTGGTTTCGTTGTCGGGCACATTGTTCACGGTGTTCGAGTAGTAGTTGTTGACCACGAACCCGCGGCCCAGGGTGAGGCCCTCGATGTCGCCGTATTCGATTTTGAGCCTGTCCCGGTTCCACACGAGCTGTTCGAGGACCAGGAAATCGTTGCCGTTGTCGTGCAGGCGGAAATCCGCGTCAATCATCATGTGCACGCCTATGGCCGCGGTGAGATTGCCGTGCACCAGCACCGGGGTCAGGGACAGCCGGAAGATATCGTTGCGATCATCTATTGTGTATTGTTCGGCTTCGGCGGTGATGCGGCCGGGTTCAAAAATCGCGGCGCGTGCGGAAGCGGGAAATACCGCCGCGCACGCCAGTGCGGCTGTGAAAACGAGCGCCAGGGTTTTGGGGATCCGGGTTTTCATATCAGAAGTGGTAAGAACCTCCCAGGCTCAATATGCCGGACTCGGACACATCAAGCATGCCGAGGGTGAAGGCGAAATTCTCCTGGCGGTAGCGGAGACCCACGGAAACCGCCTCCTGCACGCCCAGGAAGAAGGGCTTGTCGTCGTATTCCAGAATAAGGGACATGCGTTCCTGGATATTGCCTTTGGACTTGGCGGATGGTGCGCCGATAGGATACTCGAACCCGGCCTGATAGCCGAAGCCGTCATAAGCATCGCCCTCATCTCTGTCGAACAGGCTTCCGCCCTGGGTGTACAGGGCGATGTGAAGCGTGCCCTGCTGCATGGCGCCTGAAGCGGCCAGGAAGAATCGCGTGGCCTTGATGCTCTGACCCATGGAAACGGAATCAGGCAGGGACATGCTGAAATACTGCAGTCCGAGCGAGTAGTCGTAATCCATGCCCGACGGCTGGTTGCGGCCTTTGCCCGCGGGCGCGGCTTCATGGAATTTGTATTTCAGCGACATGATGTTGGTCTTGATGTCCTGGGCCGTGACCGTGCCCGTGGCTTCCGGGCTGGTGGTCATGTTCATGTAGCCCACTTCAACATTCTTGCTCACGCCGTAGGTGAAACCGAGCATGGTGTCCGTGTAGTTGAGGGATTCATCGTCCGCATTGTTGCGGTAAACGGCCACGGCTCCCTTGTTCAGACCGTCCACATGGGCCGAAGGCATGAGCATGAGGCCGCTCAAGCCGAGCGCTGTGGGCGGAAGCGCCGCAGGCTCCTCGCCTTTGTCAGGCTTGGGCGGCTCCACGGGCTTGGCCTTGGCTTTCTCTTCTTCCTTGGGTTTGTCTTCTTTGGGCGGCTTGTCTTCCTTTTCCTTTTTCTTGGCTTTGGAATCTTTATCCTCTTCCTTGTCTTTGTCCTTATCCTTCTTGGGTTTTTCCTTGGGCGGTTCTTTTTCAGCTTTTTCCTCGGGCGGGGCTTTTTCGGGCTTGCCAGCGGCCACGCGCACGGCAACATCCATGGGCTTGGCGTCACCGGACACCATTTTGGCGTAAGAAGCCAGGTCCGTTGTTTTCGTGACTTTGATGACGCCGACTTTTACGCCGTTGCGCTGAAGCTCGAACTCGTCACCGGTTTTTACGCCCTTTTTGGATCCGGAATAAAGCATGATGGAGCCGTCTTCAAGCACGAGGTTGACCTTGGCCTTGAAAGGCTCTTCCTGGGCCAGCGCCGCGCTACAGCACAAGGAAAGTCCGATGAGCAGTATCCAGAAATGTCTCACAAGAACCCCCAATAGTTCAGCATTGCCTGCGGTCCGCGAAAATTAAAAAAAATTATAGCATAGCGGCTTACATTTTTGAAATGAGCCGCAGAATGAGCTGCGTGAGCCTGGGTTCGGCCTCGTTGGCGATGGCGATGATTTCATTGATGTCCGCGGGCTTGAGCGTCTCGGGAATGCACATATCGGTGATGACCGATACGCCAAATACGCGCAGGCCCGCGTGTTTGGCCACGATGACCTCGGGCACGGTGCTCATGCCCACGGCGTCCGCCTGCATCACTCCGAACATGCGGTACTCGGCCGCGGTTTCCAGGCACGGGCCAGTGACCGCGATGTAGGTTCCCCGGTGGCAGCGGAAGCCCTGGGCCAGGGCGATGTCCATTCCCAGCGCCACGAGCTTTTTGTCGTAAGGCTCGCTCATGTCCGGGAACCGCGGGCCGAGGGTGTCGTCGTTGGGGCCAACAAGCGGGTTTACGCCCATGAAGTTGATGTGATCGTCCAGGATCATCAGATCGCCGGCCTGGAATTTGCGGTTGATGCCGCCGGCCGCATTGCTCACCACGAGCGTATCAATGCCAAGGGCCTTGAGCACGCGCACGGGGAATGTGATCTGCGCCGGGGTGTAGCCCTCGTACAGATGGAACCGGCCCTGCATGGCCACGATGGGCTGGCCTTCGAGCCGCCCGAAATGCAGGATGCCCGCGTGATCCTCCATGGTGGGCCGGGGAAATCCCGGGATGCGCGCGTATTCGATGGTCTTTTCGGCCTGTATCTCTCTGGCGACTCCACCAAGCCCGGTGCCGAGGATGATGCCGATCCGCGGCGCGAAATCCGTTTCCTTGCGAATGGCCTGCACGGCCAGTTCGATCTGCTGTTTCAATTCGCTCATGAATCCATGTCCTTCCGCCCGGCCCGCCGCGCACGGCACGCCGGATGCTGATGAGATAATATCATAGTTTGTTTTAATTTGTGACCCCGCGCAAGACCCGTGGCCGCGCTATTTCAATGTCAGTGTGAAATCCCGGTCCTGGGGTTTTCCGGAGTGCGAGCTTCCGGACGCGCTTTTGCTTGCGGCCTGAACACTGGCGAGCCGGGTCTGCGCGAACGCGCCGGAAATGCTCACCCCGCCCCCGGGCAGGCGGGTCATGGTCATGACGCGAAACGCGTTGGGATACTGCACAAGCGCGGGCGTGGCGATGTGCGCCACGCCGTTGCGCTGTTTCACATTCGTTGTATGGAAATGCCCCGTGAACACGGCCTTGACATTGGGCCGCGCATCCAGAATTTTTAAATACTCGGCATCGTTGCGCACACTGTGCGATTTGGACGAAAACGGATACACGACGGGGAAATGCTGAAACACGGCCGCGGGCGTGTCCGGGTTTTCGGCCAGCACGCGGGACAGGATTCCGAGAGCGTCCGCGGAAAACCGGCCCTGCGCGGTGACTTCGTCATCAATGGGGCCGTCCATGAAAAAGAACAGAAAACCCTTGCCGCGGAACACAGTGCAATCGCTCGTGGACTGCTGGTTTTTGTTGTAAAGGCTCATGGTCTTCCGGAACTTTGCGCGCGAGAACCCCGGCCCCGCATCGTGGTTGCCCTGCGCATAGAACCACGGAACCTTGAGCTTGTTGGCCTCGGCCGCGAACCGCTGAATGAGCTTCTCGCTGGGATGGTCCACGAGGTCCCCGGTGAACACCACAAAATCAATGTCCGGCATGGAGTTGACCTGCTGCACGGCGTCGCGCAGAAGATCGCCCGAATGCTTCATCATGCGGCCCTTGACATTGCCGCGCTCGGGGTTGAAATGCACATCGGAAATCTGCACGAAGCGGATCTGGCCGTCCGTACACAGCGCGGGAGCGGCAATGCACAGGAGCAGAATCAGAGGGAGAAGGAAAAATGGGAACTTTCTTTTTTGCATGGAGAATGCTCCGTCGCGCCCCCGGAACCGCCGTGAACGCTATACGGGTTCTGTTTTCAAGGAACTGCATCCGGCAATCATTTCAAAATGCCTGTCCCGGTGCACAACCGGGACATTGTTTTTAATCGCGGACGCCGCAATTATCAGATCCGCGAATGGAACCGTTATTCCCTGGGTTTTCAGTTCGAACCCGAGTTCGCAGCACAAATCCCAGACTGCGGCGCTGATTGGAATCAATGGCAGCGCCTTGAAATTTTCCCGCAATTCGTTGAAGGCTTTTTTACCCGGCGCGCCGCGCAGAATCTCCATGACCACCACGGGATTAACCGCGGCTTGATTCGTGTCAAGAAGCCAGCTTACGGTTTCGCGCACAGATTCGTCACCGGGCCGTTTCAGGTATTGAATCCAAACCGATGAATCTATGAGCTTCACGGTCTATTCCATGTCCCGCCAGGTTTCGAGATCTTCCAGGCTTATCCCGAGATCAACCTTGCCAAATTTGTCCTTCAGGCTTTTGCGGTGAAAGTTTTTGACAAGACATTCCAGGGACAGATTGACGACTTCCTTTTTCGTGCGCGCGTTGGTGAGCCGCATGGCTTCCTTGAGCAGCTTTTCGTTGATTTCAATAGTCGAGCGCATGGAGCACCTCGCAACAGAGGATACGCTTAAATTATATATTTTTACGCATATAAGTAAAGCACAATATTAGTTTAATTTACGCACAATGACAGAATCGCGTCACCAGAGGCGCCAGACAGGATACTGGCGGATCCGTTCATCCGGAGTGAGGATGGCCATGCCGTGAGCGATGCTCTGGCAGATGAGCATGCGATCGAACGGGTCGCGGTGCAGCGCGGGCAGACGGGGCAGTTGCAGCGCGGCGTCTTCCTGCAACGGCAGAGGGGAGATGCCGTGCCTGTCGCGCTGTTCCGGAACGAACACATCCGCCGGGACCGGCAGCGCCAGTCTTCCGAGTCCGCATTTCACGGCGATCTCACACGCGCATATGGAACTCAAAAACACCTTGTTTTCGGGATCCATGTATGCGCGCCTGGCGGTTTCTGATATGCACGAATCGCCGGAAATAATCCATAAAAACGCGCATGTGTCGAGCAATAAGTCCATCACGATTTTCCGTTGAATGCATCGAGTATTACATCGGGCAGGGGTTCGAAGAATGACCCGGTGACCGTGAATTGGCCGCGGGCCAGGCCTATGCGGCGCTTGCCGTGATCTTCGGGCAGGGCGCGGATTTCCGCAATCGGCCGGTTCCGGTTGCAGAGGATGATAGTTTCGCCGCGAATTATGAGCTTGAGATACCGCGACAGGTGGGTTTTGGCTTCATGCGCATTGAGCTTTATCATGGTTCTAGTGTAAGTCATTAAGTGAACCAAGTAACGCCGATGAAAAAACCGGGCTGTGAAGGCCCGGTTTGTGATTTCAATCCGGATTCGTCAATGAATGCGAAAAATTTGACGCATCCTGCAAGATGCCGCCCGGCTTATTTGAACTCCCTGACCTGTGCGA
>Ga0101944_10005763_pt1 | contig 13726 bp, 10 predicted proteins | sample DewCreD2012metaG_FD_75245 | JGI IMG/M metagenome (GOLD analysis project Ga0101944, IMG submission 75245) | Hot spring sediment bacterial and archeal communities from British Columbia, Canada, to study Microbial Dark Matter (Phase II) - Dewar... ... | reverse complement strand
GTACGTTCTTGTCCATGACGGAGCCAGACCACTCGCCGACAGGGAACTGTTCGGAAGGGTAATAGCGGAGATGCACAAATCCTGGGGGTCCTGCGACGGTATTATCCCCGGGGTACCGGTAAAAGACACGATCAAGGAAGGAGAGCATGGCTTGGTCAAGAGAACCCTGAAGCGTGATTCTCTCTGGGCCGTACAGACGCCGCAGATATTTAAATTCGAAGCAATATCCCGTGCCTACGAGAAGGCGATGGAGAAGAAACGATACGCAACTGATGATGCGGCGCTTTTGGAGAGATACGGAGGACGAATACGGATCATCATGGGGTCATACCGGAATATCAAAATTACGACTCCCGAAGACCTCATCATCGCAGAGGCACTATTAAGAGCACATTCGAAACCCTAAGCCATAAACTCTCAACAACCACGAACAATGTTTTGTTGAGAATTTAGGTATGAGAATTTAGGATTTGGATTTACGGTATGCGCGTTGGCATAGGATATGACTCCCACAAACTGGCCGGGGGAAGGAAATTGATCCTCGGTGGGGTTGAGATTCCTTTCGAAAAAGGGCTCCTCGGCCATTCGGATGCTGACGTGCTCTGCCATGCCATCATCGATTCCCTCCTCGGTGCAGTCGGCCTCGGTGATATTGGGAAGCACTTCCCTGACGATGACCCGCAATGGAAAGATATATCGAGCGTGTATCTGCTCAGGCAGGTGGTTGAATTGATGCGATTCAACGGATTCGAAGCCGCGTGGATCGATTCAGTAATCATCGCCGAAAAGCCGCGCATCGCTCCCTATGTCGAAGATATGAAAACGGCTCTTGCTCAATCCGGCATCCCTTCCGGTGTTATCAATATCAAGGCCAAAACAAATGAGGGGATGGGTTTTGTCGGAACCGCCGAGGGCATAGCGGCGTACGCCGTGTGTCTGCTCAAACGGATCGAGTAGTTGCATGAATAGTTCGTACTTTGCCGTTGTGACAGCGTAAGATTATTGCTCAACTTCTTCCTGACGTAAATAACAATTAGAATTGATATAATGCTACACAGTACAACCGCAATTTCTCAATAAGAAGGAGGTTAGCATGCCTGCTTATGAATATCGTTGCAAGGAATGCACCAACGAGTTCATTGTTTTCCTCTCGATTAAGGAATATGCATCTAACCCGAAAATGAAATGCCCTCACTGCGGGAGCGATCATGTGAAGAAGAAGCTCTCGGAATTTACCACGAAGACGAGCAAGAAGTCATAGCCATGATGAGATATGTTCTCGGTGCGCTGATAGGAGATGAGATCGGGGGTTTCATTGGATATCTCGGCAAATGCGGTGGCAGCGGTTGAATTATGACGTCTAACCCCTGGACAGGGGCTCTTATTGGCGCGGCAGTGGGTATCCTCATGGCAGGGAGATGATTTATGGCAAGTTCAGAGTAATGCTAAAAGAATGATTGTTAACTTTACGAAGCGGATAGTTATCCCCATGCTGACTTTCATAGCTCTCTCCGGCTGTAACCTTCAACACAAGCTGCTCTATTACCCAAGTTCTTTTGTCCCTTCCCAGGAGCTACTGCATGCCAACAATATTCAATTTTGGCCGTCTGATAAAAACAACTATAGAGGCTTTGTCAGTATCGCTGAAAACAATCATGTGAAAGGTACCGTAATCGTTTTTCATGGCAACGCCGGCACTGCAGCGGACAGGACCTACTACGTTCAGGCATTGGAACCCTTGGGGTATCGGGTCATCCTTGCCGAATACCCGGGCTACGGAGCAAGAGCCGGTGCATTGGGCGAGAAGTCTTTTGTGGGCGATGCGAAAGAAACGGTTCGCATTGCCCATAAACGCTATGGGAACCCGCTTTTTCTTTTGGGAGAATCTTTGGGCTGCGGTGTGGTTGCAGCAATAGCGAAGGAGGCACCGGAAAACATCAATGGACTAATCCTCATAACCCCATGGGACTCACTTCTGTCCATTTCCAAGTCACAATTCCCATGGATTCCAGTTCGGTTCTTTATGAAAGATACATATGATAACATTGGGAATCTGAAAGACTATCAGGGGAAAATCGCTATCGCGGCGGCAGAGCGGGACGATGTAATCCCGATGCGACACGCCACTGCGTTATACCAATCATTGCAGGAAAGCAAAAAGATGTGGGTGATGAAAGGGGTTGGGCACAACGATTGGCCCAGGGTTACTGGGCAATCCTGGTGGCAGGAAATCATGGGATTTGTCAGCGACAGCAGTGCCCATCTCTGATTGCCAATGTAACTTTGCTTCTTCCTGAACTTCGCATTGTGAATGTCGAGTTAAGAAGTGTTTACTGCTTTTGAAAATCAATATGGACAAATTTCCTATGATATACGTAGTTGGTATATTATGGTAATGACCAGCAAAAGCCAACCATGCTTTTAATAGACCGCTTGATTTTTAAGGAAATTGTCTCGTTTCAGTAATCTCATAATATGCTATATTCTTTCAAAACCCAGAAAAAACCAACTTGGTCTAATAATTGTTAGCTGGCAAGCAGTCCAGCTTTGTTCAACCAACCAATCAGGAGGTGCAAAATGGAAAAAGCAGAACTGAAGAGTTTCGGGAAACCGGATGAGGTTCGGGAGTTTCCGAAGGGCCGGCTCGAACTGATCAAGATCGGCGGCGCAACGATTGGCCGTGCGATCTTCGAGCCCGGTTGGAGATGGGCAACCTCCGTGCAGCCGCTTGCCAAGACAAAAAGTTGTAAGGCTCCGCATTTTCAGTATCACGTGTCAGGCGTGCTCAGGATTCGCATGGACGACGGCAGCGAGTTCGATTGTCATCCGGGCGACGTTTCCCTCCTTCCCTCGGGGCATGACGCGTGGACGGTTGGCGACGAACCGGCGGTAGTTGTGGATTTCCAGGGCATGATTGATTACGCCAAATCTCGGTAGTCGCCAGTGGGCGCTGCCAACTAACAGCCGGTTGCAGCGGACGGTCCGCTGCGCAGCCCGCCGCTGAACCGGAGCGTTAAACGTTTCTTTTAATATTCCTCAGATATTTGGAGTTCGTTGAGCTGTTTGTATGTAGGTGAACTCAAGAAACAACTGAGTCGGGCGGTGGCCGTCAGGTTACATCGTGGCAAGCACACTGCATCAGTGTGCAGGATTATCAATCAATAAAAGCATCCTTGAGGAGCTTGCTCTGCCGTTCAAATGCCTGTCGGGGATTCCTCGGATCTTTCATGAGGGCAATCTCCTGGGTGATGAGGCGCGCGAGGTTCAGTGTATGCGTGTCAACTTTCCCACTTTCCCGCTTATAGAGCGGGTGATCGCGGTTTATATAAATCGTCGTTTCCTCGGAAAATACCTCGGGGCCATCTTCACCGAAACTATCCACAACACAGGATACCCCGGTCTCGCCAAATTTTATTTTTTTGATGATCGCATTTGGCGTTAGCTTCTTCACCTTCGGCTTCTTCTTTTTTATCTTCTTCTCCCGCGGCATGATGTTCTCCTTCATCTGAACCGCTTCTTCTGACGTGCCTTCTTTCCCGGCGGCAACATGTGCCGCATCTCCGATGCCCTTGGCTTCGTCACCAACCGGTAAGGCTCCGAATGGGGAGAGATCGGGGTTCGCCGCCAATGCTTTATATATCCTTTGGAGGGCATCTCTCAATGCCCGGCTGACTTTCTTGCTCTCCTTCTTCAAGGTCAGTTTGTTCAGGGCTGCCTTAACCCCTTCCATGACCCCTCCCATGACAGCGAGGAACGCCGTGTATTCCTGCGAGTCCCGAATGAAACCGGTACGGTCACTTGTTATCGGCAGGAAGTCCGCGCTCACCTCTCCCCTCACACGCGCCATGCCCTTTCCCCATGTCTCCATGCCGAAGAGTTCTCTCTTAATGGTGACCTGTTTCACCTTAACCTCAATGCCAAGGTCCGCCGCAGAAGACGCAGTCTCCGGGAGGATAACAATTTCTCCGCTCACGGGTCCGAAAGGAGTTCCCTCGAGGAAGGGTATCCGATGGCCCGAGAGGCTTCGCGGGGTAACGGTATGATTGTTGATCTTCACGCGAAAGTGAGGAGCTTTAATCGGAGTCCCTTCGATAATTTTCTCTTCTATGTCTCTGGGCTCGAATCTCCGGTCCAATCCCGTCAGTATGACGGTCGTACCATCCTGCTTCCTGAAGTCTTCGGGCAATATCTCGAGGGGCAATTGCCAGGAATCCCCCGCCTTCTCCCATTGCTCTTTGTCAAAGAGTATTCTGGCGACAAAATGACCTTTCTTTGTGATCACTTCGAATCTCTTGCACGCAGAGAGGCTTGCGAATTTACCGATGCCGAATTGTCCGATTCTATCCCTTCCATAGATAGGCGATTTCGAATCATAGAGTTTTTGCTGTGAACCGATATTAAAGTACTGTTTCAGTCCGTCCCGATCCATTCCGCTCCCGTTATCGCGTATTTCGATCATGTCCCCAGTGACTACGATTTCGACGAGCGTCGCATCTGCATCGTAGGCATTATTCACGATTTCTCTCACGAATTCGATGCTCTCTGTATAGAGCCGTTCACCAATGGTGATAATGTGGCTCTTATCAATGGTGACCTGAATATATTCGGTGGATGATTGCGTTTCCATGATAATCCGCTGGCGCAGATTATAGCATTTTAGCCTTGTCTAAAATGAGCATTGAGGGTCAGGCTTGCACAAATGCAAGCTCAACCCTATAGGACCCGAACAAATTTCCCCTTCTTCAGTGCATGGCTTCCCATTGATGATCCGAAGTGGCGATCAGAAGAAGAGGTCGGTTTGATTGGTATTGAGCAGGTTAATCGCCATTGTTTGCGTGCTCTGACATACGTAATCAGCATCTGCGGGGAAATCGTCCAGATATTCACCATAACGATCTCCGATAAAGTCTCTTTGGACCCTCGAAAACGGTAAGACCCTCTCCGGGAAAACATGCTGAAACCATAACCGCTCTCCCAAGCTGTGAAACGCCGCCAAATCCTCAAATGCATCATGGCAGATGACTTGGATGCCCGTTTCCGGGAACCTATGCCGAGGACACCAGAATGCTATCCACCCCTGGCGAATTTGCTGAATGTACTTTATTAATCTGGGACTGAGGACAAAGGCGTCCGACTCGCAATGAATGATTTTGGAAAACGCGTAGCGTTTCGCGATGATAACGGAGAAGGTAAAACTTCGCCACCACCCGGGGAATATTGTCACCCCATAACGTCCGTAGTGTTCGCGAAAACGGAACATCATTGGACACGCGGGCAGACTATCCGGAAGTCCACCATCAATATCGATCACCTGGAAGTCCGGAGGAAGGCACTCAACGGGGCTGGCATCGTCGAGCAGAATGACTCGTTCAGCCCCGAACAGATCTCTACGCACATCATAGTAGGCGATCCACCGCTTCCATCTCTCCACCGAGAGGTGTGGAGACCGATTCGTTATGAACGATGTGCAGAAAATGAAGGATCTCACGCCCGACAAGAAGACGACACAATTCCGCTGCACTTCAGCAATGAGTATATTATACTGAATCTTATGCAGGACCAACAGCACAACGCTCAATATTACTTGAATCTCGGAAATGTATTCAGAACACGAGGGATGCTCGACGAAGCCATTTCGTGTTATGAGAAATCTCTCGCACTCGCTCAACACCCGACTACGCTTAACAACCTCGGCAATGCACTTCGGGACAAGGGGAATTATACCGACGCGCTCCGATATTACAAACTGGCGTTGCAGATCGATCCTGATTTCACATCAGCCGAACTCAACAGTTGCATGATCCATCTGGAGATGGGAGAATTTGAAAAAGCCGAGTCGGGTCTTCGAGCGCTACTGCTCGTCCGCCCGTATTCCGCCGAAATACACAACTGCTTGGGGATCGTCTTGAGAGAAATCGCTCGATTTCATGAGGCGCTCGAATCCTTCAAACGGGCCATAGATTGTGACGCGAATCTCGAACACGCACACCAAAACCTCTCGGCATTATATCTTTTAATGGGGAATTTCGAAAAAGGATGGCGAGAGTATCGGTGGCTATGGATTCTCACAGGTCCGTACGACCACTTGCAGAAGCCGCTGTGGGATGGATTTGACATACGGGGGAATACCCTTCTTCTCCACGCAGGCGCCGGCTTTGGCGACACATTTCAGTTTATTCGATATACTCCCCTCATTAAAGAGCGCGGTGCGAGTGTTTTGGTAGGCTGTAGGAGAGAGATCGCTTCCCTCCTGAAAGGCGTCGACGCAATCGACGGCATCCTTGTCGAAGGGGCCACCATTCCTCATTTCGATGTCCAATCTTCTCTGTTCAGGTTGCCCATTATCTTTGAGACAACAATCGATTCTATCCCGACGAATATTCCCTATATCACGGTGGATAAAGAGCTCATCGACGCATGGAATCGTCGCATCGGCCAATGGCGAGATTCCTTCAGAATCGGTCTTGCATGGGCAGGTGGTCATCGTATCGGAACATATCGCTTCCGCGCATTTCCTCCTCGCCTTTTTTCCCATCTTCTGCGCATGGGAAACGCGGTTTTCTACAGTCTCCAGGTCGGTTCACTGCAGGGCATTGAAGAGATAAAGGCCTCCCTGCATATTATTGATTTCACCAAGGAAATCAGGGATTTTGCGGATACCGCAGCGCTTATTCAGAATCTCGATCTGGTGATATCTATTGATACAGCGGTGGCACACTTAGCAGGGGCACTCGGCAAGCCTGTATGGACACTTCTCCCCTTCGTGCCCGACTGGCGATGGTTATTGGATCGAGATGACAGCCCTTGGTATCCGACCATGCGCCTCTTTCGTCAACCATCGCCGGGAGATTGGACTTCGGTAATTGCTCGCGTGAACGCAGAACTGCAAAAATGGGTGAGCGAGAAGTAGTCTGACGCCTGAAGTTTTACGGATTGCTACAGCAAAATTTTCACTTCAACAGCAGTTTCCTGACATCTCCGACCCTGAGCGTTATTTTATTCGAGTCCAGATATTCGAGGAGCGGGACGGCGTATTTCCTGGATGTATTGAGGATATCCCTGAATTCGGCAACCGTCATTTCCGGCTTCTTGGCGAAGAAATCCCTCAGGTTCCGGATCATCGTTTGAAAGACCGAGGTTGGGATATACATGGCATCGCTAATCCTCACGAGACTCCCCTCTTTTGTGAGAAGATTCAGGATATCTGTGAGGCGCTTCATATCGATGTGCAGCGTCTGAGAGAGCTCCTCCTTCAGAGGAGGCTGGAAGGCACCTTTTTCGAGGAGTCCCAGGATACCCGCCTTTACGGACTCATCGACCTGCGACAGGGTGGCTCTAAAAGAGGCGAGACGGACAAGTTCTTTGTCAATTACAAGCTCCTTCAGGGAATGTATCAGGTTCCCAAAAAGCCGAGGCTCCATGTCGATACGGGCACGGAGTTCTTCTTTCAGCATGCCGGGCTTCAGCGGATTTTTCCTGTGAAAATCATCCATGACCTTTATTACCGTCCCTTTGAAGGAATCGATCGCACTGGCATGAATCAGGATATCTTCGTGCTGTATCAGGATTCCTTTATCCCGCAATGCTTGAACAGCCTGTACGATCGAGGGCACCTCGGCCTGAATCCATCCCTCAATCAGAGCAGCGCTCATCCCGTAAACACCGGCTCTTTTTACTTTCACCGCAATTTTTTCGGCCAGACTGCCTTTCTCAAACATCTGCAGGTCATCAATGCCTTCTTTCCGGCTCCTGCGGAAAGAGAGCGGATCCAGCACGTCACCCCCGCCAATGGTTTCGACGGGCGAAAATCTCCTGATAATATACCGGTCACCAGACATAGCGATGACCGGTTCTTGGAGCCTGAACTGGCAGTAGCAGGATTCATTTGCTTTGAGGTCAGACCGACCGAAGAGGATGATGCGCGCGATCGTTTCTGATGTCCCGAGGTGAAAATGCACAAGGCTCTTGCTCTTGAGAACCGGGGCATCTGCAAGCAGTTCCACCTTTGCATCGATCTTCCTCGTTGGGGTGAGCCGCCCCGGAACTACGACAGCATCTCCCCTGCGCAAAGCTTCCTTTTCTACGCCCTGAAGGTTGATGGCCACCCGCTGACCGGCGTATGCCGTCTGTATGGACTTCCCGTGGCTGTGGAGTCCGCGAACCTTGCTATGAATGGAACTGGGAAGAATATCGACATCCTGATCTACCGAGATGCTGCCGGAGACAGCGGTACCGGTAACCACGGTACCGAATCCCTTCATCGTAAATACCCTGTCTATCGGAAGTCTGAAAAGACCCCTTGTCGGCTTCGGCTGAACATGCAAAGCAATCTCACGTATGTTCTCTTTCAAGACATCGAGATTGAACAGGGTTCTCGCTGAGACCGGCAGGATGGGTGCCCCTTCAAGAAAAGTTCCCTTTACAAAATTTTTCACTTCATCCTGAACCAGATCGAGCCAGTCTTCCTCAACCAGGTCGGCCTTCGTCACCGCGATCAGTCCCGATTTGATCCTCAGGAGGTTGCAGATGTGGAGATGCTCACGGCTCTGCGGCATAACCCCTTCATCGGCTGCAATCACCAGAAGGACAATATCTATGCCGCCAGCACCTGCAAGCATATTCTTGACGAGCCGCTCATGTCCAGGGACATCGACGATCCCGACCGTCAGTCCGTCAGGATACGTGAGATCGGCAAATCCGAGGTCAATGGTAATGCCCCGCTCTTTCTCTTCTTTCAGCCGGTCCGGATCAATGCCCGTTAATGCCTTCACGAGAGAGCTCTTGCCATGATCGATATGACCAGCCGTCCCAAGGATTACGTATCGCATAGCCACGTTAATTATACATCCTCAGGGGACTTCAGATGGGCGAATGTGTGTCACCACACAAACTCCCCGAGCTTCAGAATATTTCTGCTGCTTCCGTCCCTGAGAATCAATGTCATGCTCGGCCGAAAAAAAACAAAATCCTGATGGAAGGGCGTCTTAACTTTGCCACCGAACGAACTGTTGTCACCGAGGGCGATGTGGATCGTACCGTATATTTTTTCCGACTCAAGGATATTGTCGGGTCTCGTGGCGGACCTGTTGGTGCCGATACCAAGTTCCGCAATATTGGCATTCTCTCTTCTCTCGGAGAGCTTTGCCTGTAGATACGCTGCGTATTCGTCTGCCCCTGAAATATCCACAGCATATCCATCCCGAATCGTCATCATAATCGGAGACGACAACTGACTGGTAGGCCCCCATTCAATGACGAGCCTCCCCTGAGCCGACCCTTCGATAGGCGCCAGGAAAACCTCTCCCGCCGGCAAGTTGCCAAAAGCCCCGGGTTGGGTGAGAATACCCGTATCCGGTATCGCCTTTCTGCCTTTTTTCGATAGAGAAAGGAATGATCCATTTGGTGTCTTGATCTTGATTGCATCGGCGGAATTCACCACCTTTGCCAAACCCCGAGTGGTCTTCGCAAGATCTTTCCAGTCAACCTGCATGGAACCTTCGAGCATCGAAATGTCAAAGAGCGGCATGCTCGCATATCTGCAGCCGCAGATCCTGGTCAAAAAATCCCTGAAACGGGTATGGCTGGTCGAATAATTCGAGAGCGCAATGACACAGTGAACTGCATGTGCACGGTATCTTCTGACAATATCCTCAACCTTTTCAATCTCCTCCTCACGGGCTTCTTTCCTGAGCAAGGGCTGGAGTATCCGCTCCTGCTGCAACGCCTCGATCGTATCACGCCCGAATGCAAGCTCCCAGACTTTTCGGGGGGGCTCGGCACCATGGCTTCGGGTTGCGGGATATTCACAATGCGTGAGAGACGAGCAGAGTTCCCTCCCGATTTCAGCAGCAAGGGACGCGAGGGATCTCAGATTGTCTCTTCTCGCTGCATCGGCTTCGGATAATATCTCATCCCGGGCAATGGTGTCATTGAACAGGAGAACCCTTTCGGATTTCCTAATCCCGAGGTTGATCCGGTAGATATCTCGTAGCGCAGAGGTGATCACCTGGTTCAGGATTTTTACCGGAAAAGGAATTCCATCTGTTTCAGGTGTTCCCCCGGAAAGCTGATGGGATAGTCGCAATTAAAGCAGGCGGTGCAGTAATTGTGGGAGTCCGGCACAATCTTCTTGAGCCCTTCGAGACTGAGATAGGAGAGTGAATCAGCGGTGACGTATTTCCTGATCTCTTCCAGGAGATGCGTGGAGGCTATGAGTTCGCTTCTCGTTGGTGTATCTATGCCGTAAAAACAGGGGCCGATCGTTGGAGGGGAGCTGATCTTCAAATGCACCTCCTTCGCCCCTCCGCCTTCACGGAGCATCTTCACAATCTTCTTACTCGTTGTGCCGCGGACGATCGAATCGTCGATTACAATGAGTCTTTTCCCCTCAAGGAGCCTGCGAACCGGATTCAATTTGATCTTCACGCCGAAGTGCCGGATGCTGTGTTTCGGTTCGATGAACGTTCTTCCGACATAATGGTTTCTAATGAGACCGAAATCAAAGGGAATGTTGCTTTCTTCCGAGAAGCCGATTGCCGCCGGCACCCCCGAATCAGGAACGGGGATGACCAGGTCGGCCGCCGTTGACGACTCGCGGGCGAGCTGCCTCCCGAACTCCTTCCTCATCTCATTCACATTCAGCCCACCAAAGATATTGCTGTCGGGCCTGGAAAAATAAATGAACTCGAATACGCAGAATGCCTTCCTCTGACTGTTGAATATCTTCATGGATTCCAGGCCCCGCTCGTTGATAACCAGAATCTCTCCGGGATCGATGTCGCGGATATAGGTGGCACTGATAAGGTCAAACGCACAGGTTTCCGACGCAATCACGTATGCGCCATCCTTCATGCCGAGGCTCAACGGCCTTACCCCGTAAGGATCACGGATTGCGATGAGTTCTTTTTCCCTGAGGATGAGAAGGCTGAACGAACCGTTTATCTGTGAAATCGCATGCGCCACCCGTTCGTAAAAATCGTTCCCTTTCGAATGGGCGATGAGATGAACGATGACTTCGCTGTCTGATGAAGACTGGAAGATGGCGCCTTCTTCCTCAAGCGAGGCTCTCAGATCTGCCGAGCTGACCAGATTGCCGTTATGCGCGATGGCGAGTGTCCCGAGGGAAAAATTTGCCACAATGGGCTGGACATTCTTCAGCACGCTGCTGCCGGCCGTTGAATACCTGTTATGTCCTATCGCCATATGGCCCGGCAGCCTTCTCAGCCGTTTTTCACTGAAGATGTCGGCAACGAGTCCCATCGATTTCTCGAGGAAAAGCTGCCTGCCATCTGAAGAACAGATACCCGCGCCTTCCTGACCTCTATGCTGGAGAGCATAGAGACCGAGATAGGTAAGGTTTGCTGCTTCAGGATGCCCGTATATCCCGAATACCCCGCACTCTTCGTGGACGTGATGGAACATACACAGGTATTTTACCATAACCGCAACCGTGGAATTGGAGAAAAGCCATTGACCTTATTGCGCTTCTGTGGTAGAAAATTACATGCACGAGAAACAGCAACTCCTCTCCCAGCTTCCCTCCGTTGACGAAATATTGAAGAGCCCCCGGGGAGCGGGATTGACCCATAGCTACCCGCGCAGATTTGTCTTGCAGGGGATACGGCAGGGAATTGATCACAAAAGGAGAGAAATTCTCGCAGGCTCCCCCTCCGAATTCTCGGAAGACGCCCTCATGGCAGACATCGAGCATATCGTCGCATCTCTCTCCGCATTGAGCCTGGTACCGGTTATTAACGCGACTGGCGTGGTCATTCATACCAATCTGGGGAGATCGACGCTCTCTGACAGGGTGCTTGAAAACATCAGGCAGGTTTCGGCCAGTTATTCCAACCTTGAATATGACATTGCGCAGGGAACTCGAGGCAAGCGCTATACCCATATCAAGAGGATTCTTTGCGAAATTACCGGTGCTGAAGATGCCCTGGTCGTAAATAATAATGCGGCTGCCGTCCTGCTCTGTCTGAATACCTTCTCACGGGGCAGGGAAGCGATCGTTTCACGGGGCGAGCTGGTTGAGATAGGGGGATCTTTTCGTATGCCCGATGTCATGGCATCGAGCGGTGCAATACTCCGCGAGGTGGGAACTACCAATAAGACCCATCTCCATGACTATGAGAACGCAATCACCGATCAGACGTCTCTCATCGTGAAAATCCATCGTTCCAATTTCCGCATTGTGGGATTTACCGATGAGGTATCAGTGGAGGATCTCGTCTTATTGGGGAGAAAACATCGCATCCCCGTCATGTTCGATTTGGGCAGCGGGTGTCTCATCGATTTGAGACCCTATGGCCTGCACGACGAACCTACCGTGCAGGAAATCGTGAAAACGGGGGTTGATTTTACCACGTTCAGCGGTGACAAATTGCTCGGTGGTCCGCAAGGCGGGGTTATCGTCGGGAAGAAAGAACATATAGAAAAAATACAGAGGAATCCTATCACCAGGGCCGTGAGAATCGACAAGCTGACTCTGGCTGGATTTGAAGCTACCTTAATGGAGTATCTCGACGAAGATAAGGCAATCACCGCAATTCCGACACTCAGGATGCTCCTCCAGAAACCGGAGGAGATACGAATTCGAGCAAACAAGATATCGAGGAAACTGAAAAAGAGGATACGCAATGCCCGGATATGGGTAATGGCGGATGCCTCAAGGGCTGGTGGAGGGGCATTGCCCGAGCGGGATCTGCCCACCTTTGCAACTGCGATTAAGCCGGACATGCTATCGGTCAACGATCTCGAGGAAAAACTCCGGAAAGGCAATCCCCCAATCATTGCACGGGTCAAGGAAGATTCCCTCCTGCTGGATGCGCGCACGATCAGAGACCACGATATCCCGATCCTTGTGCAGAGAATCGAGTCGATTCTCCTTTAGCCATTTCTCAGACATCAGAACAGAGGAATCCTGAAGCATGCAGATCACTTCCCCCGGGACAATACTTATTGTCGATGACGAGATCGAATCTCTGAACGGAATGTGTGATTTTCTGCTCGAACTCGGATACCGGGTGACCGGGTGCGTCTCGGGCGGAGAAGCGTTAGATGCCCTAGAGCTTCAGCAATACGACCTCTTGATTACCGACCTTATGATGCCCGGGATGGATGGGATTGCCCTGATGAAAAAGGCAAAAGAGCGAGAACCTTTGATCATCTGCCTTGTGGTGACAGGACACGCCACGATTCAGACTGCAGTCGATGCAATGAAAGAAGGGGCGTTTGATTTCATAACAAAACCCCTGGACTGGAAAATCTTCAGGGTGATCATTTCCAGGGGACTGGAAATACGGAGACTCATGCAATCGCAGGAACGGATGAGGATTTCGCGGGATCAGGCGCGGGCATATGCGAGACGCCTGGCTGAGGTACAGGAACGGGAGCGACAGAGAATCGCACGAGAATTCCATGACGGGATCGGCCAAAATCTGGTAGGACTCGGCATGCTTCTGAATGCCCTGCGTGATCCACTGACGGACAAGGAGACTGGTCGCATTGATGAGCGGCTGATCGATGCCATCGAGACGGCAACGGATATGACCGCAACCCTGCGGGACACCATTTATGACTTCCGGCCTTCCGTGCTGGATGACTTCGGGTTGCTGCCGGCTATGCGCTCTCTCGCTGAAAAGATCGCGAAGCATACCGAATTGAGCATTTCGGTCCAGGGAGAAGACGGCATGCAACGGCTGCCCGACTTTGAAGAGATTTC
>Ga0101944_10005760_pt1 | contig 13739 bp, 23 predicted proteins | sample DewCreD2012metaG_FD_75245 | JGI IMG/M metagenome (GOLD analysis project Ga0101944, IMG submission 75245) | Hot spring sediment bacterial and archeal communities from British Columbia, Canada, to study Microbial Dark Matter (Phase II) - Dewar... ... | reverse complement strand
GAAGGGGGTCAACCTCAAGGCCTCAGACAGGGTGCTCTCGGTGTCGACCGCCGGGCCCCGGGACGTTTTCGCCATTATGACGAAGAACGGGATGGGAAAGCTCCTCACGGCCTCGTCGGTCCCGACAAAGATCAGGACGCAGTCCCCAGTGGTCGGGATGATTCTGAACAAGTGCGACAGACTCGAGCTCTTCGAGCTGTACAACGAGCTCTTCAGACGGCTGGCGCCGAAGGAGTCGGTCAAATTCTCGAACTACCAGCCGGTGGCCAACTTGAAGAGCGCGGGAAAAAGGCTGTAATGAATGCAAGGCCCCGGGGATCAAATTCCCCGGGGCCGAACCCAACCCAAAGGAAATGAAAATGATCGAGTTGGTCTATTCCGACGTCCACTCGAGGGACTGGGGGCAGTACCACGCGATGTACTCCCACGGGAGCCCGGCCGAACCGGACGCGTTCAGGTACGTTCCACGAGCACACCCTGAAGTTCTTATTCCTGGAAGGATCCGTCAGGGAGGTGTCGTTCGTGGGGTACACCCATGCCCCGAGAAAGAGGGTCCTTCTGAAAGGAAGTCCTTCGAAGTATATCGTGAACATCGGTAGTGTCGGGTGGCCCTGCTACGATGGAAGGCCGGCCGGCTTCGTGGTGTACCAACCCGACAAGAGTCTGGTGAAGTTCGAGACGATCGACACCAACAAGGGAGAGGTCCTGTCAACTATGAGCAGGATGAAGAGGATGGGCCTGCCGGAGGAGCACGTCTCGAGGATTTCCAAAGCCTATTCGATTTAAGGAGAAACACGTATGTCGGAAAAGCCTGGCACTCTCGGGTGAATTCTTCCGGCTCTCGGGATTTCGATAATGTTCGGACTCCCACTTTACAGCATTTTCATCCATCGGCCTCCGGTGACGTACCGGAGGCTCACCATGCTACAGCCCGACGGCACCAAGATGGTCTTCATCGGGAGGTCGGCCTTCTCAGACGAGAAGTCATGTTCGTGGTTGGTGGTTGGGCCCGACAGGAAACCAAACAGATCCATTTCATCGGGCCGCACTAGTGCGAGGAGGTGTCTTCCCAGGCATTCCACGACTTCAAGCCTCCCGCCGAGGCCGGACCGAACGAAAGGAAATAAAAGTTGAGAAAAGTCAGGAAGGGATGGAAGACCCTGTTTGCCGACCTCGCCGAGGCCATCTTCGTTCCGGAGGGCGCGGTCTGGTAGCACGAGGTCGAAAGCTTTTACGACATTACGTGCCTAGTAGTGTAGGAGGAAATTCCCATGGTCGGAGGTTTCGGCGGTAACTACTCGCCCGGGTACGTCCCGGGATACTCGGAGAGGAGGAGGTGCGGCAGATGCCGGATTGCGAGCTCCGAGATGCGGCCCGTGAAGGGCAGGCTCTACTGCCCGGCCCAGTGCGTCCATGTCGACCCAGACGAGCTATACCGGGACAAGAACGGGGCCGAGTGCGACCAGTACAAGGATTGGTCTATCGAGAATGGGATGCCGGTGAAGAAGCCGGCCGACCATAAAGTCTAATAAAGGAGAGTTATGAAGTTCAAAATTTCCGTGATTATCATGGTGCTTATCGTTTTAGTCTGCGTCGCCGTCGCCCTCTATTTTCTCGCGAAAGAGATGGAAAGGGCCGGCGCCATCGAGTCGAAAGTCTTGGCCCTGACCTCCAGGGTCGCCGAGCTCGAGGCCCGGCCGAGATTCGTCAGAACCGAGCCAGGCCTGCTACCCGGGATCGTCGGGTCCGACGTCCTCTACGTCAACAACGTCGAGGCAGGGCCGTCCCCGGCCTCCTGCGCTCACGAGTGGGTCGACTCCAAGTACTACGCCAGGCCGGCCGAAAACACGCCGGAGCCACAGCTCTACACCGTCGGGATCGTCGAGCAGTCCTGCCACAAGTGCGGAACCAAGAGGGAGATTCCATAACACCATGAAAGACGAAAAGACAGCCAAGAGGATTCCAATCAAATGTCAAATGGAGAGGTGTCTACTTGAAAAGACTGGATCTTCAAAGGTGACTGTCCGGTAAGGAATTCGATGAAAAAATAGAGAGTGTTTTCGAATGCAAGAGGCCAAAATCGGAGACCATTTAGCCTTCGTTTACGACTTCAACTCGGGAACAGTCGAAAAGAGCGAGGAGACTCCGTCGTACGAGTCCACCATGGAAAAGGCCAAGAAGCTGGAGGATTTAGAACGGCGGCGTTCCTCGTGCCATAAGGACGACCGCCTCGAGGCCTGCACGAAGGAAGTCTTCGTCGTCAAGGTCGAGGCGAGGGTCGCCACAGTGATGACCAAAAGCGTCGAGGTCGATGACGGCGGCTGGACGAAAAAGCGTAGCTTTCCAAAAGAAGTAAGCCATGACCCAGGGGCCATGGCTTTTTCTTTGTGATCAGCTCCAACATATATTACACCCGTGCCAAAAAGCCAAGGAGGTGTTGAAAAATATCGAAGATGAAAATCGTTTCCGGCCCGAAGGCCAGGGTCGAGGTGGTCTGGACGGCAGAATACGTCAGGACGATCAGGCCGTCTTGGTCTATCAAAAGGTGCGTCGAGGAGCTCATGAGAGTCTGGGGGCGATTCAGGGAACTCCAGGTCGAGCGTGGGTGGCCGGATCTGGAAATCCTATTGCCGAAGGAATGACAGTGTGAACAATTTCGAAAAGATGAGGATTTTCGAAGTTTCAAATCAGCTTTCGAGGCATCACTTATCTGTTAAAAAGTTTTTTAGTCGATGGAGACTCTGGGGATGAAGTCCGCGGAGATGGCCGTGGTGCTGAGGTGCCTATCGAGTTCGTCACTGAGGCTGAGGAACATCTCTACGTCCGGGGCCGACTCCGACTCGATTGGGAAGGCTGTCGTGATACTTTCGGCTAGGTTCGGGGAGATCAGAATCTCCCTTAAAGGGAGGACCGGAAATAAGCCCGAAGTCGCGTTCAACCATCCGAAACTAGGGTTCGTTCTGTACAACGCCGACATGCTCGAAGAGGTGCTAAGGAATGCTGCCGCCTCCGTGTCGGATCCTAACGAGGGGGGATGACCATGCCTGACAGAAACTCTGACTTAATAACCCAGCTTAGGGAACTTAGAAGATTTCTGCTCGACCATGAGCCGCTAGTGAAGGACGCGATGAAGTCCATGAACTGCATTGAGACAGCCTTTAGGTCCCTCGGCTTTTCCGGAAATGCCGAGTCCATTGGTGAAGTCATGGCGTTCGCCAAGAGAATTTTGGAACGGATGTCGCCGACACGACACTAATCTAGAGGGTCAAGGAGTCCCATTCCGACGCGTACGACCTCCTTGCGAAATTGTGGGAGGGATTGCTCCGGGCTGGGAGTCAACGAATGGGTTCGACCAGGCCCTCGTCAAGTACGCGGGAAACGCCGAACACGTGATGACCCTCGGGCTCGTGGTACCCAAGGAGGCCCTCGAGCGAAGGGCGGCTAGGATATGCGTCCAGTGCGCCGGGGATGCCCTAAACACGGCCCTGTCGGCAGTGCCCGAGTAAAACGAAGAGGCGCCGGCCGCGTAGGGCCTAACCTGAAGGAGATTGAAAGCGCCCGATGCCTCGGAGGCATCGGGCGCTTTACTCTCAAATCTTGAGTACTTCCATCCTAAAGGCTTTCTCGTACTTGTTCGAAATCGGGTGGGCGACGGAGTACGGCATCCTGTACGACTCCATCAGGAACCGCTCCACTAGCTCGTGGGCCATGACGAACCTCTTCTGGGAGTTCGACAGGTGGTGGTCGATCCACACCGTCCTCGGGGGGACGAACGAGTATACCACGTCATGCCCGCCCTCGACGAAGTCCATGGAGTACTTGAGCTTTATCTCCCCGCCGTCGACGGTTCTGAAGTCGAGCCTGTCCCACCTCAAGACGGAGCCCGGCCTGGAAGGCCAGACCAGCCTGGAGACGCACTCGGACATGACCCTGGCGAAGTAGTCGTCCATCGCCACGGCGTACTTCGGGGACTGCTTCCCCTCAATCTCCATCACCCTCATCCAAGGAAGTTTCTTCGATCCACCCCTGAGGAAAGAGTCCAAAAACATCGCGTGCCTCCCTCCCGGCCCTGTTTCCTTCGGGCTTTCCGAAGTATATTAGTTTTTAAGTTAACCAATAATCTCTTGTTTGAAAAGAATGAGCTAGATAGCCTTCGAAAAGGGGTCTGTTGTCACCGTCTTGCTTCCGAAGAACGGATCCTCCGGGCGGCTGGGAGCAGGCCCTCGAGGAGGGTGTCGGGAAAGATCGATCGGAGCCTGTTCTGTCAGCTTGCCGGGCAGGCTTAGGTTTCGACAAAAACTGGGCATACATTCGATGTATGCCCGGTTTTTTCAGATCAATATGACCCCGCGAAAGTGAACGAAATGTCGGCGAGGGTGGAGTCGCCCGTGACCGGGCCGACGATCCTGAGCTGGTCACCTGCCGCCAGGGTCTGGGCTGAGGACATGGTAAACGTCCCGGACGTGGCCCCCGCGGCCCACTGCATGCTTCCAACGTTGGTCGTGTTCTTGTAAATGATGAACGTCGACGCGGCAGTGGCGGCGGTCTGCGCCACCGCCCTGCTCCCGCTGAGGCCCGCTGGAAGGTTGACCGTCCGGGGGGCGACGAAAATGAACACCTTCAAACTTCCGTCGGGAATGGATCCAGGAATGTACCCCGCGATGTCGTACGCGTTCCCTCCGACTCCGGACAGGTCGAGGTATGCGGCGTTGATCACATTGCCAGTGTAAGAACATCCGGTGCCGAGGGTCTTGTTGGTCAGGGTCTGAGTGTTGGTGGTCCCGACCACAGCGCCGGTCGCCCCGTGGGCCGTCGTCACTGCATTGTGGTTGGTGACGGCGGTGGTCACTTCGGAATCCCTGGCAATCAGGGCGTCCAGGTACGCCTCGAGGATAACGTTCCCGGTCCACGAGCACCCGGTGGACATGGTCTTGTTGGTCAGGGTCTGAGTGTTGGTGGTCCCGACCACAGCGCCGGTCGCCCCGTGGACCGTCGTCACTGCATTGTGGTTAGTGACGGCGGTGGTCACTTCGGAATCCCTGGCAATCAGAGCGTCAATGTAGGACTCCCCGATTACCGAGCCGTTCCACACACTCCCGGTGGACATGGTCTTGTTGGTTAGCGTCTGGGTGTCCCCAGCGCCTACGAGCTGGCTGCCGGCAGGGATCCCGTGGACGCCGCTGGTCGACTGGGAGTGGGCGGCAAGTTCGGAGTCCCTGGTGATCGTCGAGTCGATCCTGGCCTCCGCGACGGTCCCGGTCTTGATGGCCCCGCCGTCCACACTGTTCGTCGCCCCGATGGTCTTGTTGGTCAGGATCTGGAAGTCGGTCGTCCCGACCGCCTCGCCGACCATGTTCGACGGGTCGAACGCAAGCTCCCACGTGATCACGGAACCAGGGGTCCCGGCCCCGACAGACCTGTAAACCCGGAGGGCGCCCTGGCTGATACCGAGGGCCACCGCCCTGCCGGCGCTCACAAACCTCCATGCCCCTGCGGACCAGTTGGCATTGTCAGGAGGCCGAGCCCGTTCGCGGGGATGAGCCCGACGGGGGCCGGGAGGGCCAGAATCATCCCCTCGGTGGCAACCCTGATGCGTCCAAGGTTCGACATATCCATGATCGAGAACATGTTGGTGACGATGCCCTGAACGTTCGAAATGGCGTTGGTGATGCCGTATCCCTCGAGAGTCGTCGGGGTGTGAGTGATCTGAGACCAGGGGATGTAGTCGATCTGCTCGGGGCCGATTGGCCTTGAAAAAACTGAAGGTGTCCAAACTAGCGAGACTACAATGATGATGATTGAAACTACAAGTCTGAAAAATTTCTTATCCACTTATACCTCCCGAGGATTTTAAGATCTTCAAGTAGATATTCCGCTTGATTGTAAACATGATTGACGAACGATGTACTTCTATCTGAACATCATTCGGATTTTTGGAAACTCCGGAAGAAAGGACGGCCTTTGGGGCCACGGTGGCGGATTTCTCGGGTTGAATGACGATAGCAGATACGCCCTGACCTGCTCCCTATATTGTAGCAATTCGGCAAACTGTTCGGGCGTCAGAGAGGTTTCAACGTTGAGTTCCTTTTGCTCCCGATATTGGTCGACTTGCAAATTCGATTTAAAGATAACCAATTCCAACTGTTCTCTAATTCTGGCAGCGACCTGTTCGTCAGTCATAGAGTTGTATTGGTACGTTTCGAAATCGACAAACTTGAGCGCTGCCGTAGCATTCAAGAAGGAAACTTCGACGCGGTTGTCCGCTCCGACAGTGGAGGTCGCCACGTACTCGATCCCCTGAAATTCCAACTGAGAGTGTAGGTACTCCGGCCTGAGCGACCATTCCGTGTTGTCAGGGTTGTCCAGACACTCCCAACAGTGATTTCGGGGTGGCCAGTTACGTCAAACTGCCTTGATCCAAAAGCCATTGAGAGACTGGGCTCCGACGCGATTGCGGTAACAATACCATTCGCCCCCCCTCCGGGAAGCGCGGCAACGATGGCTACCGTTAACGGGAAGGACGGAACTGCGGCCATTAGAAAGACGGCAACCATTGCGTATCTAAATGATTTCATGTTTAAACTCCTTAGCTTGTTTCTCAAGGGGTGGGTGGGTTTATTCCATAATACAGGATGATTTTTCCGTGTTGTCCAGCTTGACCGGCGGAGTTGCCCATTCCGAGGCCCGGGTTTCCAGAACTTCCCCTGTCCGGATGGGATGCGAAGCCGGCGGCGGTATCGTACCAAACTGACGTGCCGGAATCGTACGAAGACGACTGATTATAGACTATGTGCGTTTTCCAACTCTGTCCTGACGAAATGTGCCCTCCGCCGCCGGAGTTGCTCCAACTACCACCGGACGCGTTATACGCTCCGGTCGGACTGCTCGAGCCATACCCCCCTCCGGCGCCACCACCGCCCCCACCGAAGCAATATGGCAACCAATTTCCAGACCATGATCCACCGATCATTACTTCAGCCTCGCAAAAGCAAGCTTGCCCTCCTTGCCCGGCGGACGAATAGTTTGTCCAAGGCGCTTCGGACGAGTAGCTACTACCCGGACTACCACCATAAGTGCGTGTCGAAAAATTCCTGTAGTGATCCGGCGGGTTTCCGAAATCGGCAGCCTCATCAATAACGATTCCAGAACCGCCTCCGTTCACACTCCCATAATGGGAAGTCCCAATGCTGGCATACGTCGAAAAAACCCCGTTTGAAGTCGGTGTAGAGCACGGCCCTTCATTGGTGGATCTACCCACTCCTCCGAACCTATCGACTTGATAGTACCCAGAGCTTCCGGCACCGCCGGAACCACCTCCAAGACTGGAATACTGGTTGGTTCCGTTGTATTTCCAAGCAAGGGCCGCTACGCCACCTCCCCCTCCGCCCCCTCCAGCGCCCGTTCCATACTGCCACCCGTTGTAAGCAAGTACTTGAACGTAAAATTGCCCTCCGCCACCCCCACCGCTCGGAATTATAGCGGTTATCGTTCCCTTAGACACTAGTGGGAAAAAAACAGAACATTTTGAGGCACCCCCTCTCGCTCCCGGAAGGTAAAAATCGAAGCTCTGATTGGGGCGGTAGTCCCTTGTACCCCCTCCAGCCCCTCCCCCTCCAGCCCATACTACCGCCGCCAGGCATGGCCTCCCGAGCATTTTCACCGTTTGGGTTGAGGTGACGATAATTTTTTTCGGAAGCGAGATAGATACAGCGGAGCAGACCACCCCGAAGGCACGGCTGTGAATCGTTGCCAGAACGGTAGTCAAGATTAAGAATGTAAACAGTCTTTTCATAATACTGCTCCCATTGATTGATTTAAAAACTACTTATCGATAATATCTTCACAATGTTTTTATTCGCTTTTGTCTTCTAAAGTCAATTCCTTGGATTTATCCAATTAAGGGAATGTTCCAACGACCCCGGGGCGTGCCGAAACTGTATATGACTGGAAGGCGTTCCTGATCGCACGGCGGATCCGGGAAGGGGAGTGAGGGGGATGGCTGAGACCATCCCCCTTTTCTGCACTCCCGTAACGAACGACCTCCTCGGACCCATATCATATACCCGATCGGAAAGAAATCGTTACGAAAGGGGAATTAACCGTATGATGTCGTGGATGTTTTGGAATGTTGTGTGGTCGATCCTTTTCATTTTCAGTGCCTTTATTGGTGCTCTCGCTCTGAGAGCGATCCAGCTCGCCAAGGGCGGGAACAAATCCTTCTCGGTTTCGTACTCCCACCCCACCAAGACCAGCCCGGCCGGGACAATCCAGGTCGTCCACTCATCCGAAAGGAGGGACGAAAAGGAGATGGTGTACCCGATCGGACAGGCCTTAGAGACAGGCCTCAAAATGGCCCGGGAAGTCCTCGGGCCCAATGAGGACATCTCGACAGTGAAAGTAGTGTATTCCAAACGGGCCGCAGACACGTTGAAGGACATCGATATCTACCGCAGGTAAAGCCTAGGGATGAGGGATGAAAAAAGAGGGAACTAGAGGCCCCTCTTTTTTCCTGCGGGGAGGGCTATGTGGGCGTTCCGTACAGCTCCATGTAGTCCTCCAACAATTCCTCCCCTACCTGGAGGATCTCGGAGGCGACCATGGCCTCGACCTTCGAGCCCCACTCAACGTTAGCCTCCCGGCCTGACCCGTTGGCGGAGTTGATGAACCTGGCGTCGTCACCGCACAGGACGAGTGTTCTGTCGCCGTCCTTGCTCCAGGTATATGAGTTGAAGAAGTGTTCCATGAACTGGTAATCCCGGGAGAGAGCCGCCACCTTCCTGACCAGGACCTCTCGGTCGACGAGGGGGTGGAACTTTCACACTGGAGCCCCGCTGGGATGGCCTTGAGCTCGATGACTCTCATTTTGTCCTTTATGTTTTTGGGAGCGAGGCGACGAAGGCGTTTACCTCCTCCTGGAGTTGAACTCCTTGGTCATGAGGACCTTCCTCTGCTCCTAGCAGGCCACCACGTTCACGGAGCCGGAGGTCATCCCCGTGTAGGAGTTGGCGACCGGGGCCGGGGCGACGCAGAAACACTGGATGATATACCAGATTACGACAAACTTCTTCATACTACTTCTTTCCAGTCTTTCTCGCACGGGCCATCGCTTTCTCGGACCCACTTCCGAACTCCCTGCAGGCCTCCTCCAGGCCTACTCCAGAAGGACGATCATGGGCTTGGGGTTCCCGTTCTTTGTGTACTTGTGGAGGAGAGACAGCCCATCCTCGCCCTTGGCGTCGATGTAACACTTCGCCCCCAGAGCGCGAAGAGAGGAAAGCTGGAGCAGGACGCCCCTTCTTCACTCTCCTCCACGCTCTCCTCCCAGTACAGGTTGCACAGGGCGCAGCTGTCCACGGTGGCGTCGACGGGCGGGTGCTCGAAGCCGAGCTCGTCAAGGGCCTTCCTGTGGTGCCCCCTCCACTTCCTCAAGCAGTGGAGTAGGGGATATGCTCCACCCAAGAGGAGTCGGCGTCGGAAGGGTAGTGCCTGCGACGCCATTCCAAATTTAGGTACACGACGGTCTTCCCCTTCATTTCCCGCCCCTCGCGTCGCCGTAGTACCCGACCGTCCGGACGGCCCTGCCGTCCCTGCTGTACTCAACGGCAGACCCGTGGCCTTCCCCTGGCGACTTCCTGCCATCCCAGTTGTAGGAGAGCACCGCCCACCACTTCCTGCCCATGTAGAAGGCCTTCCTGGGAGAGTCAGCGTAGAGTTCCTCCTCGGCCCGGGTTTCCAGCCCCGAGATGTACGCCCACGCCAAGGCCTTCTCGGGGAAGAGCGAGAGCTCGAACAGACCGCAGGGGACCTCTTGGGACGGCAGGCTTTCGACCGGGACGGCCTTCGTCCAGGTCCTCAGGTAGGGCTTCCTCGAGAGCGAGAGGCACTGGAGGTTCCCGTCCGAGTCGAAGTGGGCCAAGACTCCCGGGAGGGACGGGCCCCTGTCGACGGTCCTCGCATCGGAGCCAAGGGCGGCGGACACCGCCGACTCGACCGTGCCCTGCGTCGAGGCCTTCGGGTCCGCGACGTGGATTGTGAGAATCCCGTCCGTCTCGACGACGGACTCGGGGTACGCCCCGGCCAGCTCGAGGGCCCTTTTGAGGCGGGGGCACGACACGCTTCCTGGCTCGACCTTGAAGGACATGTACGCCGGGGCGGGGGGCCAAAGCCTGGCGGAGGCCGCGTGCTCGCGGACGATCCCTTCGGCCCTCTTGAGCGCCTCGGCCGGGGTCCCCTTCCAGACGGACACCTCTAGGACCCCCCGGAGCACCTGACCTGCCCCGGGGTGATACCAGCGGCGATCAGATCGACCGCGAGCTTGTTGTTATCAACGTAATGCCTGGCCGAGGCCAGCTTGATCTCGTATTTCACTTTGGTTTCACTCCTTCTCGTTCATGATGCGAACCACCACCGCCGGGCTATTGTGCAGGAGGCAGCCCAGCGCGTTCCTGACCACCGAGACGACCTCGTCCCAGGCGTACTTTGGCATGTCATTGTCGCTCCCGTCCCCGTTCAGGGAGGGGTCAACAGTGACGAAGACATCGGAGAACTCCCACCCTTCGGGGGGACCCCCGCTCGTGCCAAGTGACCTTCTGCTTCAGAGAGTTCAGCCATTCGAGGAAGGTCCAGTCTTTGAAGAGGTGGAGGGCGTTGACCGCCAGGGCGGGAGTCTTCCTAGAAACCATGGAGTCGCAAACCTACCAGGTGTCCGGCAAGTCGTCAATAACCGCCCGGACGAGGGCCGGCTGGTCGGCGGGGCCAATCAAATCGAAGCAGATGATCTCCTCGCTAGGAAACTTGATCGACTCCACCCGGATTCTGGTATTTCCAGGAGCCTTGAGGCTCACCCGACAAGGTCGCCGGAGGCTTCAGTGTAGAACTTGACGTTCATTTCTTTCTCCTTTTCGAGAATTTGAGGAGACTATACTTCTCTTGGAGACGGTCGAACGCCTTCTCGGCCCACCGGAGGGCGAGGGAAAGGTCGGTCCGGGATGGGGACTTGAGGATCGCCCTGACGGGCTTTCAGTAGTAATCCATCACGATCAGCTCCACTGCCCGGCCGAGGACGGAGAGGTCATGGTGGAACGCCTCGACCTCCACCACGCCCGGGGAAGGGCAGGTTACGGAGGCGACCTCGATCCCGCGCTCGGAGAGCCGTTGGAACAGGCCGGGGCAGGCCGGGTGTCCGAGATGGCAGACGGAGAAGACCATCCTATGGAGTCTTCTTTTCATGTCAAGCCCGCCCGCTCATCTGATGGACGTTGAACAGCCGGCCGTCCCGGGTCGGGTGCATGACCCTCTCGACCAATTCCTCGGTATTCCACTCGTCGATCTCCTCACGGGTTCCGGCGACCGGATGGCCGTCCCCCCGCATGATCGCGGCCGAAAGGCCCTTCTTCACCATGCAGTACATCCAGACCTCCATAATAGTCGTAGGGGTGAGCATGAGGGCGATTTTCGAGCAATCGTTCCACCCGGGCTGGAAGTTCTTCCTGTCGAGAGAACCCGGAGGGAGGTCCATCCACTCGAAGAGGCTCTTAACGAACTCCTCGGTGCATTCGCAGAGTTGCCGGCGGCCCCCAATCGGGTCCCGCTCGCCCGTGAGGACTTCGCACCCGACATTGCGGGCCTGTCCGATTTCAGTCAAGTGTTCCATGATTTTACTCCTTCCAATTCCTGATCAGTTCGTCCTGGGAGAACACCAGGACCACGTACGTCTTCCCCTCGATCCTTTCGACCTGCGGCATGTTGGCTGGGCCGAAATGGACCGACAGGGCCTTTCCGAGCGCCCCGTATGCCGGGTCCGCCATTTCCACGTTGCCCTCGGCGTCAACCGACGCCTCGTATGCCTCCACAGGGACCTTAACCCCGTGGAAGTCGACGGTACGGACCAGCCGGGTTTCCGGCCTCGATGCCCCGGCGGGCCTCCAGCCGTCCGGGAACACCTTTTCGTTCTCGCCCATTTGTTTCCTCCTTATTCACAATCGATTTAAAAAATAATATAAGCCCGGCGGGGAAGCGGGCGGATGGAACAGAGTGATAGGAGGATTTCCCTCTGGAGCACACAAAAACGAACAAGGGGGTGGTTTCCGTGAAGACGATAATTGGGGGGTGCAGGCACCTCGTCGACTACGAGAAGATGAAGACGGCCATTGAGCTGTCCGGGTTCGAAGTGACCGAGGTGGTGTCGGGAGGCGCCCGAGGCGGGGACGCCCTCGGGGAAAGGTGGGCCATGGAGAACGGAGTACCCATCCGGAGGTTCAAGGCGAACTGGAGGGACGGCGTCCGGGCCGGCTTTAGAAGGAACGAGCTAATGGCCCGCTATGCCGAGGCCCTCGTGGCGGTTTGGGATGGAACGAGTTCCGGAACGGGTCATATGATCAAGGAAGCTAGAAAAATGAATTTGAAAGTGTTCGTTTTTTTCGATTATTCATAGTTCAACGACTCTTGCCGAAACGTAAAACACAGGAAGGCCGAACGGCCTTCCTGTGTTATTTTTTAACTTTCAACTAGGTAGATGAAAAGGTAAAAAACAAGCCCGAATCGGACTTGTTTTTTCAAGAGTTATAGGTCGTCCTTCGGCTCCTCCTTCAACTGTTGCGTCCCGCGATCCTTCGAACAGACAGTCAGATTGTAGTCCGGGTCCTTGTCCGACCGTTTCCGGTCATTGGGGAATATAATGACCTTCGCCCGGCCAAACTCACCGACGAGGTAAGTTCGACCGTTGGTCGTCTTCTTTTTTCAGAGTCCGGTCAGGATCACTATCTGGCCTTTCCCGCTAGTGTTGCTCGTTGCCGTTCATACGGTCTTCTTTCAGTTCAGGGCGGCCCCGGGGCTAGGAGCGTCCCCATGGCGCCGAGGAACTCGACGAAGTCCCTCAGAAACTTCGCGCCTTCGTCGGGGTCCATGTTGCTCCCTACGTCCACGGCGACCCCGTCCGGAAGCCTTCCCGAGTCCAGCTCTACCTCGATGAAGGGGTTCTCGTCACCCCCGACTGTCAGGTAGGGCCTGCCCCGCTTACCAACCTCCATTCCCGTCCACCTTCCTGTTGACAAAATCCTCCCCGTGGGAGAGGCCCCGGCCGTAGTCTGCTGCGTCGTGCGAATACTTCGGCTTGATCCCGGTCTGCTTGTCGCGCTTCAGGCCGGAGACCGCGTCGAGGGCGGTCTTCGGCGGCACGATCATAAGCGACCAATTGTTCTTTTCGACCTGGGCCTGGTAGGCCGCATCAATCCCGTTAAGGTATCCGGAGATGAATGTGTTCTTGGCGCTTGCGACCCGGGACTTCGGGAGGCCGGCCAGGTACGCCTTCAGCCCGATCTCGAGGAAGCGGCAAGCCGAATAGTAGACCTCTGTAGCGACGTGGACGTCGGACCTCCGCCCGAGGAACATCAGGCGGGTGTCGAACTTCTTCCCTTCAGGCCGCTTCTTGAGGTACACAACGCACTTGAAGTTCCTCGAGATTACACTCCCTAGAGACTTCTTCCACCAGGCGAGCCGGCCGGACCGGTCGACCTCGCCTTCGTGGTTGATTTCGGGGATTTCGGAGAAATGCTGCCGGGCTACGTCCTTCTCCTCCACCCCGTGTTCTAACATCATCCTTTGTGCCATGAGGAGGGCGTTCTGCCTCTCCCCGTCGGTGGCCCCGCGCTCGGCGAGGGCCAACATCTTCTGGATTTTCGCGAGAATTGGCGATTCTTCCATTTAGAACTCCCTTCCTTTACGACAGTTTGAACTCGATA
>Ga0101944_10005758_pt1 | contig 13743 bp, 14 predicted proteins | sample DewCreD2012metaG_FD_75245 | JGI IMG/M metagenome (GOLD analysis project Ga0101944, IMG submission 75245) | Hot spring sediment bacterial and archeal communities from British Columbia, Canada, to study Microbial Dark Matter (Phase II) - Dewar... ... | reverse complement strand
TCAGCACCCCCACGCACAGCAGTCCGGCCACGATTCCAATGCGTTTCATGGGACCCTCTCTGCCCGGGCGCGCCAATCTATCGCGAACCGCACCGCCGCGCAAGCCAACCGTGCCGGCCGTCTCCGGCCCTTCACGGCGTGAACGTGCGGTAGAAGTCGACGCCAGAGAAATTGGCCCGAAGCGCACGCCCTTCGACCACCGCGTCCAACTGGAGTCGCTCGGCAGAATGTTCTTCGCTGCCCACGCGGAACAGACCGGGCGCCAGCGGCACCAGCTCTTCTTCTTCGCCGGAAGGAAACACCAACCAGAGTTTTCCCTTGCGGGTCAGCACGCGGAAATTGGAGAGCCAGGGATTGGCCGTGCGGTAGTGGCCCTCATAGGCATTCCACTCGGCGGGCACAGCGAACGTGCGCGGGCCAGTGTAGCGTTCGTTAAAAAACCAAGCGGCGCCGTGGTGCACTTCCGTCACCGGCCCCGAACCGTTCTCGGCGGGTGCGCGGGTGAAAACAATCGGGAAAAGAGCGAAGTCCGGGTGATGGGCGTAGAAGCGATCCCGTCCCCGGCGTTCCAGCCGAATGCGCTGTCCGCCGTGCAGCAGATACAGCCGGTCGCCGGAGGCCACTAACCGCAACTGCCGGCCATCCGGTGCGGTGAACGTGCCGGCATAGTCGGCGGCGTTTTCGACCCGCGCGGGTGGCACGCGCTCGGGCAATTCAGGCAAGGGCCGCGACTGCAGGGCGGCGCGCACGCACTCCAGGGCAAACTCGGCGATGCGGTCGGGTGCGCCCGGCCCGTTCGTCATCACCACCACACCCAGCCCTTCGTGCAAATTCCCCAGCAGCATGGCGCGATAACCGACCATGGCGCCACCGTGGCCGAACCAGGTGTGGCCATCTTTTTCCCAGACTTCGAGGCCGTAGCCATACCACCGCTCACCCCGGGCACGTGCGGCCCGCTGCGTGAGCAGCGCAAAACTTTCCTCCGAGAGGATGCGTCCGCCGGGCACTGCGCCACGATTCAACAGCATGCGCAGATAGGCAGCCAGTTCGGCTGGTGTGGCGGCAATCGAACCGTCGCCCGCACCATATTCGAACCAGGGAGCCGGAACCAGCGGATGCGAGCGGTGCGCAGGACGGTCGTCGTAGGCGGTCTGGTGGCCGACGGCCATGCGCGTCCGTGCAGCAAAAGTGATGGTGGGCTCACTGCGGTGCATCCCCAGCGGCTGAAAAATGCGGCGGCGGAGAATCGTCGCGTAGTCGGCACCATCGAGGGTTTCGAGCAGATAGCCGAGCACCTGATAGCCGACGTTGGAATAGGCCCAGTGTGCATCGGGCGCCGCTCCAGTCACACGTTCGCGCAGCGCCCAAACGGTGAACCACGAGCTGGGGATGTCGTCCCGGTCGCGCGGCAGCCCGGCGGTGTGCGTGAGCAGATGGTGCACGGTGAACGGCGGATGTGCCGAAGAGATGGAAAACCACGGCCAGTAGCGCACGAGCGGCTCATCGAGCTTCAGCTTTCCCTCTTCGTGCAACTGCAGCAGGGCAACGGCAGTGAACGATTTCGAGATCGAGCCGATCTGAAACAGGGTTTCGGGCGTGACCGGACGGCGCGCGGCCGGATCCGCATGTCCAAACGTGGCCAGATGGAGCAGCCCTTCGCGGTTGGTGATGGCCAGTGCCAGCCCGGGCGTGCGCGAGTCCGTCATCTGCTGGCGGACAAACGCTGCGATGTGCCGCCAGGCTTGCGCGAGCCGGACGGCTTCGCTCTGACCGGCAGCGGTTGCCGTCCCGGCCAGCCAGATCGCGACGAGCCAGTGCCACTTCCCTCGGCGGTAACGCATGAACTCACCTCTCTGGATGGCACGCAGGCCGCGCACGAGGCTATTCGAGGCGGCGCAACTGCTGCCGCGTGCCGCCCTGCACCAGCTCAAGACCGGTGACGCGACCGGTCGCATCGCGCTGGAAGACGATCTGCGCATCCACGACGCGGAGGAAAAACCGGTCTTCGGCTTCGGCGAACAGCTCCAGCTTGGGCTGTCCGGCGGCCTGCACGAACAGGCGGTTCCCTTCCCGCGTGATTTCCATGCTCAGGACGCTGTCGGCGGCGTAGCGACCCGTATAGCGCTCGAGGACCTCCGGCGGCAGTTCGATGGCCGTGCGTTCCCGGGGCAGCTCGTACGGGGCACCGAAGAGAATCGCGGCCAGGTCGCGTGCGATGCGTCCTGCGTTGGCCTGCTCGACGTTGCTGAGCACGATGACGGTGGCGCGCTCCTCAGGGTATCGCGCCAGGAACGCGGAAAAGCCGTTGATGCCGCCGCCGTGCCCGATCATTTTGCGCTCGAACTGTTGTCGCACGCCCCAGCCGTAAGCGTATTCGTTCTGCACCGGCGTGAACATGCGCTCGCGCACCGAAGCGGGAAGCAACTGGTCGGTGTAGAACGACTGCTCCCAGCGATAGAGGTCCTCGACAGTGGAGTACAGGGCGCCGGCGGCATGCGGGATGGTCATATCGAGAAAGCGGGCGTTCCGCAGTTGCTCGCCTTCGCGGCTGTAGCCGCGGGCGCGATGGGACAGAATCGGTTCGGTGCGGTCGTAACCGGTGTCGTCGAGCGCAAGTGGCTCGAGGATTTGTTCGCGCAGGAATTGCTCGTACGACTGCCCGGAAACTTTTTCGATCACGTAGCCGAGCAAAATATAGCCGGAATTGCTGTAGGCCCACCGCTCGCCCGGGACAAATTCGAGCGGGCGATCCCGGAAGCGCTCCATCGTGCAGGTGACCGGACACGGCAGAGTCATCTTCGCGGTGTAGTCCGGGAAACTGGTGAAATTCGGGATGCCGGAGGTGTGCGTGAGCAGATGGTGCAACGTGATCGGCTGCCAGGCCGGCGGACAGGGATCGAGGAAGTTGCAGATGGAATCCTGCACGCGCAGCCGACCCTGTTGCTCGAGCTGCAGAATGGCGGCGGCCGTAAACGCTTTCGTCAGCGAACCAATGCGGAATTTCGTGAGCGGCGTGTTGGGAACGTGGTGCTCCAGGTCGGCAAAGCCGTAGCCCTTGCGCAGCAGGATTTCGCCTTTGTGAGCCACCAGCACCGACCCCATGAACCGGTTCACGCGCATCTGGGCCGCCAAGTACTCCTCGGCGCGGGCCACAAAGTCGTTCGCCGGCACCTGGCCGAAGACCGGCCACACCGCCAGCAGGAACAGAAATGCCGCTCGAAAACACATTCGCTGTTTAGCGCACATCGCAGCCTCCCAGGGCGCATTGTAGCCAGCGCGCGTCTGGATGCCAGAGAAAATTCGTGCGGCACGACCCTGTTGCTTGCCGGGGTTGTACCCGACAAGGCTCCGACCCAAGCCCCGGAGCGCGACATCGTCGAAACGGCGGTCGCGGCCGGGCAGTTCAACACGCTCGCCAAGGTGCTGCAAGCGGCGGGGCTGGTCGAAACCCTGAAGGGCAAGGGACCGTTCACCGTATTCGCGCCGACCGACGAGGCGTTTGCCAAGTTGCCGGCGGGCACGCTCGACTCCCTGCTCCGGCCGGAGAACAAGGACCGGCTGACGGCCATCCTGACCTATCACGTGGTGCCCGGCAAACTGCTCGCCGCTGATGTGGTCAAGCAGAACAGCCTGAAGACAGTGCAGGGCGGCTCACTGCGCGTCAGCGTCAAGGCTGGCTCGAATGTGCTGGTGGACAACGCCCGCTTGGTGAAGACCGACATTCTCTGCTCGAATGGCGTTATTCATGTGATTGACTCGGTTGTCCTGCCCCAGGGCAACTAGGGTCATAGCGGCGGCCGGGAAATTTCGGGAATCCCTCAGGCGAGGACCGGCCGCCTTTCTTTTTTCTTCGCACTCCCCGCCATCCCCTCCGCTGCAGAAACAGCTTTGAAGGCTGATTCCCTGTCCGACCAGACAACTCGACCGTTACTGCACGGCTCACAGATAAGGGAACTTTTGGGCGGCAGGTTGCGTACACTTGCAGCAGGGAGGAAAAACTGCGATGAGAAAGCCTGAAAACATCCTTGCCGTGCTGGCGTTGTTGGTGGGATTTGCACTGGCAGCTCCGGCGGCGCAGGAGCAGGGCGAGCGCTGGCTGCACATCCGCGTGGACGACTCCGAGGGGAAGGGCGAAAAGGTGCGCATCAACCTGCCGCTTGCGCTGGCGGAAAAGATTTTGCCGGCCGTTCGGACGGCCGAGTTGCGCGAAGGCAGATTGCGTATTGGCCGTCCTGGCATCCGCGAGGTGGACATCCGCGCTGTCGTGGAAGCGCTGAAAACGACCCGGGACGGTGAATTTCTGACCGTCGAGAGCGAAAAGGAAAACGTGCGTGTGGCCAAGCAGAGCGGCTACCTGATCGCTCAGGTCCGCGGCGCCGACAAAAATGTGGACGTTCAGGTTCCGATGCGGGTCGTCGAAGCCTTGCTGGACACCGACGATCCCAACGAGCTGAATGTAGCCGCCGCACTGCGAGCGCTGGCGGCACACGGCGACATCGTCATCGTGGATGTGCGCGACAGGAAAGAATCGGTGCGCGTGTGGGTCGATTCCCGCAGCACGCAGGATTGACTGCGTAGCCACGGCGAACCGAGAGCTTCGGGCGGTCGTGCCCAGCAGCGAACGAGGGGCGAACCATGGCCGTGCTGGGAAAAATCTTGCTGGGTTTGCTGGGCGCAGTCGTGCTAGCCGTCGTGCTGGCCTACAGCGAAGGCGCGGTGGTTGTCCGGGTGACGGCGCACCAGCCCGCCGGCGAAAACGTGAACCTGTTTCTGCCGGCGGCACCGCTGCCGTTGACGCTGAAACTTATTCCCAACACCCACTTCCCGCAACTGCCACCCGAAGCGCGCGCGGTGCTACCGGCTCTGGTCGAGGCCGCGCAGCACCTGGAAACCACGCCGGATTTCGTGCTGGCGGAAGTCGAACGAATCGGCGAGCGGGTGCACATCGAAAAGCGCGGCCGGAAGCTGATTGTCGAGGTGGAATCTCCGGACGAGTCGGTCTACGTAGAAATTCCGCTGCGAACCATTGCGCAGGTAATGAGCGAAGTGGAGCGAGCGCAAAGCCTGTTGGGAGAGCACCGCAGCCACAACTGCCTCTGGGCCGACAGCCTGCTTCCCTGCCCATAGCGGCTTTGCAGACCGAACAACCGCCTGCCCGACTCCGGGGCATTTGCTAGCCGTCCCGGAATAGGCACCGAGCCGTCCGCCAAGAAAGAGCCAGAGCCGATGCAGGCCGCGAAACGCAGTCTCCCGAGTCAGGGCTGAGGGAACCCGGGCATCATGGGCGCCATCTTTTGCGGCTCGCCGCGAATCTGCGAGCGTTCCCCCGCGAGCACTTTGAGCAGCACCATGGAGCCCTCCCGGCTGGTCATCTTCACGATCCCGTAGGGCGCAACCTTCTGGGAGACCCAGGCCTCGCCGGAGCCATCCTTCATGCGGAAGTGTTCGCAGGTAAATGAGCCGGCCGGGGTAGTAATCGTTTCGGTGCCCACGTGCTCAGCAATCGCACGGATATCCTCAGCCGCCGGGTTGGTCGAATTGCTCATATTGCGCCGCATCTGGACAGGGAACTCCATCGGCAGCTCATCTTCGCTCTGCACAATCAACCGCAGCGCATCGGACTTTTGTCCTTCAAACACAACCAGGGACTTGACGATTACACGGCCTTTGTCGGGAGCCTGCATGCGCATCTCCAACCAGTAGGCAGTTTTCTCGCCGGCCTTTTCTTCTCCCACAACGGCGATCTCCATCTGCATCTTGCCGTGTTGCGGATGCAGCACTTCGTAGGCGGCGCCGCTGCCAACCTTGGGAGACCAAATCCCGCGCAGTAGTGGTCCCGGACCGGGAATTTGGGCTCCGGCCGATGCGCAGCCAAGCAGGGCCAGCCAACAAGCAAGGGTCAGCCTTTTTCTCTGCATAGGTCACCCCTCGACACGATGCTGGAAGATGCTCCGGAGCCCTTATCTGGCCTCAAAGATCAACACCTTCGCGATTGACCATCTTGCGCGGGTCGAACTTGGCGCGCAGGCTCAGCGACTTGACCTCGCAGACGAATTCCAGCGATTTTTCGTTCGCCGGAACAACAGCTTCGCCCGAAGCATCGCGCTTGGGAAACTGGAACAGCACACCCTGCAGCCGTCCTCCGGCGTTGCTCCGCAGCAGTTGCACGGCGACCGGAGCCAGTTTCTTTTTTGTACTGCCGATGCGCAGCTCGGCCCGCCCCTGCAAATCAGCTTCATTGGCACCTGCAAAAGGACTCAGGTCTGCGCCGAGAACCAGGATCTGGTAGGAGTCCGGCTGCGCCTGCAGTAACTGGTTGGGGTCCTGGAGCGGATTGCCGGCCAGCTCCGCGTTGCGCACCAGAGCCTGACGCACGGTGAGCGCCGAAACCCAGCGGACAACGAACTCTGCCTGCGGCACGCGCAGCGCCATGTCCGATGGCGCCGCCGGAGTGCCGGATTGTCCGGGAGCAGGTCCGGCAGGAGCCATCTCCCCTGCGGGCTGCGCACCGGCGGGTTGTGCGCCAGGAGCCTGCGCGCCGCTTTCATATCCGGTGTTGGCACCAACCGGCAGCGGGCGCCAGCTCACTGTGACGCGCACCGTCCGTGCCCAAGGAGAATCGTTCAGCACTTTCTGAACATCCTTCTGGTTCCATTCGGTGTAGGGCTTTTCTTTCCACGGGTCGCCGGCCCAGGCCAGCAGCGTTGCAACGCAAACCAAAGCCAGCGCCTTGGCCAATGGTTTCATAGTCCACCTCAGCCGGCAGGTAGCCAGGCCAGTCGTCATCATCGCACGTTTTCGGCTGCATTGCACCGAAAACCTTCATTCATACGCCAGAGCATCCACTGGATCGAAACCGGCGGCGCGCCAGGCGGGATAGAGTGCCCCGGCGGTAGCGCCTAGGGCAGCCAGCAAAACGGAGCGCAGAATCCACGGGAAGTCAATCAGCACGGTGAGCGTGGGGTTCGTCTGGGCCAGAATAGCCCGCACAGCGTAGGTCCCGAACAGACCGAGCACACTGCCGAGTGCGGCCAGCAGCAAGGTCTCGCTCAGAATCAGCCCGACGACGCTGCGTTTCGAGCTGCCCATAGCTTTCAAAATGCCGATCTCCCGCGTGCGTTCGAGCACCAGCGTGTGCATCGTCAACAGCACGACCAGGAAGCTGACGGCTACCCCGAGCCCGACGATCGAGTGAATGAACGGCTGCAGCTCCGGCAAATTTTCGGAATTCATCAACGTCATGTATTCGGCTACGGAACGTACCGTGTAGCCGGGCAGCAAGGCCTGGATGGCAGCGCGAGTCGCTTCGGTGTCGCCGTGGCTGCGAATGTAGATCAGCGAGACGTGGTCCTGCGCGCCCACCAACTGCTGTGCGGTGCGCAGCGGAAGAAAATACCGGGCGCCTTTGCCGTGCCGGACAATGCCGGCAATCCGAAAGGTTTGTCCAAGCAGGCTAATGGAGTCGCCCACGCGCAGGCCGCTGGCCCGCGCGCGAATGTCATCCACCAGCACCTCGTCGGCAGCTTGAAACGGGCCGCCGGCAAGAAATTCAAAGCCATGGCTCAGGCGATGGAAACTGGCATAGTCGATGCCGTAGATGACGCTGAGCCCGGCCGTGTCGTTCACCACCAGCACCGGCGCCACCTGGGCGACATCCGGCAGCTCGAGCAAGCGGTCGGCCAGGGTCTCCTCCATGACCGCTTTGGAAAACGCGAAGAAGATCGAGGCATTTGGTGGCTGCACGAACAGGTCGGCACCGACGCCCTCGACACGCTTCCCCCATTCGCGGACCACTCCGCTCGACAAGCCGACAATGAACAGCACGAGGAAGACCTGCAGGGCGATGGCCGTGATGGTCAGCGCCGAGCGGACCGGCCGCGTCCACAGGTTGGCCCAAAGAAACTGGCGATAGGAAAACCCTCTGGCTGCTCCGGCTGACATTCGCTCTGCCTCGACCAGCGTTCACTCTAGCATCGGCCATCTGCGCGGTCAAAAACATGCTGTCGAGTTGCGTTTTCAACAAAAATGTCGAAAAGTTTGTGGAAATCGCGCTGCGAAATTCTCTAAACGCAGAGCAGAGCGCGAGTTGGTACGAATTGCACTATCCTGAGGCAACCGGCGAAGAAAATTTTGGAACGAAATCTGCAAGAAAGCACGCACAGTGCCACGTGCTGCTTCAGGTACGCTGGGACCAAACAAACGTGGGCTGGCGCTTCAGTACCAGCGCGGCGGTTCTTCCAGCTGGATGCGGATGGTTTCTTTTTCTTTTTCGAGGGTGTACCAGCGGCCGAACGTTTTCCATCCCGGCGCAATCACCTGGATGAGCACTTTGCCGCGGGGAGCGATTTCATAGCGGGTTACGCCCTGCGCATTGGTCTTCAGATTCAGCTCGAGCAGCTTCGAGCGGACCGATTTGCTGTCGCGGGGAAAGCGCAAGTACACGCTCGCGTTATCCACGGGAACTTCTTTTTTACCGCCCACGACTTCGATGCGCAAATCGGTGCGGGCATCTTCGTCAGGCGTTTCTTCTGCTTCTTTTTTCTCCTGGGCGGCAGCGGGCAACAGGAGCAACAGGAAAAACACCAGCAACCAGCTTTGTAAATTCCGAAGCTGTTTCATAGGCGTCAACTCATTAGAGGTTGGGCAGCATAGGAAAGTTGTCCCGAGTCTCACGACCGGTGCGGTCGCGGAGTCCCGGCAGCGCCTGGCCTGCGTTGCGACCGGCGTGCTGGCCCAGCCGAGCGAGCAGGTACGCGCGCACCTGGTCGAAGCGCGAGGTGGTGACGACGTACTGTTCCCGCTCGGGCAGATATTTTTCGATCACCTGTTCGGCCCGGCGCAGCCGATCACGGGTCATCGGATGGGTGGCAAAAACCTGCGCCAGTCCACCCGGCTCTCCCTGTTTTTCGAGGCGCCGGAGCCGCTCCAGAAACACCACGAATGCAGCCGGGTCGTAGCCCGCCAGATAATGATACTGCAAACCGAAGAAATCAGCTTCTCGCTCCGCATGCCGACCGAACTGAAGAAATGTGAGCGGCACGACCAGAGCCATTCCCTGATACAGGTAGCCGGCCGGGCCACCAAAGAGCAGCAGCGGAATCGAGACCCAGTTCCAGAGCTGAGCCCGGCTGCGCTGGCGGGTAGCGTGCCGCGCGGCGACGTGAGCAATCTCGTGAGACAGAATGCCGGCCAGTTCGGCCTCGGTCTCAGCTTCCAGAATCAGGCCGGTGTTGACGAAGAAATGGCCGCCGGGCAGTGCCATCGCGTTCCGTTCTTCGGAATCCACCACCCGCACCTGGGCGGGGAAGAGCGAATCAGAATGACGCACCAGGTGCTCGACCAGGTCGCGCACATACTCCACCACGAACGGGTCGCGCAGCAGAAGCACGCTGCGTTCGACTTCGGCAGCCAGTTCGGCACCCAGTTTCGCTTCCTCTTCGAGCGAATAGAAGTTCCAGGTGCCCCGGGTGATGTCGCGCTTGCCAATCTGGCGGATATCGGCGTGCTTCTGTTGTGGCTCCGCCCGGGCAACAGTCGGCCCGCTGGCCAGCGCAACCGCAAAGACGAAATGGATTACCTGACGCACGGCGAGAGCTGAACCAGCACCGGTGCGAATTGACTGCGGCTGTGTGCTGCGTTACTTTCGTGGGCCCGCCCGCGGCCGGCACCGGCTCGTAAGGTTTTTTACACCCGGGGCGCTCGGCTCGGCAACGGAAAATGCATGCAACGGAAGTGACCCGCGACGAGGCGAGGAGAGACTTATGGGCTTTGCCACCGATTGCATCCACGTCGGACAGGAACCGGACCCGAGCACGGGCGCGATCGTGCCGCCGGTCTACCAGACCTCTACCTATGTGCAGGAAGGAGTCGGCAAGCACAAAGGCTACGACTACGCACGCACGGCGCATCCGAACCGACGCGCGCTGGAGCGTTGCGTGGCCCGGCTGGAAGGTGGCAGCGCCGCATACGTGTTTTCTTCAGGCATGGCGGCGATTGATGCCGTCTTCCGGTTGCTGCGGCCGGGCGATCACGTAATCGTTTCGCAGGCGGTGTACGGCGGCGTGTTTCGACTGACGACTCAGTTGCTGGTCGAATTCGGGCTTTCCTTCGACTTTGTGGATACCTCCGACCTGAACAAGATCGAACGGGCGCTGAAGCCGTCGACGAAGATGATCTACGTTGAAACCCCCACCAACCCGACCATGCTGATCACCGATATTGCTGCGGTGGCCGGCCTGGCGCGTGCACACAACCTGACGCTGGTGGTGGACAACACGTTCCTCTCGCCCTACCTCCAGCGTCCCCTGGAGCTCGGCGCGCACATTGTGGTCCACTCCATGACCAAGTACCTGAACGGGCACAGCGACTGCACCGGCGGCGCCGTCGTTTTGACGCGACAGGAAGATGCCGAACGCATCTATTTCCTCCAGCGTTCGGCGGGCACGGGACTGGCTCCGATGGACTGCTGGCTGGTGGCGCGCGGCATCAAAACCCTGCCGGTGCGCATGGAACAGCACTGTAAGAACGGCATGGCCGTGGCGGAGTTTCTGGAAAACCACCCGAAGGTGAAGCGGGTGCTTTATCCCGGGCTGAAATCCCATCCGCAGTACGAAGTGGCTCGGCGGCAGCAGCGCGGACCGGGGGCCATGCTTTCGTTCGATCTCGGCACGCTGGAGGCGGCGCGACGGATGCTGGAAAACGTCAGGCTCTGCTCGCTCGCGGAAAGCCTGGGCGGAGTGGAAACCCTGATTTCCCTACCCGCGCTGATGACGCACGCCTCTGTGCCGGTAGCAGTTCGTCAGCAGATCGGCATCACCGATGGACTGGTGCGACTGTCGGTCGGCATCGAGGATGCCGAAGACCTCATCGCCGATCTCGATCAGGCGCTGGCCAAGGTCTGAACGGCTGTGCCGACCCGCCGCCGGCGCTACAGCCAGTGCTTGTGACGAAACATCCAGAGCAGGCCGAGCGCTACGCCGGTCATCACGCCCGTCGCGACCCACCACCCCAAGCGATGCTCGAGCAGCGGCAGGTTCGGAAAGTTCATGCCATAGAAGCCGGTCACGAGCAGAAACGGCAGCGCCAGCGTGGCAAAAATGGTGAGCGCTTTCATCACCATGTTGGCTCGATTCGCGGTGGCCGAAAGGTGCACGTCCAGAATGCCGGTCAGAATTTCGCGGTACGACTCCGTCAAATCCATGGCGCGGACCAGGTGGTCGTAGATATCGCGAAAGTAGGCGTACTGGGAGCGAATCCAGGGTTCGGTACAGCGCAGCAACTGGTTCAGCACTTCGCGCATCGTCGCCGCCGTGCGACGGAAATCCACCAGCGCGCGACGCAGACGGAAGATTTCCGCCAGCAGCGCCGGCGAGGGATCTTCGATCACCCGCTCTTCGAGCGCGCGGATGCGATCTTCGATGGAATCGAGCACGGGCAGGTAGCGGTCGACGATGACGTCGAGCAGCGCATGCAGCAGCCGGCCGGGATGCGCCAACCGCGCCTGCGCCTCAAACCTGGGCCGCACGGCGGCGGCGGTGCGGCTGGGGCCTCGATGAACGCTGATGAGAAAATCGCGCCCGACGAAGACGTCAAACTCCCCGAAGCGGCAGGTGCAGGTGTCCGGATCGAAGTGGACGGTGTTCGCCACCAGGAAAAGGTGGCCCTCATATTCTTCCAGCTTGGCTCGGGTCAGTTGATCGCGACAGTCCTCAATGGCCAGCTCATGCAGGCCGAAGGCAGCGGCAAGCTGTTCCAGGGCCGGGCCCGAGACATCTTCGACATGGTACCAGCGGAAGCCATTCCGCTCGCCCAGCAGCCACGGTGCGAGTTCCGCCGGCGTGGTCATGCGCGACTCGCTTTCTTCGGCCGGGAGCGCGCTTCGGGCTGCAGACAGTCGTCCAGCCAATCGAGATAGCTCCGCGAGCCGAGCACAACAGGCACGGCAATGATTTCCGGCACCTGGTAGCTGTGCAGTCGCTTGATGGCCGCTTCCAGGCGGGCGAACAGCCGCCGGGCCGTCTTGATGACGAGCAGGTGCTCACCCGCCGTTTCTATCCTTCCCTGCCAGCGATACGTGGAGCGCACGCGCGCTTCGTGCACATTCACGCAGGCGGCCAGACGCTGCTCGACCAGTGCGTGGGCGATGCGGTCGGCTTCGGTGGCCGTGCTGCAGGTCACAAAAACAACGATGTGGTCACGCCGTCCCGGCATACTCCTGGCAGCTCCGCAAGCGCAGTTCGACCACACCGCGCTTGCCTCGGTCCGGCGTCAAGATACAATAGCCGCCGATGCCGAGCAAACGGATCCGCTTTGGCACTTCGGGCTGGCGCGCCATCCTGGCCGATGAATTTACGTTTGACAACGTCCGGCTGGCGGTGGCGGCAATTGCTGGCCATGTGAAGGCCCGGAGCCGGAATCCCGCACTGATCGTGGGCCACGACACGCGGTTTCTCTCCGAAGAATTTGCGCAGACGGCCGCCGGCGTGCTGGCTGCCCACCACGTGCGCCCCTTGCTGTGCGATGGCGCCGCACCCACACCGACCATCGCGTACGAAATCCTGAGGCGGAAGACCGACGGGGCCATCAACTTTACCGCGTCGCACAACCCGGCCGACTATCACGGACTGAAATTTTCCGGTGCTGACGGCGCACCCGCGCTGCCCGAAGTGACGCGCGAGATCGAAGAACGCTTTGCGCAACTGGCCGCGGCCGGCCGGCCGGTGCCGGAAGCGTCCCACGCCGACTTTGAGCGCATCGCGCCGCGCCAGCCTTACCTGGAACGCCTGAGCGAACTGGTGGACCTCGATGCGATTCGCCGCGCCGGGCTGCGGGTGGTCTGTGACCCGCTGCATGGCGCCGGCAGCGGCTATCTCGACCGCATTCTCGCCGAAGCCGGCGTGGCCGTCACCGCCATCCGCACCGAACGCGACGTGCTCTTCGACGGGCTGGTGCGGACCAACGAGAAGGTCTACGACCTGCTCGTCCTGGGCAAGAGCTTGCAGCAGACCATTCTCGGCGACACCAAGAGCTTCCCGCTCCGCTACATCGACTGGAACCCCGACACCTGGTTGACGAGCAACGTCTTCCACGTCACGGAGGAGTACGAGGTCGAACGAAGCGGAAGCCATGAGTTGCGGACCCCGGACCTGGTGCTGTTTGTCAACGGCATCCCGCTCGGCGTGATCGAGTGCAAGCGACCCGACCTCAAGGACGCAATCGAGCAGGCCGTCTCCCAGATGATCCGCAACCAGCGGGACGACGAGATCCCGAAGTTGTTCCTCTACGCCCAACTCCTGGTGGCCGTCTCCAAGAACGAGGCCCGGTACGCGACCACCGGCACGGCGGCCAAGTTCTGGGCGGTGTGGAAGGAGGACGTGGACGCCGAACTGGCCCCGCTCGTCAACCAGCCTCTCAGCAAGCCACAAAAGGACCGGCTGTTCGGCCACCGCTTCCAGTACGTCCGCCGCTACTTCGACGCCCTGGAGCAGGGCGAGCGATCGGTACAGCTGCTCCGCCAGCATCACCCGTGCAAGGCCGTGGGGCAGGGTCATGGCAGAGAGGGCAAGGAGCAGGTCCGCTTCCCGCTTGAGGTCAGGGTGCAGTCCGTCGGCACCGCCGATCACAAAGGCGACGTCGCGCCCGCTGCCCAGACAGCGGGACAGGAAGCGGGCGAAACCCCGAGTGTCCAGCGTCTGGCCCCCTTCGTCCAGCACTACCCGCATGCACCCACCGGGTAGAGCTGCG
>Ga0101944_10005754_pt1 | contig 13756 bp, 12 predicted proteins | sample DewCreD2012metaG_FD_75245 | JGI IMG/M metagenome (GOLD analysis project Ga0101944, IMG submission 75245) | Hot spring sediment bacterial and archeal communities from British Columbia, Canada, to study Microbial Dark Matter (Phase II) - Dewar... ... | reverse complement strand
GCCCAGGCCAGGAGCACCGCGAGCGCGAACAGGTTGAGCGCGGCCAGCGCCTCGGCGTCGCGCAACGCGGGCACGACGAGGAGCGCGACGGCCGCCGCGCCGTGCAGCCGGCTCCAGCGCGCCGCCGGCAGCACCGCGCGCCGCGCGAGCCAGGTGGCCACCAGCCCGAGGACGCCGAGCGCGACCACCACGTCGAGCTGGCCCGGGAGGTACTCCTGCGCGAGGTACCACCCGGCGCCCACGAGCGCGCCGGCGCCCAGGAGGGTGCGCGCCCGCGCGTCGGTCGCGGCCAGCACGGCGCTCGTCATCGCGCGTCAGCTCCGCCGGAGGGTGAAGACCGCCAGCTCGGCCGGGCAGAAGGTGCGCACGCGCACGCCGCTCGCACCGATGCCACGCGACACGTAGGTCGGGATCACGGCGTCGCGGTACCAGCCGGCCACGAACCGGCCCGAGTCGCGCGGCAGCACGGCCGGCAGCAGCGGCAGCCGCACCTGACCGCCGTGCGTGTGGCCCGCGAGCGCCGCCCCGAGGCGATGGCCCTCGGGGAGGGCGATCGTGTCCATCGGGCCCGGGGCGTGGAGCGCGAGCAGCTGCGCGTCGTGGCCGGTGTCCACCTCGCGCAGGGCGGCCCGCACGTCGGGTGCGCCGCTCACGGGGTCGTCGAGGGCCACGATGGCGAGCACGCCGCTGCCGGTGTCGAGGCGCACCGCGCGGTTGAGCGCGAAGGTGATCCCGTGGCGGCGGTACCAGTGGTCGAGCGCCGCCGGCCCGAGCCCGAGCGCGCGCTCGTGGTTGCCGATCAGGGCCACGGTGCCCAGCGTGCCGCGCATCGCGTCGAGGAACTCGCCGACGAACGGCGCGCGCAGCGACCGCTCGCCGGCGTGGTGGTCGAGCACGTCGCCGGTGGCGAGCACCACCTCCGGGCGCTCCGCGGCGAGGAGGCGGAGCGCCGCGCGCGCCCAGCCCTGGTTGAAGGGGAGGTGCACGTCGGTCACCTGTGCCACGCGCAGGCCGTCGAGCCCCGCCGGCAGCCCGGGCAGCGGCAGGTCGTGCCGCGTCAGCACCACCTCGCCCGACTCGGCCCACGCGTCGGTGGCCATCAGCGCGGCACCGGCCGCGAGGCCCGCGCTGAGGAACTGGCGGCGCGTCACGCTCATGCGTCCCCCCCGCCGGGCGCCGGCACGAGGAGGGCCGTCCGCTCGCGCACCCAGCGCTGGTCGGGACCCGGGATCACCACGCCCGGCCAGTCGGCCCACGACGCCACCAGCCGGTCGGGACGCACGCCAGGGGGGAGCGCCACGGTGATCTCGCGCCGGTCGTCGGCACCGGCGGCGAGCGGCGCCGCGAACGCCGAGGCGTCGGGGACGTAGCGGCGGCCGTCGCTGCCGATGACGCGCAGCCGCAGGTACCGCGGGAAGTCGGGCACCCGCCCCGCATCGCTGCGCAGCCGCAGGGTGAGCCGCCAGGGCTCGCCGGCCTCGGCGCGTACCACGCTCAGGTGCATGTGGCAGTCGAGCCCGCAGAAATGCAGCTCCCCGCCGGGCGCCAGCGCCGTCTCCGGCACCGCGCGCGGCCACGCCATGAGCAGCGCGGCCCACGCCATCGCGCCCGCCGCGGCGAGCTGGCCCACCCGCGCGAGCAGGCGGCGGTCGCCCCGCGCGGCGCGGAGGCAGGCGACGAGGACCGCCACGACCGCCGCAAGGACGGCGAGGGCGAAGAGCGGCGGCAGCAGGATCCGCAGGAGCGCGCTGGTCATCGGCACGGCTCAGCCCGCCCGCGTGGCGCGGATGAGCGCCTCCATGTGCCCGAGATAGGCCTCCAGCGCGCGCCGGCCCTCCGCGGTGAGGCGGTAGAGCGTGCGCGGGATCCGTCCCTCGAACCCCTTCGCGCAGGCGACGTACCCGGCCTCCTCGAGCTTGCGCGCGTGCACGCTGAGGTTGCCGTCGGTCAGGTCGAGGAGGTGCTTCAGGTCGTTGAAGCTCAGCTCGTCGTTGACGGCGAGCGCGCTCACGATCGCGAGACGCGTGCGCTCGTGGATGACGCGGTCGAGGGCGAGGGCGCCGGGCGAGCCCGCCACGACCTCCGTGGCCGCGTTCGCGGGCGCGTCGGTGCGGCGCGCCGACGTGTGCCTACCCACCGTACCTCCGGGCGACGAGCCAGCCGCCGACGATGTGGATGCCGCCGAAGCCGATCGCGAGGAGCAGGTCGCCTGCCGCCGGCGCCGCGGCGAGCGCCACGGTGCCGAGCGCCATGAACGCGAGCCCCATGGCAGGCACCGGCCGCACCGAGAAGGCGCCGCCGGAGACGACCGCCGCCCCGTACGACAGGAGCCACGCGGCCGGCAGCAACTCGGCGCGGTCGGAGCGGTAGAGGGGGACGGTGAGGAGCGCGCCGACCCAGATCGGCGGCAGGAAGGCAAGGAGGAAGCGCCGCAGCGGCTTGCGCGCCTGCAGCGACCGCTCGGCGCGGAGCTTCCGGAGCATCGCCGTCACGCCGATCCCCACCGCGACACCGAGCTCGAGGACCCAGATGGCCAGCCACTGCGCGCGCGACGGCTGCAGCGCCGCCGCCGCGCTGGCCACGAGGGCGGAGCCACCCATGGCGACGGCACCCCAGCCGGGGACGGCGGTGAACGTCCCCGCCCGCTCCATGGCGTCGCGGATGAAGGCGAGCTGCTCGGCGGCGTGCTCGTGGAGCGCGGTGGGCGGCGGGTCGGGGTCGGGTCGGCGGAGCGGCTGCATGGAGGGCAAGTTCGTAGAGAATCCAAAACTTGTCAAGTTCTTTGCTTCACAGAGTTGCTCACCTGCTCCGTCGCGGCGAGCCGCTCCTTGCCGCCCTACCCGCGCCCGTCGATTTTCGACGCTCCCTTCGACGACACCCCGAGGTCCCTCCCGATGCGCCGACTCCTCGTCGCCACCGCGGCCGCCGTCGCGACCGCCCCTGCCCTCGCCGCGCAGGCCACGGCCCCCGAGCCCCCCGCGCTCGACCGCCGGCTGCCGGGGATCGCCGCCGCGCCGTCACCCGAGCGGCTGCGGCGCGACCTCGCGACCCTCGTGGCCTTCGGCACGCGGCACACCCTCTCCGACACCGTCTCCGACACGCGCGGCATCGGCGCCGCCCGGCGCTGGATCAAGGCCGAGTTCGACCGGATCTCGGCCTCGTGCGGCGGGTGCCTCGAGGTGCGCTTCCAGCGCAGCACGGTGAAGGGTGGCGGCGTGGCGCGCGTGCCGGCCGACCTGGAGCTGGTGAACGTGGTCGCGACGCTGAAGGGCACGACGCACCCCGACCGCTACGTGGTGATGAGCGCGCACTTCGACTCGCGCGTGAGCGACGTGATGGATGCCACGAGCGACGCCCCCGGCGCCAACGACGACGGCAGCGGCACCGTGGCCCTCCTCGAGGCGGCGCGCGCGCTCATCGCCCACCGCTACGGCAAGTCGATCGTCTTCGCCGCCCTCGCCGGCGAGGAACAGGGCCTCCTCGGCGGCTACGCCGTGGCGCGCGAGGCCAGGGCGCAGGGCTGGACGATCGAGGGGGTGCTCAACAACGACATCATCGGCAACGTGGACGGGATGGACGGCGTGCACGACGAGAAGACCTTCCGCATCTTCTCCGAGCCGGTCCAGGTGGACGAGCCCGAGGGGCTGCGCCGCACGCGGCGGTTCACCGGGGGCGAGGTGGACGGTCCCTCGCGCCAGCTCGCGCGCTACGTGGAGCGCCTCGCGCGTGCCACGCGCAAGGACGCGACCCCGAAGCTCGTCTATCGCCTCGACCGGTTCGGCCGAGGGGGCGACCACCGCGCCTTCAACGACGAGGGCTACCCGGCGGTGCGCCTCACCGAGGGGCACGAGCACTACGACCGCCAGCACCAGGACCTGCGCACCGAGGACGGGATCCGCTACGGCGACGTGCTCGAGGGGGTGGACCCGCGCTACGTGGCGAAGGTGACCGGCGTGAACGCCGCGGTGCTCGCCTCGCTAGCCTGGGCGCCGCCGCCGCCCGAGCAGGTGCGCATCCGCGGCGCCGTGAGCGCGGCCACGACGCTCACGTGGGAGGCGCCGGCCGGCCCCGCGCCCGCCGGCTACCGCGTGTACTGGCGCGACACGACGGCGCCGACCTGGACGCGGAGCCGCTGGGTGGGCGCGCGCACCGAGGTCACACTCGAGGGCGTCGTGATCGACGACCACCTGTTCGGCGTGGCGAGTGTCGGCGCGGACGGCAACGAGAGCGTGGTGCAGTTCCCCGCGCCAGCGCCCTCGCGCTGAGGGGCGCGGCGCCTACGGGCGGGGCGGCGGCGAGTAGCGGACCCGGCGGGTGACGGTGGCGAGCACCGGCTGGCCGTTCGCGATGGCCGGCTTGTAGCGGCAGCTCGCGACCGCCGCGATCGCCCACAGGGAGTTCTGGATCCCGGGGCTCTGCAGCACGCGGATGTTGTTCGGCAGCACGATGCCGTCCTCGTCCACCACGAAGCTCAGCAGCACGAACCCCTCGACGAGCCCGGGCTGCGGCGACGGCTCCGTGCACTCGATCACCGCGGGACCGCTGTCGGGCGCGGGCGCGCTGTCGGGCGCCGCGGCCGGGGTCCCGGCCGGCGGCGCGGCGCCCGACCCGGCCGGCACCCGCTCGGGCATCCCCTGGCAGGTGATGATCGGCTGCGAGGCGCCGGCCGCGCCGATTCCCACGCAGCGCACCGACGGGTCGTCGGTGCGCGAGGCGACGGCGCTCCAGCCTTCCCGCGACACCGAGAGCAGCGACACCGTCACCTCCGGGCTCCCGACGAAGTAGCCCGCCGTGATCAGCGGGGCGAGGGTCGTGGCGAAGGCGGTGGTGGTCGCGAACTGGTTCGACTGCGCCGTGGCGAGCGCGGCCAGGTCGGCACGCACGGGGGCGGTCGGGTCGGCCGGCCGCGCCTGCGCGGCGGCCGCGCCCGCGAGGGCGAGCAGCAGCCCGGAGGCGCCGAGCGGGCCGCCGCGCCATGCCGTCACCGGTTGTTCCCCACGCGGTCGCGCTCGCGGTCGCGCTCGCCGAAGCGGTCGCCCGACCAGATGGCGAGCACCCCGCAGGCCGCACCCGGGTAGTTGAACTCGGGCGGGGTCGCCTGGCCCTTGTAGATCTCGATCCCGTAGATCTGCTGCGCGGGGATCATCTGGTCGAGCTCCTGGGGCTTCATCCGCATGAACATCCCGTCCAGGAAGATGATCGGCGGGCACTGCCCGGCCCCGTACGTCCCGATGCCGGCGCCCGCCGATCGCTGGAACGCGATCTCGCAGCCGCCGCCCGCGTTCGTGCGCGTGCTGCCGCAGGTGACCCGGATCCCGGGGACGCTGCGCAGGGCGTCAGTGGTGAACTGGGGGTTGCGCTGGTTGAGGTACTGCGGCGTCAGGAACGTCGCGAACCCCGCGTTCGTCCGCATCCGGTCGTAGAACGCGGCCAGCTTGGGGTCGAGCATCCCCGGCCGGCCCTGCCCGCGCACGACGATGTCGGGAAGGACGAAGCCGCTCGAGGCGAGCGAGAACTCGAGCTGCAGCGCCTGCCCGGGCGCGAGGCTGAGCGGGAGGGAAACGGTCTCGTAGCCGATGTAGCGGACCTGCAGGACGTACGGACCCGCCGGCACGTCGGCCAACCGGAAACGGCCGGCCTCGTCGGTGCCCGCGGCGTACTTCGTCCCGAGCAGGAGGACGCGGGCCCCGAAGAGGGGCGTGCCGGTGGAGTCGTCGAGCACCCGGCCAGCGAGGTTGCCGGCGCCCTCCTGCGCGACGGCCACCGGGGCGGCGAGGGCGCCTGCGAGCAGGAGGCCAAGGGCGCCGGCGGCGAGCCGGCGCAGGAACGTGGAAGCCATGACCGGGGAATATACCCGGGCGTCGCGCGAGGGTCCCGGACGTGAGACGGGGCGCCCCGTGGGGCGCCCCGCCTCGTCCAGCGGTCCGTCAGTCGAGCCGGCTCAGGCCTGCTGCCGGTTGCACGCCGCGATGCCGGCGGCGCCGACGTTCGGGTTGTTCTGCTCGTCGATCGGGATCGGGAAGTTGACGGCCGTGCCGTACGACCCGCCCTTGTGCCACGAGCCCGTCGGGAAGACCGACTCCGCGGCGCGCCCGTACTGGCGCACCAGACGGCGCAGGTCGCCGAGGCGGTGCGCCGTGCCGAACATCCAGTACGCGCGTTCGTTGAAGAGCTGCGTCACGCGCCCCGCGGCGGTGCCCGGGTCGGTGAGGGCCGGCAGGCCGCCGCTCGCCTGGAAGGCCGACCAGGGCGTGGGAGGGTTCGTCGCCGCCTGCGTCGCGTTGCCGGCGAAGACCGCGTCCCGGTTGATGAACGCGTACGACGGCGGCGTCGTGCGCAGCGCATTGAGGATGGCGAGGTAGCCCGGGTTGTTGGCCTGGGCCAGCGCCTCCGCCTCGATCAGCCGCGCCTCGAGCCCCGACGCCAGCACGATCGGCTGGTTGCGCAGGCTGTACTTCGCCGCGTCGAACTGCGGCGTGAGGTTGTCGAACGCGAGGTTGGTGCCGCCGTTGCGCTTGACCGCCGTGCGCGGGTCGGTGTGCCACGGGAGGCCGTTGACGCCCTCCACGTTGGGCACGCTCCAGCGCTCGGACAGCCAGTTGAAGACGGTGACGCCGTTCTCCTGGCGGCCGGTGGTGATCGAGTGGAAGATCTGGTACACGAAGCCGGTCGGCACCTGCGCCGCCGTCGCCGCCGCGTCGGTGAAGCGCCCGAGGTTGAGCTGGGCGCGGGCGATCCCGACGCGCGCCAGGTTCTGCTGGGTCGCGTCGGTCGAGGCGGCGAGCGCCCCCTGGAACTTCGTGATCGCGAGCTCGAAGGCCTCGGTGGTCGTCAGCGGCACGCCGCCCCCCTGGGTCGCGAGCTCCTCGGCCGTCGTGAACGGGATCCCGCTGCACCAGATCTCGGCGATGAGCACGATGGCATACGCCTCGAGGTTCAGCATCTCGGCGCGGTTCGCCTGCGTGGTCGCGTCCTGGATCGGCAGCGCCGCGAACGCGGCCGCCGCGACGCGCGCCGACTCGCGCGCGTTCTGGATGTTGCGGAACGTGCCCTGCTGCGTGGCGTTGTCCGGCGGGTTGCCGCGGAAGTCCACGTCCTGACGGGTGCTGAAGGTGTCGCCGCTGTAGTACTCGTCGGCGAACAGCCCCGACGCCAGCACGACCCCCTCCTGGGCGCCGTTGTTGCCGCTGTACCCCAGGCCGAAGTTGCCGAGGGCGCCGGCGCGCAGCGAGCTCGCGCCGGCCGAGCCCGTCAGGTCGGCGGGCCGGACGATGTCCGGGTCGTTGACCTGGAGGGCGGTGTCGATGCTGCAGCCGGCGAGCGGCAGGGCGAGCGCCGCCCCGAGGGCGAGCGCGAGGCGCCGAGCCGGCCGGCGGACCGATGCGGTCATCGTCTGGAAGTCTCCGTGAGTCGTCATCGCGATCCCCCTCAGAACGACACGTTGAGGCGCGCCGAGAAGTACTGGATCGGCGGCTGCGTCAGGAAGTCGCGGATGGCGAAGTTGCCCTGCCCCTGCCCGTTCACCTCCGGGTCGAGGCCGGTGTAGTTGTCGCGCAGGCCGAGGTTGCGGCCCGTCACGGTCAGGCTGACGTTGTCGCTCTTCAGGGCGCGCGACCACTGCGTCGGGAAGTTGAACGTCACCGAGAGCTCGCGCAGGCGCATGAACCAGCCGTCCTCCATGTACCCGGCGTTCGAGAGGAACGTCGCGTTCGGGAGGTAGCGGTTCGCCGCCAGGCGCAGGCGGTCGGACTCGGGCGTGTTGTTGTCGTACAGCTCGAGGCAGTTGCTGGAGCTGCGGCAGCGGAAGTCCTGCGTGAGGTTCAGCAGGCGGTGGCCGCCGCGGTAGTCCACCTGGCCGCCCACGACCACCCGGTTGTTGAAGAACCGGAAGAACGTGTTCAACGCGACCTCGCTGAGCGGGAACGACGACCCGATCTCGCTGAAGAGCGTGTCCATCGCCACCTCGCAGCCGGCGATGATCCCGTCCTGCCGGACTGCCGCGAGCGCCGCGCCGGTGCAGCTGGCGCCCCAGTTGTTCTGCCCGTCGTTCCAGCCGCGGATGCGGCGGTCCCAGTACGAGCCGGCCGTGAAGCCGACCGCGTGCCGCTGGTCGTTCGCGTTGAAGATGATCGGGTTGGTGTCCGCCTCGGTCGGCCCGAGGGCGACCACCTTGTTCCAGGTCCTCGAGCCCGCGAGCGTCAGGTCCCAGCTCACCGTGCGCCCGGTGAGGATCGCCGCGCGGATACTCGCCTCGACGCCCTCGTTCTTCACGCTGCCGCGGTTCTGGATCTGCGTGGTCGGCGTGCCGACCGACGCCGGCGTCGGCACCGCGATGATCGCGTCGCGCGTCTTCTTGTTGAAGTAGGTGCCCTCGAGCACCACGCGGTCGCGGGCGAGGCCGATGTCGAGGCCCGCCTCGAACTCGCGCGCGCGCTCGGGCTTTAGCAGGGGATTGGCGAAGTTCGACAGGAGCACGCCCGACGCGTCGCCGCCGCCCGTGAGGGTGCCGGTGATGCCCGTGTAGAACGGGATCGCGTCGTTCGGCCCCGGCAGCACCGTCGCCTCCCCGAACGAGCCGCGCAGGCGGAAGAGCGAGAATGCGCTCGGGAAGCCCGCCATGTCGCTCAGCACATACGAGACGCTCGCCTTCGGCAGATACACGCCGCCGACGTCGCCGCCCAGGGCGCTCGCCTCGTCACGGCGGATCGCGCCGGTCAGGAAGAGGCGGTCCTTGATGGAGAACTGCTGCTCGAGGTAGAGGCCGAGGTTCGCGTTCTCGGTCGTGGCCTCGCCCACGAAGAACTGCGCGCCGGCGTTCAGGTTGTTCACCCCGGGGCCCATGCCCAGGTTCCCGGCGTAGTTCTGGTTGAAGATGTCGCGCAGGTACTGCACGCCGAGGGTCGTCCGCGACCCGACGGCGTCGTTCAGGCGGGTCGTCGCGCTCAGCGCGCCGTCCACCGTGTACTGGAAGATCCGCGTGCGGATGTCGTCGATGAAGCCGGTCGCGAAGTTCGAGAACTTCGGGCCCTCGCCCCACCGCTGGTTCGCGCGGTCGTCACGCTGCGTGTAGTCCACGCCGGCGCCCACGCGGCCGTTCAGCCAGCTGTTGAAGCGGGTGTTGAGGTTCATCGCACCGGTCACGCGCTGGATCCGCTGGTTGCGGATCTGCTGGAACGTCTCGCCCGGCTGCTGGAAGCCCCAGCGCGTGCGCCCCTGCGGGTACTGCGTCGCCTCGCTCGCCGGCCCGCAGAGGTTCACCGAGGAGCCCGTCGGGTTCCAGGTGCCGCTGAAGTTCAGGGCGTTCACGACCGGCTCGCAGCGCACGCCGTTGCCGGTGAAGTGCGACGAGATGATGCCGAGCACCGAGTTGTCGTTGTTCGGCAGCCGCAGGTTGCTCTGCAGGTAGCCGGCGTTGACCTGCAGCGTCGTCGTCGGCGCGAGCTGCGCCGTGATGTTCGAGCGCAGGTTCACGCGGCGGAAGTTGTTCGGGTGCAGCTCGTCCTCGCGGAGCGACGTGCGCCCCGACAGCCGCAGCACGCGGTCGATCTCCGACTCGGGCATCGTGAAGACGCCGCCCTCGTTCTCGAACTCGCCCGAGATGAAGTACTGCGCCGTCTCCGACCCGCCCGACACGTTGGCGCCGTACTGCTCGCGGCGGGGCGTGCGGTACACGCTCTCGCTGTTGATCGGGTTGTCCACCTGCAGCACGAGCGGCGTGTTCACGCAGCTGATGCCGTTGATCGCGGCCTGCGAGGCGATGTCCTGCAGCGGGCAGATGTTCTTGCGGGCCGAGGCGCCGGACGTGACGTCGGCGAACGAGTTGTACCCCCGCGTCAGCTGCCGGTAGGTGTCCGGATAGTCCCGGAAGTCCCGCGAGACCCCCTGCTCGGTGAAGAAGTTCCACCGCGTCTTGCCGGCCTTGCCGCGCTTCGTCTTGATGATGATCACCCCGTTGGCCGCCTGCGGGCCGTAGAGCGTCGCGGCCGAGGGGCCCTTGACGATCTCGATGTCCTCGATCTCGTCCGGGTTGATGTCGTTGATGCGCGACGGCGACTGCCCGCCGGTGCCGATGGCGAGGCTGCCGGCGCCCGACTCGATGCGGATGCCGTCGACGAAGATGACCGGCTCGTTCGTGTAGGTGAGCGAGTTGGCGCCGCGGATGCGGATGCGCGTGCCGGTGCCGGTCGTGCCCGAGGACTGCAGGATCTGCACGCCCGCCGCGCGGCCCGAGATGAGGCTCGCGAGGTTCTGCGGCTGCGCCACCGTCACCACCTCGTCGGCCTTGATGGAGGCGATGTTGTTGCCGAGCTCGAGCTTGCGCTGCTCGCCGGTGGCGGTCGTCACGACCTCCTCGAGCGAGTAGGGCACCGCCGCGAGCGCGAAGTCGGCCGTCACCGAGCCGCCGGCCGCGAGCGTCACGCTCGCCCGGCCGGCGCTGAAGCCGACCAGCACCACCCGCACCTCGTACGACCCGGCGGGCACGTTGCGGATCGTGTACCTGCCGTCCTGCGCGGACAACGCGGAGAGCGAGGTGCCGGCGAGCTGGACCCGGGCCCCCTGGAGCCCCTGGCCCGTCTCCTTGTCCGTCACCTGGCCGCTCACGGTGCCATTCTGGGCTGCCGCGCTCGCGGGCGCGAGCGCCAGGCCCAGTCCCCCGGCCAGGAGGGACAGCACCAGGCCAAACCGGGTAAGTCTCATCGTCGCGGTTCTCCGATGATTGAGGGGTGGACGCGGATCCCCGCGGGAAACGCATGCGCGACGCCCGGGGCGCCGGCATGACGGGGGCGCGACGCTCATCGCCGCGACCCCGGGTACTGCGCTCGTTTTCCGTTGTGTAGGAGATTCCGCTCCGGGATGCGCTCGGTCGGCCACGCGAGACGCATCTCGGACCTGTAACCTTAAGAAACCGATCCCGATTCGCGCAACCCCTGATCCTGCCGCGGGTTGTTGCAGGATCGGCCACCCGCCTGACGCCCTCTTCCCCGGGAGCCCCGGGGCCATATTCCCGGCCGTCCCGTCGTCACCCACGTCCCGGAGGACCCGTGCACCTCGCGCTGTTCGTCGCCATAGGGCTCGCCGCCGGCGTCCTCGCCGGCCTCTTCGGCATCGGCGGCGGCATCCTGATCATCCCGGCCCTCGTCGGCCTCGCCAGGATGCCCATCAAGGAGGCGACCGGTACCTCGCTCGGCGCGCTCCTCCTCCCCGTCGGCCTGCTCGGCGCGCTGACGTACTACCGGGCCGGCAACCTGAACCCGCGCGCGTCGCTCCTGATCGCGCTCGGCCTCTTCTTCGGCGCCTGGTTCGGCGCCCGCCTCACCCAGGCGATGGCCCCCCAGCTCCTGCAGCGGCTCTTCGCCGTCTTCCTCGCGGTCATGGCGGTCCGGATGTGGATCAAGGCGTGACCGGCGACGCCCCTGTGCTGTCGGCCCGGACGGTGAAGGTCACCGTGTCCCGCGCCACGCCGGGCATCGCCCGGTGCGAGCCGAACGCCGCGACCGCGATCACGCGGTGCGGCCCCGGCGCCAGCCCCTCGAAGGTGTGCTCCGACGCCCCGGACCCGAGGTGCACGATGCCCTGCGCGCGCCCGATGGTGTCGCCGGCGGCCACCGGGTCCACGTCGAGGAACAGGTGGTGGTGCCCCTCGCCGGCCGTCTCGAGGCCGTCGGCCGGCACGACCCGCCAGCCGGTCGCCTCGAGCCGCACCGTCACGCCGGGGCCCACGGTGTCGCCGTCGGCCGGCGCCGTGATGGTCACGCGGGCCGCCGGGGCCCCGCCGCCGCAGGCGGCGAGGGCGAGCAGCAGGAACGGGATCGGGGACACGGGGACGGGACGGGACACGTGGACGCTCCATCGGTGTAGGACCGGGCGGTAAGCTAGCGACCCCGAGCGCCGTGACCGAGATGCTGCTCGCCCCCACCCCGCAGGGACTCTACTGCGCGGCCGGCGACTTCCACGTCGACCCGTGGCGCCCGGTCCCCCGGGCCGTGATCACCCACGCCCACGGCGACCACTTCGCCCACGGCTGCGGCGCCTACCTGACGGGCGCCGCCGGTGCCCCGCTGCTGCGGCATCGTCTGGGCGGCGACGCGACCGTCGAGGCGCTGCCGTACGACGAACCCCGCGACCTGCGCGGCGTCCGCCTGTCGCTGCACCCTGCCGGCCACATCCTCGGGTCGGCCCAGGTACGGCTGGAGCACCGGGGCGAGGTCTGGGTCGCCTCGGGCGACTACAAGACCGTGCCCGACCGCACCGTCGCGCCCTTCGAGCCCGTCCGCTGCGACACCTTCATCACCGAGAGCACCTTCGGCCTCCCGGTGTACCGCTGGCCCGAGCCGGCCGTCGAGGAGGCGGCGCTCGCCGACTGGTGGCGCGCGAACGCCGAGGCGGGAGTGACCTCGGTGGTGTTCGCGTACGCGCTGGGCAAGGCGCAGCGCGTGCTCGCGGCGCTCGACGACGCGGTCGGCCCCCTGCTCGTGCACGGCGCCGTCGGCCCCCTCAACGACCTCTACCGCGCCCAGGGCGTCGCGCTGCCGCCCACGCCGCACGCCACGCGCGAGGCGGTGCGGGCCGCCCGCGGCCGCGCCCTCGTCGTGGCCCCGCCAGCGGCCGCCGGCTCCCCATGGCTCCGTGGCCTGGGCGACACCGCCACCGCGGTCGCCTCGGGGTGGATGCGCATCCGCGGGACGCGGCGGCGGCGCGGCGTGGAGCGCGGCTTCGTGCTCTCCGACCACGCTGACTGGGACGGGCTGCACTTGGCGATCCGCGCCACCGGCGCGGGACACATCCTCGTCACCCACGGCTACACCGCCGCCATGGTCCGCTGGCTGTCGGAGCAGGGGCTCGACGCCCACGCGCTCGAGACCCGCTTCCGCGGCGACGACGGCGACGACGCGGCCCCGGAGGGCACGTGAGGGCGTTCGCGGCACTCTATCGCGCGCTCGACGAGACGACCTCGACCGCCGCCAAGGTGCGGCTGCTCGCCGGCTGGCTCGGCACGGTGCCCCCGCGCGACGCGGCGTGGGCGGTGCACTTCCTGATTGGCCGGCGGCCGAAGCGGCTGGTGAGGCTCCCGCTGCTGCGGGCGTGGGCCGCGGAGGCCGCGGGCGTGCCGCCGTGGCTCTTCGATGAGAGCTACCAGGCCGTCGGCGACCTCGCCGAGACCGTCGCGCTGCTCATGCCCGGCACCCGCGAGGGCGACGAGGCCCCCCTCGCCGAATGGGTCGAGCGCCGTCTGCTCCCGCTCGCCGGCGCCGACCTGGCGACCCAGCGCGCCACGCTCCTGCACGCGTGGCGCACCCTCGGCCGCGACGAGTGCCTCGTCTGGAACAAGCTGATCACGGGCGCCTTCCGCGTGGGCCTCTCGGACGGGCTCGTGGTGCGCGCCCTCGCGCGTCACCTCGGCCGCCCCGAGGCGACGATCGCGCACCGGCTGATGGGGCCGTGGGACCCGGCGGACGACTTCCTCGCCCGGCTCGCCGCCGACGACGCGCCGCAGGCGCCGCACCGGCCCTACCCGTTCTGCCTCGCCCATCCGCTCGACATGCCGCCGGCGGAGCTCGGCGCGCCCGACGCGTGGGTCGCCGAGTGGAAGTGGGACGGGATCCGCGCGCAGCTCGTGCGCCGCGCGGGACGGAGCTGGCTCTGGTCGCGCGGCGAGGAGTTGCTCGACGGCCGCTTCCCGGAGGTCGAGACGGCCGCCACGCGCCTGCCCGACGGCACGGTGCGTGTCAACGGCCTGATGCCGCTGGAAGAGTTC
>Ga0101944_10005753_pt1 | contig 13757 bp, 13 predicted proteins | sample DewCreD2012metaG_FD_75245 | JGI IMG/M metagenome (GOLD analysis project Ga0101944, IMG submission 75245) | Hot spring sediment bacterial and archeal communities from British Columbia, Canada, to study Microbial Dark Matter (Phase II) - Dewar... ... | reverse complement strand
CCGCCACTTGCTCCAAGAGCGGCCCCAACAACCGCTCCATGTCGGCCAGCGAGGTCTTCAAATCCGGACCGTCTTCGCCGAAGGACCTCTTCGAAAGAATCTCCCCCATCTGCTGAGCCCAGCGCTTCCATTCCTCAGATTTTCCATGAGCCGCAGCCAACGATCCCATGTCTCTGCCCTCCCTGACCTTCCATCACGCCGATCCATCGGCGCGCCCAACGATCATGTACCAACTCTCGCGAACCGCGCGAATTCCTGTTATGCACCCCTGCCGGCGCCGCGGCGGGCAACCCTCTTGACGATCCGAGCGATTTGTACTCCAATTCGCCGATTTTGTCGGACGGACGGTGTCCCCACGCTGAAAGGATGCGGACATTCGTGACGGACAACGTTCGTGACGGACAACGTTCGTGACGAACAATAAAGTGACGGCGGACAAAAACCGGGGGTAACGCCGGTCACGAACCGGGAGTGACGAGGTTTCGTCCGGGAGAGTTTCGTCCAGGAGAGTTTCGTCCGGGAGAGTCGAGGCATCCCGCAACGGTCGCGGAGACTTGCCGGGACGTCAACTTCCCGATGGCGGCAAGGTTTTCCGCGGCCACGCGACCAGGGGGGCCAGATGTTCGACGCGGCGCGAAGATGTCGGCTGTTCGTTGAGCATCGTGAACATCCGGCGTTGGGCCGACCCGCCGCCCCGTCGGCGGCTTAAGACTGCCACAGGCCAGGATGGCCGCAGTGCTCACGTTCGATCGCTATCTGCTGCGCAGCTTCTGGCATGTGTTTGCCGTGTGTTTTATCACGCTGTTCGGCCTGGTAGTGGTGATCGACCTGCTGGAGAACCTGGATGAATTCCTGAGCCAGAACGCGCAATCCGGACCACTGGCCCTGGCGTGGCACATCTTCGAGTTTTACGCCTTGCAGTCGGCGTTCTTTCTCGATCGGGCTGGACCATCGTTGGCGGTGATGGCGGCGGTGATCGTGCTGATTCTGTTTCAGCGCAGCGGAGAATTGCATCCCCTGCTGGCGGCCGGAGTGCCCATGTACCGCGTGTTGCTGCCCTTGGCGGGAGCCGCGGCCTGTGTCAGTGCCGGGCTGGTCGTCAACCAGGAGCTGGTGATTCCGCGGATCGCCTACGCCGCCTATAAGTCGCGCGGAGGCTCGGCGGGAGGCCATGTGCGCGTGGAACCCGTGTATGACTACAGTACGCGGATTTCCATCGACGGCCGTCAACTGCGTCTGGCCGAGCGGACCGTGGAAGACGCGCTCTTTGTACTCCCCGCGCCCGGCGTGGCCGCCGAACTGACCATCCTCAAGGCCCGCCGGGCCGTGCATTGTGCCGCCCGCGGCGACCGCCCCGCGGGTTGGCTGCTCCGCGGCGTGGAACCGCGCTGGTCGGACTTGCAGTTGACCGAGATGGGCCGCCAGATCGTGCAGCCCGGACCGGAAGCGGACGAGGTGTTTGTCGTCACCGCGGTCACGTGCGATCAGCTCTACAAACGCAATACGAGTTACACGCTGTTGTCGACGCGGGAAATCTTGCGGCGGATTCGCAGTCCGGCGTTCGGTCAAACTTCCGTGCAGCGGATGATCGCCCATTTGCATGCCCGGCTGACGCAACCGCTGCTCAACGTGATTTCAGTGCTCATCGTGTTGCCGCTCATGGTCCGCCGGGAAAGCCGCGGCCTGATCCTCGACTCGGCCTGCACGCTGGGCGCCTTGGCGGTCCTGTTCGGCATCACGCAAGCTTGCCAGTACCTGGGACAAATCCAGGCGGTCGCCCCCGACCTGGCTGCCTGGTTGCCCGTGTTTCTGGGAGGCACGTCGGCCGCCTGGTTGTCCGGCTGGATGCGAACTTGACCCGGAGGATCCGCGCGATGTGGCACGATCGTCCCGACACAGGTCGACCGGAAGCGGCATCAGTCGGCAGGTCCGCACGACCCGCACAGGTTCCCCACCACGCGAGGCCGTCGGGCAACAGCCCGGCCCCCGACAGCGGCGGCTTCGATGCGCTCCCAAAGGCTCCCCCGCGCGACCCCGCCGTGGAACAACCGGATCCCATCGCGCGCGGCGACCGTTCGGACCACGCCGACCCAGAACGGCTGTGGACGCGACGGTTGGGCTGGCTCCTCGCGGGGTTGTTTGCGGCCCGGATCGCCTATCTGGCGGTGGTGCCGCTCGAACTCTGTCCCGATGAAGCCTACTACTGGGACTGGTCGCGGCAATTGGACTGGGGCTACTACAGCAAGCCCCCCATGATCGCCTGGTTGATTCGTCTGGCGACCACGTTGGGCGGCACCAGCGACTGGGCCATACGGTTGCCCGCCGCGGTGTTGGGAACGGTGGGCCTGTATGCCGTGTTCGCCTTGGCGCGGGCACAATTTGGAGCGCGAGTGGGGTTCTGGTCGGCGGTGGCGGGCGCCGCGACACCTGGCATGACGGCCCTGAATGTGCTCATGACCATCGATGCGCCCTTCCTCTGCGCCTGGGCGTTTGCGTTGTGGTGCGTGTGGGAACTGTTCGGCAGCAGCGGTGCTGAGCCGACGCGTGCCGAGCCGGCACGGTCGCGGCGGGAAGAAGGGGGTTGGTTGCTGGCCGCGGTCCTGTGCACCGGCTTCGGCCTGCTTTCCAAACAGACGATGCTGGCAATTTTTCCGCTCACGCTGCTGTGGCTGGCAAGCGATGCGGAAGGACGGCGACATCTGCGGCGAGCCACCGTCTGGCTGTGGATGATGGGCAGTTTGTGCTGTGTGCTTCCCGTCGTGTGGTGGAATGCCCGGCATGACTGGGTGACGGTGTGGCATACTCGGGAACATTTTCAGTCGCGGGCGGTGTCGATCGGGGAAAAGCTGCTGCAAGGCGTGGAGTTCGTGGGTAGCCAATTCGGCGTGGTTTCCCCCCTGAGCTTCGGACTGATGGTGTGGCTGGGGGCTGCGACCGTGTGCGCATGGCCGCGGACTGATCGCCGACTGCGGTTCCTGGCGTGCTTCAGCCCCGTGCCGCTGCTGGGTGTGCTCGGACTGGGTTTCGTGCAGAAGGTGCAGCCCAATTGGCCCGCGGCGTTTCATTTGACCGGCTTGGTGTTACTGAGCGCCTGGGGCTGCGGGGCGGTCGTGGTCGGCCGGCCCGCGGCGCGACCGTTTCGCTGGCTGACGTCGGCGATGCTGGTCGGCGCGTTGTTGGCCGCGGGCGTGCTGGCGGCTCCCTTTCTCGTCCCCCATTCTCCCTGGGCCGGTGGTCGGCTCGATCCCCTGGCAAGGTTGCGCGGCTGGAAAAGCCTGGGAACGCAATTGGGACGACGAATCGCGGAAGTCGCACCGCGGGGGCAAGTGCTGATCATTGCCGCCACGGGTCGCGGTCCCGTCAGCCCCTTGGCATACTACCTGCCGGGACGGCCGCGGGTTTATCGCTGGAACTCCACCGGCCAGATCGAATGTCAGCACGACGTGTGGGGCGGTCCCCCTGCCGCGCCGGGTGCCACCGCGGTCATCGTCACGCAAGGGGCCTTGCCCGTGCCGGCCGAACTCGCGAAGGCTTTTGATCGACTGATTCGCATCGACACGATCTCGGCGGATCGGGGGGGCACGCGCCGCGAGGTGCTCACCATCTGGCGGGGAGAACACGAGCACGGTGGACCGCTGGCCGAGAAACTCCTCGCCATCGATCCGGACCGCGAGCCGACACGCCATTGAGCGTTGAATCCATCGCCGGCCGCCGAGTGCTTCGTTGGATCCATGCGCGGGGCCTGATCGAATTCCCCCTGGGACCGGTCGGGACGGGTTCGGGCTGTGGACGGCAGAACGCCGCGCGCGTTGTCTGGCCGCTGGCTGCCGCGCGGGATCGCCGGCGTGAGGGACTGGAAAGCCGCTGCCGAACTTGCTGAGATGATGCCCCCAGCGTGTGCCCGCTGAGGGCCGCCCGGTGATCCGCGGGAGTCGTTCGATCGTTGATCGATCATGGCGCAACGTCAGGGGCAATGTCCGGCGTGCGGGGGGACCGTCGAATTTCGTTCGACGATGTCGTTGGTGGCGGTTTGCGACTATTGCCGGTCGGTGGTGGCCCGCACGGATCGGGAACTGCTCGACCAGGGCAAAGTCGCCGACATCGCCGATTCGACTTCTCCCTTGCAATTGCATCTGCGGGGCACCTGGAAGGGAAAGAGCTTTCGTCTTGTGGGGCGTGTGCAGTACCTGCACAGCGCCGGAGGACGATGGGACGAATGGTACGTGGCGTTCGCCGATGGGAAATGGGGCTGGCTCTCCGAGGCGCAGGGGCGGTTTGCGATGTTGCAGCATCGTCCCCTGGCAGAGGAGTCGGCGCTCCCTGATGACGCGGAACTATCGGCTGGCCGGAAATTCACGGTGGGGAAATCGGGCGGCTTCACGGTCGCGGAAGTGGGGCGCGCCGTCGTCGCCGCCGCCGAGGGCGAGCTGCCGTTCAGTCCCATCTGGCACGCGGAACACCGGTTTGTCGACCTGGAAGGCCCCGGCCGCCTCTTCGCCACCATCGAATACCGTCCGGAAGGGCCGCAGGTGTTCATCGGGGAGGTGGTCACCCTGGGCGATTTGGGTCTGGCGGAGGCGGCGCTGAAGGCGGCACCCACCGTGACGGTGAACGCCTTGCAACTGAATTGCCCGCACTGCGCCGGACCATTGGCGCTGGCCGCGCCCGACACGGCCCAGCGCGTGACGTGTCCCCACTGCCGAGCGCTGCTCGATGTGGAGGGGCAGAAGCTCGAGTATTTGATGACGCTGAAACCGCCGCGGCCTCCCTTGCGAATTCCGCTGGGAAGCCAGGGGACGTTCCGCGACGTGTCTTATACAGTGATTGGCTATCTTCGCCGCTCGGTGACTTACGATAAGACATATTACTGGCAAGAGTATTTGCTGTACGCGCCGCGGCTGGGCTACCGCTGGCTGGTCGAATCGGATCAGCATTGGAGTTTCGGCCAGCCGGCCTCGCCGGGAGCCATCACCACCGCGGACCTTCAGGCGAGTTTCGACGACCGTGCGTTCCGGCTGTTTCAACGCGCGGAAGCCACGGTGCGCCAGGTCTGGGGAGAGTTCTATTGGAAGGTGAAGGTGGGAGATACCACTCGGATGTCCGACTATGTGGCTCCCCCTTATGCGCTGTCGTTGGAAACCACCACGAATGCCGACGGCACGTCCGAGATCAACGCCACCGTGCTGGAATATGTGCCTCACGAGGAGGTCGAGCAGGCCTTCGGCGTCGCGGACTTGCCGCGCGGCTGGGGGGTGGCGCCGAATCAACCGAATCCGGTCACTGCCCGGTTGTTTGTCGACTGGGGACTGACCCTGGCGGGCGTGTGGTTGGCGGCGTGGGTGATTGGGACGATCCGCGGACAATCCGTGGACAACGCCTTGACGCTGTGGGCTTGGGCGATGCTGTCGCTCGTACCGCTGGGTTCCCTGTTCTACTCCTGGAACTTTGAGTACCGGCGCTGGCAAGATAGCGAATTCAGCCCTTATCACACGGGGGACGACGAATAAGGTGGATCGCCGTCGGGCGATGACCGTGAACAGTCCGCGAACGGTACGCGCTGGGGTAAAGAAGTTATATGTGTTAGCAGTACCCGGCACTTCTGTGGGGTTGTGCCTGTAAGAGAGCGAGGAAGAGCGACATGTTGCGGCGGACCAACCTGGTTGTGTCGGGACTGATTTTCGCGTGGTACCTGACGGCCGCCACGCTGGGGTGGAAAGGTTGGGTGCTGGGATTCGACGGCGGATCCTCTGGGGGTAGGACTTCGGGCGGGCATGGCACGCCATTCTTTGGGGGCTGGGGAGGGGGCAAATGAATCCGTGGGAAGGCATCGTGGTGCACGTGGTTTCGGCGGTGGTGTTCGCGGTGATCGGCCTGGCGACGTTCGGCGTCGCCATGTGGCTGATCGTCCGGCTGACTCCCTTCTCGGTCCGCAAGGAAATCGAGGAGGACCACAATACGGCGTTCGCCTTGATCGTGGCGGCGCTGTTGATCGGCATTTCGCTGATCATCGCCGCCGCCATCCAGGGCTGACACGCCCTTGGCTCGTGCCCTGTCTGGTCGGGTCGCCGGTTCCGAGAATGCGTCTCCATGCACCGCGCACCGCTGTTTCTGCTGTATTTGAACGTGCTGGTGATCGCCACCTGCGGTTTGATCTACGAACTGCTGGCGGGCACGTTGGCCAGCTATGTGCTGGGTGATTCGGTCACCCAGTTTTCGCTGGTGATTGGCGTCTATTTGTCCGCCTTGGGGGCCGGGGCCTGGCTGTCCGGCTTCGTCCGCGACAACCTGGCGCGCACGTTCATCGAAGTGGAACTCGGAGTGGCACTCCTCGGAGGCTCGTCGGCCGCGCTGCTGTTCCTCACGTTCGCGCATGTGCGGTATTTCGCGGTCGTGCTGTACCTGGTGGTGTTCGCGATTGGCGTGCTGGTGGGGCTGGAACTGCCCCTGTTGATGCGGATCTTGAAGGAGCACCTCGATTTCAGCGCGCTCGTGGCCCGCGTGCTGACGTTCGATTACATCGGCGCGTTGGCGGCCAGCGTGCTGTTTCCGCTGCTGTTCGTGCCCCGTTTGGGACTGGTGCGCACGGCGCTCTTGTTTGGACTGCTCAACGCGCTGGTGGGATTGTGGGGCACGTGGTTATTGCGGCCCCTGTTGTCGCGGCGCGGCCTGGGGGCCCTGCGCGGCCGGGCCGTGCTGGTGGCGGGGCTGCTCCTGGCCGGCCTCATCAAGGCCGACGCGCTGACACGCCTCGCCGAGGAAAACCTGTTTCCGCAACCCATCGTGTACGCCCAGAGCAGTCCCTATCAACGGATCGTCGTCACGCAGGGACCGGACAGCTTTCAGCTTTATTTGAACGGCAACATGCAGTTCAACTCCGCCGACGAATACCGCTACCACGAAGCCCTCGTGCATCCCGCCGTGCTGCTCTGTCCCGCGCCGCGGCAGGCCTTGGTGCTGGGAGGCGGCGACGGCCTCGCCGTGCGGGAATTGCTGAAGCACGACGCCGTGGAACGCATCACGCTGGTGGACATCGATCCCGCCATGACCGCGCTTGCCGACGTGCTGCCGCCCCTGGCCGAGCTGACGGGCGCCGCCCTGCGGCATCCCAAGGTGCGCCTCGTGCATCGCGACGCCCTGCTGTGGTTGGAGGAAACCCAGGAACGCTTCGATGTCTGCGTGATCGACTTCCCCGATCCCGGAACATTCAGCCTGGGCAAGCTGTATACCACGCGGTTTTATCGGCTGCTGCGGGCGCGGCTCGCCGACCACGCCACCGTTGGCATTCAATGCACCTCGCCGATCATCGCCCGCTCGTCCTATTGGTGCATTCTCCGCACGCTGGAAGCCGCGGGCTTCTACGTGCGGCCCTATCATGTCGCCGTGCCCTCCTTTGGCGATTGGGGGTTCGCTCTGGCCGCCCCGCGGCCGCTGGAACACCTGCCCGGCATCCCCGTCGCATTGCAGCCGCGGCTCAAGTTCCTGAACAACGCCGCCCTGACCGCCATGTTCGACTGGCCCGAAGACATGGCCCCCGTGCCCGTGGAAATCAACCGGCTCGACAACCAGGCCCTCGTCCGCTACTACGAAGCGGAATGGAGTCGCTGGCAGTAATCCGACAGTAATCCGACAGTAATCCGACAGTAATCCGACAGTAATCCGACAGTAATCCGACAGTAATCCGACAGTAATCCGACAGTAATCCGACAGTAATCCGACAGTGAGACGACAGTGAGACGACAGTGAGACGACAGTGGGACGACAGTGGGACGACAGTGAGACGACAGTGAGACGACAGTGAGACGACAGCCAGCCGGACGGGCGGAGTCAATGCGACACAGCTTGACCCCGTTGAACCCGCCCGCGGAGCCGGCGCGGCGATGCTTCCCGACCAAGGCACGTCCCATCCGCACGTCTCCATCCGCAAGTCTGCTCCCAAGCCATGTCTTCCCACGCTCCTCGCGGGTAGCCTCCCGCAGGCATGCGCCTGTTGACGGTTGAGGCGAGCCGATGGATCGCGCCGCCGGAAATTTCGCGGATTCCGCCCGGTCGTCGGCCGACAACGATTGCGTTTCCCTTCCCGCGCCCTGACAATGCCCCCTTCTTGTGATCGACTCCCTTCGCCCCCGCGCGACGGCAACCCCCAGAAGGAATCTCGGCTTGGCAATCACCCCTGGATGGGCTGCCTGCGTTCGCGCTGGTCTATGGCTTGGTTGTGGCGGGTGTTGGTGGTGGCTGCTCAGCGCCGGTGCCGTCGCGCGGGCCGAAACCGAGGCGCCGGTGCCGCCGCTGCTGAAGGGAATCGATGTCGATGGCAAGTTGCATCGCTTCGGCGAGCAAGCGGGACACCGTGCCAGCGTGTTGATCTTTCTGGCAACGGAGTGCCCCATCAGCAACAGTTTTCTGCCGGTGGTGAGCAGTCTGGCGAGTCGTTATAAGTCGCGCGGCATCTCGTTCTATGGAGTGATTTCGTCCCCGCAGGTCAGTCGGGCCGAAGCCTTGCGGCATCGAGACGAATACCGGATTCCGTTTCCGGTGCTGTTCGACTCTTCGGGGGAATTGCGGCGGCGTTGGCAGCCCACGCATACTCCCCAGGCGATTGTCGTGTCGTCCGCGGGACAGGTGTTGTATTCGGGTCGAATCGACGACCGCTACGTGGCCCTTGGCCGCAAGCGCGACGAACCGCGGACCCACGACCTCGATGCGGCCTTGCAGGCCGTGGTGAAGGGTCGGGAAGTGCCGCAACCGCGCACCGAGCCAGTGGGCTGCGTCCTGGAAGATCTTCCAGAGGGAACCACCCCGCCCACGGTGACATTCACTCGGGACATCGCTCCGATCATTTTCGCCAATTGCGCGGAATGCCATCGGCCGGGGGAAGCGGCACCGTTTCCCCTGTTGTCGTTCAGCGACGTCAGCCGCCATGCCAACCAGATTGTGGAAGTGATCCGCATGGGTTATATGCCGCCGTGGCATCCGCGGCCGGGTTATGGCGTCTTCCGAGATCGGCGGGGATTGTCGGAAAGAGAGATCGCCTTGATTCAGCAGTGGGTTGCCGCCGGCAAACCCGAAGGGGAAGCCGACGACTTGCCCCCTCCGCCCCGCTTCACCACTGGTTGGCAACTCGGGCAGCCCGACCTGATCCTCAAAATGGAGGAAGAGTTCTGCATTCCGGCGTCAGGTCCCGACATCCATCAACACTTCGTGCTCCCCACGGGACTCAAACACAACCGGCTGGTGGCCGCGGTGGAATTTCGCCCCGGCAACCCGCGGGTGGTGCACCATGCTTCGTTTTACACCGACATCACTGGGAGTGCGCGGCGGCTTGATCGTGACGATCCGCAGCCGGGGTACGGCAGCTTTCCGGGCGCCGGCTTCGACAACGACAGTTCCTTCCGCAGTTGGCTCCCCGGGATGACGCCCCGCCGGTTACCGCGCGGCACTGGCAGCCTCATTCAAGCCCACAGCGACGTCGTGCTGGAAATCCACTACCGCCCCACGGGCAAGCCGGAGACCGATCAGTCCACCGTGGGCGTGTTCTTCGCCGAAGCCTCCGCCAGGCAGCATGTCGCGGAATTGCAGGTGATGAACATGGACCTGGTGATCCCCGCTGGTGAAAAACGCTACTGGCACCGGGCTTCCTACACCCTGCCCGCGGCCGCCGCGCTGCTCGACGCCGCCCCCCATTTGCATTTGTTGGGCCGCGAGATGAAGGCCACCGCGATCTTGCCCAGCGGTGAGACCCGCCCGCTGATCTGGATCACGGATTGGGACTTCAGTTGGCAGGGCCAGTACCTGTACGTGGAGCCCGTGCGGCTCCCCAAGGGGACGCGGATCGAGGTGGATACCTGGTTCGACAATTCGGCCGACAACCCGTTGAATCCCTTTTCACCGCCGCGCGACGTGGCCTGGGGTGAGCAAACACACGATGAAATGGCCGTGTGCCACTTCCGCTACGTCTGCGACACTCTGCCAGAGACCAGGGCGATGAACAACGATTTTCGCGCCTACGTTGCGCAGCAGCAACAACGGTTTCTCAACCGCCGCCAACGCGCGCTCCGCTAGCCCGCGGAAAGCTGCCTGCTTTCCACCGGGGCGGTCCGGAAATCGACGCCACGCTGTTGACGCCCCGGAAACGCCGCGCGAGGCGTTCAGCCCACCCCGTCGGGTGGAGTCGGAACGGGCGACGCCACCGGCCAGCGCGCCGGTTCCAACGGTGCCGATGCACTTCCCGAGACCGCTGGCACGGCATCGGGCGACCTCTCCGCCAAGAGCAGGTTGAATTCGTGCCGCAAGATCTTCAACAACCCCGACAAACAGCACGCCACGATGGGACCGATGAAAATCCCCCACAGCCCCAGCACCTGCAAGGCCCCTAACACGCTGACAAAAGCCAAAAGGGGATGCAGCTCGGCATCGCTATTAAGCACATAAGTCCGCACGACATTATCGAGCAGCCCCACCACGAGGACGCCCCATAAGAACAAGGCGCCCGCGGACATCCAATGCCCCTGCAAGAGCAGCCATAACGCGCATGGTCCCCACACCATCCAGGTGCCGGCGATCGGCACCAGCGAGGCAATCGAGGCGGCCGCGAGAAACACGAGAAAATGCCCAAATCCCAGCACTTGCAGGGCTACGGCCGTCGCCAGACCCTGGGCGAAGGCGGCACAAAACGTGGCCAACACCACGGCCCGCGTGGCCTTGGTGAATTCGGCCCATAACTGCTGTTGATGGTCGGCGGGCACCGGAATCAACCGTTGGGTGGACTGCAAGAACTCCGGTCCATCCGCCAGAAAGTAATAAAACGCGATCAGCAACATGCCCACGGCCACCGTCAGCGAAACGAATGCTCCCACCGACGACGACACCCAAGACAGCGTGGTGCCCGCCATTTGCCTGGCCACCTGCTGGGCCGCGTGCGCGATGTCCTTGCGAAGGGTGGCCTCCGTCAACTCGGGGTCCCATGCCGCCAGCCATCGCCAGATCGGTGCCGCGAGTTTCCAGACCTCGCTCCCCTCGAGCGAACGTTCGGAAAGGTAAGTCTGCGAGAACTCCAGCAACTGCACGGCGGCGATTACCGTACCGATCGTCACCGGAACCGAAACCACCGTGACCACCAGCCCCGCTGTGACCCCCGCCGCCAGCGCCTTGTGCCCGCCACACCGCGCTAGCACCCAACCATGCACCGGCTGGCAAATGATCGCCAACACGGCGGCCAGGAAGAGCGGCAGCAAAAACGGGGCGAGAAAGCGATAAAACATCGCCCCCAACAGCAACAGGAGCGCCAGCAGCACGGTCAGCGAGATCACGCGTTCCCGAGTCATACGGCTCAGGTTCGCGAACCCGCACGCATTTCGCAAGGGACGGCTGACCCTGCCCTGGACGACCGCCACCGCCTGCGGCATCGGCGAGGTTTCGGGATCCCCGCCAAGTCGCTAAACTTCCAGCAGACAGCGTCTCGGGCAACACGGTCGGATCTGGCACGAACGCCAACGGCCGATTAACGACCAGGAACACGGGGACAGATCAACCCGCGAGTCGCTGAATCCCCAAACGCACCGCTCCGGAGAGGTGGCAGAGCGGCCGAATGCACCGGTCTTGAAAACCGGCCTGGGCGCAAGTCCAGCGAGGGTTCGAATCCCTCCCTCTCCGCTTGGAAATTCGATGCAGAGCGATGCAACGAAACGTGAAAACCCCCGTTTTCTCCGGGGGTTTTCGCGTTTCTCGCTCGTCGCGCCGTCGGCGGTCCGTCGCCGTTTTCGGTGCAATCTGGTGCAGAGTGTGACGCGCCCTGACCCCCGCGGCCCGGCACGGCCGGATAAAACGCCGTGGGGCCGCTCGTGAGTAGACGGTCACCCAGAAGTCACGCCGTGCCGAATCAGCCGCCCACGGCGGTCGCCGTGAAAGTAGATGACGCCGTCGATCCGCAGCTTGGTGAACCGGGGATGGATCACCCAGCCCACGTTCCACATGTCGGCATAGTCACGCAGCAGTTCGGGCGGCAATCCAGCAGTGACCGCCTGGCGTTCGGTCAGCGCGTCGTGATTGCCGATGAGCCAGTCGGCCTTGGGGAACGCACGGGCCAACGCGGTAACTTGCTTGCGGGCCTTGGCGTATTCCAGCGCGGCGTTCCGCAGGCTGGGGATTTTCTCGTGGTAGGAGATCGAGGCCCAGTCCACGAGATCGCCGATGTGGACGACGCGCGTGACCGCGTAGTCGTCGGCGACCCGCTTCAGAAAATCGACGTATCCGGCCCGCATGCCGGGAGCGTGGCAACCGCCGATCACGAGCACGCGGGCCAAGCGCCGTTCCTCAGAAGTCTCGCGTGTGGTAGACTTAGAGCGAGGTAATTTGTTCGATGCGACGGAGCCGAAGACCATGAAGGCCATTCACGCGGTGTATGAAGACGGCGTTTTCCGACCGCTCGAAGCGGTCGAGTTGCCCGAGCACTGTCACGTTGAGTTCGAGCCTCGGATCATTGATGCGGAATCACCTGTCCCCAGCTTGGACGATGTCTACGCCGTCCTGAGTGAACGATTCGAATCCGGCGAATCGGATGTGGCAGCACGTCACAATGAGCATCAGCCATGACGGCTGTTTTTCTCGACACGGTGGGCCTGCTCGCCCTTTGGGACGTTTCGGACCAGTGGCACGCAGACGCCGATGCCGCCTTCCAGAAGCTGGCCGCCCTCCGCGCTCCGTTGATCACAACAACATTTGTGTTGTTGGAATGCGGAAACGCCGCAGCCCGCCGACCATATCGCCACGAAGTCGATCGTCTCCGGCGACTTCTGGAGCATCGGAATGAACTGGTCGTGCCGACACAGACCGACTGGGATGCCGCTTGGGCCGCCTATGACCGCGGCGATGCCGCGGTAGCCGGCATCGTCGATCACGTCTCGTTCGTCGTGATGCGCCGTTTGGGAATTCAGAATGCGTTTACCAATGATCAGCATTTTCGGGCCGCGGGCTTCCAAACTCTGTTTTGAGAGCTGGACTCGTCAGAACGGCACGTCGGACAGGTCAACTTCACTCCAGATCGGGCTTGGCTCCGGCTTCGGCCCGAGCTTGTCGGCGTTGATCCCGTGCCGATGCCCCGCGTGCGGGTCTTGTCGAACCCTTCCTCAGTCTACCGCGTGTGGACCTTGTACGTGGCGAACAGCACCTCGTCGCACCACTCCTGGATGAGTGCCGAGGCGTGCTTGTTGAGCCGCGGCGAGTAACGGTCGTAAGCGTCGGTCTCGGGGTTCTCGAACCGCTCGATCCTGGCGTGCGCGATCGGCACGGCCGGATGGGTTGCCGTGGGGCGGATCGTCGATGAACGATCATCAACAAGTCGTTGCCGTGGCTTCGAACCGACCACGGCGGATCACCATCATCCGCCCCTCGTTGCGCAGCGCGCCCAGTCCGTCGAGGACTTCCCGCCACGGCTCAAGCGCGAACACATATCCTTTCGAGAACCCGTAGTTCTCGATCGACGTCACGTCCCGGCCGCCCTTTCTCGGTGGACGGCTTGCGACGCACGACCTCGGTCCAGACGAGCCGCTCCAGCCAGTCGAGGCTGTAGGTCACCCCGGTGGCTTCCGAAAAACTCTTCCGTTGCGTTGCAGACTTGACAAGTCTTGATTGACACGCCTTGTCAATTTCCCCAAAGCGGATAGGGAAATTCTGATCGTCTGTGTCTGGGGAAAGCAGCATGGCGCAGACTCATCCCACGGTTGTTGGTGTTGCCCCCCCGCCGAGGTGAATGCCGCGCCTCT
>Ga0101944_10005752_pt1 | contig 13758 bp, 10 predicted proteins | sample DewCreD2012metaG_FD_75245 | JGI IMG/M metagenome (GOLD analysis project Ga0101944, IMG submission 75245) | Hot spring sediment bacterial and archeal communities from British Columbia, Canada, to study Microbial Dark Matter (Phase II) - Dewar... ... | reverse complement strand
TCGAGATCGCTGCGGGCGCAGAGTTAGTCGCAGACGAGGATCCGGCGGCGTATCCTATCGGCATCCACCGCTGGCAGGGATTGCGCGTACCTGCGCATGCACCCTTGATCAGCGCCTCGGGCGCGCAGCGCGTGGCGCTGGTCGGGCGGGGCATGATCGACGGCCGCGGCGCGCCCTGGTGGCGGCGGTCGCGCGAGCGGACCCTGACCCACCCCCGGCCGCGCCTGATCGAGTTCGTCGGCTGCCGCGACGTCCTGATCGAGGGCCTGCAACTGGTCGACTCCCCGAGTTGGACGGTGCATCCCGTCGATTGCGACGAGGTGACCGTTCGCGGACTGACGATCAGCAGCCCGCACGACTCGCCGAACACCGACGGGATCAACCCCGACGGGTGCAGATCGGTGCGCATCGCCGATTGCCGCATCGACACCGGCGACGATTGCATCGCCATCAAGACCGGCAGCGAGGGGCTGCCGGCGGAACAGCGCCGACCGACCGAGCGGGTGATCGTCACCGGCTGCGTGTTCGAACATGGCCACGGCGGCGTGGTGCTGGGCAGCGAGATGTCGGGCGGCATCCGCGAGGTGATCGTCGCAGACTGCATCATGCATGACACCGACCGTGGCATCCGGCTCAAGACGCGGCGTGGCCGAGGCGGTGTGATCGAAGACCTGCGGGTCGCGAATGTGCAGATGCGGCGGGTTGGCTGCCCCTTCGTGGTCGACGGCTTCTATATCTGCGCCGGCGGACGGCGGCCGGAGGTCCAGGATCCCGGGCCGCAGCCGGTCGATGCCGGCACGCCGGTGGTCCGACGCCTGACCCTGAGCGGCCTCGATGCCCGCGACGTGGTGTGGTGCGCGGCCTACCTCCACGGGCTGCCCGAAGCGCCCTTCACCGAGATCGCCCTGCACGACGTCTGTGCCGAGGCCGATCCCGACCCGGCGCGTCCGGCAGGCGCACCGGCGATGATGCAAGATGCGATCCTGCTGCGCGGCGCCGGCATCCACGCCGTCCACATCGACGGTCTCGACCTGCGAGGACTGCGCATCCGCACCCTGGAGCACCAGCCGGAGCTGGCGCTGCACGCGTGCCGACGGGTGAGCGGTCGGTCATGATGCCTGACGTCCAGGCACGAGGCGTCGGTGCTCCCGTCCGCTGGACTGGGACGATACGCCGCAGAACGCTTATCAACTGGTCGAGCGATCAGCACGCACAGACCCCGTAGGAGATCCCATGACGACCTCGACGACCATCCGCCGCCTGCGGCCACTCCTCGCTTCCTTGGCGACGGTGGTCGTGCTCCTGTTCGGCGGCCTCCGCCCGGCCTTGGCCGGCGACGCCGGGCCGGCGCAGCCGCCACCGCTGGCCTCCCTGCCCCCGCCGCCGGCTGGGATCGACGGTGCCTATCGGCTGCACCTGGAGGGCTTCTTCTCGGACGGGGCAGCGCTGTGGATCATGCTCGCGGTCGAAGGAGGACGGGTCGTGCGCAGCATGGCCCTGCCGCTGCATCAGGATCTTGAGCAGGGAACCAGCCCGCTCGCCTGCTGGGCCGAGGTCGATACCGCCGCGTTGCGGGTGACCGCCGAACGCGTCGCCGGCACTGTCTCTGTGGCCTTCCTGCCAAGTATCAATCCTGGTGGCGAGCGGCCGAAGGCCGGCGCGAAGGAGATACCGGCACCGCTGGCGATCACGCTCGACCTCGCCGTGACGTCCGAGGGTGGCACGGGCACCTGGAGCGCAACGTCGAGCCCGCAACGCCTGCAGAAGTATGGCGCCGGCAAGCTGGCCGAGAGCGGCGCCGCCGTCTTGCGCCGCGAGGCCGCGCCGGAGCCGTCGGGCAGCTATGACCTGGAGTTCCACCTGCCGACGGCTCTGGGAACGCGGGCACCGGGAGACGATCCGGCGCTGTGGCTGCGCCTGCGCATGGGCGGCGGCGACGGACCCCAGCCGTCGGGCTGGATCCGGGTCGGCTACCACGACGTGCGCCCCATCACCTGGAGCACGGTGCGCATGACCTGCGCCGCCGGCCGGGTGGAGGGCTCGTTTGCCGGAACCCTTCCGGGAGAAGGAGGCGCGACCTTCACCCTCACCCTCGAAGGCCGGCTGGTCGGCCGCAACCTCTGCGGTTCGGCCATGCTCGCCCTCGGCGGCGAGACCATCCCCTCGCCGTGGGTCGGCTTCCTCGATCGCGTGTCGTGGCGGCTGCCGCTTGCTGAACCGGTCGCCCCCTGGTCGTGGCAGCACGACGCCGCGCCCGACCCCGCGCTGGTGGCGGCGGCGGTCGAAGCGGTGCAACGCCCGGTGCTGCCGGGGGAGCCCGGCAAGGCGGGATTCTGGACGTGGCGGCAGTTGATCGACAACCCGCATCCGCCCAAGCGGGTCAGCGTCCTGCATCCTCCCAGTTTCGACCTTGAGGAGGTCGCCGGCGCCGCCCGTTACCGCATGACCGTGACGCCGGAACGGGGCGGCTCTGCGACTGGCGTGAGCTGCGAGGTCGACCGCCCGTGGCGCCCGCTGACCCCGCTGTGGCGCAACCTGGCGCCTGGCTCATGGCGGCTGACCGTGGTCGCGTTGGACGCGACCGGCAAGGAACTGCCCGGGCCGATGCGCATGGGCATCGGCCAGCGGCCGCCGCCCGAGCAGGGCGAGAACGATGGTCCCTACCAGCCGCCGACGCGCGTGGTGGTCGAGACCGGCGGATGAGCGCGGCCTTCCCCGCATGAGCGAGCGCCCGAGCGTTGTCCTCACCGGCGCGTCGCGGGGCATCGGCCACGCGACGGTCCGGCGCTTCTCGGCCGAGGGCTGGCGCATCATCACCTGCTCGTCGTTGTTCAAACCGGTCCAGCCCGCGGCCTCCCACGCCGCGGCCACGGTGCGGCCGTCCGGGCCGGGTTCCCGGAACAAGAGCCGGTCTAGCGCGCGGCCGAGGGCGACCGTCACCCGCGTGGACTCCGGTTCGAGGGGCAATTCCTCCGCTTTGACACGAGCCTGCAGGCGCTGGCGGCCGTGCACCTGGATCACCCGGTCCAGGGCCTTGCGCGACCACTCGGCTTCCACCCGCGACCACAACTCGAAGCCCGCCGGGGCGAACGGAAAAAACGGGCAACTCGCCGGGCAGGGCAGCCGGCGGCCGCGCTGCGCGCCACAGTCGGCGGCGCTGATCGGGCCGTTCAAGACCGGACAGAGCCGCTGCTTTTTGCCGGCCGAAGCCGGCGAAACCGTCGAGTTCATCGCCCGCGCAGCATGAAGACCTGCCCCGGACCGGCAAGGCCATTTCCACCCGCGGCGCCGGACTTGCGGCTACCCGTCCCGGGACAAACCTGCCATACTGGCCGCGATGAATGACTGGATCACCAACTACGTGCGGGCCCAGAAGGCCGCGCTGGACTCGATCTCCGTGAGCGCGGTCGCCCGCCTGATCGAAACACTGCGGCGCGCCCTGCTCGAGGACCGGCAGATTTTTGTCTTCGGCAACGGCGGCAGCGCCGCCAACGCCTCGCACTTCGCCACCGACCTGGGCAAGGGCGCTTCGGACAAGCTGGGCCGGCGCTTCCGCGTGCTCTCCCTCAATGACAACGTGAGCTGGTTGACCGCCCTGGCCAATGACTACGCCTACGACGAAGTGTTCGTGGGGCAGTTGCGGAACTACGGGCGGCCGGGGGACGTCGCCATCGGCGTCAGCGTTAGCGGCAATTCGCCCAACTGCGTCAAAGCGCTGACCTGGGCCAAGGAACACGGCTTGCACACCGTGGCGCTGGTCGGCGCAGGCCGGGGTCGCATGGCCGACATCGCCGAGCAGACGCTGGTGGTTGCGGACCGGCATTACGGCCGGGCCGAGGACGCGCAAATGTGCATTTTGCACCTGCTCAGCTACGCGTTCATGGAGCATCCCGAGTGGGTGCAGTAGAGACGCCCAGCGGACTGCAAAGGCTTCTGCCAAGACAACAGCAAGGCTGTCCCTGCCTGGCGTCAGGCCGAGAAAGCTAGCCACCTTCCTGGCGCTCCGTGCGCGGACACTCGAGTCACCCTTCCCGGCGGCGTTTGGCCGTCAGGGCTTCTTCTCGAAGGTCAGTGCCGCCGAGTTGATACAGTAGCGCAACCCGGTGGGTTGCGGGCCGTCGTCGAACACGTGTCCCAAATGCCCGCCGCAGGTCGCGCAAAGGACCTCCGTCCGGACCATCCCGTGCGAGCGGTCGAGCGCCGTGGCCACCCGGTTGGTCGCTGCTGGTGCCCAAAAACTCGGCCAGCCACAGCCGGCGTCAAATTTCGTCTCCGACTCGAACAACACCGCCCCGCAGCCGGCGCACCGGTAACGGCCGGGTTGACGGTGATTCCAAAACGCGCCGCTGAACGCGGGTTCAGTGCCCTTCTGCCGCAGCACACGGTACTGCTCGGGGGTAAGCTGGCGTTGCCATTCCTGCTCGGTCTTGAGGACTTTGGGCGACATGTTCGTGATCGTGGGCGAATGGTTGGCGTTGGTTTGACCCGCCTGTGCCGGCCCGGCCAACAGGTGCAGCGCTACCGCCAAAGCGGCGCCCGTTGCCCACCATGCCCGCTCTAACTTCATGCCGACAACCTTGCCCCTGACCGCGCCGGTGTCAAATCCAACCGCCCATGCCGCGCTGCCGCGCGACAGATGTCAGCTCGGCGCCCGTCACTCGCAACGTAACACGCCCGCGCAATGCCCGGACGCGCCGGCATCGGGGTGCAGCGGGCCGGTTGCCCGGGTTACGGCGTGGCCAGGGCGTCGCGGATGGCGGCGCACACGGCCGCGGGCCGGACGGCAGCCATACATCGTCGCAATTCCGCGGCCGAGCCGCGAATGCCGCGCCCGTCGTAGCGATAGTAATCCAAGTTGCGTCCGTGCACGGCCGGGTTTTCCACCAGGATAAAGGGCCGACGGTAGGGCGCCAGCGTTGGCCCGAAGGTTGGGGATTCGATGACAATCTGCCGGGGCACTTTCATGGCGGCGGCCAGGTGCATGAGCGCGTTGTCCACGCTCACAAACACGCGGCAGAAGGGCAACAGGGCGGCGGCCACGCGGATGGTGCGTGTGGCGGGCTGCACGATTTGCGCGCTGCCGGTTTGGCGCAACAGGGCCTCGGTCTCGGCGCGCTCGTCCGGCCCGCCGAACAACAGCAGCCGCACCTGCGGATGCTCCTCTCGCACCCGCCGGATCAACTCGGCCCAATGTTCCAGCGGCCAGCGTTTCAGGGTCAGGTTCTTGGTCGTGCCCGAGCCGATGTGCAAACCCAGCACCGGCTTGTCGGTCAGCCCGTGGGCCTCCGCCAGACGCCGCGCCTCCGCCTGCTCCTCCGCATTTAGGAAGAGTTCGAAGTCGTGCTCCGGCAGGCAGGGCTGGCGCCCGACCAACGACAGCAACCGCAGATTGTTCTCGATGGAATGCACGCTGTAGTCCTGCGGCAGCAACCGATGCACAAGCCAGCGGTCCAGCAGAGTGGAATTGTCGTAGGCGTGGCTGAGTCGCAGCCGCGCCCCCACCAGCCAGGCGGCCACGCGATAATGCAACTTGCTTTGCGGATGCGTGTTCAGGGACAGGTCGTAGCCGAGCCGCCGCAGTCCCAGCAGATACCGCACCGCGCCCAGCGGGCCGGCGGCAACCAGATTCCGCTGGTGCACCGTGTTGATCCACGGATTGCCCTGAAGCAGGTCGCGCGCGCCGGGCCAAAACACCAGCACGTCCAACACGGCATCGGGGTACTGCTGGCGCAACTCGTGCAGTAACGGCGTCGCTATCAGTGTGTCCCCGATGCCGGCCAGGGATATGACCAGAATCTTCATGGCCAGCCGGTGCAAACCAGCGCCTCCGGCCGCAGCGGCATCATCCGGAACATGCGCGTCATGATCGGCCAAGAGGCTAACCGCGGGGGCCGTCCCAAGCCAGCGTCAACTGTGCGGTCCGGCCCGACGACCAAGTCCGGTTTTTTCAAAACGACAAGTCCTCGAACGCACCGGCCCGAAAGCCGGGTCCCAGGCTGCCGTCGGGCTTGTGTTTTGCCGCCGGCCGCGACAGCCTGCGCCGGCAACGACACACGCAATGGACACGTCACAACTCGGCAGTCTGAAATCGTTTCTGCAGCGCTGGCTCATTTGCGCCTTGGCAGTGGCGGTCGCGGTGTACCTTGTGCCAGGCCTGTCCTACGACAAGTCGGCTGACCTGCTGATTGCATCCCTGCTGCTGGGTGTCTTGAACGCCGGGTTGCGTCCGTTGTTGTTGCTGCTGACCCTGCCATTGGTGTTGGTGACGCTGGGCCTGTTCACGCTCGTCATCAACGCCGTGCTGCTTTACGCCGTGGGGCTGTTGCTGCGACCCCACTTTGTAGTGGAGAGTTTTGGCGCGGCCTTCTGGGGTGCCCTGGTTATCAGCATCGTCACCCTGGCGCTCAACTGGCTGACGGGCACCGGCCGCACCCGGGTGGTTTTCCGGCATCACCGCCGCCCGCCGCGCGACGATGACTCCGGGCCGGTGATTGACGTGTGAACCGTAATGCCGCGCGCTTGCAAAACCGGCTCGTTTCCGGCCGGTCCGCGCCCGCCCGCAGCCCGGGCAACCCGGTGTTCTTGACAACCCCCCGCCGGATTCGAACCGGACGACGCATGAGGCGACCAGCGCTACTTGGGGGCGTTTTCGTTGTCTGCGCCTGTTTGCTGTCTCTTGCTCAAGAGGTGGTGAAGTTCAAGACGCCGCAGCCGATGGTGGTGCGTCTCGCGCCCTGCCAGGCGCTGTATGCCAGCGCGGCTGGACCGGCCGAGTGGCTGCCGGCCTGCGCGGCCAGCCCCTCGGCCACGTGGCTGCTACTGAGCCGTCGGGTGGTGGTTCAAACCGACTGCCCGGCCCGACTGCCGGCTCTGATGCAAGGGCGTCCGTTGCGGCTGGCGCGCGTGGTGTTGCCTGGTGTGTTCATCCTCGAAGCGCCGGACGCCCGGACGGCCGCCCGCGAGGCGCAGCACCTGGCCGATACCCCCGGCGTGCTCGCCAGCTACCCTGTCCTCAGACAGCCGGTTGATCCTCAAGGCCCCTACGCCCGCCGGCCCACGGACACCTTCTTCGCCAACCAGTGGCCGCTGGAGCACCGAGATGGCGACGGGTCGGTCGCCGGTGTGGACTTGAATGCACGAGCGGCTTGGCCGTTGTCCACCGGCCGGGGGGTCACGTTGGCCATCGCAGACCGCGGGGTGGAACTCACGCACCCCGAGTTCGCCGGGCGGGTCACGGACGCGCCGCATTTCAACTTCGACAACCAGACTCCCAACGGCCAGCCCACCGGCACCTCGGCCAACTGGGCGCACGGTACCGAGGTGGCCGGGTTGGCGGCTGCCGGTCTGAACAACGCACGAGTTGTCGGCGTGGCGCCGGATGCGCACCTGGCCGGCTGGGTGATCTTTGCCACGAACGGCATCCCGGTCAGCGACGAGCGGCTGATGGACATGTTCGCGTACGCGTCAAACGTCGTGGCGGTGCAGAATCACAGTTGGACGCACGTGGGCCTCCAGCAGCGCAGCCTGACGTTGCTGGAAGACATCGGCATCTCGAACGCGGTCACTTTCGGCCGAGACGGTCGCGGCGTCGTGCTGGTGCGAGCCGCAGGCAATGACCGCGCGCAGGGCGCCAACGCCAACGACGACGGATACTGCGCCGACCCGCGTGTCATCACCGTGGGCGCGGTGCGGCTGGACGGTCGCGTGGCCAGTTACAGCGAACCCGGCGCTTGTCTCCTGGTGGCCGCGCCCAGCGGCGACCCGGACGCCGGGTTTGAAGGGCTGTTGACCACCGACCTGCTGGGCACCAACGGCATCAACCAACTGAGCTTTTTCCCGCCGTTCCAGGACATGAACGGCTACGTGTGGGGTTACATGGCCTTCTCCGGCACTTCGGCCGCCGCGCCCCAGATTGCCGGCCTGGCGGCTCTGGTGCTCGCCGCCAATCCCGCCCTCACCGCCCGCGAGGTGCAGCAGATTCTGGCGCTGGCCGCGCGACATTTCGACCTGGCCGATCCGGACCTGCGGCCCAATGGCGCCGGGCTGTTGGTCAGTCACAACACGGGCTTTGGCGTGCCGGATGCCGGTGAGGCCGTGCGCTTGGCGCGGTTGTGGCGGCCCCGGCCGCCGCTCGTTACCGTCACCTTCACCGCCACCAACCTGGCGGAGATTCCCGACGCCGGCTTTCGGCTGTGCATCACGGGCAGCAACGTGCCACCGGACCTGGCGGCACTACTGGTGTTGCCCAGCCTTAGCCCCCAGGCGGAAGCGCCCACGCCGGCCCTCCCGCTGGTCTTCGTGGGGACGGCCACCAACCCGCTGGCGCTCAACCTGACCAATTGTGGCGCGCTGGTTGAACGCAGTGGCAACGATTACGTCGGACCGCTGCTCAATGCCGCCCGCGCCGGCGCCGCCTTTGTCGTCATGCACAATTTCGCCACCAACGCCAGCGGCGTGGGAACGCCCGGCGGCGAGCAGTTCGCGCCCATGCTGGGCACAGAGTTCGTCCCCCTGCCCTCCGGCTTCATCACCTACAGCGCCGGCCTCGCGTTGCGCCAGTGGCTGACCCATCACCCGGAAGCGCGCGCCCAGCTCCGTCTGGTCTCCACCGGCTACGTCTTTCAGGTCACCAACACGCTGTTGTGTGAACGGATTGGTCTGCGGGTGAAAACGGACCATCCCATGCGCAGCGACGTGCGTATCACCTTGGATTCCCCCGCCGGCACACGCAGCGTGCTCCAGCGGCTAAACTCTGACATGGCCGCCGGGCCGGTGGACTGGACCTACGACAGTACCCACCACTTCTTGGAAGGCAGCGCGGGCGACTGGACGGTTGCCTTCAGCGACGAATTCATCGGCAACACCGGGCGCGTGACCGAAGTGTCCCTCATCCTGCGCGGTGTGCCCATCCAAGATGCCGACGGCGACGGGCTGGACGACGCCTGGGAACTGGCCTACGCCGCAGACCTGGAAACCCTGCGACCCGACAGCGACCCGGACGGCGACGGCGCCAGCAACGCGCGCGAGCATCTGCTCGGCACAAACCCGTTGGCGGATGAAACGCCGCTGACGCTGGACTTCTCGCTGTGGAACGCCGCCCTGGCCAGGGTCAGTTGGCCGGGGAGTGATCGCCACGTCTATGCGTGCTTCAGCGCGGATGACCTCGGCGCGCTCGCTTGGCGGACCAACATCCCGGGGCGCTTCCCGGAAACCGAGTGGTTTGTGCCCTACACCAACGCCGTCCGGGGCTTCTACCGCATCTGCGCCCAGCAGCAGCCTTGAGTCCACACTGCGACGCCCCGCGTCGGCAAACGAGACGGCGGGGCCAGCCGTTCCGGGTTGATGATTGGGCCGGGCGGGCCGGGCTACTTCTCGACCGAGAATCGGTACACGATGGTGTTGCGGTAGGTCTGGCCCGGCTTCAGGACCACGGACGGGAAGTTCGGTTGGTTGGGCGAATCCGGAAAGTGCTGCGGCTCCATGCAGAAACCGTGGCGATGCTGATACACCCAGCCCCCCTTGCCCCGCAACGTGCCGTCCAGGAAGTTGCCGCTGTAAAACTGCAGCCCCGGCTCGGTGGAAAGCACCTCCAGCACCCGACCGGTGGTCGGCTCGGTCACCCGCGCCTGCACCACCAGCCCGCCCTGGGGATTGTTGATCACCCAGTTGTGGTCGTAGCCGCCGCCAAACCGGAGCTGCTCGTCCTGGGCATTGATCCGCGCCCCGATGGGGGTGGGCTTGCGGAAGTCAAATGGCGTGCCCTCCACCGGCCGCAGCTCGCCGGTCGGAATCAACGTGCTGTCCACGGGCGTGAACTTGTCGGCGTTGATGGACACCACGTGGCCGAGGATGTCCCCCTGGCCGGCCAGGTTGAAGTAGGAGTGCTGCGTCAGGTTGACAATCGTGTCCTTGTCGGTCGTGGCCGTGTAGTCCAGTTGCAGGGCGTTGTCGTCGGTCAGCGTGTAAACGGCGTTGACGCGCAGGTTGCCCGGATACCCTTCCTCGCCGTCCTGGCTCAGATAGCCCAGCTCCAGCCGCGGACCTCGCGGGCCGACCTCGGCCTTCACCACGTTCCATACCACCTTGTCGAAGCCCTTCAGGCCGCCGTGCAGGGCGTTGGGATAATTGTTGGTCGCCAGGGTGTAGGTCTGGCCGTTGAGGGTGAAGCGGCCCTTGGCGATGCGGTTGCCGTAGCGACCGATCAGACAGCCGAAGTAGGGCGATGCCTTCTCGTATTCGGCCAGCGTGTCGTAGCCCAGCACCACGTCGCCCATCCGACCGTGACGGTCCGGGACTTTGATCGAGAGCACGATGCCGCCGTAGTTGATGATGCGCGCCTCGACGCCGTGGGTGTTGCGGAGGGTGTATACCTGCACGGGTTGGCCGTCGCGGGTGGTGCCGAACGGCGCGCTGGTGAGGGTGGCGGTTGGCCGGGCAGCCGGTGTGCAGCCCAGCAACAGGGCCGCCAACGCGCCGGCGGCCCAAGTGGGCGTCCAGTAGGTCGTGGTCATAAGAATGGTCCGTTCAGCTTCGGTCTGTCTTGGCCCTGTCGCGGAGGCCGCGACGTTGGCGCGGGGGTTAATACGCTGCCGGGCCGTCGGACGCAAGCAGCGTTTGGCCAGCGCAGGGCGGCGGGTTGGCGTCATCAAGGGCTGCGGTGCGGGCTACCGGCTTGGGGGTGCGGCGAGACTCCGCGCCGGCTTGGGGGGGCGACCTGGCAGGGTGCTGCTGCCCTTGGATGCTGGAAGCCGTCACTCCGATGCCGGGGGCGTCTCCACATCCGCCCCCGTTCCAACTTGGCCCGCACTTTTGGCGTGCGCCCGAGCCGGCAGAACGCTACAAGCTGGCGCATGATCCAGAACATGCGACTGAAGGATCAACCGCCCAGCGAGCGCCCGCGCGAACGGCTGGTCGCCCACGGCGCCGACGCGCTCACCCCCGCCCAACTGATCGCCATCCTCATCCGCACCGGGCTGCGAGGTGCCAACGCGGTGGATGTGAGTCGCCAGTTGCTGGCCCGTTACGGGTACAGCCTGCAAGCGCTGGCCCGGGCCTCGGTGGACGATCTGCGCCAGGTTAAGGGCATCGGGCGGGACAAAGCCGTGACGCTGGCGGCCGCCTTCGCCCTGGGCCGCAAGATGGCTGAAGAAAAAAGCGCTGAATCGCCCGTGCTGGACCATCCCGAGGCCGTGGTGGAGCTGATGCGCGAGCAACTCCGGTCAGAGCCAGTGGAGACCCTCTATGCCCTGTTGCTCAACACGCGGCGGCGGTTGATCCGTCGTGAAGAAATTTCGCATGGCACGCTGGACACGATTCTGGTCCACGCCCGGGAGGTGTTTCGGGCGGCCATCGCGGCCAACGCCGCCTGCCTGGTGCTGGTCCACAACCACCCCAGCGGCGACCCCTCGCCGTCGGAAGGCGACATCCGCGTCACGCGCGACCTGATCCGGGCGGGGCAGTTGCTCAAGATCGAAGTGCTGGACCACGTGATCATCGGCCGACCGGCGGCAGATCGGCCCAAGGATTACGTGTCCCTGCGAGAACTGGGCTACTTCTACAGTTGAACAGCCGGCCCACGGTCCGGCCCGGCCAGCTCAGCGCTGCACGAACCGTCCCACAAAGCCGCCGCCGTCGCGTAGCCTCAACTGCAGCGAATCGCTGCTGCGCAGAGTGCGGGTCTCCAACTGCACGGCCGTCGGACTGCCGTCGGTGTCTCGCACCAACGTGGCCTGATAGTCACCTGGTCCCAGAAAGCTCAACGGCACCTGCACCGTGCATCCGTGCGAACCTGCCAGGGCCGCCAGCATCCACATCCGGCCCTTGCGCCGGGCGAACAGGGACAATTCACCGATGCACGATTCCGGCAAGACGCGGGTTTCGTCCCACACGGCCGGGATGCTCTTGATGACTTCCACGGCCGGGTTGTCCAGCACGCTCTGCGGATGGGCGGCGATGGTCAGGATGGGGCTGGCAAAGGTGGCCAGAGCGGCGATTTGGTGGGCCCATGTGCTGTCGGTGCGACGGCTGGTGAAGATCATGGTCGTGTAATCGGCCGGCCCTGCCAAGTAACGGGTGAACGGCAAGATGGCCTCGTGCCGGGCACGTTTGGCCAAACGGCTGGACTCCATCCCGCGCACCGCCTCGCGGATCATCTCGTTGGGCCATGTGCGCATCCGCCCGGTGGGTTTGTTGGCGCCATGGAAATTCAGCACCAGCCGGTGTGCGGCTGCCTCGGCCAGCAACGCCTCGTAAAGGTCCACCAGTTCCTTGGCCTCGTGATCAAAGAAATCCACCTTCGCCCCAGCTACGCCCAGCCGCTGCAGCCGCCCGAAAAACTCCTCCCGGGCCTCGGGCGTGCGGAGGTCCCGACTGTGTCGCCAAAACAACGCGCGCACCCCTTGTCGGTTGGAATACTCGATAAAATCGCGGATTTCCGCGTCACTCCACCCATAGGCGAAGCCTTCGAGGATATGGTACCTGGCGCCGAGCAGGCCGCCCAACCGTGAGAACTCCTTCATGCGTTCAAGCTGGCAGCCGCCCTGCCGTGGCGCGTAATTGCGGTCCACGTAATCCCAGACGGCCAGTCCCGGCTCGACCCATGGAGTGTCGAAGCCCTGCGGGAATAGCCGCCGGTCGGCGGGCGGACACAGATTGGGCAGCAGGGTGCTGTTGACCAGCGTGTTCAGGTCGCGGCCCAGCATGACCACGCGCCAGGGCGTCGCCAACGGTCCGTGAATTGCAGCCGGACGCCCCAAACGGCGGGCCGCCTCGCGTCCGTAGCGCAACTCGAAGGGGTAACTGACCGGCTGCCGGTGACCCAGTCCCACCATCCAGCTGCGGCGGCCGTCGGCTTCTAGCGCCATACCGCTGTAGTCAACCAAGTTGGCCTCCGCCAGCGCGCCGTAGCCCCGGCCGCCAGGCAAGCGGAACGTAACCGGCGGCCCGGCCCATTGCCCGGCTGGCACCTCGGCGATGTCCTGCTCGCGATACTCCGCTTCGTAATGCCCGTCCAAGTCGTGATACCAAACTGTTGTCCCGGCTGGCAGCACAAACTCGGACAATTCCTCCGGCACGCGCTCGGCCTCCGGCGTGCCTGGCACGACAAACCGGTAGGCCACGCCGTCGTCAAACGCCCGCAGTTCCAGCCGGTAGGTCAGGAAACTCAGATCGTGGGTCAGCGCCACCGTGGCGGTCTGGCAATGGTTGGTGGCGGTGCCCTTGGCGCCGCGCCACACATAGGTCTCTTGCACAGCGCCCCGTGTTACATTGCCGAAGATGACACCCGCCGTCAGGTCATACCCGTCCAGCAGAAATCTCAGAACCGAAGGCTCGATCGCCGCCGCGCCATCGAGTGTGACCGTGTACGAGAGCCGCTCGGGGTTGGGCAAGAGTACGAACTCGATGCGGCCATCCGGGCTGGCCAAGCGCACCTCCGGCAAGCGCACGCGCCGCGAGCGCCGGTCTGCCGTCTCGCGTCGGGGTGGCGACTGGAGTTGCGGTGATGCAGCAGGTTGCTGTGATTGCCCGGCAACGATTGCCGGCAGTCCCAGCGCAAGGCTCAGCACCAGCCCGCCAAGCCAGGGTGGCACGGTCGGTTTCATGGTGGTTCAGAGTGTTCAGGGTGCACCCGTTTTGCGACGGGTCAGCAGCCGTAGGGTTATTCCAGCAGGCGCGCCCGGTAGTAGCGCAACGGGCTGCCGGACGCCGTCGAGTCCACAAACACGCTCGCCCCGTTGGTGTGCAGCAACTGACCCACTT
>Ga0101944_10005751_pt1 | contig 13759 bp, 25 predicted proteins | sample DewCreD2012metaG_FD_75245 | JGI IMG/M metagenome (GOLD analysis project Ga0101944, IMG submission 75245) | Hot spring sediment bacterial and archeal communities from British Columbia, Canada, to study Microbial Dark Matter (Phase II) - Dewar... ... | reverse complement strand
TGCAGGGGATTGACCACAGCCCACCCACGCCAAAGGCGTTCAGGTGCAAGCTGTGTTGGGCATTACACGCGGAAGATATGCTTTCCCGTGCGAATATTGACATAAATTTTCAAGCCGTAAATCCAACCAAAAAGAATGGCGTAGGTAGGCATCCAAAGTTTATAAAACATTGGTGCATTTGGAACCCTTTGGCAAAAATCAATGTGAAGTTTCGTCCACTCGGAATAATGCGGATTTGGAAACATAGAAACTTCAATCTGTTGCAATCCTTCGCCAAGTCTTTTAGGGTCTTGGAAAACATGGATTTCAGGATTCACGCCTTCATCATGCATCTTTCGCAAAATACGATTGACTTTTATAAGGGGCTCACTGATTTCATGAATCCATTTTTTTGCAGTTTCTCTATCCATCGTTTTCTTTCTCCTATATGCCCAACGGTTATGCTTTAGTGGCGGCGTTATATGCCAGCCAACCAAAAACCAAAGATCGTACCGAGAACAAACACATCAAGACCGAGAACCGCGTAAGCCGTCCAGTGCATGTTTGTTAGCCGCCGCCTACGCTTGAAATGATAAAACGGATGGCGTAGAACTGCGGATTGATGAAACGTTGAATTGCACTCGTGAGCAATAGCAGGGAAACGGGGACGGCAAGCACAACAGCAATGTAGGCAAATACACCTAAAATATCACTGTCATCATTTTCGAGCCGCGCCTTTGCAAAACGAACAAACATAACAGAAGCACCCACAAAGCCGATACTCCAAATGAGATAACCGAATGCCTCGGCGTAAACCTGCTTGATAAGCGATTGCCACACGAACGGGCTTACTTCTTGCAAAAACTTTACTAACTCTGAGAGAATATCCATTTTTACCTTTTCTCCAACTTGCGCCAGTTGGCGCCCAACTAGTTTTTATAATGCAAGTGTAAACACAATTCTAAATTTTGTCAATAGATTTATTAAAATCTTCAACCAGTTCTCTCCTGTGCTTTTTCCATTTTTCGTATCTCACATCGTTAACACGGAAGGATATAACACGCGAACCACCGCGATAACGATTAGTCGTAAATACGTCCTCCTGCCTCCACTTGCCATTTACCAACGTGGACACTTGCCCACGCTGTCCACATTCACAAACGACAAAAACAAAGCCTTTGCGCTTGTGTGTCCTGCTAACATCGTGCTTGTAAACGTGTTTATGAATCATTTTTTCAGTCTAGACATATCCACGCCGTCGTAGAAATGTTCGTGTTCCAGAACCCATTTCAAAGACAGTCTGTATTCTTCGTCATGTTCAACGTTTTCTTTCAGTTCAGGCGTCAGCACCCATTCTATATCGCTTCTGATTCCCCCAAACGGGGCGGTGTGATAGTCTGTAATGGCGTCCATCAGTTCAGCCCCGGTTCGTACTTCTTTGCGCCTTCGGATTGGCGTTTTTTTGAAGTTCCCGACATGCTTCGGCATGAGAAGCCAAATCGGAAACACTATCCATAATGACGCCACCAAACACAATAACACATTTTCGACAACCTTCCAAACATCTGACATCACAGCCTCCTAAAACGGCGTACCATCATCGTACATACCGGGAAAAAGGTTTACAACTTTTGAAAGTAACCCAATCAAAAGCCAGAAAGGAACAATCGGGACAATCAAAAAAATCGAAGATTGTAATTCGTACACACTCTCATTAAGTTCGTCTTCTGAAACATTGGCATCCCATACAAACAAAATTGCCAACGCTTGCGAAATGAAATACCAAACAATCAAGGCTGCCACAATCCAGAGCCACTTCACAGCCGCACCTCGCCAATTTTCTTCCCGCCGTCATACAGCGGGATACCGGGCTTTTGAATGCGATTTCGCTCCAGCGATATAAAGCCTGCGATTTGAAACGGAAAAACAAACACCCAAAAACCCCAGGGGGGAAGATTCGGAAGAACGTCCATCATTTGACAGCCTCAAGCCAGTCAAAACACACCCAAACGTTATCGCCAACGCTTGCCCAAGCCTGACACACCTCATTGCCAACGCCGGCACGCAACTCATTCACAATCACAGTATCACCGGCAAACAAATAGCCGGCGTTGGCAAAACTCTCACCGGGACCGGTTCGCTTTTCCAAAACGCTGGCAATTACGCGATATTCCAGCGTTGGCATGGTGTTTTTCGTTGCCAACGCGGTGGCAGACGGAATTACCTGCGGGCTTTGGGTTGCTTCCAGCGTTGGCAGCCCAAAACACCCCGATAGAACAATTGCCAACGCGACAACAAGTTTTTTCATTGTACCTTCTCCGTGTCAATTAGGCGCACAATTCCGCTTTCACTTTTGACAAATTTGGCGTTGGCAATGCGTATATAAGTTTCGTCGAACTTAAGATTGTTGAACACAATAACCCTGCCGCGTTTTGCCAACGCCTTTACACCCATCTGAATCATTGCCAACGCCTGGGCGTCCGTCAATTCCTCCGAAGACAGCGTGGAGTTCTTCCCATTGCCGTCTTCGTTCACCTCTCGCTTTTGATCCGACATAATACACTGCCTTTCTATCTTTTCCGCGCTTCCTCCAGACAATTCCGCGTAATTGTCCGCGTTTGTTTCGACGGAGTTCTATGCGCGTTTCATCTTCCTTTGCGGAAAACTCAATTACCTCAATTTCATCTACTGCCAACGCCGCCAAAACATCTGCCGGCGGCGACTCGTGGGTGTCCGCCTTGTCCTGCCAGGCGGACATCAAGGGTTTGGGCGTTTTTCCTCACTATTGTATTGCACAAGCGGTTTAGCGCCCATTTTTTGCATGTGACTATCAACGGCATCATCACCATATTGCTGGCGCAATCTCTGTTCTGCCGCTAATTGTTTTTCAAGATTGCTTAAAACTTCTTCGGCAGTCTTGTTTATCATAGCCTGAAACGCAGCACGCGCTTTTGTGTTTACTTCCATGCGTTTCAGCTTAACAGAATCATCAAAAACAATATACACAAGCAATATAATGATATAAAACACAGTCAGATTAATGACCATGCTGTAAACCCTTGCCATATCATATTGCAGCGTCAAATCAGCCAAACCAAATTGAGCAGATGTCCACAATGCTACAGAACCCATAACAATCGCAATTGAGCGCTGCAAAAAGTTGGCGCGCGGATACAACCATAACACCTGGGATAAATAAAACGGCACTGCGGATATAAGCACAAAACCAACCGCTTTAATGGGGGATTGTGTAAGTTTATATCCAATATCCCAAACTCGGTATTCAGCCACGCCAACGAGTAAGTCAACCACGATAATGGCAATCGCAACCGCGTTGCTCGGAATAACAACCGAAATAAACTCTTTGAAGGTAATTTTTCCATCTCTGTTGAGGTCAAAAACCGACCGGATATACCTTCCAAACACATCTTTTTTGTTATCCATTTCTATCTCCTTTCAAGTTTACAGAAAGCAAAGACAATCAACAATCTCTCAATCTTTCCCATCGCCGCCATCCAACAGATAAAGTTTGTCGTACAATGCCAACAAATCTCTGTGAATATCTACAGCCTTCTCAACAATTCGGAAACAGTTTCGTCACTCTCTCCAGAATCAACAGCGGCATCGTAAAGCAAAAGAGTATTCGTAAATAACTCACAAACTCCAGCCGCCCGGTTACGCCTTCGGCTCGCAGCGCCATCATCCGCTCATACTCCGCTTTGTAATGTTCTGCAATTTCACCGATTCCCTTTGTACGGCGGTATTGCTTGGCAAGAGCCACATCCTTCGCCTTTTCCTCTACAATTTCGGCGGCGGCTTTGCCGAATATCTTTTCGTACAATTCGGCGTGGCTACCGCGCGCCGAACCCATAAGTTGATGGCAACCATAGCACAGACTGATTGCATTAAGCGGCTCGAACCTTACTGCCCAGTTTCCTCGTCCAATGTAGTGCGAACAATGCAACGCCCGGGTGGGCGGGATATATTGCTTGTGGCATCTCTCGCATGTCCAGCCAGCACGTTCACGCACACAGCGAGAGAACCACATATCAGCCGGGGTGGTTTTCATTTCTTATTTCTCCAAATAAACTCATTGATAATATCCTGCTGTACAGATGTGCCAATTTTGCTTGGCTTCCTCCGCCAGCGAAACGGATTGAAAACACGCCCAAAGAATATTACAAGCACAGCAACAAGATACCACCACCAATCAATTTCTCTTCCCCGGGCAAAATTAAGTGCCCAAATAAGAGATACAAATCCAAATGAGTATAAAAAATCATTTATCATTGTCAACCTCAAACATCTCTGCCGGCGCAGGTTTGCCCTCAAGAACACGCTGATAGCACAAAGCAGGTTTATCTTTTGTCGATCTTTGCCAGCCAAAACAAAAAACGCGGCAATTCCCACAAGGGGAGCGCGCCGCTGATAATATCCCGCACAATATCAAAAAATTCTTTATTCTTCATCTTTTCCATTTATTATGTGGTAACGTACTCTGTTGCCGAACTTTATCTCCTCAGCCATTCCGCGTTTCACTAATTCACGCAAGCGATAACGGGCGGATGACGTACTGTGCAGTTTCCACGCCGCCATACAATCTCTAATGCTTACGTACTTCTTCATGTTTTCCTGTATCGGGAGAACAAGTTCCACCCAATATTTAACATCCTTGTATCTATATGCCATGCCGAAATTCTAATAGAACAAGTGTTCGATGTCAAGGGGGAATTTTTATGCCGCCACCGATTCGCTGTCAATATCCGTTCTCCGCCACGCCTCCAGCAGCCCGGCGGCAAGCGCAAGTTTCTCTTTTACGTCCGTCATAACCAGTTCAATCAATTCCCGCCTTTGCTGTGCTGTTATCTCCATGTTCCGGGCGGCAACGTTGATGTTATGAACGATTTCTGTTGCTTCAAGAATGGTTTCGTTCATCGCAGCCTCCATTTGCTGTTTACCGTTTATTCAATTCAATAAAACGCGGACTGTGCAATTCACGCATGTAAGGAATAAATCCACCCTCTATGATTGTTTCAAGTTCGCGCCCAGCAGATATATTTAGAGCAATACAACGCTGATAATCAGATGGCATAATCCCGTAATCAGCACCATACTTTTCGGGGAATGTCGTTATCTGATAAATAACATCAGCATCATGTATCTGTTGTCCACTTCCCCTAACGTTGCTTTTTGCAACTACACTTCGATTGTCCATGCCTTGTTTATTGACAGACGCAATCATTGTACCAATCAAATCCAAATCCCTACATATTGCCTTCAATTCGCTACTGATATTAGCCGTCTGTTCAATTTCGTCACGCCCTGGGGCTTTTACGAGTTTTGCGTAATCAATAACAAATTCTTGTATGCCATATTCCGATTTCATCCGCGTGAGAAGAGGGCGGATTTCATGTAACGACATAGATTTGTCATCAATAAACAACGGAGAGTTAAGTATCAACGCCTTTGCCTCTGTCAATTTATCCCAATCATCCTGAGTCATTCTCCCTGTTTTCATATTGTTTGAATTAACGCCGTATAGTGCATACAGACGGCGCATGAGCTGAGTACGCTTCATTTCTCCACACCAATACCAAACACCAACACCATGTATTGCAGTATTCCAAACATCTTGTAACTTCCAGTAAGATTTACCAATCTTTGGCTCACCTGCAAGCAATGTCAATTCACCTTTATGCTTCCCGCCTGTTAATTTAGAAATCCTGGTCCACGCATACGGAACACCCCACACTTCTCGCGGGTCTTCTTGACGCCTCCTAATTTCCTGCTCTATCGTTTCCGAAAGTTCAGTAATCGATTCTATTGTATGCCCGGTGGTGGGGGGAATACTATTCAACTCATTTATGGTACGCTCTATTTTTTCATAATCGCCCAACTCTGCCGCCTTCTGCAGTCGCCAGCCTAATCCTGAAAAAACAGACATACGACTAAAGTGCCTTATCGTTTTAGCATAGTCATCAAGTCTGACGAGAGACCAGTCCTGATATTTTTCCAAGTCGGTTAATATCCCCGCGTTGGCGGCTGCTTGTGCAACCCCCATACCAGATAACACATCCTGCCAGTATTCACGAAGTTTTTCGTCTGCAAAATTATCAGGAGTCAAATCTTGAAATTCCAAATAATAATCAGGAGCCTCGTAAATCGTTTTACAGAATGACCACTCTGCTGTTGCCCTATCTCTAACTTGTAAAGGTTGATAGGCTTGTGGCTGATAACGCATGACACTTAATACTATTGCCTTTACCTCATCGTCTGGCAGCGGAGGAACACACCGATTCAAATTCTCTACAGTTAACGCTTGAAGTATTGCGTCCTCACTCATGTTCCTGCGTCGCATCGTTCCAGCCAAACTAGTCAACGCGTTATTTCTTTGCCCAGAAATATACACCCCCTCACTTGTTGTAATTCGTGAACTGATTTTTTCATCAAACAACATCTTTAGAAGCCATTCCGGGGCTTCTGCCAACACTGTTCTTGACGGCGGCTCAAGCCATTTATAGGGATTGCCGCTGGGATGAATGGTTGGCGCAGACGCTATATATCCACCATTGCCCCGCGTGTCAAGTCCTTCTCCCAACCTGCCGGCACTATTCCTTATATCCATATTTGGCATTGCAAAAAGATAGTGACGCCCTCCGCTTCCAGTCAAAGCCGTTACAGTTTTTGGAAGTTGCCCATATTTTTCAATGTGCTTTTTGAATGTGTCATCTCCACGATGAACCGGGTCAACGTCAAGCACAAAAAAACCGGAACGCGTACCTGTTGCAATCCCGATTCCCGCATTAGGATTTTTTGACCACCATTCAGTAATTATAGTTGTATCTGTTACTGCATCATGAAATCCGTGTCCTACCCGCCCGCATTCTCCTTTACACGGGTTTCCCTTCTCATGGGCAGCGGGGAATAACGGTTTTTTGTCACGCGGCTTTAGCGGAAACACCGCCCAACCTTTTTCTGCGGCATAGAATAAAGCATATTCAAGCGGAGTTTTTTCCATTTTTATCCTCTCTTCTTGTCCATTTGCCTGTCTTGGTTATCTCATGCCAGTGGTCGTGATGAAGTTGACAAAGATATGCACCTGGATAATCTTCAGCCTCGTCTCCAAACAGAGCGCGTGGCGCAAAATGATGATATTCCGTATCTCGTCTATCGGCAAGCGTTAGTGGCTTGCCGGATCGTAGATTACCTTCAACAGCGTACCGCACGTTTCGCAACGATCCCACTTTTGCGGCGCGGCGTAAGGCAGGTCCACTGCACGCAGTGTTGGTTGCGCCCACACCACCACAGTTTTACCGTTATGCCCGTGAATACGCTCTAATTCTTCTATGCTGTCATAAACGGCAATGCTTTGAAACTGAGTAACCCAAGCAAGAACACATTTACCGTTTTCAAACTGCGTACCTTCAGCAACTACGCCAACGCCTGAGACACCGGATTCATCTTCAATTCTTTTTAGCCAAAAGTTTCTCATTATGCTCCTAAGCAACCAACACATCCTTTAACGGCACACGGTTCAGAATATTCCATGTTATCTTTATATAGTGGGAAATGTTCCCAATCGGGATAATCTTTTTTTGACAAAAAAGGCTGTTTGCGATTAGGAACACTGCCACATTTGCGGCAACGCGCGACTATAACATGTGCCCCATTCCCATTAATCTGACGATATATAACAATATCACCACCACAATAAGGGCATTTTTTATAAAGCATGACGATTGTCCTCATCAACAAAACGGGCACTTGCCATTTTGAACATATCCCAACTGTCATAAAACTCGTTCACAAAACCCCGAATCCTGTTATTGCTCATCCCGCCCTTTGTGTACGGCGTATTACGCCAAATATTGTATTCACCGAATGCAGTTTTGCTTTCGGCGTACCGTTCACAAACCCATTCGCCGAAAGCCTCCCAGTCCTTATTGCTCCACCAGGGGAGCGGTTTTGAGAAGCCAAGCGCACGCTCGAACATCTTGGGAGCAATGTCACGCAGATTCTCTTTTTGGACAATTTCCTCAGTAACAGGCACGCCAGCAAAGATAGCATTTTCGATTGAAAGCGGGATGGTTGTTTTTAATGGTTGTACAGGGCTGTTAATGATTTCACCATTTTGTAAATTGAGCATTTCACCATTTTGTAAATTGGAATTTACATTTTCGTTAGGGAAGCCCATCATGGCATATAAATCGGAGATGTCGCGGATTAGATTTTCGTCTTCTTCCTGTACCGCCATTTCTTTTATTTTTTCCCCGTAACTACGGACAAACTCACTCATAACCACCCTGATGTGTACAGTTGGTTTGCCATCAAAAAGAAATACGTCTTTTTCTATGAACCCCAGCGAAACAAGTTTTTCGATTGCCGTATCTGCTTGCCGTTCCGTAAGTCTTTTTCGCTCCCACCAATCTGCCCGTCTAACTGCCAACCATAATCCGCCATTCCGGAATACCCTCAGGCTTGTTTTCCCTGTTCCCTTTTTGGGAAGCGTCCAGAACAGTAACTCATCCAGAATGGCGGCGGCTTTCCAATCACCTGTCATGTCAATATAGATTTTCGGTATTGACACTTCATCTTTATTTGCTGAAAACATAGCGGCTAATTTTTGCTGTATAGCCGCTTCCATTTTTTCATTCATAACCGCTCCAGTGATTATAAAAAATGCTGGTCCGCTCTGATATGCCTGCGCCTGTTGCAGACTCCCGCACACAGATAGAGGAGGGCGAGGGGCAATTTAACACCTGGGTGTTAACGCCGGCGGGGTTGTCATCATCCACGTTAGTAGATTCACCCGCACCCCGCCGGCAGGCGGGTGTCAGTTGTGTAACTTACGCAAAGATAATATATGCCAAAACTGCCAGACATAACGCTCCAACAGCCAAAAGCAACCATGGCAGAAACCACCACCCCTCATATTTTTGAAGGAAAACAATAAGGACTGTGCATATAAACGAAACCGCAGCCACTGGAAGTATCCACCATCCGTGTTTATATTCTTTCATGTTTTCCTCATCACAAGCCCGGCGTCTTTAATGAGTTTTTCAATGTGTTCGCCAAGTTCAAGGTTCTCAACTTCGATGAACGTCTGGGCGAATTCGGGTGAAACAGCGTATTTACACGCTTCACACTCCCACCACCCTGTTTCAAGCAAATGGGGGGTTCTTGAAGAGCAGCCAGGACAAAAAAATATCATTGATTTACCCTCTGCTTATCCTCCAGTATGGGGCGGGTGGATGTCCCCGCCCCTGGGGTGTTTAGTACGGAAGATTCTCGCCATCACCAATGTCGGGCGGGGCTGGTTCAAACGGGTCATCATCTTGAACTGGCTTGACTGCCTGTGCCGCCTTTTCCTGTACCCACTTCGGCGGGGCTTCATCTTTAGTACGAACGGGCGTCATCTTTTCCATGCCTTTCAATGGCGGAAGAATGGACGTAATATTTGCAAACGTTTTGTCATTCTTCGTGACATGTGCCACGCCGACAATACAATTGACGCCATACAGTTTCTCCAGGTCAATCCCCATTTTTAACTCATCGTCTGTGAACGGTTTGCCACGCCATGATTCCAGGTCGTGCCGAAGGTTCGACTTTTCGCCCAGGCTCAACGTATATGTTTTGCTTAACATGTACGGTTTGCCATGAAATTCGCTGTCAGGTGCGTCAATCACCTGGTTGATTTCAAAGGCGATTACAATTTTATGCTGTACTTTCGGCTTCCCGGTTGTTTCATCCACAAACGGCGTGGATTGTAAACCAATGTCCCACACACCCGCGCAAACTGCTTGTACCGTTCCTTCGTTGGGCAAGGGGAACTTTTCAAATTCTTTATCGTTTGCTTTTGCAATAATAGGCATTGTTTTGCTCCTTTTCTTTTTTAGTTTTGGTTTCGGTTCAGTCACTGACGGTTTGCCTTGCCAGGGCTAATAGTGTGCGTCCTCCTTCGTCCGAATTTCGTCCAGCCAATCTGCGTGGGTGGACATTGCCCACTCTTTCCACCCATCTTTTTTTTGGCGGGCTTCTACAACTTCAAGATATAAACGAAAAGCCTTTTCCTCTTCTTCCGCCATTTCGATGGCGGAATCAATCTCTGCATCCATCCTATTCAACGCGGCGGTGTAAATGTCAAGATTGTTATTGTAGATTGCGGCTGGAAGGCGTGAGAGATAATCTTTGTATCTCTCTCTTGCTGCAATCAGTTCATCGGCGCGGGCGCGAGCGTGACTTTTGAACTCTTCAAGACGTTCTGCGCGTGTGAGTGTGAGGTTTTGTGTCATTTCATCTCCTTGTTTGTTTACACCCATCTTACTATAACACAAAGATAAATGCTTAAAATAAAATGAGTGTTTGATTAGAGAATCGTGCAAATCGGAAAAACTGGTGTAATATATAAACGTCGGTCAGTGAGAGGTCTCCCGCGCATAAGCGGACGCAAGGACAATGTCCCTCCGCCACTAAGTAAGCGACTGACGCCTGCCCGTGCCGTGAAGATGCGCGCTGGACGCACGGGTGGGGAATTGCCCCGCCATGCTCACAGACGTTGGCTGGCAAAGTCGCAACTTGGAGCGGCGGGGCAATTCAAAATTGGTGGTCTAAAACCACTGACTTTTGTTCAATGCGCCGCCACTAACGCTCACCTGGGAATGGCTTAAAATAAAAAATGACGACAGTAAAAGCCAATACGCTATTGAAAGCAATTAAGAACCTTCTGCCGAAGAGGTCAAGGTATGGATTAATCTGTTTGGAGACTGCTGCAGACAAAATTACCATCACCACAAGCATTGGCACATCTACTGTACCAGCCAAAACCGTCAATACAATATCCTGCTGCTTGCAGGCATATTCTCCGGCAAATTATCCCGTCCTGATAGACATCTTGCGTTTATTGGGCGAAGAAGATGTTACCCTTAATCAGGAACAATATAACCTAAAAATAACTGCAGACAAATCAATCACAACGCTAAAAATAATTCCAACGGAAGATTTAATTTTTCCAGAACAGTTAAAATTCCAAAATAAGTCGGGTACACGATGGTTGAAAAAAGCCGCCGGGAAGTATGATGAATTTGTACGACTTCATGGCGGATTGGCGACAGACGGTATACGAATTCATATTGACCACTCCATGCCAGAATGCGACTGTGAATTTTGCAAAACCCGTGTAAAAATTGCCCTGGATTGGGCTTATGCCGCCAATATCGAAATAAAAATCAAGAAAAATATATTATTAAAAGCCGTTCGCGCCATTAAAAAAGACAATGACATGATTTTAAGAATAAATTGCGGTTACCTTTTTCTTGTCACAGATGACGTGACATGGCAGCTGGCATCCGCCCAAGAAACAGACGAATTTGAACTGCGAATTAATCCACAGTACATACGAGACGCTCTTTCTGGTATGGGAACGGATGTTTCCTTATATATTCGGAAGAATCATCCGATACGCTTGGTTAACGAAAATCGAGAATCCATCATTACGGCTCGATTCCGTTAGGGCGAACAAACCAGGCAACGCCAGATGATGTACGCGGTAAGCACGTCTACGGTATCTTGCCACTTTGGTTGGCGGCAGAAGCGGAAACCGTCACAGAAGTTTCCATGCCTGGTTTGCCGCTGGAAGCCCGCTCGAAAGTAAACGGCGGTGATTTTACCGTCGAGCAGATGAACGAATGGGGCGCAGAAATGCGAACGTTCGTTGTTATTGGTGGGGATACCGCCGATTGGTTGAAGCGCAACGGAAAAGACAAAATCGAAACAGGGCTTCACTTTTTGTAAGAGCGGGGTCTAACACCACGTGCAGCGGACGGCGGGCGGGCCGCCGACAATCCCGGTCAGGTCAGCGCCGCCCGCCGCCGCTGACGCAAACCGTTAGCCGGAAACAAAAAGCCGCGCTCTGGTAAGCGCGGCGGAGAACTCAGTCAAATGTCACTCGGTATCAGTCTTGCGCGGTCGGCCACCTTTGCGCCCATTCTCGCGGGCGGCTTCGGCTTTGGCGGCACTGGTCGCACTGCCACCCTTGCGCCCAAGCACAGCGGCGGCGCTCTGCTCTGGCGGATGGATGATGATACTCTCCCATGCTGTACCCGCCCATGTTCGCCCGGTGTTGTCCTCAGCGGCCTGTTTGATTTCGTCATAGGTCGCATCGTCTCTTACCACGATGACTTTTGCACGCTCCCACCAGCGGCCATCATCGTAAGATGTATTCAGGTCAACGCCTGTGCAAATCAGGATGGCTCGGAAAAGGTATGGGCGCTCACGCTCGAGCCGGCGCAATTTTCGGATGGTGAGTACTTTCCCGGAATCGTCGGTAAGATTATGCAGGCCCGGAACCAGTCCGAAACTATTGCTCCACACATTCGCGGCCCGCATCTCCGCGACGGCGTTATCGAGTGTGGATTGCGTGACGATGACGAACTCTGACCTTGACGCCATCCGCGCGAACCAAGAACAGGACGCCGTCGACCGCGCCAGCGATGACCCGCGCGTGTTCGCGGCCTACCTGCGGCGGGAGTATGCGACGGTCGGGCGGATCGAGATGCGGCCCGGCTTCGCGTGGTATGACATGCTGCGCGCGGTAGAGATGATCGAACGGATGGCGGGATGCGCCCGCTAACCCTGGCCCTGCTCGCCCTGGCCGTTAGCGCCTGCTCGCGGGCCACCGACGCGACCACGCTGCCGCCGCAGTCTGCCGCCGAGCGCCCGGCCTACGTCGCGCCTTCGGTGACGCCGCCGCCGCCGCCGACGTGGACGCCGCATATCCAGATGACGGAGCAGGCGGTGGCGGCAACGGCGATCTACCTGCGCGCCGCCGCGCAGGACGCAGACCACCAGGCCGCGCTCTATGCCATCACGGAAGAGTCCGCGCGGCTGATTGCCGCCAGCTCCCAGACGGAAGCGGCTGCCCGCGCTGAGCAGGCCATCGCAGAGCGGGACGCGGCTCAGGCCGGGGCGACGGCAACGGCGGGAATGATCCGCGAACACGCGACGGCAGACACGGCGTACATTCGGACGGCTCTGCCGCCGCGAGCGACGCAGGTAGCCGCCGAAGCGCAGGCGGCCCAGCGGTGGGAAGTCTTGCCCGGCGTGTTAGGCGCGCTCGCGTTCTTCGCCGCGATGATTGTCTTGTCCGTGTACGTCATCCGGTCATTGCTGGCCGAGAACAGGAAGGCCGACGACCACGCGCACCTACAGGCGCAGCGCGCCGCCGACCTGGAGGAGCAGCGGGCAAAGACGTATCATCTATACGGAGCGCCCGCGCCGGTCGTCATCCCCAATGGTCCACCCGCGCCGTCCTACGTCGAGCGAGCAATCAAGATCAATGGATACTCGCCAGGCGAGATCGTCCTGCGTGACATCGTGGACGCCCGCGAACGATGCTGGCGCCTGGCCGGCGTGCGGGCGCTGGAGTGGGCCGATAGATTGGGCGGCATCTCGCAGCCGCGTATGCTCGTCGCCAACGGCGGGCCGTTCGCGTCTGCCGAAGACTGGCAGCATGTCACCGACTTCCTGGCGCAGAATGGTTACATCGTCAAGCCTGGCAACGGCAAGCGGACGCAGTTAGCGCCCGCATATCAGACGTGGCGCGCGGCGGCGCTGGCCCTGGCCGATGTGCGCCGGTCAGTGACGTATGACCGGCAGAGTGATCCGGTGCCGGTCGAAGCGCCGGACCACTCCCCCACTCACGCGCCTGCGCCCGCGCGCGTGTAGATAGCTTGGATAGGTGGATAGGATAGGTACCTATCCGATAGGTTGAGCGGGCGGCGGG
>Ga0101944_10005750_pt1 | contig 13759 bp, 8 predicted proteins | sample DewCreD2012metaG_FD_75245 | JGI IMG/M metagenome (GOLD analysis project Ga0101944, IMG submission 75245) | Hot spring sediment bacterial and archeal communities from British Columbia, Canada, to study Microbial Dark Matter (Phase II) - Dewar... ... | reverse complement strand
CGCCTCATACAAAGTTTTAATGCTTTGTGTCAGACAAATCACAGTCATTTTATTTTTGGTTTTCAGCCCATTCTTTACCGTGCAGGATATAACAAAAAACTCTCACCTGCCGAACGGGTTATGCGGAACCACATCAATCCCGTAAATGTCCGTTTTCAGTTTCCCGAACTGGATGCAGAAAAGGCAAAACAAATTGAGCATCTTTTAAGTATCGAACTGAAATATTTTATTGACGATTACCTTAGCGGGGAAATACAATCGCTTGCGGAAAAGGAGGACTTTGCCTATGTTGATTTCAACAAGGAAATTTCAGGCCTTTCTCCGGATACAGAATTCTATACCGATTACTGCCATATGACTCCCGAAGGTAACAGACAGGTAGCGCTGATACTGGCAGAAAAAATTTCGCAACTCATTTCCGATCCTGCAAAAACAAAGGAAAAGTAATTCGTACCGGATGGAACAGCAAAAACTCAAATATGGCAGCGAAACCGCAGAAAATAAAAATACGTTTGTATTTGTTGTCTGTGGTTCGGCCGAACACATTAACACCTTGCATTTCTCACTGCGTTATCTGAAGCACTTCTCCCGTCTGCCCGCCATTATGGTTACCGACAGCCGCCAGAACGAAATTCCGGTAATTCACAACAACGTTATTGACATTAACACTCCCGAAGCGATGAGTCACCACCAGGCCAGCATCTGGCTTAAAACATCGCTTCACCGCCTGTTGCCCGAAGGTCCTCAGTATTGTTACCTCGACAGCGATGTGATAGCCACTGGAAGCGGCTGCGATGATATTTTTGCACAGTACAGGCCCCCGGTTACTTTTGCACCCGATCACTGCACGGCATCGTGGTTTAGTCCCTATGCGGTAAACTGCGGCTGTGCTGAAAAAGCAGAAAAGGACAGGGCAGAAACCGAAAATGCCATTGCTGCGGTTGTCCGGCATTCCGCCTACCCGCCCGACTGGCACCATCCGTTTACGCGAAAAGTATTTGCACTGCTGACCCGGATAGCAACAAAGCCACTGGCACATGCCGGGGCTTTATTTAAAATCATGCTGGCCTTAATAACCGGCAAAGCACATATTTCAGGCGGAGTGTACCTGAATCTCCGGAAAAAACAATGGGAATCAGGCAGCGATTCGTATCCCTTTCTTTTTGCATACAGAAAACATATCCGTCAAAAAAGCGGTTACCGTTTTTCGCTGTCAAAGCGTACCTGGCTGAAACCCGACGGAAGTTTTCCGCAACAGAACCGGTGCACCCATCTTCACGAAAAAATTACTGAAAAGTTCGGGCTTACAATACCCGGAACAGACTGGCAGCACTGGAACGGAGGTGTATTTCTTTTTGACAGGAATTCGGCTGATTTTATGGACGAATGGCACCGGAAAACAATGGAAATATTTGCAGACAACGAATGGAAAGTAAGAGATCAGGGAACGCTTATCGCTACGGTTGTCAGCCGTAACCTCACCCGCCATCCCACCCTACCGGAGGAATACAATTTTATCGCCGATTTTTACAAGCCCGAAATCGTTGCCTGTCATAAACAGCCGGGGACTTTCCGTAAAGGGAATAAAATCATACGACCTGCTTTTGTTCACGTCTATCATCACTTTGGAGACAATAGCTGGGACGTATGGAAGCATATTGAATCGCTTTTGCCACAACAAAAGAAAGAGGAAGACCGTTGAAAGAGACAAACCCTCAACCGGAAATTAACCGTAAGGTAAAGCAACCGTTTGCCATGCGTGTACAGCGGAAAAACCCCTTTGCATCCCGCATCTGCTTTGCCTCAGCCCGAAACCTCTTTATTGATACCGGCGGAAACGTATATCCATGCTGTTTTAACCGTTCTCAAGCGTGGGGAAATCTCGGAATAAATACTCCGGCTGAGATTGAAAACAGCATCATCCGGCAGGAACTTGAAGCCCGGCTAAGTAATAACTTAATGAGCGACGACTGCTCGTTTTGCCGCCATTCCATTGCTGCCGGAAACTACAAAGCCGCAGGATCCATGGCATACGACCGCTTTTTTTATCAGCGCGGCAGCTTCCCTTACTCCATAGAATTCGAACTCGATACATTCTGCAACTTAAACTGTGTAATGTGTCCCGAAAATCTCCATTCATCAAAACCACAGTTTGCCGCCAACAAAGGTTGGACTGAAAAGCTCACCCCCTGGCTGCAAAACATACGCTGGGCCAAGTTTTACGGCGGCGAACCCTTTCTTATTTCCATTTATTACGAGATATGGGAAGTCATTTCGGAAAAGAATCCGGATTGTATAATAAAAGTACAGACCAACGGAACCCTTCTGAACGACAGGATAAAAAAGGTATTCGAGCGCGGACGTTTTCAGATTTCTGTCTCGGTTGACTCGCTGAATGCCATGACATACGCAGCGATGCGAAAGGGGGCTAACCTTGAGCATGTACTTGCAAACCTCGCTTATTTCCGGCAATACGCACAACAAACGGGTATTCCCGCTGACGTGGCTGTATGCCCAATGGTACAGAATGCAGAGGACATTCCGGAACTCTACCGGTATTGCTGCAAAAAGGGTATGTATATCAACTTCAACGTAGTCACCCACCCAAAAGAGATGAGTCTCCGGTACCAGTCCGCTACTTTTCTGAAGAACCTGATTGACATTTACAAAAGCACACGTACGGAATCCCTTTCATTTATTGCCCGGCAAAACCGCAGGCATCTGATGTCGCTCATCCGTCAGCTTGAATCTTGGCATAATGAAGCACTTATTCTGGAAAAAATTCCGCTCCTCAATATTTCCCGGAAAGAATTGCTGGCCTTACTCTCTGAAAAAATCAGCCCCGAAAAAAGAACGGAGATCAGCAGAACGATTCAGGAAGCGCTTCAGAAAACAGAAGAAAATATGCAGGTGCGTGAAGATATTTACAAAACAATACTTGCGCTTGATGAACAAACCATACTCAATGTAATTTCAGAAAATCCCGGCCCCTTACTTCAGAATTTCATCCGGAATTTTCTGAAATACGGACCAGGGTAGAACTTATAGCCGACCTTCCATCGTCGCGGGATGGGTATGTTAGGTCATGGTTGAAGTTCGGGGCTTCCGTCCCGATTGTTATCGGGAGCTATCGGAATGGTTTGGGTTATGGTCATAGTTTGTGGGATAAGTTCTACCTCCCGATAGCAATCGGGAAACCCCGACGCTCAATCAAACCAGCAGCTCCGACTATAGCCCCCGACCTGTTTCCCACTTTCCGACGATTCCATGTCCCCCAACTCCCCAAACCTTCAAGGTCTTTAAGTAAATAAAAACGTCTTAGACCTTGAAGGTTTTTGGGGTGTAACAAATATGCGACATGGAAGCGTCGGCGGTGGGCTGGGAATAGATGCACCGGCATGGAAGCGTCGTTTGGGTTACATCGCTGCCAGCGGTTTGTTTTTGTCGTATTCAACCGAATAAGAGAAGCGTATGGTTTTACTCTGTCCGGCAGAAACTCTGGTTTTCCAGGTAAGCATACCGGTATCTTCATTATGTTCGGCACCAGAAAGATTTACCTTTTCCACTTTAATTTCGGCACTGCCGGATACCGGCATACGGTCTTCAATCACCAGGTTCACGTCGTTATATCTGTTGTTTTTAACACTCAGGGTATAGGATACGGTTTTAATTATATTGCTGCCTATCAGGGCATTTCGCTGTTCATCCTTCTCTCTTTTTCTTTCAATGACTACAGAGCGATCGTTTCCGAGTGCAAGTTCCAGTGTGTCCGAAAAGATGCCGGTATTCAGCGACGTGGTTCCCACAAACGTACCATCAAAGTATATGCTTGCGCTGGCAGACAGGAGATCGAGATTATTCCAGTCGGTTATTTTTGCCACTAACCAGGCGTGCTTACTCATCTCGGGCATGAGATAATAGACAAAATCGGCCTTCAGATTGTGTTCCTTAATAGCAATCATGTGCGGCTTTCCATCGGAAGGGATGGTATACGAAAGATCTATTTCATATTCGGCTGAAGTGAGGGTCTGTATCGTTTGTGTGAACTGTGCCGCCGAAACAGCATCCAGCTCTTCCTCAGACCTGACTTTTGATGAAACCGGTCCGGCAGCAGACATCATCTTGCTTTCGCTGACCGACCCCTGAGCCCTGTAATAGTTATATCCCAAATAATATACCGGAAGATAGGGTTTTGACATTCCGGAAGAAGGAGTAATGGTGGATAGCGTAATTTTTACATCCTTCCAGTCTTCTCCCGTATTCTGATACACATTTGCCTTTTGCACCAGTTTCACCGGCTGCGATGCCGAACTTGCACGGATATCGTACATGGGCGACCAGCCGGCATTCTGAACATTATAGTTCACTGTAATTGTACCCGAAACAGCCGCTTTGGCCTGAATGGTAACGACGATCTGATGAGAGGGCTGTTCGTAAACCACGGGATTCTGCTGGGCATTATAATTTTTCAGGTCATTCAGCCGTGTTTCCATCTTTGACTTTTTACTCAGCAGCTGATATTCCTGTTTTTTTAATGCACTCCACTGGTTATTAATGTCGTTCAGCTGTTTTCGCAAATATTCCATTGCCATTTTCAGGTCCGGAATCGTGTCGGCGCTGCCTTGCATAAACTTATTACCGAGAAGGGTTTTCTTCTCCAGCAACAGGTTGTCCTTTTTCCCGTTCAGATCGTCAATTTCAAAATTGAGCATAACCAGCGAATCTTCCAGCAATTCAATACTGCGCACAATTTTTGCAGGCATCTCCTCTGTCTGGGGCTCTTTAAGAACCGGCTGCTTTAGGCGGTACTGAACATCAAGAATAATAAAGTCACCTTTTCCCGATGCCTGAATGTTACGGGTATCGAGATACGGCGAAACTCCGTCAAAAACCAGTTCCGAAATACCGGCCTCTGCTGCAAAGGGAGCACTTCTGGTAACCTGTGCCGAATTCATGAATACCGTTACTTTCTTTGGCTTTGAATTCAGTTTCAATTCATTTTCTGCGCATACTACAGTAGCGAGAAATAAAACCGGAATTAAAATTAATGCTTTCATGGCTTTTTTTTTATGATTTCTGAAAATAAGATGCGGACCCTGATTTTTTCCATAAATGCGTGTATCTCCCGGCGGGGAATAAGAAGAATTAACAGTAGCATTATTTGCTGTATGTGTGATCATTACGATTTAATGTAAAAATCCGCCATTTTTTTTAAGATTAAATTTCGATTATAAAAAAGTGTGGATTGATTTTATGATTATATTTGTGTATGATTTCTTATAAAAATAAGATATTCATTGCACTACTATCATTACTGATCTTTGCTGCATGTTCGCATACCGGCAAAACCGATACTAATACAGCCGATTCATCGGGTATTGGCCCGGTCAATGACACATTAGCCGCAACGTTGCCCGATGTCATTAAAGATCTTCCTGTTGGAATTGAAGTCTGGCACGAGCCGGATACATTAAGAGCAGTAAAATGGGACAAGGATACCTCACGGTATATCTGGAAACATCAGACCTTTCTGTTCTCGTATGTCGCCGACCTTAAGATTATTGAATTCGGAACCTATAACTACAAAAACGGGAAATGGGAACTGGGAAACCTGAATCAGAAATTATACGGACCGGAAGAACTGGAAACGTGGTATGTTCAGTTTGACAAGGGTATGGTAAAATGGGATCACCCTGACAAAGGCCTGATAAAAAAGAATGTGGTATATTTTGATCCTTCCAATTACAGTATCAAGAATAAAAATCTGGTGCTTCGAAACGGTCTCTGGTATTTTATCGGCACCGACAGTACCGGGAAAAAATACTGTGGCTACGGCAGATACGTTGCCCTGCCCGAAATGATGCCTTCATCGCAGCCGGATCAGCCGAATCTGTAGTGTTTTTTTATGGGTTTCAACACTTTCCACACACATTTTAGTCCTTCGGGAAACGTAACAAAGTCGCCTTTGCCAAACTCTGCTTTCCCAAGTTCTGATTCTACGATCACATGTCCTTCGAGAAAAAGACACTGCTCGCGGCTGTCGTAATACCAGTCGAATTCCGAGACTTCCTTTTCCCAAACGGGCCAGTTACGGATTCCTTTAGAAACAATGACTTCTTCGCTGAGTTTTTCGATTTTAATTTCCATATTTCAGTCTGATTTTAATGAGCTGAAAAAATCACAAATCCCACTGATTCCGCACTTTCCGCATTGCGGATTTCGTGCCTTACACACATATCTGCCATGAAGAATCAGCCAGTGATGCGCTTTGCCTGCAAGATTTTCGGGGATGTATTTCATAAGTTGTTTCTCCGTTTCCAGCGGGGTCCTCGCTCCCTTTGTCAGGCCGATACGCGCAGACACTCTGTGAACATGAGTATCCACCGCCATTTTATTCTGATGAAAAGCAACGGATAAAATTACGTGTGCAGTTTTGCGTCCCACTCCCGGAACCATTATCAGCTTGTCGTAGTCGTCGGGGATGTTTCCGTTAAACTTTTCGGAAATAATTTTTGCCATTCCTGAAAGATTTCTGGCTTTGTTGTTAGGATAAGAACATGATTTGATAAGTTCAAAAATTTCATCGGTATCTGCTTCGGCAAGCGATTGAACATCGGGGAACCTTTTAAAGAACGGCGGGGTAATTATATTTACCCTCTTATCGGTACACTGCGCTGATAATATAACCGCTACTATGAGCTGATATGGCGTAGTATAATGAAGTTCCGTTTCAGCAACAGGCATGTTTTTCTGAAAGTAATCAATCAGTTTTTCAAACTTTGCCTTGCGTGTCATCGCTATATTTTTATCCCCAGAATAAGTACATCATCAATCTGCGGAAGGTTGCCCCGCCAGTCGTCGAAAGTTTTTGCCAGTATTTCCTTCTGGACGGACATGGGCTGCCGGCTGTTGCTGGCCAGAAGTTCCTTAAGCGCCTTGTACTTGAATTTCTTTCCTTCAGGACCCCCGAACTGATCGGCAAAACCATCGCTGAAAATGTAAATAAGGTCGCCGCCGGAAATGGGATGTGAGTGAAGCGTAAAGGGCTGCATCCGCGAATAGATGGCTACGGGCATTTTGTCGCCCTTGAGCTCAATAAGTTGGCAGGAGGCAGGAGGCAGTTGGCAGTCGGGACTTTCACTGCCTGCTGCATACTGCTTACTGCCTACTATATAAAGGGGGTTATTCGCTCCTGCAAATTCCAGTGTGCCTGCCTGGCGGTCAATAGTGATGGCTACCGCATCCATTCCGTCCTGCTGTTTTACATTTTCGCCCTGCTGCTTCATGGCAAGAATAATATTTTCTCGCAGACGGTTCAGAATCTTGTCCGGTGCAGTTACCTGTTCCTTGTTTACGATCTCGTTCAGGAAAGCAATGCCGAGCATACTCATGAAAGCTCCGGGAACGCCATGTCCGGTGCAGTCGGATGCAACAATAATGATCTTACTGCCAAATTTGTTTACCCAGTAGAAGTCGCCCGAAACAATATCGCGGGGACGATAAAATATGAAGTAATCCTTAAGAATAAGCCGGAGGTCCTCGTCGGTCGGGAAGAGTGCCGACTGGATCTGAAAAGCATAACTGATACTGTCTCTGATATCTTTCTGCTGCCTTGCAATAATATCGCGCTGCTGGGTGGCAAGGTCGCGCTGGGCCGCAATTTCGTCGCGCTGCGAAGTGATCTCTTCGTTCTGCTGCAGTATCTTCTCGTTTTTAGCTGTAAGAAGAATGTTGGCTTTTCTTTTCTGCCGGGAACTTCTGTACACAACAAATGACAGTATAATGAACAGGAATCCTATTGCAGCTACACCGTATTTCTGCAGCCGTTCTTTTGCCACCATGGCTTCCTGCTTTTCAATTTCGCTTTGCTGAAGCCGTATTTTCTGTTCTTTTTTTTCCGTTTCGTACCTGGTTTGCAATTCTTCAATAATCTTCTGTTTATTATCGTTGAATAACGAGTCTTTCATTTCGCTGTATTTTACATGAAATTCCAGAGCCCTGTCCATCATTCCCCTGTTACGGTAGATCTGATAATAGAGATGATATATTTTGGTCATATAGTCCTTCGACCCGATGACTTCGGCAAATTCGAGTGCCCTTGCGCAGTTTTTTTCTGCTGAATCCAGCCGGTTTAATATGACATAACACTCCGCCATTTCGGCATAGGTATGGGCAATTCCCGAAACGACATTAACTTCTTTAAAAAGCTGGTTCGACCGGGAATAGCATATAATGGCAGAATCGGTCTGTCCGGTATATTTGTATATGTCTCCGAGATTGGTAAGCGAGGCCGCCATCCCATAAGCATCGTTTGCGGCTTTAAACACATCGCGTGATTCAAGGAATTTCTTTTTGGCTTCGGGATATTTCTTCAGGTCAAGATACACATTGCCTGTTGAAAGAATAACGTTGCCGATAAGACGCTCATCCTGGCTTTTTATACTGCTTTCGTATGCGTCAGAAAAATATTCAAGGGCCTGATCAAATTTCTCCTGTCTTCTCATCAGCAAACCGATGGCCTGCTCACACGCCCCTTTCCCTTCGTAGTCCTTAAGCTTTTCGAATATTTTAAGCGCCTCAAACCAGTTACTGAAGGCCGCATCATAATTGCCTCTGATATCATAAAGCGCACCCATGTTATAAAGATTATCGGCATACCCCAGCTCGTTACCGATTTCCTTATTTATAGCAAGGGATTTATTATAGTACATCAGACTCGAATCGTGCTTTCCGATATAATCGTACATACTTCCGAGGTTGTTATAGGTTGTGGCTTCGCCTTTTTTATTCTTTATGCTGATAAATATTTTCAGTGATTTATTAAAATACGCAGCTGCCTTTTCGAACTCTGAGATGTCTTCGCAAAGCAGTCCCATAAAGGTCAGGGCATCGGCTTCAAGCAATTTAAAACCCGACTTTTGCGTAGCAGATATCACAGATTGTGTATATTTTTCTGCAAGTTCGGGATGGCTGTATTCCATTTTTTTGGCTGAGTCCAGAATCAGACGCAGGTCGGATTCGGCAGGATTTTTTGAGGACAGGATTTGCCCGAAATGATCGTTTCCGGCAGATAAAAAACATACAAAACTAAAAGTCAATATAATGATGGGCAGCAATGATTTCATACGGCTGTACGGTGTAAGTTGTAAAGATATTAAAAAAAACCGAACGGGATAATCAGATGCTGATTCCCATTATCGTAATATCATCAATCTGCGGATATTTCACATTGTCATAATTAATCCACTTATCGAATTCTTCCTCCAGTTTTTCTCCCTGTTTGCTGATAGGAAGCGAAGAGGTTTCGAAAAGAAGTTTCCGGAACGGTTTGTGCAGGTATTTTCTTCCTGTTTTTCCTCCGAACTGATCTGGGAATCCATCGGTAAAGAAGTACAGCCGGTCACCTTTTTCGATGGTGATTTTATGGTTGGTAAAACTATCCATCCGGATATGAACCCCCACCGGCATTTTGTCGCCTTTCAGTTCTATCAGTTCATTGCGACCATCAGGACGATAGATAACGAAATTATGATTTGCCCCGGCCCAGGTACATTCGCGGGTAACGAGGTTGATTGCCGCCAGTCCCATATCCATTCCGTCTTTCTGCGTACCAGTATCACCGGTTTGTCTGAGCACGTCAATAATAAATTCCCGTAATTTATTAAGTACCGTAGCGGCATCATTAATTTCCTTTTCGCGCACAATTTCATTCAGAAAAGAAACTCCGAGCATAGACATTAAGGAGCCCGGCACACCATGTCCGGTACAATCGGCAACCGTTATTATAAGCCAGTCGTTAATTTTCTTCACCCAGTAAAAGTCGCCTGAAACCACATCTTTGGGCCGGAAGAAAAGGAAATAATCGCCCAGTATTGCCTTAAGCTGTGTATCGGAAGGAAGTATGGATGTCTGTATTCGCCTGGCATAGCGTATCGAGTCTTCGATTTCCTTGTTTTGTTTTTCCAGGATGTTTTTACGTATTACTGCAATATCATATAATTCTTCTATCTGATCTTTCTGCTTCTGTACCTGATCCCGCTGCGATTCTATTTCATCTCTCTGCGACTGTATTTCCTCTTTCTGCTGCCGGATCTCTTCATTCTGTTCGCTTAACAGGGCAAAGGCCTGCTTTTTCTGTCGGAACATCCGGTACATTATTGCTGAAAAAGCAATGACAATAAGCAGACCTGCGATAGTTGAAAACAAAATAATGAGTTGTTTCCTGTTTTCTGCCTGTTGTGCAAGTATCGTCTGCTTGTCGAGTTCTTTTTCCTTGGCCAGCTTGTCTATGGTAAGCTGTTTTTTGTCCGATTCATACCTTGCCTGCATTTCCTCGAGGGCTTCGGTCTTTTCCTGACTGAACATGCTGTCTTTACATGCAAGCAGTTCTTTGGCATAATAAAGTGCCCGGTTGTCATTTCCCAGCATATCATATGCCTTAAGCAACTCTTCGGCGGCCAGTTTTTTCCAGGGCAGCGCTCCTATTGCTTCTGCGATTTCAAACGCATTTTTTCCGTAATCAATGGCTTTTTTAAGGTAGAGGGACTTCTGTGCGGGTGAGGGATGGAGACTGTCGGCCATGGTTACATTCACACTGGCCAGATTTCCGTATACCATCGTCAGTCCCCTTTTGTCGTTCAGTTCAAGACAATAGGCAAGTGCTTTATTGTATAATTCCACTGCCTTTTCGTATTCTCCGAGGTCTGTACTTACAATTCCCAGATTATTATAGCAGTTGTACATGCCCCGTTTATCCCTGGCCTCCACATAAATTGCCAGTGCCTTGTCGTAGTATTTCATGGCCTCGGGATAGTCGCCCTTATCGGCCAGAATGTTGGCTATATTGTTGTTGCATCCTGCAGCCGAACGCGTCTCTCCAAGATCTTCATAAATCTTAAGTGATTTTCTGAAAAAATCAACCGATTTATCATGATTTCCCTGATTCCACTGCACGATGCCAATGTTATTATAGCACGAAGCAATTCCCCATTTGTCGTCGAGTTCTTCTTTTATCTTCAGCGCTTTCAGGAAGAAATCCACCGCTTTGTCATAACGCCCCTGTCCGCTGTGAATGTTCCCGATATTGTTATATGCGGTCGCCAGCATGTTACGGTCTTTAAGTGCCTCGGCAATTACTGCTGACTTCTGAAAGTGAAACAAAGACTGGTCGTATTCTCCCTGAAAATTGTAATTATGCCCTATCAGTGCGTGACAGTTTGCAATTCCGGTTCTTCCCAGACGCACAAATAAGGTATCGCTTACATCTGCCAGTTCGCGGTACACTGTAAATGCACGGCGGTAATAGCGGGTGGATTCGTCGTATTCAAAAAGTCCCCTGTAAACCACACCCTTTTGCTTCAAAGCATGTGCCTGATACAATTTCATCCGGCACTGAACAACAAAAGGAAGTCCGTTCTTTTTCAGATTATCTTCGGTCAGCTTCAGCGCTGCATCAAAAAGAATCTGCGCCGAATCGGGATTGACGGTCCGGTAGCACTCGCCGATTTCAATCAGTAATCTTGCCTTAAGCGTATCTGTGCCGGCTCTGCCGAAATCAGAGGAGAGAGAATCCAGTTTCTGCCGGTCCTGTGAGTATAATGAAACAGACAGAATGAGCATCCACCCCAGCAGTATAATATGGTTCGCTTTTACCAACGGATTTACAGATGAAATAACATTTCAAATATACAAAAAAAAACAGGGTGGCTAAAAAAGTGATCATTCAGTATTGTCTGGAAGGAAGGGGCTGAAACTGTTTATATCCTGATTCCCATTACAGTAATATCATCTACCTGTTCATTATCTCCTTTCCATTCTGCTATCGCCTTTTCAAGTCTATCCTTCTGTTCATTAACAGAATATTAAGATATGTCACAGAAAAGATTTTTCATGTTTTTCATCATAAATTTTTTATTCCGGGGTCCGCCGAACTGATCCGCATAACCGTCCGAGATAAGATACAGCATATCTCCTTTTTCAACCGGTATTTCATGGGTGGTAAAGTTAGTCATGCTCACATGAATGGCTACCGGCTGCGGATCTGCCTTGAATTCGGCAAGTTCGGTGCCTTTGCCGGAATTCCTTACAAGATACAGCGAGTTGTTGGCCCCTGAATACTGAAGTATCCGGGTCTTTGGGTTGTATGCACAGAATACAATGTCCATCCCGTCTTTCTGCTCTCCCATAACCCCTTTCTGCTTGAGTGCTTCAATCACTGCCTTACGCAGTTGATCAAGTATCTCCCCTGTTTTTGTAATTTCCTTTCTTCTTACTATTTCATTCAGATTTGAAATCCCAAGCATACTCATAAAAGCACCGGGAACGCCATGACCGGTGCAGTCGGCTACCGTAAAGATGCACCATTCATTGATACGGACAGCCCAGTAAAAGTCTCCGCTCACAATATCTTTGGGTTTGTACAGTACAAAATAGTCACAACAGAAAGAGGGCGTTCCTTCTGTAATAGCATTTCCGAATACCAGATCAAGGTCAGGAAGGACCGCTTTCTGTATCCTTCGCGCATAGGTAATACTGTCGGTAATTTCTTTCTTTTGTTGGAAAATCTGGTCGCGTTGTTTTTTGATCTGATCATTTTGTTCAGCTAACAAAATGTTGGCTTTCTTCTTTTCAGCGTATTGTTTGAAAATGATAATGGAAAAGCCCATGACCATCAGGGCAATGAGCCCGACCGCCAGCAGGAAGATACTTTTACGCTTCGACTCGGCGTCCTTCTTAGCCAGTTCGGCCTTCTGAAGCTTTATTTCATTTTCTTTCTTTTCGTTTTCGTAACGAGCTTCATTTTCCTGCATCTGCCGCAGATAATCCTCACTCAGTACCGAGTCTTTCAGGTTGGAGTAAATCTTATAGTATTCGTACGCTTGCTTATAATTGCCAATAGACGAATATACACTGGCCATATTTTCATAGCTGTCGAGCAGTTCCTTCTTGGCATTAAGTTCCTTAAAAATTTCAATGCTTTGCTTGTAATACTGTAACGAAGTAGCATATGAACCCGCTTTTTGATAAATCTCCCCCATCTGACGAAGGGCCTGCCCGATTAGCAGCTTTTCACCCAACGACTTGTACACATTAAGGGCATCCTCCGCATATCGCAGCGCCCGGTTATAATCTCCCCGCTCTGCATAGAAGGTCCCAATTTCTCCATTGACCTGTGCTAAACCAGGTTTAAAACCAATTTTTGTAAAAATTTCCTGACTCTTACGGAAATATTCAAGCGCCTTTTGATTGTCATTAAGCTTTTTATAGGCTACCCCCGTGTTCATGTACAGGTAACCAACGTAATTTAATTTTTTCAGTCGCAGAAAGATATCCGTTGCGCGTTCATAGTATTCAATCGCTTTTGTGTAAACACCGTACGAGAAGTATACATTTGCTAAATTGTTAAGCGTTCGGCCAATAAGTACACTGTCTTTATGGGTTTCCACGTATTCGAGGTTACGTTGAAAATATTCAATTGCTTTCAGGTAGTTGCCCTGCGATTTATAGAGTACTCCGATATCGTTAAGTATATCGACCTGCATGCGACTGTTTACGGATTTGGCCAGCTCCAGTGCCTTTAAATAGCTCTGCAAGGCTTTCTCTATTACACCTTTCCGGTAATAGGCTATTCCCTGCCAGTAGATAATACGAAAAATTTCCTGGGGATAATTAACTTTTTCTGCAATTTCTATTGCCCTTTCGCAGGTATGCAATACGCTGTCCCATTCCAGTTTATTCAGGTATACATTAGCTATATTGC
>Ga0101944_10005749_pt1 | contig 13759 bp, 20 predicted proteins | sample DewCreD2012metaG_FD_75245 | JGI IMG/M metagenome (GOLD analysis project Ga0101944, IMG submission 75245) | Hot spring sediment bacterial and archeal communities from British Columbia, Canada, to study Microbial Dark Matter (Phase II) - Dewar... ... | reverse complement strand
GCCGTGCAGGAAGCCTTCGTAATCGACTTCGCCGACGACCACAGGCATCGTTGGCGTTCGGGCCACCCCTTCCGTGAGCAGTTTGACGGTGTTCGGGATGCTGTCGTAGCCGCCGTGGCCGGTCTGGAGCATGTCGAAGTCCAGCACGCCCGGATCGGCGACCTGGTCTCGACCGACGTCGGTCGGGTGGATCGTGATCGGCCGCCGCATCGGATCGGTGGCGCGAACGTAGCGCGCGATCTCGGTCCAGCCTTGGCGTTGTCGTTCCCTGTCGGCGTCCTTGGTCTCCGAAAGGTAATACGGCATCGTTCCCTCGCCGGCCAGGCACCAGATCACCGGGTAGGCGCCCCAGCGCGCGATCAGGTTGCGCCAGTGCCGCCTGATCTTTTCCTCGCCCGCCCACGGCAGGTAATAGCCCCAGCAGGCAACGATGCACGGTACGATTCCCGCGCGGACCAGGTGGCAGATGCGCACATCGGCGTTCGCAAAATAGGCAGGGTTGGGTTCGCGGAAATCCTTCGAATACGGAAAACCGGCTTCGTTCTCGCCGCGCGGGTCGTGCCAGTTCATGTCGGGGTAGAGTCCCGCGACGATCTGCACCACGGTGAATCCTTTGGCCACGCGATCGGCCGTGAGTCGCTGGAAATCGCCGGGCCAGGTCAGGCGCTTGGTCAGCCCCATCCACCAGGTGTCGCCCAGCCAGAAGAAACTCGTGCCGTCCTCGTGCTCGAAACGACGCCCGCTGCGGGTCACGCGAAGGGGGCCGTGGCGCAGGAGGGGATTCTCGCTCTGGGTGTCCGAGGCCTCGAGCATGCCCTCGCGACCGTTCAACCACTCGTCCTTGGCTCCGCGGCATTCGCTCTTCCATCGGTATTTTCCGGTCAGCGGCGGCGCGAAACGCACCCGCCAATCCCGTCCGCCCGCCCAAAAGGCCGGAACGCGCCAGGTCCGGCCGGACTCGTGTACGATCAGGACATCGACTTCGAGTTCGAACGGCGGGCGCTCGGACTTCGGTTCGGCCGTCAGGTGCCACTCCGTGGTCGTATACTTCGAGCCGTGCACAAGCGGTTTCACTGGACGTCTCCTCTGGTGCATGTCCTTTGGAAATGCTGAAGTGCAGACAGAGTTACCGCGGCCCGACGGCCGTGAACAGTGCGGAATGCGATCGCCCGGGGAAAGCCTCGAGCGACGGCCGGGAGGCCAAGGACGCTGCCGATGCGGGGTGCGTTTCGAAAAGTTCCGGACAGGCGAGGACAGGACGCTTCCCGGCAGTATGTACAGGAATGGTTGATGCTCCGCCCTGGGTTGGGGTCGGCATGGGAACTGGAAATAAGCGTTCCCGCCGGTCACCGGCGGGGAATGTGAAAAATGAGTTTGACGGGCATTTGCGTTGCGGTACATTCCGTTTCCCTTCGGGGATGGAGTCGTATACCTCCAGGGCTTGAAAGCGGTCAGACCCCCGTAAAGTCAAAGCCCGAGGGTAGATTCGTAGTCTCCAGGGAGTCGAAGGTCAGCAGGGTATGTCGGCGGGTCCGGCGTGGTGCAGGGGGGCCGGCCCGGGACGAAAACCTGATGACCTTTGGCTCTCTGTGTTTTTTGGCTGCGCCTCGCTTTTGGGGTGCGTGAGAATCCTCGGCCCGGCATCAAGCAGGCCGGTCGGGTGGAGCGGTGGAGCGATGGAACTGGCTGTCTACAACGCGCAGGGTGAGGAAGTCGGCAAGGTTGCGGTCGACGAAAAAATCCTGGGCGAGAAGGTCCGGCGCAAGCTCTTGCACCAAGCGGTGGTCTATTACGAGGCCAATCGCCGCTTGGGCACGCACAAGACCAAGTCCAAGGCGGAGCGGCACGGTTCGGGCACGAAACCGTGGAAGCAGAAGCATACGGGACGCGCGCGTGCGGGCATGAAGCGCAGCCCGCTGTGGCGCGGCGGCGGCAACATTTTCGGACCGAGGCCACGCGATTACCGTCAGGAGATGCCGGTCCGGATGCGCCGCGAAGCGCTCAAATCGGCACTGCTCAGCAAGCTTATCGATCGGCAGGTGAAGGTTATCGATGTCCTGGAATGCGATGTCCCCAAGACCAAGACGTTCGCCACGACGCTGAAGAAGCTGGGACTGAACGAGGGTTCGTGCTTGGCGGTGGCCATGGCGCCTTCGGAAAACCTGGTGAAATCCGCGCGCAATATCGAAAATTGTTTCCTGGTCTCTGCCCGCAACCTGAATGCGTACGAGGTTCTCAAACACAAACAACTGCTCGTCACGAAGGAGACGGTCGAGCGTTTGGCGGAGGTGGTGAAAGCATGAGCCGGAGGCGAGCGGGCAATCTTCTCAAGGATCCATACTCGATCCTGCGGCGGCCGGTGTTGACCGAGAAGACGCATGCGGGTCTTCCAGCGGGACAGGCCGGCGGCCACGAGGATCGTGCGCGATACACCTTCGATGTGCACGTGAAGGCGACCAAGCCCGAGATCAAGCGGGCGATCGAGAAGGCGTTCGACGTCAAGGTGGCCTCGATCAGCACGATGATCGTGAAGCCGCGCAAGAAGAATTTCCGCGGGTTGGGCGGTCGCGGTTCCCAGGGGTTGACGCGTCAGCGCAAGAAGGCGGTGGTGCGCCTGACCAAGAACAGCAAGGTGATCGACCTGATTTAGCCCGGGTGGAGTTCGCTGGGCGAGGGCGAGTGCGGGCGGAACGGCATGGCGGAAGGCGCTCAGAGCGGTGTGCTGGATGGCCGGACAAGCGCCGAGCAGGTGAAGGAGGAGTTGAGTGCCAGTGGCGGGGTGCCGGCCGGGGAAGAGGCCGAATCTGCCGTCCGCGAATGGCTGGGCTTGCTGGTGAAAGCGGGGATCTTGGCGGTTCTCCTCTACCAGTTCGTCTTCCAGGTGTTCACGGTCAAGCAGAAGTCGATGACGCCCAACTTTCGCGAAGGCGATACCGTCCTGGTGGACAAGCTGACGTACCGGTTTTCGGAACCCAAATTCGGAGACGTGGTCGTTTTCGAGTTGTGGACGGAAGACACGGATGAGCGCTGTTGGGTTTATCGCGACTACATCAAGCGGGTGGTTGCGGGCCCCGGAGACGAGGTGCGACTGTCGGACGGTAAGGTGTTCGTAAACGGCGAAGCGTTGGACGAGCCGTGGCTGAACGGCGCGACGACTTCCTGCTGGTCCGACGAGGACACCTACGCGATCCCGCCGGGGCATCTGTTCGTGATGGGCGATAACCGGGCCGATTCGAGGGACAGCCGGTTCAGGGGCAGGAGCGGGCTGGGTTTGATTCCGTTGGCACGGGTCAAGGGTTTGGTGCGCTGGCGGTTGTGGCAAGGGCCGGCGGTGGAGGAGTAGGGCCATGGCGTTGCGATTCTACAGACCGACGACCGCGGGCCGCCGAGGCGCTTCGGTCATCGACTTCAAGAAGGACTTGACGAAGTCGACGCCCGAGAAATCGCTGATCGAGCGGATCCCCAGCACCGGCGGGCGGAATGCGCACGGACGGATCACGTCGCGGGCCATGACCAACTGCGGGCGGCCTCGGTTTTACCGCAAGATCGATTTCAAACGGACGAAGGACGGGGTCCCGGCGAAGGTGGCGGGCATCGAGTACGATCCGAACCGGTCTTCGTTCATCGCCTTGCTGCACTACGCGGACGGCGAGAAACGCTACATCCTCTGCCCGAACGGCCTGAAGGTCGGGACGACGGTGGTCAGCGGCGAGCAGGTCGAGCCGGATGTCGGCAATGCGATGCCGCTGCGCAACATGCCGTTGGGCACGGTCATTCACAATGTCGAGCTGCATCCCGGGGCGGGCGGCCAGTTGATCCGGTCGGCCGGTGCGGAAGGCCGGTTGATGGCGAAGGAAGGCGATGAGGCCCATATCCTCCTGCCTTTGGGAGAAATGCGCAAGGTGCCTCTGGATTGCCGCGGTACGGTCGGACAGGTGGGCAATCTCGATCACGAGAAGGTCCAGTGGGGCAAGGCGGGCCGGGCCATCTACGCGCTGCGCAAGCGGCCGATCACGCGCGGCATCGCCAAGAATCCCGTGGACCACCCCATGGGCGGCGGTTCGGCCAAGGGCAAGGGTCACATCCCGCAGTCCCCGTCCAGCGTGTTGGCGAAGGGCGGAAAGACGCGCAAGCCGAAGGCGCGGACCAATCGGCAGATCATTCGCCGGCGCAAAGGCGCGGCCGTGCAGGTGGTGTAACGGTTTCGGCGTGCTGTTCGCGCCGAGGGAAGAAGGAGTAGCCAGGCAGCCATGTCTCGGTCAATGAAGAAGGGTCCCTTCGTGGACCCCAAGCTGCTGAAGAAAGTGACGCGCCAGAAGGAACAGGGCGGTCGCGAACCCATCAAGACGTGGGCGCGGGCGTGCGTGGTGGTGCCGGAGTTCGTGGGGCACACCTTCCTGGTCCACAACGGCAAGATGCACGTGCGCGTCTATGCCACCGAGGAAATGGTGGGGCACAAGCTGGGCGAATTCGCCCCGACCCGGGTTTTCCGGTCGCACGGCGGTGCCGGCAGCAAGGCGGCGGCAGCGGCGGCGCCTGCGGCGGCTCCCGCGGCGGCAGCGGCCAAGAAGTAGGACGTTGGAACGCATGCGGTGCGGAGCATAGATCATGTCGAAAGTGCTTAAGGGCAAAGTGGTCAGTCCGGCCCGGCTGGGGCGCAAGGGTGGCAGCGGTACGCGCAAGCGCGTGTATGCTGCGGGTCGTTACGGCGCGACGCTTCGCAATATCCGTCTGGCCCCCAACAAGATGCGGTTGGTCGTGGATCAGATCCGCGGCGAACCGGTCGAGCGGGCCCGCGAGATACTCCGTTTCTCCCGCAAGCGCGCGGCGTATTACGTCGATCGTGTGCTGTTGAGCGCTTTGGGCAATGCGGACTCGAAGACGGAGGGGCGCATCGGCGCGGCCGAGCTGGTGGTGGCCGATGCCTACTGCGACGAGGGCACGCGGTTGAAACGGTTCAAGTCCGGCCCGATGGGACGCGCTCGGCCGATCATCCGGCGAATGTGCCATCTGACCGTGGTGCTGGGCGAGCCGGGCGCAGCCGGAAACGGCAAAGGGAAGAAATCCGAAAAGTCCGCCCAGGCCGGCAAGGAATAGGCGGCAAGGAGAACGCGCGTGGGTCAGAAGTGTCATCCCTACGGTTTTCGGGTCGGCATCACCCGTCCCTGGATGTCCAGGTGGTATGCCCGCAAGCAGGACTACGGCCGTTACCTGGTCGAGGACCAGAAGATCAAGAAGTTCGTCAAGTCGCGGTTGCCGCAGGCCGGCATTGCGCGGATCGAGATCGAGCGGGGCGGGGACGAGACCAACATCTTCGTCTACACCTCCCGGCCGGGCGTGGTGATCGGCAAGAAGGGCGCGGAGATCGAGAAGCTGCGCGAGGAGCTGAACAAGTTCTCGCCGGGGGGCGGCGACAAGAAGATCCAGGTCAATATCCGCGAGATCGCGAAGCCGGAGTTGGATGCGCAGCTGGTGGCGGAAGGGGTGGCCGAGCAGATCCTGAAGCGCACGTCGTTCCGCCGGGCGATGAAGAAGGCCGTGGAAACCTCGCTCGGACAGGGCGCTCGCGGCGTCAAGATCGTCTGTGCCGGACGGCTCGGCGGCGCCGAAATCGCGCGGACCGAGAAGTACATGGTGGGCAGCCTGCCCCTGCACACCCTCACGGCCGACGTCGACTACGGCTTTGCCGAAGCGCAGACGCCCTACGGCATCATCGGCATCAAGGTGTGGATCTACAAGGGGAAGATCGTGAAGGAGGCGCCGCATGTCGCTGATGCCTAAGCGGGTCAAGTACCGCAAGAGCCAACGCGGGCGGATCCGCGGTCAGGCCACGCGCGGCAATTATGTGGCCTTTGGCGACTACGGCATCATGTCCCTCGATGCCGGATGGGTCTCCGCCCAGCAGCTCGAAGCGGCCCGCGTCGTGTTGTCCCGGGCCCTCGGCACGCAGGGCCGTTACTGGTGCCGGGTCTTTCCGCACAAGGCCGTGACCGCGACGGCGGCGGAGACGCGCATGGGCGGCGGGAAGGGTGCGGTCGAGTATTGGGCGGTCGTGGTCAAGCCCGGCACGGTGCTCTTCGAGATTGCCGGCGTGCCCGAAGCCTTGGCGCGCGAGGTCTTTCGCAAACAGTCCGGGAAGCTTCCGATCAAGGTGAAGTTCGTGACACGGCGGGCGAGCGTGTAGGGGTCCGCGTTGCGTTTGGGAAGGGACGGCGGCGATGGCAAAGGTCAAAGCGAAGGATCTGCGCGAGAAGACGGACCAGGAACTGCTGGACCAGCTCGCCGTGGAGAAGAAACGCCTTTTCGACGCGACGGTGCGCGGGGCCAGCGGCGAGGCGATCAAGCCGCACGAGAAGCGCGAAGGCAAACGCCTGATGGCGCGCATCCGAACGGTGTTGCGCGAGCGCGCGCTGCGCAGGGAGCTGGGTGTGCGTGCGGCCGCGCTGGAACCGAAGGCCGGGGACTGTTCGCCGGCCGTGGCGCGTCTGGCCAAGCGCGCGGCGGATGCGCGCCGTCCGCGGCTGCCCCGGTCGCGCCGTCCGCGCGAGCTTTCCGCGGCCGATCGCGCCGCCTTGCGCCTGGCGGAAACGCGGCGCGTCATGCAGGGGTTGCAGCGGACCGATCCGGGCGAGACCAAGTAAGCGGGAGGAGTTCTCCTTTTTCTGGGGAGTGGGCATCTGAATGGCTACCGAAATCGCGGCCGCGGCCGCGCAGAGCAGAACGCCGGCGAAGACGCTGATCGGAAGGGTGGTCAGTGACAAGCGCGACAAGACGATCACTGTCGAAGTGCGGCGCGTCGTCAAGCACGAGCGGTACGGCAAGTACCTCAATCGTTCCACGCTGTACCACGCGCACGACGAGAAGGAAGAGGCCAAGGCGGGCGACCGCGTCGAGATCCGGGCCTGCCGCCCGATTTCCAAGCAGAAACGCTGGGCGCTGGTTCGCATAGTGGAAAAGGCGACCACCGTGGACGTGCAGGTGAAGGACGTGGAGATCCCGGTGCCGGAGCGCAAGGTCGCGCCGCCCAAGGCGGAAGCCGGCCCAGGGGCCGAAGCGCAGACGGGGGCCGGTGCGTCGGAGCAGGCGTGACGGGAACGTGAACAGAGGCGCGGCGTTGCGGCGCGCCTGACCGAAGGGGTGTTGGGCGTTCAGGAAACGGAAGCATGATACAGCAGCAAACCATGCTCGTGGTCGCCGACAATACGGGTGCGCGGACGGCGCAGTGCATCAAGGTGTTGGGCGGCACGCGGCGTCACTACGCGACGATCGGCGACATCATTGTCTGCGCGGTCAAGAAGGTCCAGCCCGGCAGCGAATTCATGACCACCAGCAAGAAGGACAAGAAGAAGCTGGTCGTGCGGGCGGTCGTGGTGCGAACCAAGAAACCCGTTCGTCGTCCGGACGGTTCCTGGGTCCGTTTCGACAGCAACGCGGTGGTGTTGATCAACCAGGAGACGGGCGAGCCGCGCGGCACGCGCATCTTCGGCCCCGTCGCGCGCGAGTTGCGCAGCAAAGGTTTCATGAAGATCGTGTCTCTGGCAGCCGAGGTGGTGTGAGATGATCAAGACCCAGATCTGCAAAGGCGACAAGGTGGTGATCATCCGCGGCGAGGGCAAGCTGCAGGAGGAGAGGAAGGGCGAGCCCAAGGTCTGTACGGTGCTCAAGGTGGACCGGATCAAGGGCCGCGTGTGGCTGGAGATGCCGCGTCCGAAGGCCCGCAAGGGCGAGCGCGAGATGCCGGTGCGCGGCGTCGAGGTCTGGAAGACCGTGCGCTACGACGCCAAGAGCGGCGAAGCCGGCGGCCTGAAGATCGTGCGCCGCCCGATCCATGTCTCCAACGTGAAGGTGGTCGAAAAAGGGCCGCGCCGCGAGTTCGCCCGTTAGGCGAGCGGTTCGGCAGTCGAAGCGGGCAGGAAGAGAAACGGAAAGCCATGGCCGAGGAAGCGAAGAAGCCCACGTCCGCACCGCAGGAGTCCGCGCCGAAGGGCGAAGGCAAAAAAACGGGCGGAGACAAGGGCGGAGACAAGGGTGGGGAAAAGGCCGGCGCCGAAGCGCGCAAGGTGCCTCCGCCGCGTCTGCGCGTGAAATACGAGCAGCAGGTGCGCAAGCAGTTGATGGAACGCCTCAAGCTCGAGAACGTGATGGCGGTGCCGAAACTCAAGAAGATCTGTCTGAACTGCGGTTTCGGCAAGGCGACCACCGAGAACAACCCCAAGGTGATGGAGCAGTGCCTGAACGACCTGACGGCGATCACGGGGCAGAAGGCCGTGGTCACGGTGGCGAAGAAGTCGATTTCGAATTTCAAGCTCCGCGAAGGCATGAAGGTGGGTTGCCGGGTCACGCTGCGTGGCGCGCGGATGTACGAGTTTTTCGATCGCCTGGTGAACGTGGCGATCCCTCGTATCCGCGACTTCCGCGGCTTGTCGCCGCGCGCCTTCGACGGCCGCGGGAACTACTCGATGGGTTTGCAGGAACAGACGGTCTTCCCCGAGATCGAGGCGGACAAGGCCGAGGCGATCCACGGGATGGACATTACGGTCTGCACGTCCGCGCGCAGCGACTCCGAGGCGCTGGAGTTGCTCAAGGCGCTCGGGATGCCCTTCAGGGAACGGTAAAAAGGAGCGGCGCGATTCATGGCCAGCATTCGCTGGAAGTACAAGGCGGCGCAGAAACCCAAGTTTGCCACGCGGGTGCACAACCGCTGTCAGTTGTGCGGACGGGCGCGTTCCTATTACCGCAAGTTCAAGATCTGCCGGTTGTGTTTCCGGAAGCTGGCGCATCTGGGCGAGATTCCGGGATTGAAGAAGTCGAGTTGGTAGAGGCGCGCGGAATGGGTCCGCGCCATTGAGGAAGAGGCCGCATGCCAGTCACCGACCCCATCGCCGACATGCTCACGCGGATTCGCAATGCGATCCACCGTCGGAAGGACGATGTCCGTGTGCGCAGTTCGAAACAGGTGCTCTCCATCGCGGAGACGTTGAAGACGGAGGGCTTCATCGAGAGTTTCGAGATCGTGAAGAACGAGGACTGTCCGGCGCAGAACGACGTGTTGATCCGGATCAAGTACGGTCCGCGGGGCGAATCGATCATCAGCCGCATGGTTCGCGTCAGCAAGCCGGGGTGCCGCGTGTACGCCAAGGTGGACGAGTTGAAGCCGGTCCTGCGCGGCTTGGGCATCCAGATCCTTTCCACGCCCAAGGGCATCATGTCGGACCGTGCCGCACGCGCCAGCAAGGTGGGCGGCGAAGTTCTGTGCCGCGTGGAGTGAGTGGACGTACGGGCCGGGCCGAAGGGCGGTCCGATCCGAAGAACCGAAGCAGAGCGAGAAAGTCATGTCCCGCATCGGCAAGAAACCGGTTCCCATCCCCGCGGGGGTGCAGGTCACCGTTGCAGATTCCCTGGTTTCCGTCAAAGGGCCCAAGGGAACGCTGCAGTTGCGTCTGACCGGCGCCATACGCGCGGAAGTCGATGGGCAGAACAAGGAAGTCCGCCTCCTGTGTGCCACCGACCTGCGTGGCGATCGGGCCAAACACGGCCTCTATCGCGCCTTGGTGGCCAACATGATGGTCGGGGTGACCAAAGGCTACGAGAAGCGCCTGGAAATCCAGGGGGTCGGCTACCGCGCCCTGCTGGCGGGCAAACGCCTTCAGCTCTTCGTCGGCTACAACACCAAGGTGCCGGAACTGTTCGCGATCCCGGACGGTATCACGATCACCTGCCCCACGCAGACCGAGATCGTCATCACGGGCATCGACAAACAGCTGGTCGGTCAGGTGGCCGCCGAGATCCGTTCGCTCCGTCCGCCGGACGTCTACCAGGGCAAAGGGATTCGGTATCAGGGCGAACAGGTCCGCAAGCTCCCCGGAAAGACCGTGGGTGCGACGGGCGCCAAGTAGGCCGGGTGCGGCGGAGGAGTGGCGACGATGGGCAAGCTGACACGGGAAGAACAGCGGTTGCGCAGGAAGGTTCGCGTGCGCAAGACGATTCGCGGTACCGCGAGTTGTCCGCGGCTGGGCGTCTTCCGCAGCGCCAAACACATTCACGTGCAGGTGATCGACGACGGCAGCGGCCGCACGCTGGCTTCGGCTTCTTCGCTCTGCAAGGAACTGCGCGGGCAGGTCAAGAGCGGGGCGAACAAGGCGGCGGCGCGTGCGGTGGGCAGGTTGATCGGCCAGCGGGCGAAGGCCCAGGGCATTACGCGCGTGGTCTTCGACCGCGGCGGCTACCTGTACCATGGACGCATCAAGGAACTGGCCGATGGCGCCCGCGAGGCGGGGCTCCAGTTCTAACGACAGGGAGGTGCGGGCTTGAGCGGTGAACGTATTGACCCCACGGGGTTGAACCTCGAGGAGCGCATTATCGACATCTGGCGTTGTGCTGCCGTCGTCAAGGGTGGCCGCCGGTTTTCGTTTGCCTCCATGGTGGTCGTCGGCAATGGCCAGGGCGTCGTAGGCTTGGGTTACGGCAAGGCCCGCGAGGTGCCGCAGGCCATCGAGAAGGCGGTCAAGGATGCGCGGAAGAATCTCGTGCGCGTGCCCGTTTACGGCACGACGATTCCGCACGAGGTCCGGGGCAAGTTCTCCTCGGCCCTGGTCCAGATGATCCCCGCGCTCCCCGGTACCGGGGTCATTGCCGGCCAGGTGGTCCGGTCGATCCTGGAGTGTGTGGGCGTTCACGACATCCTCAGCAAGTCGGTGGGCGGCACCAACAACCCGAAGAATCTGGCCAAGGCCACCTTGGAAGGTCTCCTGAGGCTCCGCGGGCGCGACGACGTGGCGCGGATGCGCGGGGTTGAGATCCCCGAGGACCCGGTGCTGGCCCAGAGCTTGAAGGCGCAGCCGCCCAAGCGGCGCGAATGGGAAGAGCGCAACGAGCGTTCCGAGCGCGGCGGCGGTGGCGGCGGCGAGCGCCGCGGCCGGCGCGGTCGCGGCCCGGGCGGCGAAGGGGGCAGGGAATCCGAGGGCGGTGCGGGCGCGACGTCGGCTGCACCGGCCGAGGCGGATGCCAAACCTCAAGGCAAGCAGGATCAGGGCCCCGAAACGGGACCCGCCTAGCGGGAGGTCTTTCAAGTCATGCAGCTTCACGATGTTCGCACGGCATCTCTCTGCAAAAAGCGTCGTGTCCGGGTCGGCCGCGGCGTGGGCAGCGGCATCGGCAAGACCTGCGGACGCGGTCGCGAAGGCGCCACGTCCCGGTCGGGCTGGTCCATGAAGGCGACCTACGAAGGCGGCCAGATGCCCCTTTTTCGCCGCCTGCCCAAGCGCGGTTTCACCAACGGTCCGTTCCGCGTCACGTATGCCGAGATCAACGTGGACGAGCTGTCCGCTTTTCCGGCCCAGGCGAAGGTCGGTCCGGAGGAGATGCGCAAGGCCGGCTTGTTGCGCGGGCATGCGAGTCTTCCGGTCAAGGTGCTGGGCGAAGGCGAATTGAAGGTGGCGTTGACCGTCGTTGCGGATAAATTCTCCGCTTCCGCCAGGGAGAAGATCGAGAAGGCCGGCGGCAAGGTCGAATGGCTCGGCGGCGCTCCGCGCAAGGAAGCCCCGAATTTCGTCCAAGCGAAGAAGCTGAAGGACCGGCAGGCGGCCATCGCTGCGGCCAGGGAAGAAGCGGCCAAGGCCGGCGAGAAGAAGGCCCCGGCGAAGGGCGAGGGGAAGGGTGACGCCAAGGGCAAGCCTCAAGCCAAGGCGCAAAAAGCGCCCGGTGGCGGGGAAAAGAAGGACAAGGACGGCGGCAAGAAATAGCGTCGGTTCGGCAACGGCGTCTGGCGAGGGGCGTACATGTTCTCGGCTTTTGCAAACATTGCGAAGATCCCCGATCTGCGGCGCAAGGTGCTGATCACCCTGGGCTTGCTCGCCGTATGCCGCATCGGCGTTTTCATCCCGCTTCCCGGCGTGAATCTCGAAGCCATCCGGGCGATGATCGAGCAATCCCAGGACAGCGCCGTCGGGCAGCTCTTCGGGATGCTGGACATGTTCTCCGGCGGCGGACTCATGAAGGCCTCGATCTTCGCACTGGGCATCATGCCCTACATTTCCGCGTCGATCATCTTCCAGTTGCTCAGTTCGCTGGTGCCTGCCTTGCAGAAGGTGGCCAAGGAAGGCGAAAGCGGTCGCCGCAAGATCACACAATGGACGCGGTATGCGACCATCGGCCTGTGCATGGTGCAGGCGATGATCGTCTGCTCGTGGCTGCAGGGCGACGGAGCGGTGGTCGGGAACCAGAAGCTGGTGCTGACCGGCGGTCCGTGGTTCGTCCTGCAGGCGATGATCATCCTCACGACGGGAACGGCCTTCCTGATGTGGCTGGGCGAGCAGATCGACGAGTTCGGCATCGGCAACGGCATGTCGCTGATCATCATGGTCGGCATCGCTTCGCGGCTCCCCAAGGCCATCGAGGAGGTGGCGCGGCAGTTCGATCCCGCCATCGATGCCTCATCGTCTTCGGCGATCGGCCCCGGCGAGCTGTTCATCCTCTTCGTCCTCTTCATCGCGATGGTGACCAGCGTGGTCTACATCACGGAAGCGACACGGCGAATCCCGATGCAGACGCCCAAGCGTTCGCGGGTGGGCTTCCGCCAGCAGCATTACCTCCCGCTCAAGCTGAACGCCTCGGGTGTCATCGCGATCATCTTCGCGCAGGCTTTGATGATGCTGCCCAATTTCCTGCAAATGGTTCCGATCCGCTGGGTGCAGGATCTGGCCGCCTTCTTCTCCACCGACTCCTTCCTCTACATGACGATTTACCTCCTGCTGATCATCTTCTTCTCGTATTTCTATACGGCCGTCATCTTCGACCCGAAGGAGCATGCGGAGAATTTCAAGCAGTACGGCATCTTCATTCCGGGCATCCGTCCCGGTAACGACACGCGCGAGTATCTGGAGCGTGTCATCACGCGCATCACGTTTGCCGGCGCCCTTTTCATCGCGATCGTGGCGATCATGCCCCAGATCATCCAGCATCAGTTGAAGGTGGGCTGGACGGTCTCTGACTTCTTCGGCGGCACCGGTCTGCTGATCGTGGTCGGCGTGGCGCTGGACGTGCTGAATCGGATCGAGTCGCACCTGTTGATGGAGAAGTACGAAGGTTTCCTGCGGGGCGGCGGCCGGATTCGCGGTCGGCGCGGTTGACGCCGCGCGCCTCGGTCGGTTCCCGAGCCCACCCGCTTTCGTTCGAGAAAACGGAGGGGTGAATCATGGGCCGTCGCATCATTCTGTTGGGGCCCCCTGGTGCTGGCAAGGGCACGCAAGCCAAGCAACTCGCCGAGGCGGCCGGTTTCCTCCATCTTTCCACGGGCGACCTGCTGCGCAGTGCGGTGGCGCGCGGCACGCCCTTGGGCCAGGTGGCCGAGCCGATCATGAAGTCCGGCGGGCTGGTTCCGGACGACCTCGTGATCGGTCTCCTCAAGGAAGCGCTCGAAGGATCGTCCGACCAGGTTCAGGCCGGTGTCGTCTTCGACGGTTTTCCGCGGACGACGGCCCAGGCCGAGGCGTTGGACCGGATGCTTGCCGACCGCGGCGAGGCGATCGACTGCGTGGTGCTGATCAACACAGCCGATGACGTGATCGTGGAACGCGTCTCGGCGCGCCGCAGTTGTTCGAACGCGCAGTGCGGCGCGGTGTACAATCTGGTCAGCAAGCCGCCCAAGGTCGAAGGAAAGTGCGATCTGTGCGGCAACCCCGTGGTCCTGCGTTCGGACGATCAGCCGGAAACGGTCCGGGCGCGCCAGCAGAAGTACTGGCAGAGCACGGCACCCCTGATC
>Ga0101944_10005748_pt1 | contig 13760 bp, 9 predicted proteins | sample DewCreD2012metaG_FD_75245 | JGI IMG/M metagenome (GOLD analysis project Ga0101944, IMG submission 75245) | Hot spring sediment bacterial and archeal communities from British Columbia, Canada, to study Microbial Dark Matter (Phase II) - Dewar... ... | reverse complement strand
TGTCGTCGAGCAGTTGAAGCAAGGCGGATGGAAGTTTTTCGATCGCCTCCTCGTCTTTGATGACCACGGCAGCTTGTTTATCAGCCAGTGCCATGGCGTTGCGTGTCTGATGGTCCTCGGCCACGTTGGGACTGGGAATGAGGATGGCTGGTTTTCCTGCCATGCATAGTTCGGCAATGCTCCCTGCTCCTGCCCTCGAAACGATGACATCAGCAGCTGCATAAGCGAGGTCCATCCGCGAAATAAAATCATAGAGATGAACCTGTGACAACATGTCGGCAGACAGGTTTTTCTTTATCTCTTCATAATAGATCTTTCCACATTGCCAGATGAGCTGGTAACCGGCCTCGATGATGCGATGGACACCGCCTGCGATTGCTTGATTGATAGTCCTTGCCCCCAGGCTTCCACCTATCACAAGAATTACTTTTTCTCCTGCGGTAAGATTGAAGTATTTCATCGCTTCATTTTTCTTTTCCTGAAGGTTCACAAGGTCCTGCCTCACGGGGTTCCCTGTTTTTATAATTTTTTCTTTTGGGAAATACTTTTCCATTCCATCATAGGCCACAAAGATTTTTGAAGCCTTTTTCCCCAGCAGCCTGTTGGCCAGTCCGGCGTATGAATTCTGTTCCTGGATGATAACGGGAATTTTCTTTCGTGCAGCCATTTCAAGCACAGGCCAGCTGGCATATCCTCCCACGCCTGCCACAGCATCGGGTTGATAAGCTTCTATGATTTGTGAAGCCTGCTGAAGACTGTGCAGAACACGGAAAGGGAAAAGAAGATTCTGCCACGACAAACGGCGTTGAAGACCAGCTACAGAAAGTCCGATAATCCTGTAGCCTGCTGCCGGTATTTTTTCCATTTCCATGCGTCCCTGCGCTCCCACAAAGAGAATGTCAATATCTTTCTCTAATTGTTTTAGCGCATTGGCAATGGCAATGGCCGGAAAAATATGGCCGCCTGTTCCTCCTCCGCTGATAATAATTTTTTTACTCATCGTCTGAATCCATTACCATGACTGGTTCCTTAATTTTGTTGTTTTCTTCTTTTTCAGTGGGTGGAGTGGTGGTGTTGGTTGGTTGTTTTTCTTTCATTTTTTCTTTTTCTGTTTCTTTGTTTTCCTGAAGGCTCCTGCTCACGGATAAAATCATGCCAAAAGCTGCTGAGCTGGACAGGATCGATGATCCCCCCATGCTGATGAGCGGCAGAGGTTGTCCTGTGACAGGCATCAATCCTGTGGCTACAGCCATGTTGACAAAAGCCTGTGCTATCAGCATCAGGGTAAGTCCTGTAACCATGAAAGCCGGGAAAGTCCGGTCGCATTTTCTCACAATAATGCCTGCCCTGAAAAACAGGATGATGTACAGGATAAGAACCACCGAGGCGCCAATCAGTCCATATTCTTCAGTAATGATGGCATAAATAAAATCAGAATAAGGATGGGGAATGAAATTTCGTTGTGTGCTGTTACCGGGGCCTTTTCCAAGAATTCCTCCGGTAACGATGGCTATCTTTGATTGATTGGCCTGAAAATCTTCCTCGTTATCCTCTTTTAGAAAATTTTCAACGCGGTGTTTCCATGTCTGCAACCGTGTGTCCATATGAATGGCAGGGGCAATAAGGATAAATAATCCCAGCAGCACTGCTCCGGCAAGAGGAAGCAACATAAGATGCCTGAAGCTGATTCGTCCGATGAACATAAGAATAATGCATACCATGAAAATCATTGCCGACGTTGAAAAATTGGCAGGCAGAATAAGCAGGCATATTAAGGTCACAGGCCCGATGATAGGAAGAAAAGTCCCTTTAAAATCCTTAATGTTGTCCTGGTGTAAAGAAAGCATACGGGCAACATAAAGAATGATGGCCAGTTTGGCGATGTCGGATGTTTGCATTGTTAATCCCAGGCCCGGGATGGTGAGCCAGCGGGTAGCTGCGTTGTATGAAGTTCCGAAAATAAGCGTGAAAAGCAGAAGGGGAATGGCAAGAATCCAGAGCACCTGGCCTATCTTGGAAAACAGTTGATAAGGCAAATGAGAAATGGAAATAATAAGAAAAAATCCTAAGGCGAGCAAAGAAAAATGACGTAGGAGATAATAAGTGGTATTCCCTTGCTTGTAACGGAAAGCCAGCATTCCTGTTGAACTGTACACGGTAAGGAGGGAAAAGATGAATAGAAGGAAAAGAATTCCCCATATTACTTTATCTCCTTTCAGGTATTTGTTCATGAAGGTCATCATGGCTTATAATTCTTTTACATATTTTTTAAACTGGTTTCCACGGTCTTCGTAATTTTCGAATAAATCGAAACTGGCACAGGCGGGAGAGAGAAGGACCACATCGCCCGGTGCACTTAGTTTATTTGCTACAGCCACAGTTTCGGCCATTGAGCGGCAATCCACGATCACCGGTACAATGCCATCGAATGCTTTGTGCAATTTGCTGCTGTCGGCAGTAAGGCAAATGAGGGCTTTTACCTTTTGTTTTACCAGTTCGGTGAGCTGGCTGTAATCGTTGCCCTTGTCGGTGCCACCGGCAATCCATATCACCGGTTTGGTCATGCATTCAAGCGCATACCATGTGGAATTTACATTGGTGGCTTTTGAATCATTAATGTACTCTACCTCATTGATGGTAGTTACATGTTCCAGCCGGTGCTCCACTCCTTTGAATTCCATGAGGCTTTCACGGATGGTCTCTTTGCTTAGTTGCAGGAGACTTCCTGTGAGGGCGGCGGCCATGGAGTTATACACGTTATGTTGCCCTTTCAGGGCCAGTTCTTCCAACGACATGCTGAAATCCATGTTGTCGTACTGGATGTTCAGTATGTTGTTTTTTACGTAGGCTCCTTTTGATACCACTTGCCTGGTGCTGAAGGGTAACATCTTGGCCTTGATGTTTCTTTTTCTCAATGTTTTCATAGTTTCAGGGTCATCTAAACAGTATATAAAGTAATCTTGTTCTGTAAGGTTTTCTGTAATTCTGAATTTGGCATTGACATATCTTTCGAATTCGTAATTGTAACGGTCGAGATGGTCGGGAGTAATGTTCAGCAGGATGGCAATGGAGGGTTTGAAAGAGACAATGTCGTCAAGTTGAAAATTGCTTATTTCCAGCACATAGTATTCATAGTTTGTTTCTTCTGCCACCAGCAGGGCAAAACTTTTTCCTATGTTTCCGCCCAGTGCTGCAGGGAGACCGGCTTTTTTCAACATGTGGTAAATCAGGGAGGTGGTGGTGGTTTTCCCATTGCTTCCTGTAATGGCAATCAGCTTTGCCTGTGTGTACCGCGAAGCAAATTCTATTTCGCTGATAACAGGAAGGGAATGCTGGCGTATCACTTTCATCACTTCAGCTTTTTCGGGAATGCCGGGACTTTTTATGATTGTATCTGCCTCAAGAATTTTTGACAGGGTGTGTTGTTTTTCTTCGTAAGGAATCTGGTGCGAAACGAGCATCTGCTTATAGGATTCTTTGATCGTTCCTGCATCTGAGACAAACACGTCAAATCCTTTTTTGCTGGCGAGGATGGCTGCTCCTACACCACTTTCAGCTGCACCAAGTATGACAATTCTTCCGGCCATTCCTAACGTATTTTTAAGGTTACCAGTGTGATGACAGCCAGCAAAATGCTGACGATCCAGAAGCGGGTTACAATCTTGGCTTCATGGATGCCTTTTTTCTGAAAGTGATGGTGAAGGGGAGCCATCAGGAATATTCTTTTCCCTTCTCCATATTTTTTCTTGGTGTATTTGAAATAGCGTACCTGGATAATTACAGAGAGGTTTTCTACTACAAAAATTCCGCAAAGAATGGGCAGCAGTAATTCCTTTCTGATGATAATAGCCGAAACGGCAATAATTCCTCCGATGGTGAGGCTTCCTGTATCGCCCATAAATATCTGGGCGGGATATGTATTATACCATAAGAAACTTATCAAGGCACCGATAAAAGCACTCAGAAAGATCATCAGTTCGCCGATTCGGGGAAGATACATGATGTTCAGGTAAGAAGCCGTGATGATGTTACCCGAAACATAAGCCAGAATGCCAAGCGTGAGCACAATCACTGCCGACGATCCTGTGGCCAGTCCGTCAAGACCGTCTGTGATATTTGCTCCATTTGAAACAGCGGTGATGATGAAGATGACGGCAAGAATATAAATGAGGTATTTCCAGTGATTTCCTTTCAATCCACGGGGAACAAGCCACTGGTAGTCGAATTCGTTGTGTTTGAAGAAAGGGATGGTGGTTACCGTACTTTTTGTTTCGCTGTAATAGATAATTTTGCGGGGAATGAAATTGTTTTCACCTCCTACCACCTCTGCCTGTATCCCCGGACGGTATTCATAGGCTTTTTCACGTACTACAGCTTGTGGACTTAGCCATAAGGTAAGCCCAACAATCAATCCGAGAATGGCCTGTCCAAGGATTTTGAACCTCCCATACATCCCTTCTTTGTTATGTTTGAATGTTTTGATATAATCATCGATGAATCCGAGAGCCCCTAACCATAGGGTGGTGACAAGCATCAGGAGAATGTACACATTGGAAAGGTCGCAGAATAATAAGACGGGAATAAGCATGCCACCGATAATGATGATGCCTCCCATCGTAGGAGTTCCTTTTTTCTGCATCTGTCCTTCCAGTCCCAGATCCCTGATTTCCTCACCAATCTGTAAATGTTGCAGGTAACGGATGATTTTTTTTCCGATAAAAAGTCCGAACAAAAGCGCGCAGATAAATGCTGCTGCTGAACGGAAAGAAATGTACTGAAACAATCCGGCGCCCGGAAAGCCTGTTTTTTGAAGGTATGAAAATAATGGCAATAACATACTCTTTTATTTTAAAAATTCTGTCAGCACTTCATAATCATCAAAATGATGTTTTACTCCCTGTATCTCCTGATAAGTCTCATGTCCTTTGCCGGCCACAAGGATGATGTCGCCTGGCCTGGCCATCAGGCACGCGGCACGGATGGCTTCTCGGCGGTCCACGATGGTTGCCCATTTATGCTGGCACGAAGAAGGAATGCCGGCTTCCATGTCGTGCAGGATGTCTTCGGGGTTTTCATAGCGCGGATTGTCGCTGGTAAGGATTACCCTGTCTGAGTTTTCCACGGCCACTTTTGCCATCACCGGACGTTTTGTTTTATCGCGGTTTCCTCCAGCGCCCAGCACGGTGATTACCTGTTCGGTGCCTTTACGGATCCGGTTGATGGTACGCAGGACGTTATCCACTGCATCGGGGGTGTGGGCATAATCCACGATCGCAATAATGCCTGAGGAAGATTGCAACCGCTGAAAACGGCCTTTCACTTCTTTGAGGGTGCTTAAATACCGTAGTGTTTCTTCACGGTTGACTCCGAGCAGGAGGGCCGATGCATAAATGGCCAGCAGATTATAAGCATTGAATTCTCCGATAAGATGAACCCACACTTCGGTACCGTCTATTTGTAAGAGACTGCCATGAAAATGGCTTTCCAGAAGGCGGGCTTTGAAATCAGCGTCGTTTTTTAATCCATAGGTCCGGCACAGGGCGCGGCAGTCTTTCAGGATCTCTTTGCCTTTTTTGTCATCGGCATTGCTGAGGGCAAAAGCCTCGTTGCCGAGCATGTCGAAAAAGGATTTTTTCGCTTTAAAATAATTTTCAAAATTTTTGTGATAGTCCAGGTGGTCATGGGTAAGGTTGGTGAAGATCCCTCCTTTGAAGGAAAGTCCTGCCACCCTTTTCTGGTCGAGGGCATGAGAGCTTACTTCCATGAAGCAATGTGTACAGCCGGCTTTCACCATTTGATGGAGCAGGTGGTTCAGCTGAACAGGGTCGGGGGTGGTGTGTGTGGCTTCGTATGTTTCGTCATTGATATAGTTTGCTACGGTTGAAAACAATCCTGCTGAGTATCCCATTGCCCGGAACAAGCGGTAGAGAAGGGTGGCAGTGGTGGTTTTTCCATTGGTGCCGGTTACTCCTGTCAGGGAGAGCTGCCGCGAGGGATGATCGTAAAAAGAGGAACTTAACAACCCCAGAGCCCTGGCAGAATCGTCTACCACAATGTAGCATACACGTGGATCGCAGACAGAAGGAAGATGCTGACATACGATGACTGTTGATCCTTTTTCAATGGCCATGTTTATGTATTCATGGCCGTCGGAGGCAGTGCCTTTGATGGCTACAAATAAAGAACCTGGGGTAGCTTTCCTTGAATCAAAGCATATCCCTGTGATTCTCCTTTCAGGATTTCCTTTAATTTGCCGGGGAGTTATGTCTTTTAACAACTGGTCTACTTGTTTCATGCGTTTCTTTTTATTGATTGGTTAGTTCCAAATAAATGGTGTGTCCTTTTTCGGCTACCGTGCCCGGGGCGATGGATTGGGACCGCACCGTTCCATAACCATTGAATGATACACGCAGTCCTTCATTTTCGAGCAGATAAAGGGCATCTCGCAATCCCATGCCCTGAACATCGGGCACAAGATTTTTGATCGTTTTCCGCGGCATGATTTTTACCTGTAAGCTGTCTCTTTGGGTAGTAACCCATTCAGGCAAAGTCCGTGGCATGGTCATGTCGATGCCAAGCTTATCAAGGGCGGTAGTCAGCAATTCAGAAGATCCGCTTTTGGTGGCTGGGGCGTTTTTCTGGAGTTTTGACGAAAGACTGGCACGGATGGCTCCCATCTCGCTGGAATATACTTTCTCGGCTATTTCCTTAAATACAGGACCTGCCACTACATTGCCATAGTAAACACTATTGGATGGGGAGTTGATGACGATGATGCAGGAGTACTTTGGATTTTCGGCAGGGAAATAACCACAGAACGATGCCTGATAACTGATTTTGGAATCTGCCCGGTAACCGAAACGTGCCCTGGCAATCTGTGCGGTGCCTGTTTTTCCGGCTATTTTCAAGTGGGTCCCTTTTAGGTTCATGGCTGTTCCGTTTTCTACTACTCCTTCAAGCATTTTTTTTGCCATGCGGATGGTAGAAGCAGAACAGATGGAAGGATCGATGATTTCGGTGTCGTATTTGCGGATGATGTTGCCATGTGCCCGTATTTCCTTTACCAGCCGTGGTTTGACCATCTTTCCGTTGTTGGCTACGGCATTGTAGAAAGTAAGAATATGAATGGGGGCCAGTTGAAGTTCATATCCGTGCGACATCATGGGCAGCGAAATGCCTGACCAGAATTTATCGCCCGGGTACTTGATATGAGGTTCAGCTTCGCCACGGATGTCTAATCCGAGTGGACGGTTCAAATGAAATGAATACAGCCGGTCCACGAATTTTCTTTCACGTCCCCGGTAGAAACGGTCTACAATTGTTGCACATCCCACGTTGGAGGATACTTCAAAAATGCGTTGGACAGAAATTTTTCCATATCCTTCCTCATGAGAATCACGGATAATTTTATCATAAAACCGGATGCTTCCGTTGCCTGTGTTGAATGTGTCTTCGAGGGTGATAAAGCCATCTTCCATGCAGGCCATCAGCACCGGTAACTTGAATGTAGAGCCGGGTTCAGTGCTTTCGCCAATGGCATAGTTGTACAGTTCCTTATATGTGTTGTCGGCGTTGTCCAGTCCTAAGTTGGCAATGGCTTTTATTTCGCCGGTTGCCACCTCCATCAGGATTACACAGCCGTGGTGTGCGTTGTGTTTTATCAGTTGCCGCCGCAGGGCATCGGTGGCTACGTCCTGAAGTTCCACATCAATGGTGGTCACCACGTCATAGCCATCTACGGGGTCTACTTCATTTTCGTCGCTTACCGGCATCCAGTAACCTCCCGAAATTTTCCTCACTATTTTTATTCCTGTCGTGCCTTTCAGTTCGTTGTCAAAAGCCCCTTCGATGCCCACGATGTTTCCCCTTTCACTTTGCGACAGGTAGCCGAGGGTCCGTGAAGCCAGATCGAGATAAGGTTGTTTGCGGATGTATTGCTGAACGGCAATGAAACCGCCGCGGTGTTTTCCCAGCCTGAAAATCGGGAATGTTTTCAGTTCTTTCAGCTGAAAATACGAAATGTTCTTTTTAAGCAGGAAATACCGTTTGTTTTCGCGCCGTACCTGCAATAAAATCCTCTTGTATTCTGCTTTGGGTTTGTCATTAAAGAACCGGGCAAGGCAATAAGACAGAGAATCAATTTTCTGGTAGAATATCTCGTCAGAAACCGTTGCACGGCTCATATCAAGCCGGATTTCATAGTAAGGAACAGAAGTGGCCAGCAGTCGGCCTTTACAATCGAGAATGTCGCCACGGTAAGGCTCAATCACCTGATTACGGATGGAGATGGCTCTTTCCTGCTCCAGCCATTTTCGTGCATTAAAAAACTGCAGGTACACTATCTTTCCGATAATGGCCAGTCCTGCCATCAATACACCGGCATACACAATCGCCACTCTCCACAGAATATCTTTTTTCAGCGACATGAGCCTTATTTTATTTTTATTGGCGGGACACGACTTTCTTTCAGGTCCAGCCCTTTTTCCTCAATCAGTTTGTTGATCTGCGATCGTTTGCTGATCTGGATGAGTTGGGAAGTTGTGGTAATGGATTCTGCCCGCAGTTCTTCCACTTCCTCCATCAATTTTACCTTGTTCCGGTACATCTTTTCAGCATGGTAATGATTGGCGATGTACACAAGAGCGAGGGCCGAGAGGTACAGCACAAAAGGAAGCTGACCGGCCACCTTTTTCCTTACCAGCAACGTGCCGGAAATAAGGTCTTTCAGGAAGGTCTTTTTCAGTTCTTTCGCTTCCGTCTGATGGTCAACAAACTCTATATTTTCTTCCTTCTTCATGATCAGTTTTTTTTGGCAATTCTGAGCCGGGCACTTCGTGCCCTCGGATTGTGTGCAATTTCTTCCGGCGAAGGTTCAATGGCTTTGTTCCCTACCGGTTTAAAGGGTGCCTGCAGATGACCGTAAATATCTTTTTGGGCGATGCCTTCAAAATTCCCGTAGCGCATGTAGTTTTTCACCATCCTGTCTTCAATGGAATGATAGGAGATGATGGCAAGACGTCCTTGCTGGCAGATGACTTCTCCCGACTGGGTAAGCAGGGCTTGCAGGTTAATGATTTCTTTGTTGACTTCGATGCGGAGGGCCTGGAAAACCCTGGCAAGGAACTTATGTTGTTGTGAAGGGGGAATAAGTCCTTCAAGTACCTGTACGAGTTCGCCGGTGGTGGTGATTTCTTTTTTGTTTCTTGCTTCTGTGATGCGGGAGGCGATCAGCCGGCTTTCTTTCAATTCGCCATAATGGAAAAAAATCTCTGCAAGCAGAGATTCGCTGTAATGGTTAATGATGTAGCGGGCAGTGAGCCGGGCCTGCCGGTTCATCCGCATGTCGAGAGGACCGTTGAACCGGAACGAAAATCCCCTTTCTGCTTCATCAAAATGATGCCAGGAAACTCCCAAGTCGGCCAGGATACCGTCTACCTTTTCAATCTGAAAATACCGCAGGTAATTTTTCAGATAACGAAAGTTGCCATGAACAAAAACAAAACGCCGGTCGTCAATATGACATTCCCGGGTTTCTTCGTCCTGGTCAATGGCAATTAATTTTCCTGTGGTCAGATGTTTCAGAATCTCGCGGGAGTGTCCGCCGCCTCCGTAGGTAGCATCCACATAAATCCCGTTAGGCCGGATATTCAAACCGTCAACACTTTCTTTGAGAAGTACCGGTTCGTGATATCTCATCATATTCAGGATTTATCAGTTAGGTTGCCCATGATTTTTTGAGCCAGCCGGGCAAAATCCTCCCCTGTAGCAATCTGTTCATAAGTATTCCTGGCCCACATTTCTATTTTCCCATCCTGACCTGCCAGCACAGCTTCTTTTTCAATATTAACTTCCTGCAGGAGGCGCTTTGGAATGAGCAGTCGGTTGGCATTGTCAAGGGTAACCTCGGCGGTGCCTTTGAACAACCCCCTCAAGAAGGCCATGTCTTCGCGGTTATAAGGATTGAGTTTCTGGCGCACAAGAGCCATCTGCCTTTCCCATTCGTCGATGGAAAACAACACAAGGCAGGGTTCATAAATATCGCGCTTGATGACGAAGGTGTCCTTCGCTTCCGGTGGCATCTGCTTTTTAAATGCCATGGGAAGCATCAGCCGTCCTTTTTCATCAATCTTGCAGATATATTCCCCTATGAATGTGGCCATTATGCTGTATTAAAAAAGTACTGTAAAAATAATAAAAAAATCCCACTTTTCACCATTTATCCCCACTTTTTTACACATTGTTAATAACTTTTTCCCTTTTAAGGTTGTCTCTGCAAGGGGAGTAAAAGAGTTTTATGGGTTGGGCAACAGGGATTTTTTATTCCTACGGTTTGTTGAAAGCCTTATCAGAATTGATTTTTCATAGATCTTCGTCGAAAGTATTTTTTAGTTTATTTCCGCAGGGATTGTGGAAGAAAAAAAGTAACTTGGTCAGTAGCTATTGTTAATAAATGTTTTGGCCGGGATTCATGTCCGGAAATCGGGAATAAAAACAGAAATAAAAATGAGAACACATAAAAATTTTATCAGGGTATGTTTTTCTTGTCGGATAAAATCGGCCTGCTTGAATGCATTGATGATTGTTGTTTTTACCGGCGGTTTTTCTTGTGAGGCCGGCGATTTTGTTCTGACTGCAAAAGTGGACCTGAATGGAGATGGGAAAGAAGAAAACGTTTCTCTCTCAGGCATTACGAAAACAGGGGATTTCGTTCTGACGGTAGATAAAGTTGCAGTGAAGGGAAAATTCTCCGGAGAGGAAGAGGCTGATGGTTTTTGCATTGTGGATGTGGATACCGCTGATAAATATAAGGAGATAGCCGTCCATACCCCGGGTCCCAGCAGTGACGATGAGTACATGCTGTTCTGGTATGATGGAAAGATGATCAGGAAAATGGGAGCACTGTCCCGGTGGCCTGAGTTTCCTGGGGATGGTTCAGTGGTGGTGGGCGATTGGATGGGGTTCTGGATAAAAAAAGACAGTTATGTATTGAATTCTGCCACAAGGACATTTGAATTTGTTCCCCAGGAATTTTATTATGTGGGGATAGAAGCAACTGCCGGTGGAGAAATTTCTGTGTACCGGCAGAAAAGAAGTGCTGAAGCAGAAAGGGTATGTTGCCTTAAACCAGGGGATAAAGTGTTTATCCTTGTGTGCGATTTTTCGCCGGAAGATTTCCAACCCCGGTGGTACCTCGTTAAAACCTGTGATGGATTGACCGGCTGGATTTCTGCCGAAAGCATTGCCATTCTTGAAGATTTACCATGGGCTGATTAGTTTTTATCCTGAAAAAGAGCACAAATCCCTTGTTCTTTTTTTAAAAATTTTTTAAAAAAATGTGTGTTTTTATGCATGGCGGTATATATTTGTGCATTGAACCACCAGTCCAACCATGTTTTTTAAAGAGGGCACGTTTTGTTTGTTTGTTGTTGTGTTGTCAGCCCGCCTGCTGCCTTCCTCATCTTCGTTTTTTTCTTTGTTGCTAAAAGGGTTGTTTCCGGTGTTTTTATGGCATGGTTTTCTTTTTGCGATACCGCCGGTGACGGTGATAGTGCAGTTGTCGCCGCCATATACTCCATTTTTGTATGAATATGGTCGGATGACGTCTGGCCGGATGCGGGTGATGCTGGTGGTGAACGATGGGAGCATGATGCATTATCCTGTTCGTTTGCAGATGGTGGTAGAGGAGGTGGTAAGCGGGGTAGTGGTGATGCAGACGAGCCGGTATGCAGCCCTTGCCCCTGTTTTTTTGGAAGGACAGACGACGGAGGTGCTTGAAGGGAGCGACCTTGCCCCGTACTTTGAGGCACAGAACAATGAGTTTACGGGGATAGACCGTCAGGAGTATGTTCGTTGGGGGAGACTTCCCGATGGGCGTTACCGTATTGGTTTCAGGGTGTTGGATGGCCGGAGGACCGAGGTGGTGCTGTCGAACACGGGCTATTCGGCAGCGGGCTGGTTTGTGTTGAACGATCCGCCGTTGTTGAATGTTCCGCGCAATGGAGAGTCGGTGAGGGATGCAGATCCGCAGCGTGTTTTTCTGGAGTGGTTTCCGCGGCATGTTGGGTCGATGAATTCTTCATTTTCGACCCTCTACCGGGTAGAGGTGTATGCCATTCGGGTGCCGGGGATGAGGGCCGAAGAGGTTGTGCATTCGTCGGAGCCCGTGTTCACGTACGAGACGGCTGTTCCGAGGGTTTATATTGGTGCGGAAGATTTTATGTTTGAACCCGGGGTGATGTATGCATGGAGGGTGAAGGCAGTGGTGGATGAAGAGATAACGGTCTTCAGGAACGATGGTTATTCGGAAGTGTATACATTTACGTACGGTACGTTGTGTCCTGAGCCTGAGAAGATGGAAGTTTCAGAGGTAGGGCCGGAGAAAGCGACGATAAAGTGGGAAGGAGATCCTTTGCAGACCTTCTATGAGTTGCAGTTCAGGATGCAAGGCGATGAAGAGGCGATGTGGCATAAGGTAGAGAGTTATCAGCCTGTGGCGAGGATTTCCAACCTGCTTCGGCCGGGCACGACGTATGAATACCGGTTGCGTGCTCGTTGCAATCAGAGCTGGTCGGGATATACGGCGGTGAAGACGTTTACGACCTCACGTTTGCATTCGGATGTTCACTGCGGAGAGAAAGACACGGTGGTAATTACGAACAGAAATCCGAAGAGATCGTTGGCGGTAGGGGATGTGATATACAACGGTTTGTTTCCTGTTAAGCTGACGGAGGTAAGCGGAGGCGATGGGGTGTTCACGGGTCGTGGGAAGATGCGGATACCGATGCTGAATAACGTTCAGGTGAACATGGTGTTCAGGGAGATCAAGGTCAATGAGCTCAATCAGATATACGAAGGGGAGCTGGAGAGTGTGTACAATGAGGAGAGCAGGTTTGTTGTGGAGCGGGCAGAGGAGAGGAGTATTTTTCGTGAGAGGGAAGATAATGCATTGCTTTTAAGAGGAGCCGATACGAGCCTGACGTTGAACGGTTCGATAGCAGAGGTGGTTTCTCGTGGAATCCAGACGCTGATAATAACCGATAGAGGCGACACCATTGCGATAAGCAGCGATGAGGTTGCCGAGGTGAGAGAGTCAGGGGGAAGGGTGATGACGGTAGCCAATGGGGCGATGGTTGAAGGGACCGTTGTGGGGAGCCGGAAGCCCTCCTCGGTTCACGATGCAGTACCGCCGGAGAGGATAGTTCGTTTTGTGTCCAGTGGGCATCAACGTTATGGATTTGATTCGGGAGGATTTCCGCTGGCCGATAACGAACGGATGACGTTAGGAGGGCAGGCGTATGTTATTCCGTGGAAGTCGGTAGCAGTGGGACAGAGCGATGATGTGATGGCCGTGACGGACGGTACGGAAGGTTTTAGGGGAGTGGTATTTCGGACGGAAGACGGGGTGCGGCAGCATTTTGTTCCACCGGTTGTTGAGGTGAGCAGTGGAGAGAGCCAGGGGCTGAGTGCGGTGTATATGAAGGGCGACACAGGGAAGAAGGTACAGCCGGTGGAGGTAGGGCGATTGAACGTTGTAGCGTATGAGCCGAAGACGGTGAGGTTGACGGTAGTTCCGGTGAACGGGAGTGTTTTTCCGGAGGATTGTGTCAGGGCAGTAGACTCGATAAAGAGAGCCTATGGGCAGGCAGCGGTGATGAGTGAGATCATTTTTGAGAAAGAGGGGATGACTGTTCCGGAGGTGAGTTTTGACAGTGTTTTCAGCGATGATGTGTGTGCGTTATGCGATTACACGTGGCCGATGC
>Ga0101944_10005747_pt1 | contig 13761 bp, 12 predicted proteins | sample DewCreD2012metaG_FD_75245 | JGI IMG/M metagenome (GOLD analysis project Ga0101944, IMG submission 75245) | Hot spring sediment bacterial and archeal communities from British Columbia, Canada, to study Microbial Dark Matter (Phase II) - Dewar... ... | reverse complement strand
AGGCGGATCGTGCCGGGCGACCGGTTCGAGACCCTGACGCCGGAGATGCTGGCGTCGGTTGCGGGGCGGTGATTCCACCGGGTTTCGAAGATAACTATGGCGATCAATAGACGCGGGCAGCGGAGACAGGTGAGCGGGGCGGGTGGCGATCGGGGTCGGGCGGCAGGGGATGCACGGGGGTTGAATGCGGCCGAAGGGCGGGACCTGGCGGTGCTGGCGCTGGGGCGGAGCCAGTCGCAGCGCGATTACGTCCGGGATGTGCTGGTGAACATCGCGGAGCGGGCGCGAACGCCGGTCGAGCAGATCGGCTTCGGCCTGGAACTGGCGATGGGGGTGATACGGCACCGGCTGACGCTGGCTCGGCTGGTGCGGTCGCTTCTGACCGGCAAGTGGGATGACCTGCCGGCCGACGTGCGGCACATCCTGCTGGTAGGGGCCTATCAGCTCATTTGGCTCGAGACGATTCCTGACTACGCGATCATTGACGAGGCGCCCAACCAGGCGCGGCGCGCGGGGCAGCAGCGGTTCGTCAAGCTCGTCAACGCAATCCTGCGGAACGTCCAGCGGCTTCTGAAAGAGCGGGTCGACTGGACGAAGGATCTGCCCGCCACGAAGACGCTGCGGTACGAGTACGGGCGGGCGTGGCTGCTTGAGAAGGACTTCTTCGCCGACCCGGCACAGGACCTGGTAACGTACCTGTCGATCGCGACGAGCATGCCGACCGAGATCATCTCGCGGTGGATCAATGCACACGGCAGGCAGCAGGCGGTGGAGGCATGCTGGGCGTCGCAGTGGCGGCCGGCGGCGGTGCTGCGGCCGAATCGGCTCAAGACCGACGGGCCGGGGTTGCTGGCAGCGCTGACGGAAGAGGGAGTGGCGGCGGAATACGACGCCGCGAGCGAGTCGGTATTCGTGGCGCACATGGGGACGGTGACGCATTCGAAGGCGTTTCGCGAAGGTCTCTGCCAGGTGCAGGACGTGACCGCGCAGCAGGCGGTCAAGGCCGCGCAGATCAAGCCGGGCATGACGGTGCTCGACCTGGCAGCCGGCGTCGGCACGAAGGCAACGCAGGCAGCAGAGGTGATGAAGAACCGCGGGCGGGTGATTGCGCACGATATCGAAGAGAGCCGGCTGGAGAAGGTGGCCGCGAACTGCCAGCGGCTGGGCATCACGATTGTAGAGACGGTCAAACCGGCCGATCTCGAGGCGGTGCTGGAGGAGATCGAGCGAATCGACGTGATCTTCGTCGACGCGCCGTGCTCGAACACCGGGGTGCTTTCCCGCCGGCCGGAAGCGAAGTACCGGCTGACGCCCAAGTCACTGGAGTCGCTGCACAGGCAGCAGGTGGAGATCGTCGAGCGGGCGGTGTCGCTGGCGGCCGGACGGACGCGGTTGGTGTATAGCACGTGCAGCATCGAGCCGGAAGAGAACGAGATGGTGATCCAGGAGGTGGGGCGAAACCACCCGGACTGGGTGGTGTCGGACAGCCAGTTGTTCCTGCCGAGTTACCGGGGCCGGCCGAGCACGTGGCGGGATGGCGGGTTCCTGGCGGTGCTGGATGGGGTGGCGGTGGGAGGATGAGGGGCTCTCCGGCCGGACAGGGGCGCAGGTAACGACTGAGGCACAAAGACACGGAAAACAACTGAGGGGGGAAACAGTCAGCAACAGCAATTCACAGTGGTGGACAGGATGAACAGGACGGATCGGGTGTTCACGGTCCCTTCGCTGCTCTGCCTTCGGGCCTGAGCCTCAGGGTCGAAGAGAGGGCAGGCTTTGTAGACGCGGCTCTCGGGCTGCGGATCTGGGCCGGTCGGGAGATTCGATGGCCGGGCCAGCAGCTCTGCAGCGTTTTTTTCGTTCTGGCGGGGACGGACCAAGCCATCACGGTCTACCACCAGCGCAGTGTCATCCGGTTGTCGCTATCCAGGTCCAGGCGTGTGCCGAAGCGGGAGGCGTGGTGGTTGAGTGTGTCGGTCAACCAGCGGGCGTCGGCGGGTGAGGCACGGTGCAACTGGAATTGCCGCATCTGCAGTGGGACAAGTCGGGCGTGGAGGAGCCGGCCATCGCTGTCGAGCCAGGCGAAGTACATAAGCGCCAGGTCACCTCGGAAGGACTCGTAGCCGGAGATGCCTTCGTAGTCGTTCAGAAAATCGCCGCAGCCATAGAGGATCTACCGGTCGCGGTGCACCTCCATCGCTTTTGCATGGTGCGACGAGTGACCGTGGATGATGTCAACGCCGTCGCTGACCAGCCGGCGTGCGAAGGCGACCTGTTGGTCGGGGATGTCGTGGCCCCAGTTGCCGCCCCAGTGGATCGAGGCGATGGCGATGTCGCCGGGTTGCTTGTGCCGGGCCATCTCGGCGGCCACGGCGATAGCGGTGTCTTCCGAGAGATCGGACAGGGGGTTCACGCCGGGACGGTCCTCGCCCGCGCGCCACTGCCAGGGGATGCCGCTGGTGATCGAACCGAACGAAAAGACCAGCACGCGGCGGTTGCCCGGCAGAGGAAGCACGGCTGGCGCGGCGGCCTGAGCTGCGGTGGCTCCTGCGCCGGCGTGGGCGACGCGCGACGCGTCCAGGGTGCGGAGCGTTTCGGCCAGGCCGTCGTAGCCCCAGTCGAGGATATGATTGTTCGCCAGGCCGCAGCAGTCGATGCCGGCGGCGGTGAGACAGGCGACATTGGTCGGATGCATGCGGTAGTGAATCCCCTTGCCGGGCCAGTAGGCGTCGCTGCGCGTGATGCTGGTTTCGAGGTTGATAATGCGTGCGGCCGGAGGCGTCTCCTGCCACTCGGCGAGGGCATCACCCCAGATGTAAGGGAAGCTGACCGGCCTGGGGATGGGGCCGTTGGTGTTCTCGGCCAGCAGGACGTAGTCGCGGGCGTCGCGCATGTGGGACTCGTGCAGCGCGGGATGGCTGGGGTGCGGCAGGACCTGGTCGATGCCCCGGCCGGTCATCACGTCGCCGGCGAGAAACAGGCAGATGGGCTCGGCGGCGTTCGATGCCATGAAAACCGCTCCGATGGATCCGTCCATCTGGACTATAGCGTGGCCGGCGGCGGTTCACAGCGAAGGTTTGCCCGTCCTTGGGTCGATATACTCAGTACAGATTGCGCGGCTTGTGCCGTTTCTCCTTTGCTGACAGGAATCTATGGAAACCTCGTTCTGGCACATGGCGATCGTGGGGGTGTTGATCACCTGGACGACGTGCACGTTTCTGCGTGCCGTGGCGGCCAGGACAAAGCAGTTGCGCGAGCAGGTTGAGGCGCAACTGGCGGCAGCCGAGAAAGATGACGAGGCCGCCGGTAGCCGGGAAGTAACCACTGTTGTCTCGAACGAGCCGGCGGAGGTGGCGACGGTCCTGTCGAAGCCGGACAAGCCCAAAGTGGGGGGCAATGGCGGCAACAGCAAGAACCACGCCAACGGCAAGCCAAACGGCAAATCTAACGGCAAGGGCAACGGGCACGCATCGGCGGGTGGGCCGCGGGCGCGGGGACGGTGATTGGGGCAGGCAAGGCGCGGCTGCGGGACCGGGTTCCCTGCCACTTGGGCGCCGGCCCGGGTGCGCTCCTATTCGCATACAGCAACGGCCGGGTTCAGGATTCGCCGTTCAGGGTTCAGTGACAACAGCCACGGCCGCGCCTGGACAACAGCACACTGGGAGACACGCCGCCAGCGGCACCCCGCCAGTAAGGTCAAGCCACCATCAGCGGCTGAGATATCTGGGAGCGGGGCTCTGTGTCGCTATCGGCCATTGCCAGCATCAGCACCAGCAGACCGATCCGGCCGAGCAGCATGCTCAGCAGCAGCACGATCTTGCCGACCAGGGCGAGGTATGGCGTGAGCCCGAGGCTCAGGCCTGATGTGGTCAAGGCGGACACAGCCTCGAAAACCACGACAAGGAAGTCGGCCCGCTGCGTATGCGCCAGCGCGAGGATCGCAAAGGCCAGCCAGCCCATCATCAGCAGCGATATCGCCAGGACACACCGGACCACGCCGGGTGGGATGACTGCACCACCGACGCTCGTCTGCTTCCGGCGGCGCAGGATGCTTGTCACCGCGAGCCCCAGGATTACCAGCGAAATCGTGTGCAGCCCGCCCGCTGTCGAGGCCGGTGATCCGCCGACCAGCATCAGCATCATCAGCAGCACCAGGCTGGCGGGGCTGATCGCGCCTGTCTTGATGAGCACGGTCTTAAAGCCGGCGGTGCGAGCGGAGGCCGACTGGAAGAGCGCGTCCAACGTCCGTTGCGGCGCTTCATGGCTCACCATCCACTGCGGCGACGTCTGGAGCGATTCGTCCTGGTGGAGCAGGTCGCCCCTGCTGGTGTGCCAGAATCCCGCATGCTGCCAGGGGGTCTCGAAGAACAGCAGCCCCAATGTGCCGGCCGCGAGCAGGCACAGCGTGGCCGCGAGCACCAGCCGCGTGTGCAACGACCAGCCGACTGACCCGACGGGCAGTGCGGGGCTCGTGCCGGCTGACGAGCGGATGATCCTCTTCATCCGCCACCCGATCTCGTAGAGCACCGGCGCGCCGAGGCCGCCCAGCACCATGATCGGCAACATGATCGTGTAGATCGACCTGGCCGCACCCATGCCGACCAGGTTGTCCTTGTAGAGTGTGAAGCCGACATTGCAGAATGCGCTAACGGCGTGGAAGACGGCACTGAACGCCCGGTCGAACACGGTCGGCTGATGGGCCCAGAGCGACCACATCAGGCCGACGCCGTGCGCCTCGATGCCCAGCGTCACCAGGACAATCCAGCGGACGATCCTTCGCGCACGGGCGATGTCCCACGGTTCCAGCATCCGCGCCTGGGGCCAGAAGGACCTGGCAACATGCAGCCCGAACAAGGTCCCGAAGATCAGTGCCGCCAGCCCGCCGAGTTGCATCAGCAGGAGAAGGACCGTCCGGCCGAACAGCGTGTACTCGGTCGAGACGTCGTAGATGCCCAGGCCCGTGGCGGTGACGGCGCTGGTGGCCATGAACAGGCTGTTGAGCGTGTGGGTGTATGGGGCGTTGCGGTGGTCCGATAGTGTTGCCGCAGGCACCGCCAGAAGCGCCCCGCCAAGGACGATCAGCAGAAGGTAGGTGCCGATCACCAGCCGGACCGGCTGCCAGCGTGACCGCGGCGCGACGGCCGCGTGCATGAGCCGCTTGAGCAACACCTGCGTCAGTACGGCTGCCTGCCGGGCAACGACGTATATCGCGCCGGCCTTGATGGCAACCGGAACTGGCGACACGCCCATCACCGCCCCGGCAATCGCCGCAAGCGGCAGCAGGACCATCTCGAGCAGGTTTCGACTGAGACCACGAAGTCCGCCCGCCTCACGCGTGGCCAGACCAACCCGCAGCGACAGGCACAACAGCACTGCGACGGCCTGCACCATGCGACAGTATGACACTGACACCGGCGGGCTATAAAACCCCTGTTCTGCCAACAGGCCCGCTCCGGCCAGCAGCGCGAGGACGGTCGTGACCAGCCGGCTTTGGGATCGTCGGCTGGCCTGCAAACGAGAGGTTTGCGGTGCTGCTGTGATACTCATCGGTTCCGCCAGTGCCGGTTTGCACTGCCGTCCTACTTCTTGCCGTAGACCTTTTCCGGATCCACTTCCCGCCTGGCAACGATCTGCCACTCGCCCTGCGGCGTGAGCTGGCGGAAAAAGCAGGAACGGTAGCCTTCGTGGCAGGCTACGCCGTGCTGCTTGACCTTGATCACCACCGTGTCGGCGTCGCAGTCGGTGTAAATGGCCTGGACGTCCTGGGTGTGGCCGGAGGACTCACCCTTCATCCAGTACTTCTGTCGGCTGCGCGACCAGAAGTGGGTCTTGCCGGTCTTGATGGTCTCGGCGAGGCTGGTCTGGTTCATGTAGGCCACCATCAGGATCTCGCCGGTGTCGGCGTCCTGGATGACAGCGGGAATCAGGCCCTTGTCGTCGTACTTGAGAATGCCCAGGGCGTTGCTCACTTAACGTCTCCTGAATACAAAGCCTCAAGCCCTTGGGAATATGGGGTTTGGGGCGATTCTTACCATACCCATCTCATTTCAAGCCGGCAGATATAGCATATTCGCGCAACTTAGTACAGCATATCTTTGCCCATGTAGCGGGCGAGGTCGACTTTCTGCACCGGGTCCTTCCAGGACAGGGCCGACCAGTATGGCAGCGGGTCCTTGGCGATCAGCCGGCTGTAGAACGTCGACCCGTAACCGGTGCTGCGCTGGTGGATACGGTCGCGGGCGACGCCGTACCAGTTCTGGCCGTAGATGCCGCCGTACAGGCGGACGTTGTGCACCGAGAGCTCCTGCTGGGTCAGGCCGAACTCGGCCGCCTTGAGCAGCGCGGTGCGGATTTTGTTCTCGTCCATCAGGCCCTTAAGCTGGTCACGGATCTGCCAGGCGTCGAGCAGTTCCAGGCCGGTCATGTACTCGCCGGCCATGCCGTGGAACGAGCCGTCCTCGTGCTGCCGGCTGATGAGCATGTCAATGTTCTTGGCGAACCGCTCAAGGTATTTGCGCTCCTTGAACTGCACCCAGCCGGCCAGGACCGCCATCGAGGCGAAATCGTCGTTGCCGCGCATGCCATGGTGGCTGGCGGCGCCGGTGCTCTCGGTATCGCCCTGGTCGAGCATCTCGACCGTCCGCTCGGTGATCGCCTTGAGCGAATCGAGCCACTTCCTGTCGCCGGTGAGTTCGTAGAGGTAGTGATACGTCAGGCCGCCGCCCGCTTGCCAGATGCCCTTGGCGGTCTCGTCCTGCGTCTTGCCGCTGTCGAAGAAAAACGTGACGTGCGGCCAGCCGTTCTTGTCCGAGCCGTACTTGCGGTACCAATCACCGAACAGGACCGCGCGGTCGAGGTATTCCTGGTGCCCGGTCAGGCGGTAGAGGGCGAGCAGGCCGAATGCGCCCGTTGCGGCATCGCGCGGGTAGGAGAAGTTCGTAGTCGGCGTGTGCTCACGGAAGCCGCCGAAGGCGTGCTCCTTGCGGCTGTCGAGCACCTGCAGTGTCATCATGTAGTCCGCGGCGCGGACGGCACTGAACAGGCAGTGGTCCCGGACGCTCATAGTCTCAATCATCGGGCCGGCCACCGCCTGGGCGCACGCCAGGCAGGCAAGGATGCCGTTGGCCTGCCCCCAGACGCCCATGCCGCGAGCCCAGCCGGTGGTTACGTAGTACTCGTAGATGTACCTGCCATTGTCGGCGGACTCGTGGATGTTGCCCCAGGGCCGGGCCTCAGTGCACTGGTTGTTGATGAACCAGAAGGCGCTGAGCCGGGCCGCTGTTTCATACCGCATCGCCTGCTTGGGGTCGCAAATCAGCTGCATGCATGTGCTCCGTACCGGGGCTGTCCAACGGACAGGCCGTTATTCCAGGATCGGGTCGAACCGCCCGTGCGGGGACATTGAAACGCTATGTCAGACGGAATGCAATGGAGCCAACAAGATAGGGACTGCGCGAGGGGGGACTCGAACCCCCACGGGGTTACCCACTGGAACCTAAATCCAGCGCGTCTGCCAATTCCGCCACTCGCGCGGCTCGGGCCGATCGAGCCCGGCACGGCAACCTAGTTTAGACACTTGCAGGCCCTCGCGTCCAGGGCGCACCGTAATGCGAGTCTCGTAGTTCCGGAAACGCTGTGCAGCATTGCATTCGCGCGATGAATGTCATGCGACTCAGCGACCTGCACACAGATCAGAACCGGCTTGCGGATGTCTGCCAGCGGTACCACGCGGCACGGCTGGAAGCATTCGACAGTTTGGTGTCGGGTGACGCCACCCCCAAGCAGCGATCTGGACATCCTGGTTACGATGGAATCACGCACACTCAATGCGCAGCTGGATGACGAGTGAGTTCAGGCGGCTGTAATCCGTGGCGTCAAGGTCATCGGAGAGGCTGCACGCATGGTCTCGGGTCAGACTCGGCGACGAGCACCTTCGGTTTCCTGGCCACTCATCGTGGACATGCGGCACATACTCGCGCACCACTACAGCATCGTGAACCTGGATCGAGTCTACTGCGTGGTCATCAAGCACTTGCCGCACCCGATCCGCAACCTGGAAACGCTGATCAAAGAGCTCGAACAGGACGTTGGATGGCATGGGCAAGATGAAGCCAAGGGTATTGGTTGCCTGTGATGCCAGAACTCACAGCCGCCCTCCTCTCGCCCCCTGCTCGCATATCGGCTACCATGAATGGATGTGGACTGCCGAACTACGGCTTCCGGAGGACTGAGTCATGGCCTTCCCGCTACAACGAATGCGCCGGCTGCGCCGCACGCCGCAGCTGCGCCGAATGGTCCGCCAGACCAGCTTGGAGATCGACGACCTGATCTGGCCGATGTTCGTCCGGCCGGGCAAGGGCGTCCGCAGGCCGATCGGCTCGATGCCGGGACAGCACCAGGTGTCGGTGGACGTGTTGCTGGAGCAGTGCCAGCAGGCGGTTGAGCTAGGTATCCCGGCGGTGCTGTTGTTCGGCATCCCCGATCACAAGGATGCCGTCGGCAGCAGTTCCTGGGACGACGAGGGCATCGTGCAGCAGGCGGTGCGGGCGATCAAGGCGAAGTGTCCGGACCTGGTGGTGGTAACGGATGTCTGCTTCTGCGAGTACACCGATCACGGCCACTGCGGGGTGCTCCGGCCGCACGGTGCGGGCCTCGAAGTGGATAATGATGCGACGCTGGCCAACCTCGCCCGGCAGGCGGTCAGCCACGCGCAGGCCGGCGCGGACATCGTCGCGCCGAGCGACATGATGGACGGGCGGGTGCGGGCCATCCGCCAGGCGCTCGACGCCGCGGGGCTCGAGCAGACGCCCATCCTGTCCTATGCCGCCAAGTTCGCCAGCGGGTTCTACGGGCCGTTTCGCGAGGCGGCAGAGAGCCCGCCGAAATTCGGCGACCGCAAGAGCTACCAGATGGACCCTGCCAACGCCGAAGAGGCCCTGCGGGAGGTCGCCCTGGACATCGAAGAAGGGGCCGACATGGTGATGGTCAAGCCGGCGGTACCCTATCTCGACATCATGTGGCGCGTGAAAGAGCGCTTCGGCTTGCCGACGGCGGCATACCATGTTTCGGGCGAATACTCGATGATCAAGGCGGCCGCGGCCAACGGCTGGATCGATGAAAAAACGTGCGCCCTGGAGACGACGCTGGCGATCAGACGGGCCGGGGCGGACATGGTACTGACGTACTTTGCGCCGCAGCTGGCGTGCTGGATACGGGATGGGATTGGGTAAGACAGCAGCATTTGCGGGCAACGGTGCGGGCAACGGGTATCGAGCACTGCCCCGACCAGCCCGAAGCGGTGGCGGCGTTCTTGACGGCTGTCGAGCCGCGATTACGCCCAGATCGGTTCGATGCCGCGTCATGGGTGGCGGGTGTGGGCCAGCGAGTGGACTGTTGCGGTCGCCCGAGGCGTCGCGGCTACCATGCAAGCGCGAAATTCTCTCGCGAAAAGTTGAATGAAGGCAGATACGAGGCTTTAATTGCGAGGTTCCCACGTCTCCGGGCTCATCGGTACGACGCAGGACGCAGCAGTCTCGCCTGCCGAGACTGGTTACAGCTTGGAAGGCGGTTGGTACGGGAACGCAGACGCATGCGCGGCACTACGAAGCTGGGTCAGGGTTGCCTGGCCACCCCCATGGCGGCTGGACGAGACTGAAACTAACGCAGAGAATCTTCGAGGGAGAGTTCCTGGCGGGTTTCGGATGTCTCTGGGCAACGAGCCGGCTGGTGAGAACCGGCTGGACTGGGCAACAGGGCCGGACAACCACTGACATAATATCCGCCAGCGGAACAACCCCGGCCGGTGTAGTTCCAGAAGGGGTAACAGGGCCCTGTAGCGTCCGATAATATGCGTGCGGACAATACAGATACCTGAGGGTCCGGAGAGCATGCTGTTTCCTTCCCCGTACCAATACTGATAGTGTCGTTCTTGCGCCGGAGGCAGATTTCTGTACCGAAGTCCGCAGATATCGGAACCCGCCAAGGTGCGCGCTTGCGCGCGCCGATAAGCACTTACGGTAAGGGTTTTGTCAGAAGAGTGTGTTCCGAAGAGCTTTGGTTGACAGTAGTTTGCCACCTTGTTAGTTTTTGAATGTATGTCCATCGCTCTCATGGGATGGCAGCAGTGACAGCACGGCCTTGGGCGCAGGGCTACGCTTAGCTGACCACCGGAATGCTTTCGCAGATGGCGCGTATCCGGTACATGCGGCTCGATGGTGCCGGTGGTGCTCTGTTCGCTTTCGAAACGCGGGTCGGGTATTTCGGACTCACTTTTCTGATTGCCTGATGCGACGGGCGATACTGCTCGCATCCATCAGGGCTGGTGTTTCGCGCTGAGCTCGACGCCTGATCACGGACGAGACTTGCATAGCCGAACGGAGACTTCTATCCATGAAGGTGTTGATGCTGGGTTGGGAATTCCCGCCGTTCATTAGTGGCGGGCTTGGCACGGCCTGCCACGGCTTGACCAAAGCCATGAGCCAACTTGGTGGCGTCGATGTGACGTTCGTACTGCCCCGGCCGATACGAGCGGCACTGACCACCCACGTCCGACTGCTGGCCCCCGACGCACTGCGCACCACACGCGCAACAGCGTCACAACAACCGCAGGAACAGGAGACCGCCTGGGCACTCGAAGGTTTCGAACACGTCACGTTCCGGGCCGTACCCGTGGAGGGGTTTTCCCCCTACGCCAAACCGGTTCGCGGCCAGCGGAAGGATCGCGCCCACCAGCGGCGGATCACCCGCTTCAAGGTCGTCGAACCGAACCAACCCCCTGCCCCGGAAGAGCAAGCGTCCGGCCGGACGGCCTCGGTCATCGGCTCGGGCGAGATCTACGCCCGCGACATGTACCGTGACGTCGAGAACTACCGTAATATGGTTCTCGAGATCGTCGGCGAGGAAGATTTCGACGTCATCCACGCTCACGACTGGATGACCTACCCGGCGGGCATCGCCGCCGCCCAGGTCAGCGGCAAGCCGCTGGTCGTCCACGTCCACAGCACCGAATTCGACCGCAGCGGCATCCACGTCAACCAGTGGATCTATGATATAGAGCGTGCCGGAATGCATGCAGCCGACCGCGTGGTGGCGGTGAGCTTCCTGACCAAGAGCACGGTCGTCAGCCGCTACGGCGTGCCGGGCGATAAAGTCGAGGTGGTCTACAACGCCGTCGAGTCCAATGGGACCGCGCCGAACGGCCGGCCCAACGGCAACCGCCTGCCCGCCGCGATCGGGCGCGATGAGAAGATCGTCCTGTTCCTGGGCCGGATCACGATGCAGAAAGGCCCGGACTACTTCCTCTCGGCGGCTCGCAAGGTACTGGACGTCATGCCGAACGTCCGGTTCATCATGGCCGGCAGCGGCGACATGATCCGCCGGACGATCGAGATGGCCGTGAGCATGGGCATCGGGCACAAGGTCCTGTTCACGGGATTCCTTCGCGGCGACGACGTGGCCAAGGTCTTCAAGATGGCGGACGTGTACGTGATGCCGTCGGTGAGCGAACCGTTCGGCATCGCCCCGCTGGAGGCGCTGTCGCACGACGTGCCGACGATCATTTCGAAGCAGTCGGGCGTGTCCGAAGTGCTCTCGCACGTGCTGAAGGTGGACTTCTGGGACGTCGACGAGATCGCCAACAAGATCATCGCCGTCCTGCGGCACCCGCCGCTTCGTGAGACGCTCAAGCAATACAGCAGCCTGGAACTGCGGAAGTTCAGCTGGTGTGACTCGGCCAGGCAGTGCGTGAAGGTCTACGAGCAAGCCAGTACTGTGCACGCCAGGTAGTCGAACGGATTCATCAGGCGGGCCGGGTCGCGACTGGGCCCGCCGGGCAGGGATCGTCCGGGTGAACAGGTTCCATCGAGGCCTCGAGGCCCGCAACAGCCGGGCCGACAGAGAAGGGTTGCTCCTATGCCGTCAGTTTGTCTGTACTTCGAGGTGCACCAGCCGTTCCGCGTGCGGCGGTACACCGTGTTCGAGAAGAACCACAACTACTTCAACGACGAAGTCAACCGTCGGATCTGCCTGAAGGTCGCCCACAAGTGCTACCTACCCACCAACCAGCTCATGCTCGAGCTGATTCACAAGCACCAGGGCAACTTCCGCATCGCCTACTCCATCACGGGCTGCGCGCTCGAGCAGTTCGAGCGCTACGCGCCGGAGGTGCTCGAGAGCTTCCGTGCCCTGGCAGAAACCGGCTGCGTCGAGTTCCTCGCCGAGACCTACTACCACTCCCTCAGCTTCCTCTACAGCCGGGAGGAGTTCGCCACGCAGGTGGATCTGCACCGCAAGAAGGTCAGGGATCTGTTCGGCCAGACGCCCCAGGTCTTCCGCAACACCGAGCTGATCTACAACAACGATCTGGCGCACTTCGCCCGACAGATGGGTTTTCGCACGGTCCTGTGCGAAGGGGCCGACCACGTGCTGCGCGGCCGGAGCCCCGACTTTGTGTACCGCCCGCTCGGCTGCGGGGACATGAAAGTGCTGCTGAAGAACTACCGGTTGAGCGACGACATCGCCTTTCGCTTCGGCAACCGCAACTGGCCCGAATGGCCGCTGACCACAGACAAGTTCGCCAGCTGGATCAACGCGATCAACGGCAACGGCACGAATGTAAACCTGTTCATGGACTACGAGACCTTCGGCGAGCACCAGTGGCCGGACACCGGCATCTTCGAGTTCATGTACCACCTGCCGGGCAAGATCCTGGAGCACCCGGACAACAGCTTCAAGACGCCCTGCGAGGTGGCGGACGCTTACGAGCTCATGATGCTTCGGGTCAGGCGGCGCGCACCCGATGCCTTGCTCGAAGGGGTCTACCTCGAGCAGATGGTTCCCAAGGGCCGTGAGGTGATCCTCGGCATGACGAGAGATCCCCAATTTGGGCCTATGCTCATGTTCGGCCTGGGAGGAATTTTTGTCGAAGTGATGAAGGATGTAAGCTTCCATCTCGCTCCCATCACGGCAGAAGAGGCTATGCAGATGCTCATGGGCACCCGTTCCTACCGCCTTCTCGAAGGAGTTCGTAGCCAAGCCCGGGTCAATCTCGCTGCCATCGTAGAGGCCTTGCAGCGGATGAGTCAGCTTGTCACCGACTTCCCCCAAATCGCCGAACTCGATATCAATCCGTTCATCGTCGCCGAGGTGGGCGAAAAATCGGTGGCTGCAGACGCCCGCATCCTTTTGTCCTCAGGAGGTGCTCGATGAGGGAAAACGCAACTGCCCCTTTTGATCCCCTTTGGCAAGAGAAGTACAAGGGGATGATTACGACCCCGGAGAAGGCCGTGGCTACGATCCGGCCCGGACAGCGGGTCTTCCTTGGAACGGGCGGAGCCCAACCCCTCCAGCTTGTGAGGGCGCTGGTGGCACGGCGCCAGGAGCTTGCCGATATTCAGATCATCCACATGCTCACTCTTGGCGAGGCCCCCTACGCTTACAAGGAGCTTACGGACCACTTTACGGTCAACACCTTCTTTGTGGCCGACAATGTTCGAAACCTGATCCAGGAAGGTTATGGCGACTATACCCCTATCTACCTTTCGGAAGTACCCAGGCTCTTTACGAGCGGCCAGATGCCCCTCGATGTGGCCCTCATTCAGGTTTGTCCTCCGGATCTGCAGGGACGGGTGAGCCTTGGGATCTCCGTCGATATCGTTAAAAGCGCGGCTGAAAACGCGAGCCTGGTCATCGCGCAGGTCAATCCCCAGATGCCCCGTACTTTGGGGGACAGCTTTATCAGCGTTTATGACATTGATATGTTGGTGC
>Ga0101944_10005745_pt1 | contig 13766 bp, 11 predicted proteins | sample DewCreD2012metaG_FD_75245 | JGI IMG/M metagenome (GOLD analysis project Ga0101944, IMG submission 75245) | Hot spring sediment bacterial and archeal communities from British Columbia, Canada, to study Microbial Dark Matter (Phase II) - Dewar... ... | reverse complement strand
GCTCGGCCGGCGCTCGGCTGACGGCCGCAGAGCACCGTGATTCGCGGGCCGGCAACTCCCCAGCGGGGTGCCGGCCCGCTGTGTCTTCAGGTCCCGCATCCGCCATCGCGCCGCACCACGTCACGGCGCTCGACGCACGACGCTCGACGCAGGATCTCCGCGCCTCCCTCCGCAACGAGCAAGCGTCGTATAAGATGTATTATGTTAAGTACTCCTGTGGAGATCTGTGGGAAAGTCCACTGCCCCGGCCGCATGTCACGCCAAGTTGTTCTGGGATAAGGATCTGCCGGGATTGCCGCGGACGTGGAAATCCCCTCTGCCGACCGCTGCAGATCAGTCCGGGAACGTGCCCGTGAACACCAGCCGGCCCTGCCCGGCCAGCCAGACGTCCTCGGCGGTCCCGCCCCGGATCGCCGCCCGCACGCCGAGCTCGAGCCCGGCGCGGCTCACGAAGTCGATCGGCAGCGGCTGGCCAGTCAGTTCCGCGACCACCAGCGCCGCCGCCACCGTCCCGGTCCCGCACGCCAGCGTCTCGCCTTCCACGCCGCGCTCGTAGGTCCGGATCCGCCACGGGGCGCCGGGGCTGCGGGGCGCGGATATGAAGTTGGCGTTCGCGCCCGCCGCGCCGAGCGCCGGGTGGAAGCGGAGTTCGCGTCCCCGGGACTCCAAGGGGACGGCGTCCACGTCGTCCACCAGCACCACGAGGTGCGGTACCCCGACCACCGCGAACCGCGCCTGGCGCTCGCCCGGCCCGAAGGCGATCCCCGGCACTGCCACCGGCAGGTCGAACGGCTCCAGGTTGATCTCGGCGCGGTCGGGGCCCGGGAGGCATCGCCCGCGGACGAGCCCCGCGTCGGTGCGCAGCCGGACCTCCCCCGTCGGCGCCATCCCCAGCCGGGCGGCGAGCCGGGTGCTGCACAGCGCCGCGTTGCCGCACATCGAGGCGCGGGAGCCGTCGCTGTTGAAGAAGTCGAAGCGCACCTCGCCGATGCCCAGCGGCGTCAGCAGCACCAACCCGTCGGCCCCGACCCCGAGCCGCCGGTTGCACGTCGCGACGATCCGCTCCGCCGGCCACTCCCCGAGCCGGTGCGCGCGCCCGTCCAGCATCACGAAGTCGTTGCCGGAGCCGGTCATCTTGTAGAACGTCGCGCGGTCGCCGGTGGTCACGGGCGCCTCGATGAGAAGCGTTCGGGGGTCAAGCGATTTCGTCGCCAGACGTCACAAGTCGTTTTCCGGATGAGCGATGAACCGATCGATATGAGCCGTCGCATCAGATCCTGCCGAGAATACCCTGGAGCCGGAGCCACCAGACCATCCATACGGCCTCGCGGACGATCCGGCGGTTCATCTTGCTGTGGCCCTCGGTCCGGTCGGTGAAGACGATCGGGATCTCGACGAGGCGGAAACCCTTCCGCCAGGCGCGGTAGCTCATCTCGATCTGGAAGGCGTAGCCGTTCGAGCGCACGTCGTCGATGTCGATCGCCTCGAGCACCCGTCGGCGGAAGCACTTGAACCCGCCCGTCGCGTCGGTGAGCGGGAGCCCGGTGACCCAGTGGGCGTACTTGTTCGCGAACCAGGAGAGGAGGAGGCGGCTCATCGGCCAGTTGATGACGTTCACTCCTCGCTTGTAACGCGAGCCGATGACCAGGTCGGCCTCCCCCGCCGCCTGGAGGAAGTCGGCCAGCGACTTCGGGTCGTGCGAGAAGTCGGCGTCCATCTCGAACACGAGGTCGTAGTCGTGGTCGAGGGCCCACCGGAAGCCGGCGACGTACGCGCGGCCGAGGCCGCCCTTCCGGTCCCGGTGGAGCACGTGCACCCGGGGGTCGGCGGCGGCGAGCTCGTCGGCGATCCTGCCGGTGCCGTCGGGCGAGTTGTCGTCCACCACCAGGATGTGGAGCCCGGGCTGCTGGGCCAGCACGGCGGTCACGATCTGGGAGAGGTTCTCGCGTTCGTTGTAGGTGGGGATGACCACGAGGCCCCGCTCAGCCATCCGCCCTCCGGCGCGCGGCGGCCATCGGCCCGACGACGAGGCCGAGGATCGCGAGGAGGGCCGCGCCGCTCACGAGCTTCCCCTGCGCGTAGCGCGCCGAGCGGAACTCCAGCCGGACCTCCCTCGCACCGGGCGGGACGGCGACCCCGACCATGGCGTGGTTGGCCCGGAGCACGGGCGCGGCCGCGCCGTCCACCGTGGCCTTCCAGTCCGGATACCAGGTCTCGGCGACGGTCAGGTAGAGCGTCCGCTCGTCGCGCCCCTCGAGCGCGATGGTCATCGCGCCGGGTTCCCAGCGCGTGACGCGGGCGGTGACTCTCGGCGCCGGCGGCATCGCGCCGGGCGCGAGCGGCGTAGGGTTCACCGACGCCGTGTCGCTCAGCACGACGACGGAGCCCACCGGGAAGCGCGGGTCGGGGAGGGCCTGCAGCGCCTCGTCGTCCTTGAGCTTGAGGGCGCCGGGCACGAGCCGCGCCCACGGGGCATCGGTCTCGCGTTCGTACAGCACCGCCGTGCCGCCGGGGGTCGTCGCCACCGGGCCCAGCACCTTGCGGTAGCCGGGGATCGCCTGCTCCTCGCGCAGCACCACGTAGCGCACGGCCCAGAGTTCCCAGAGCGACGGGCTGCCGATGTTGCGCCACTCGTTCTTGCCGCCCCAGAGCTCGTCGTAGAAGCGGACCTCGTTGCCGTGATAGCCGAAGACGCCGGGAATCCGGTGGGCCATCAGCCACGAGCCCTCGTACACCCCCGAGGCGCCCGGAAGGTCGAGCACCCGGAACGGCTGGCGGCCGTCGGTGCCGGCGGGCATCTCGCCGCGGAGCCGGGTGGTGATCTCGTCGTCGGCGTAGAGCCGGGCCGCGGGCGGGCTGAAGGTGAAGAAGCGCCGGTCCACGCTCCAGAGGTCGAGCGTGACGACGAGGACGAGCGCCGCGCTCGCTGCGACCCCGGCGATGCGGCCGGCGGCGACCGCCCAGAGCACCGCGGCGCCGAGCAGCGTGACGCCGAGCAGGCGGATCGCGCCCTCGCGCAGGGCGTCGGCGTTGCGGATCGCCTGCTCGAGCATCTCGGGCCGCGCCAGCGCCTCGGCGAGCGGCTGCAGCGCCCCGGCGGCGCCCAGGGCCGCGATGGCGGCGGGGACGGCGGCGACGCCGAGCACCGTGCCCATCCGCACCCGGCGCGCCAGCAAGCGGTCCACCCCGAACGCCGCGTACGCTGCCACGACGAACGCCGGGAGGAAGAACGCCATCCCCGGCGCGCGCACCTTCTTCATGAGGGGCATCACCTCGTACCAGAGCCGGTACACCGGGGTGTGCCGTCCGAACGAGATGAACAGGAAGAGGAGCGCCACGGCGCCGAGTCCCCAGCGCACGCGACCGCGCTCGGCGTCGCCCGCGCCGAGCACCGCGAGCACCACCACCACGGCGCCGAGGTACTCGGTGTGGAGCTTGAAGAAGTTCCGGCCCCAGTACTGGTCGAGCACCCCGTTGAACTGGGGGAGGACCGTGGTCATCAGCTCCTCGACGGGCATCGAGAAGCTCGTGGCGTACTCCCACCCCCCGCTGGGCCCGCCGGCGGCGCGCGGCGAGTACGGGATGTACTCGAGGAACGGGAACGCCTGCAGCCCGCTCAGCGCGACGCCCAGCCCCACGGCGAGCAGCCCGAGGCCGAGGGGCACCGGCCACTTCAGCCCCTCGGGGCGACGGTCGTCGCCGAAGGTGAGCCAGAGGGTCCAGAGGCCGCAGGCGACCAGCAGGTAGTAGGTGAGCTGGTAGTGGGGGCTCAGGAGGCCGAGCCCGGTGACGAGCGCGAAGAGTCCCCAGCCCCACGGGCGCCGCTCGCGGATCGCGGCGAGGAGGGCGAGGAAGGCGAGCGGCGTCAGCGCGGAGACGAAGAGCTTTCCGTCGTGGCCCGGCTGCACGAGCGAGGCGACGATCCCCGTGAGCTGGTACGCCACGCCGCCGGTGACGGCCGCGGTCCAGCCGGTGCCGAGCCGGCGCAGGAAGGCGTACATGAACCCGCCGGCCAGGACGAGGTGCAGCGCGAGGCCGAGCGTCATGGCGCGGTCCACCGGCATGATCCAGCGGAGCCAGGCCGTGGGGTAGAAGATGTCGCCGTGCATGGCGGCGATGTACGGCATCCCGCCGAAGAGGTACGGGTTCCACTGCGGGATGCGCCCGTGCTCGCGGAAGAACTCCGCGCCGAAGAGCCGGAAGCCGTACCCTGCCGTGAACTGGTCGCTCCGCGGGCCGACGAGGAAGTCGCCGCCGAGCATCGGCCAGCAGAGCGAGAGGACGGCGAGGACGAAGACGACCCACGCCACGAGGGCAGGTCGTCGCGGGGCGTACGAGGCCTCAGGTCCGGTCACGCGGCATCTCCCGCAGGGCGCCGAGGAACGGGGCAACGGCCCCGAACTCGGTCGCGGTGAACAGCAGCCGCGAGGCGGCCGCCAGGGCGAGCGCATACGGATAACCGATGCTGCCCTGCAACGAAAGGACGAGGAGGCCCTCCCGGACGCCGAGCCCGCCGGGCGCGAAGAGCGCGACGACGCCGCCGACGTAGGCCACCGCCCACGCGGCGATCGCGGCGCCGAGCCGGAGCCCGCTGCCCGGCAGCAGGCCGCGGGCGAGGAGCCAGAGCGCGGCGCCGTAGAGGAGCCAGGCGAGGACGTTCGCGGCGAACGCGGCGGCGAGCACGCCGGGGCCGGGGCCGCGCAGCGGGCCCTCGCCGCGCTGCACCCGGAGCAGGCGCAGCACCCGCGCGAGGACGGCGGGGCTCGCGAGGAGCGGCGTCGCCACGAGCGCGGCTGCCGCCACGACCCACGCGAGGCGGGTGGCGCCCTCGCGGTGTGCCTCGAGCTCGGCCGCGCCGAGGAGCGCGGCGACGCCCAGCGCGGCGCCGATCGAGAGGGCCTGGTTGACCGCCGCGGCGGCGGTCGCCGCCCAGCCCGGGAGGCCGGCGCGCTGCGCCAGGTACACGAGGCCCGCCACCGCCCACACCTTGCCGGGCAGGTACTTCCCCATGCTGGCCACGATCCAGACGCGCGCGCCGGCGACCCAGCCGATCGGGTGGCCGAGCGCGGCGGCGACGCGGCGCCAGGACTCCATCAGCACGGCGTAGCCCGCCCAGATGGCGACGGCGGCCGCCAGCAGCGTGGGCGGGTCGAGCCGCCAGACCACCGGGGTCGCGCGGAACTGCTCGAGGTTCGCGACCACCTGCCGCACCGCGAACCCCACGATGGCGAGCCCCACCGCCCACCGCGCGACGCGCGCCCAGTGCCGGCGTTCAGGCGGCACCGAGCGCCTCGCGATAGAACGCGGCGTAGCGGCGCGCGACCTCCGCGGGCGCGAGCCGCGCGCGCCACCGCTCACCGGCGGCGAGCGCGGCCGCGGCCGCCCCGGCGTCGCCCAGCAGGTCGAGCACCGCGGCCGCCAGGGCCGGCGGCGACGGCTCGACGAGCCGGCCCCCGCCGCCGTCGGGCACGATGTCGAGCAGTCCCCCGCCGTCGCGGCACGCGACGACCGGCACGCCCAGCGCGAGCGCCTCCACGGCCACGAGCCCGAAGCCCTCGCGCACCCCGGTGGCGAGCAGCACGTCGGCCGCGGCGAGGTACTGCCCGACCTGCGCGGGCGGCACCTCACCGACGAACCGCACGCGCGCCCCGAGCCCGACCTCGCGCGCGAGCCGCTCGAGCGCGGGGCGCTCCGGGCCGTCGCCGACGACGGTGAGCGCGACTCCGCGCGCCGCGAGGTCCGGGTGCGCGAGCGCCCGCAGCACGAGGTCCACGCGCTTCTGGCGGGTCAGACGGGCGACGACGGCGGCGCCCCCGCCCCCGTGCGCGCGCCCGGCCGGCGCCAGCGCGGGCATCGGCTCGACGCGGATCGCGCCGGGCGCGAGGCCGGCGACGCGGCCGGCCCGCGTGGCGAGGTCGGTCGAGACCGCGGTGACGCCGAGCGCGCCGCGCAGCACCCGGCGCCCGAGCGGCCGGAGCGGCGGCAGGCGATCGAGGAGGGCCACGTCGGTGCCGTGCAGCGTGACCACGCCGGGGCCCTGCCCCGCGGCGGCGACGCCGGCGGGCAGCCACCAGTGCGCGTGCACCAGGTCCGCGCCGCGCGCCAGCTCCTCGCGCGCGGCGCGGCGCAGCGCGCCGAAGAGCGCGGCGAGGTCGCGCCAGCGGGCGGGCCGCGTCACGGCGCCCGCGAGGGTGCCGCGATAGGCCAGCGTCTCGCGTTCGGGACGGCCGTAGCGGACGCGGCGCACGGGGATGCCGTCGAGCTCGGCGGGGCCGGTCTCGCCCCCGTCGGCCGGGGCGACCACGCGCACCGCGACCCCCTGCGCGACGAGCGCGCGGGCCAGCACGTGCAGGAAGGCGCCGGCGACGTCGCCGGGGTGGCGCGGGTAGTTGTGGGTCAGGAAGACGACGCGCACCCGTCGTCCCCGGCGCCGTCGCCGCGGCCCTCGCGCACGCGCCGCGCGAGCTCGCGCTGCTCCTCGCGCAGGCCGGCCACCATCTCGCCCACGAACCCGAACCCGAAGAGGACGATGCCCGAGATCACCATCGTCTCGACCAGGTTGAGGAGCGGGCGGAAGCCGATCCCGTAGCCGAAGCGGAGCACGAGCGCCGCGACGCCGGCGAGGAAGCCGACCACGAAGAGGGCGGCGCCGGCGAGGCCGAAGAAGAGCATCGGCTTGCGGCCGAAGCGCAGCTGGAACCAGACCGACAGCAGGTCGAGCACGCCGACGGGGATCCGCCGCCACGTGAACTTCGAGACGCCGTGGCGGCGCGGGTAGAGCGGCACCGGCCGCGACGTGAGCCGGTACCCCTCGGCGGCGGCGACCACCACCAGGTACCGGTGCCAGTCGGGCCGGAGCGGGGCGACGTCCATGGCGCCGCGGCGGAACGCCTTGACCGAGTTCAGGTCGGTCACCGGCACGCCGAAGAGGCGCCGGCAGAGGGCGTTGTAGACCCAGCTCACGAACGCCTTCTCGTACTTCCCCTGCCTGGTGCCGGTGACGATGTCGGCCTCGCCGGCGAGGATCGGCTGCACGAGCGCGGGGATGTCGGCGGGGAGATACTGCAGGTCGGCCGGGTAGAAGACGAGGACGTCGCCGCGTGCGACGTCCGCGGCGGAGCGCAGCGCGTCGGCGATCCCGCGCTGGCGGCGGTGCGTGACCACGCGGAGGAACGGGTACCGGGCGGCCAGCTCCCGGAGCAGCTCGGCGGAGCCGTCGCGCGAGCCGTCGTCCACCACGATCACCTCGAAGCCGAACCCCGCGGGGCCGAGGCTCTCGGCGCAGAGCCGTACGAACTCGGGGAGGTTCTCCGCCTCGTCCTTGGCGGGGACGAGGAGGGAGACGAGGACCGCGGGGGCCGCGGCGGCGGTCATACCCGCTTGCGCATGCGGGCGGGGAGGATCCCGAGCTGGTCGCGGTACTTCGCGACCGTGCGCCGCGCGATGGTGATCCCCTGCTCCTTGAACAGGTGCACGATCTGCTGGTCGGTGAGCGGCTTCGCCGGGCTCTCCTCGTCCACCATCTTCTGCAGCTTGGCGCGGATGGCGCGGGCGCTCGCGTCCTCGCCGCCGGTGGTGGCGAGGGCGCTGGAGAAGAAGAACTTGAGCGGGAGCACGCCGCGCGGCGTCTGCACGTACTTCTCGTTGGTGACGCGGCTCACCGTGCTCTCGTGCATGTTGATGACCTCCGCGACCTCGCGGAGGGTGAGCGGCTTCAGGTACTCGACGCCCTTCTCGAAGAACTCGCGCTGCCGGTCCACGATGAAGTTCATCACCTTGAGCATCGTCTGCCGGCGCTGCTCGATCGCCTGGATCATCCAGTTCGCGCTGTTCAGCTTGCTCGCGATGAAGTCCTTCTGCTCCGCGTCGAGCCCCTTCCGGTCGCGCGCGACCTCCTGGTAGGAACGGCTGAGGCGGAGGCGCGGCATCCCGGTGTCGTTCAGGAAGACCTGGTAGCGGTCGCCGATCTTCTGGACGACGAGGTCGGGGATGACGTATTCGTCGCCGCGGTCGGCGTACTTGAGGCCGGGCTTCGGGTCGAACCGCGCGAGGTGGTCGGCGGCGCGCTGCGCCTCGGCGGGCTCGACGCCGAAGCGGCGGGCGAGGTCGTTCCAGCGGTGGGCCTTCAGGTCCTCGAAGGCCTCGTCCACGAGGCGGTAGGTGAGCGTGCCCTGCTCGCCCGCCTCGCGCATCTGGATGAGCAGGCTCTCGCGGACGTCGCGCGCGCCGATCCCCGGCGGGTCGAGCCGCTGGATGATGGCGAGCACCTCCTCGAGCTCCTCGAGCCGGTACATCGCCGCCGCGGCGCGCGGGTCGGGCGCCGCGGGCGCCGCCGGCGCCGGGGGCGCGTCGAGGTCGGGCGCGAGCCCCTCCCCGTCGTCCTCGTCGTCGGCCCCGTCGCCGCCGGCCGGCGCCTCGAGGTGCGCGAGGACGAGCTTGTTGAGCGACGCGAGCACCTCCTCGAGCGGGACCTCGAGGCGGCCCTCGTCGTTGATGTTGCCGATGATCTCCTCGGCGGCGAGGAGCTGCCGCGGGGTCACCTCCATGAGCTGGAGCTGCTCGCGGAGGTGGTCGGCGAGCGAGCTCGACCCGGTCGGCGTGGGCTCGTGGAACTCGATCTGCTCGAACTGCTCGCGGGCGCCGCCCACCTCGAAGCCGTTGAGGAGGATCTCCTCCCAGTCCACCTCCTCGTCCTTCTGCTGCTGCGCCTTCTCCTGCTCCGGCGTGGGCTGCTCGTTCGTCTCCTCCTCCTCGGGCTCGACGAGCTCGAGGAAGGGGTTGCTCAGCAGCTCCTGCTTCAGGTGCTGCTGGAGGTCCATCATCGGCATGTACAGCATGTCCATCGCCTGGTACAGCCGCGGGTTGATGCGCAGCTCCTGCCGCATCCCCTGCGTCTGGCCGAGCCCGGTCCTCATGGCGCGACCTCCATGCGCGCGCGGAGGCGCGTGGTGAGCGTGGGCCCGAGGTACAGCTCGGCGACGCGCTCGTCGAAGACGAGGTCCTGCACGCTGCCGGCGGCCTGCACCCGGCCGTCGTACATGATGTAGGCGCGGTCCACGATGTCGAGGGTCTGCTCGACGCTGTGGTCGGTGATCAGGACGCCGATCCCGCGGTGCCGCAGGCCGGCGACGATGCGCTGGATGTCGTCCACGGCGATCGGGTCCACGCCGGCGAACGGCTCGTCGAGGAGCATGAACTTCGGCTCGGTGGCGAGGGCGCGGGTGATCTCGAGCCGCCGCCGCTCGCCGCCGGAGAGGGCGTACGCCTTCTCGCGCCGCAGGCGCGCGAGGCCCAGCTCGCCCAGGAGCCCCTCGAGCCGGCGCTCGCGCTCGGCGCGGCCGAGCCCGCGGAGCTCGAGGATCGCGCGGACGTTCTCCTCGACGGTGAGCCCGCGGAAGATGGACGGTTCCTGCGCGAGGTAGCCGATCCCGAGGCGCGCGCGCCGGAACATCGGGGCCCGGGTGATGTCGGCGCCGCCGAGCCGCACGCAGCCGGCGTCGGGGCGGATGAGGCCGACGAGGCAGTAGAAGGTCGTCGTCTTCCCCGCCCCGTTGGGCCCGAGCAGCCCGACGATCTCGCCCTGCGCGAGCCGCAGGCTGACGTCGGCGACGACGCGGCGGCCGCGGAAGCTCTTGCAGAGCCCCTCGGCCTCGAGCACGTGCGGCAGGGCGCCCGCGATCACCGGCCCCCTCCCGGCGGCACCGGCGCGGGCCGCGGCGCGGCGTCGCCGCCGCCCGGCTGGAGCTGGAGGCCGTCCACGTTGCCCTCGAGCTCGACCGTGGCGACCCCCTGCTCGCCCGGGCGCCGCTGCATGCGCACGAGCAGCCGGTCGGCGCGGGCGTAGCTCAGCGTGGGGCGCGCGTCGCCCCCCTTCGACGCCCCGCGGTAGTACGCGCGCGAGGCGCCGCGGCCCTCGAGCTCCTGCAGCACCGCGTCGGCCGAGTCGGCCGGCTCGCCCGGGCGGAAGCGGGCGACGACGGTGTCGCCCGCCATCCAGTCGCGGTGGCCGGTCGCCGAGTCGCGCGCCGTGGCGAGCCAGCCGCGGCCGAGGCCGCGGATCTCGCGCAGCGTGCCGCCCGGCGACTCGATCGCGAGCGAGTCGGCCTTCACGTCGTAGTCGGGCGAGGCGGCGGCGCCCTGGGTGCTGTCGCCCCACGCGAAGGTGCGCGCGACCACCGAGTCCTCGAGCTCGAAGACGATCCGGTCGCCCGTCAGGCGCACGTCGCGCCGGGAGGCGACCGGCCCGCCGGTGGCGAGCACGCGCTCGAGCGCGCGGTCGCGCAGGGTGAAGTCGATGCGCGCGCCGGTGAGCTCGAACGAGTCGCGGCCGGTGCCGCGCATCACCGCCTGGCCCACGAGCGTGCCCTCCTCCGCGCCGTCGGCGTCGAGGCGCAGCGAGTCGCTCCGGGTGGCGAAGTCGCTCCGGTCCACCTCCACCGTGCCGCCGGCGTACAGCACGTCCTCGCCGCGGATGCGCAACCGGTCGGCGCGGACCACGTAGGGCGCCGCGCTGTCGCCCTCGGCGCGGCCCCTGGGCTGCACGTCGAGGCGCGGCCGCCCGGTGGCGTAGGTCTCGGTGCTGTCGCGCAGCCCGCGCACCGCGCGGTAGTAGTCGAGCGACGGGCCGGTGAGCACGGAGCCGGTGCGGCGGTTCACGGCGCGCACGCTGCCCCGCGCCTCCCAGCGCTCCTCGAGCCGGTAGTAGGTGGCCTGGTCGGCGTCGAGCGCGAGCGTCGAGTCGCGGTAGCGGTACCGGCCGACGAAGTGGATGACGCGGCCCGCGTACGAGGCGACGCTGTCGCTGCGGATGGTGATGCCGAGGTCCAGGCAGCGCAGCCGCACGCCGCCGCCGGCGAAGTAGTCCTCGCCCTCCGGGCCGCGCGCCCGCACGCCGGAGTCGCCCACCTGCTCCACCTGCAGCACGCAGCGGCGCGCCTGCGCCGCGAGCGCGGCCGGGAGCACCAGCAGGGCGAGGGCGGCGGCAAGGGCACGGGTCACTGGCCGGGGAGGAGGAAGCCCTTCTTCGAGACGCCGCGCGGCCGGCCCGTCACCACGTACTTCAGCTCCGGGTCGGACCGGAAACCGGTGCCCGAGACGCGCTCGCCGGCGCTGTTGTAGGTGAAGGGCCGGTCGGTCGAGATCTGGCGCGTCGAGTCGTCGTAGCGGAGGAACTCGCTGCGCAGCGTCGCGCCGCCCGAGCCCCTCACCAGCACGTCGCCCTCCGCCTCGACCCGGCCCGACGTCCACCAGTAGGTGCCGCTGCGCGCGGTGAGGACCGAGGTCTCCCGGCCGGCGTCGTCGAAGAAGTGCACCGTGGTGTTGCGGAGCACGGCGCGCTGGGTGCCCTCGTAGAAGAGCGCCGTGTCGGCCTCCACCTGGCTGCGGCGGACGCCGTCGCGCGTGAGCTGGTGCCGGAAGAGCACGAAGAGCTGGTCGGCGCTGTCGGGCAGCGCGCGCACCGCCGCGGGCCGCGTGGCGTCGTCCCCGCACGCGGCGAGGAGCGCCACGGCCAGGGTCGCCAGCGAGCCCGCGCGCGGCCGCCGCGTCATGTCGTGGCGGCGGCGAGCGCGGACGGGGCGGCGCCGCGCGCCGCGCGCGCCCGCCGGCCGGCGAGGGCCGCGCCGATGAACGCGCTGAAGAGCGGGTGCGGGCGCGTCGGGCGCGACTTGAGCTCCGGGTGGAACTGGCAGCCCAGGAACCACGGGTGGTCGGGCAGCTCGATGATCTCTACGAGGTTCACGTCGGCCGAGACCACCGAGAGCCGCAGGCCGAACTCCGCCAGCACGTCGCGGTAGGCGTTGTTCACCTCGAAGCGGTGCCGGTGCCGCTCGCTGATCTCCAGCGTGCCGTACGCCTCGGCCGCGCGCGAGCCGCTCCGCAGCCGCGCCGCGTACGCCCCGAGGCGCATCGTGCCGCCCAGGTCCACCACCTCGCGCTGCGCCTGCATGAGGGCGATGACCGGGCTCTCGGCGTCGGGCTTGAACTCGGTGCTGTGCGCGTCGGGCAGCCGGCAGACGTGGCGCGCGAACTCGACCACCGCCATCTGCAGCCCGAGGCAGATCCCGAAGAACGGCCGCCGCTGCTCGCGCGCCCAGCGGATCGCCTCGATCATCCCCTCCGTCCCGCGCAGCCCGAACCCGCCCGGGATCAGGATCCCGTCGAAGTCGCGCAGGACCTCGTCGGCCGCGGCCTGGTCGGTGAGCCGGTCGCTCGCCACCCACTCGATGTCCACGCCCGCGTCGTGCGGGATGCCGCCGTGGTGCAGCGCCTCGGCCACCGACTTGTACGCGTCGTGCAGGTCGGTGTACTTGCCGGTGACCGCGATCCGCACCCGCTCCTTCGGCCGCAGGATGCGCTCGACCATCCCCCGCCACGGCGCCAGGTCGGGCTCCCGCGTCTCGAGGCGCAGGCGCTCGCAGACCACGCGGTCGAAGCCCTGCTCCACGAAGCGCAGCGGGATCTCGTAGATCGAGCGCACGTCCGGGCTCTCGATCACGCACTCGAAGTCCACGTTGCAGAAGAGGGCGATCTTGCGCTTGATGTCGGGCGCGATCGGCCGCTCGCTCCGGCAGACCAGCATGTCGGGCTGGATCCCGATCTGCATCAGGTCGCGCACCGAGTGCTGCGTCGGCTTCGTCTTCAGCTCGCCCACCGCCGCGATGAACGGCACGAAGCTCACGTGCACGAAGATCGCGTTGTCGCGCCCCACCTCGTGGCGGAACTGGCGGATCGCCTCGAGGAACGGGAGCGACTCGATGTCGCCCACCGTCCCGCCCACCTCGGTGATCACCACGTCCTGGCCGGGCGCGGTGCGGCGGATGGCGTTCTTGATCTCGTCGGTGATGTGCGGGACCACCTGCACCGTGGAGCCGAGGTACTCCCCGCGGCGCTCCTTGTGGATCACCGTCTGGTAGATCCGCCCGGTGGTGATGTTGTTCTGCTGGGTGAGCGAGCGGTCGATGAACCGCTCGTAGTGCCCGAGGTCGAGGTCCGTCTCGGCGCCGTCGTCGGTCACGAAGACCTCGCCGTGCTGGAACGGCGACATCGTCCCCGGGTCCACGTTGATGTAGGGGTCGAACTTCTGGATCGTGACGCTCAGGCCACGCTCCACCAGCAGGCGGCCGAGCGAGGCCGCCACGATCCCCTTGCCGAGCGAGGAGACCACGCCCCCGGTCACGAAGATGTACTTGGTGCCCTGCGTGGTGCTCATCGCGTCCCTCCCCGCGGTGCGTGGTCGGCCCGCCACGTCCCGGCCACCCCCCGACCCGTCGGTGCGGAGAGTCGTCGCGACCTCGAGCGCTGCAGCTCATGGATCGGGTGGAAGCTAATCGTCGCCGGTGCCGCGGTCAAAAGTCGTGCCGCGGCGGGACGCGGGGGTTGACGGATCGCCGGTGCCATTGCAACCGGCATCCGTCCAAGCAGTTAGGCCGCGAGGGTGAGGAAGTTCCTGAGGATCGACTTGCCCTCCTCCGTCCCGACCGACTCGGGATGGAACTGCACCCCCCATACCGGCAGTTCCCGGTGCCGGAGCGCCATGATCTCCGGCGACTCCCAGCCGTCGTCGGCCCACGCCGTCGCCTCGAGGCAGGCGGGCAGCGACGCGGCCTCGACCAGCAGCGAGTGGTAGCGCATGACGGTGAGCGGCGCCGGGAGTCCCGCGAAGAGGCCCGTGGCGTCGTGCCGGACGGGACAGGTCTTCCCGTGCATCAGCCGGTCGGCCCGCACCACGCGCCCGCCGAACGCCTCCCCGATCGCCTGGTGCCCGA
>Ga0101944_10005743_pt1 | contig 13776 bp, 15 predicted proteins | sample DewCreD2012metaG_FD_75245 | JGI IMG/M metagenome (GOLD analysis project Ga0101944, IMG submission 75245) | Hot spring sediment bacterial and archeal communities from British Columbia, Canada, to study Microbial Dark Matter (Phase II) - Dewar... ... | reverse complement strand
ATAATCAAGTTTCAATCCACGCACCCGTGAAGGGTGCGACCCTCACTTTTACTCAACGATGTTCTTTCGGAATGTTTCAATCCACGCACCCGTGAAGGGTGCGACTCTATTGCTACGATTGTTTTTTTGTCGGGCGATGTTTCAATCCACGCACCCGTGAAGGGTGCGACTTTGACGCTGAGAAATTTAATTGGAAGTACTCAGTTTCAATCCACGCACCCGTGAAGGGTGCGACATTAACCCCTAACTGTATTTTACACCCCAATCTGAGTTTCAATCCACGCACCCGTGAAGGGTGCGACAGTTATCCCCAAAGTTAAATGATTTTTAAGATTTTACCACCCCAAACCTGCGAACCCTTGCCTTACCGATAAAATCCCGCCCCCTAAGATTGCGACAATAGCCACTGAATCCCTTTATTCATCAAAGTTTGCGACTGAGTCGTAAAACTAATGTTCACTCATGGTTCGCATCTGCTTTACACAATCAGGCTATCGCTTTCGGGATTAAAGGTGATCCTGGCTCCAACATGTTCAACTTTCCCTGTCCAGTTGCTCCCAAGATAGTAATACCGTATGCTGTCTTTTTCTTTATCAATCACAGCTTCAATCTGATATTTTATGGTTTGCAACTGAGCCGGATCTACCAGACACTCAAAAACACTGTTCTGCACTCGCTGCCCATAATTGGTACATATTTTTGCAACTTTCCTCAACCGTTTACGTCCGTCGGGGCTCACAGTCTCAACGTCGTAAGTGATTAATACCAGCATGTCAAAGAACTTTTTAAGTTTTTTATTTCATAATAAATGCAGGATACATATCCAGATCACCCCGTAAATGACGGGCAAGTAATAAAGCCTGTATGTAAGGGATAAGACCCACTTGCACTTTTTCTTCAAGAAAAGGATGCACAATTTCCTCCTGTTTGCGTTTTTGCCAGGCGGCAATTACAGTTTTTCTGGTTTCATCGTCCATCAGATAACCAAAACCTTCCTGGTCCACAAAACCTTTTGCATCTACTTGGTTACGGTTTATGAGGGTAAGGGTAAGTCTGTCGGCCAGGTAAGGCCTTAATTCCTCCATCAAATCGAGAGCCAAGCCAGGGCGGCCGGGCCTATCAGTGTGCAAAAAACCTACATAAGGATCAAGGCCAACGGTTTCAAGTGCCGACTGAACCTCATGAGCCAGCAAACTATAACAAAATGACAGGAGAGCATTCACCCGGTCTCTGGGAGGACGGCGGCTGCGGCCATGAAAGACAAAATCATCTTTTTGATTTACAATAAAATGATTGAAAACATTAAAATAATCATTGGCCGCAATTCCCTCAATTCCTCTGATGGTATTTACCGAATCGGCTTCCTGCACTTTTTTCAGGTATTCTTCCAGTAAAATCATAGCTGATTGAAGACTGGTACGATTGGCATCGTTGCCATGGTCGCGTAAGGTACGATGAATAACATTGCGACAATTGGCTATTTTAGCTACAATGAACGATTTTACCAGCGAAACAGAAAATTTTTCATCATCGGCCAACCGGTATTGCTGTCTGCGCAAAAGGACATTGCCCCGTACAGGCCCTTCAACACGTCCGCAAAAATGTCCTGTGGGAGTTAAAAAATTCATAGCAACATTGCGTTCGCCACAAAGAGACAATAAAGCAGGACTTACACCGCTCCACCCAAACGATACAATGCTTTCAATGTTATGAACCGGAATACGAAACTTCTCAACGTTGTCAACCAGTACAACAATATTCAATCCATCCCTTGAAATGTATGCTTCGGGGAGTGTAACATACAAGGTATTTAACAATTTTCTCATGGATCAAACCTCAATTGTTTTTTATAATATGCACCTACATTCCTTTTTTTCGACATAGATACAGGCTGGCAAATGTTAAATAAAGAACAATTCTTGCATTTTGGAAGATACTCTGGCGGAGGTGTACTGCCTGCAGTAAACAATTGATGCATGCGAGAGGCATAATGAACGGTTACTTTACGCAGGTTATCATCAATGTCTACTGTTTTTCGCCGGCGGGGTTGTCCATAAAACAAATCAGCCTGATCAATTTTAACTTCATACATTTCTTCCAAACAGATAGCCTGGGCACAAAGTTGCACCTCGTCACACACATCAGGTTTAGGTTTACCGCGTTTGTATTCAACAGGTCTCACTTTCCACCGTCCGGGCAAGCCGTGCAACGTCAATGTGTTAACAGCATCATCTGTTTTTAACAATTCAACCAAATCGGCCTTGCCCGTTAAACCAAGCGAATAGGACAGCACAGGGATACTCCTGAGGCAAATAACGTCATCGCGTTTATCCGATTCAAAAGGATCATCTACCGTTTTGTGCAGATGGTCGCCTTGAATGGTAAGCACATTATCTTCCCATTGATCTTCGATATATATCAAGGCATATTGCCTTTCGCAAAAAGCAATGTGCTGGATCCCTGACAGCATTAGTAATTCGTCATCGCTGTACATATAATTTGGGTTAAAAAAACGCTTAGCATCTTTAAACGCTTAGCATCTTAAAGATGCTAAGCGTTTGTAAGCTATTCCATCATCAACTCTTTAATTTTCTCTAATTCAATCTTTTGAGCATGAAAAGATAAGTAATTCGATTTATCGGTCAACCATTCGATTACTTCTTCTTTTTTAAGTTTTGAGGGTTTCCCCTTTAATATCCGGTCGTAACTGCTCCATGCATATTGTCTGAAATCACTACATATCCCATGCATCTGAGGATTTGAATGAATATAAAATACCAGATTAACAAGGTAGCTTGTATTTTCAATGACTTTACGTTTGAATGGATTTTCAAACAAGCTGCCATGTCGTTTTTCCTGTTTATTTATAGCTTTGGCATAGCTGGTAAAAAAGCGATGGAAGGCCGCACTAACAATACCCTCCGGGGCGGGGTGATTTATCTCTAAACGCCTGGCATTTTGGAAATGCGAGGCGTTTAGAGAATAGACATCTTTTATTCTTACCAGTAAATGGAAATGATTAGGGAGTAGGCAATAAGCATACAACTCGATGTATTCCGAAAGATATTCATTTAATTTGCGCAGGAAAAAAATATAATTATCGTTTTTATAAAACAAATTATCGCCGTTGTTCCCACGGTTAAAAATATGATAAAACTTTCCTGCTTCTAAAGGCGCCAGAAGAGGTTTCATTTGATTTGGTTAATAAACGCTTAGCATCTGAATAAACGCTTAGCATCTTACAGATGCTAAGCGTTAAGAGAAACGTTTTATAATTTTTCAATAATTTCTATTCCAACAGGCAAATTGTCTTTATTAACAATTATTTCATAATCACTAAAATCCCTTGGAATATCTACTTTTTTATTAATTATAATTCTGTCAAACAATTCTTTTGATCGAGCATTTCCAAGATGACTTTGATGTTTAAAAACAATAAGTTTTCGAGCGCTCATTTCACCTCTTGCCGCCGATCGGTCATGTTCAAATGCATGAATTAAAGCCTCCCAAAGTAAGTTCAGATCCTCTTCGGAAAATCCAGTTTTTTGGGCATCGATAGCTGAAATGAAACCATGCATGCGATATAAAGCATAAGGTACTGTTGCTTTACGACCAAAAGTTGAAGCATTCTCACGTTTTTCCTGTGACTTTGCTTCTTTTTCTGTTGTTACACATAAACGGGTAATTGAATGTTCAGCCTGGTATATTCTATCCTCAGAACGAGCAAAAGTAAATTGAACAGGTCCACGAACAGTGCCTGCTCCTTTATCGCCTACACTCAATACAGCTCCAAATGTTCGTATGTCATAATATTTTTCATTTAATTTTGTTTGACGTTCTATTGCTGTATTCCCTTCTGTTTTATCAATAATTGTTGCTAATACATTACCTTGTCTAATAAATATGTCAAAAAGTGGTTCGAGATTATGTTTCAACTGCACATAATTCCTTACCTTCCTTTTAATACACACATCTGTGACAAGACCTTCCTGATTTTCAGCGTCCACCCGAGGCAAATTTGCCTGATCGGGATCGCCATTGGGATTGCCATCTTTTACATCGAAAAGATAGACAAAATCATACCGGTTTTTAATTACATTGTTATTCATTTTCTGTTTCCTCCATATTTTCGGTTAATAATTCAAATTCTTTGTTCTGTTTAGCCCGAGTAAAATTGAACTGTTTTTGGTGATAATAACCCAAAGCAAATTGCCCCTGCTGTTCGAGGTTAAGAACTGCCGGAAATTGGTTAATTTGACTGCACAATTCAGTCACTTCTTTATCAAGAATCACTGCTAATCCGGCTTTTTCTTGTTTTAACTTTGTGAGATGATGTTGCATGAGTCGCATTAATCGTCCAAAAGCAGGCGCTGGATTACTTGATGCAGCTGCAAAAAAGCGTTCACGTACACCTGCATTAACATTCTTGCCCAAAGCTGAACGCTGTATGCCCTCAATGAGGGCAAATAAACGCCCGCAAAGATAGGCGGGTGTTTTGTTTTCTAAATCTAATTCTTCTTTTAACATAGGTGATCCTCCATTATTATTACGGTTTATGATTAATTTAATAAGCGAAGCTCTTGAATTGGTAAAAGTATTTATTGATTTTCCTTCTTCTGATGTTTGGTTGTGAACGATTCTCTTTAATACCGTTGTCAAAATCCATAAGGGTGGCTTTTGATTTTTTAAGGCACAATTCCAAAGATGTTTTGCAACTCGAGCCACTGTTTCATCTTCGTTTGAATTTTCTCTTTTACATGCCCATGATAATTGATTTAACGATGGATAAAAATATTTTAACTCTTTAGATTCCCTGTCATAATATTTAATTGCCAGATCTTTAAACCAATGTGCAATATTTTGTTGATATTCTTCTATACTAATCTCAATCCAATCTCTGACAGCAATACGGGAAGTAACTCCAGATAAAGTAATGGAATAAAATTTATTTGCTTCAAAATTTGTAGAGCGATTAACTTTTGCATTGGCAACGGATTCAATTAAATTAGCTACTTGTCCAGGATCGGGTTTATCAAACCAGTCCAATTCATTAAGGTTTTCGGCTTCACGAGTCCAAAAAACAACAGCAGTATCACTTCCTAGATTTTTTCGATTGGTATAAATAAATTTTTTCTCTGCTTTTCCTTTTTTATTTTCTACTACTTTTTCATTTCCGTTTGTCATCAAATAATTCAAACCTTCTACATAATTTTTTGCGCAATTAGTGCATATTGACGAATTTAAATTACGTGATAAATTATATGATTCGTAAGCATCTTCATTATAAGAAACCAATGCACATCCAGAAGTTTGCCCCGCAGGAACTTTTTTTATCATGCCATGAGGCCCTTCAACTATCGGAAATTCTGATTTTCCACAGATAGAACATTTCTTCTTGTCTTTGCTTAACTTTTCTGTTTGATTCTTTTCATAATGTTCAATTATGGCATCGTACACTGATTGATGTTCATGAATTCTTATCTCATTGACTCTAAAAGCAATATTTCCGGTACGGTCTTTTTCTGGCACCTGATTTTCAAATTCCTTGAGTGCTTTATCAATGCCATTTTCTTTATTATCATAATAAAAATTGAAAACAGGCTTAAGTATTGGCAAGTCCTTATATTCATTAAGCTTAGCGAGAAAAAGATCATGCTTAAATTGAACTGCCTTTTGAGCCTCTTCATATGCTTTTGTATTGGCTTCTTCTTCACCTGTTCCCTTTTTCAACAATTTATTTTTTTTATCAATAAATTCATTATTTATATAATTAAGTACTTCTTCTGCTTTATCAAGTAATAAACGGGCTTTCCCTTTTTTCGCTGTAATTGCTTCTGCAGGTCTTAAAATTCTTTCAACTACAGAAAATTGAATAAATGTTCCATCCTCAGCTATGACGAGGTCAATATCAATAGGTTCTTCTTTTAACGCATCATGATTTTTTCTTATCTTTTTCCCAAATTCGACCAATTCTCGTATCATAGTTCATCCTCCTTTTCTTCGTTTTTGTTAAATTCATAAATAACTGCTGAAGTTTCACTATCAAGTGGGGACCTAAAATGAGCAGATTGCATCATTTTCTCATTTTCTTCCCTCGGACATTCAAGAATTCCATTAACTATAGCCACATCATAGAAAAATACTGGAGATGGATTTCCTTTTTCATCATAAAAGATATCAAACAACATACTACCAATTGGAATAGTTTCATTGATAGGCTTTTCGGTACCGTCGGGTTCGAAAAATTCTGCCGCAAATTCACGTGTGCCAAGGTATGGCCTTCGCCAGCATTGCCCCTTCCTGACCCTGCGTTTAAACATTTCAGCATATTTTTTCGGTGGATTTTTTTCGTCGTATTCTTTTTGATAAACCGAAGCTTCAATAATATATTCAACCTCTTTTAAAACAATGCTATTTCGTTGAGATCTTTTATCTTCAATAATTATTGGCGTTTTACCTTGCTTAGAATTAATTTCATTGCGCCTTATGGAGGCAAATTTTATTGGCTTTAAAACCAAGATTCTATGAATCCACCACTGGAATTCGGGTTTCCATAGAATAGAATCGAGAACTCCCCGAGCTGCCGATGGAGTCATACATGGGTAGGTCATGCGCTCTACTTTTAAATCGGGTCTGGTAAAACAAGCAAATTCACCCGATACCTTTACTCTTAGTATTTCATTGTCTAACATATATTTAATTTTAATTTGTTTAAACAATAAATAATGAATTATCTGTACTTATGCCAAATTCCTCATCATAATCGCCATACCAAATCCAATAACCTTGAGGCTCCTGCCCTATTTTATCTATATTTTTTTTGAAAAAATTGTCATAAACCTGCACAGAATATTGTTGCATTGCCCTGAAATCTTCCCTTGAAAGCAGAGGCTTATGACGTATACTTTCATAAAGAGGTCGGCTTTCATCATTCAAAATAAACAAAGGTTTGGTATTGTCATCTATCAACCGGTATACATCAGCAACATTAATAAAATTCAGTCCTTTTCTATTATTAACAATCTGATGCTTATCTTCAGGAATAAATAAATTAAATACTTTTCGATAGTATTCTGTAAAAAAATTGTGTTCAAACAACGATTCTTCTTTTTCCTTATAAAGTGAAAGGGCAAATTCAGCGAGTGAACGATATTGCTTATCAGGAAATATACCATCCTGTAGTGAAAAAATATAAACTTCACCAGGTTTTCCCATCTTTCCTTCACGATTACATCTACCTGCTGATTGGATAATTGATTCGAGAGGAGCAATTTCTCTGAAGACACAAGGAAAATCAAAATCTACTCCGGCTTCGATTAACTGTGTAGAAGCAACAATAATTTTTTCTTTATTTTTCAAACATTCACGAATGGTTTCAATCACTCTTTTACGATGAGCAGGATACATTCCTGTAGATAAATGGAATAAACGACAAGTTGCTGCATTTTTTAATTCTTTAAAAAATGATAATGTTTGCGCTTTGGCATTAAAAATACATAAAACAGAGGTATCCTTTTCTGCTACTCTTTCAACAAGTTCAGAAATACTAACAGGGTTGTAATTGTTTACCGCATAATAATTCACTCTTTTAGTTGCGTTAAATATTTGCTCGGGGTTTTCTACCAAAGGCTTGATATTCTCAATTCCATTGAATTTTTCAGTTTTTTCAAATGCTGGTTGAGTAGCAGTACAAAACAAGAATGATGTATTCATTATTTTTTGAACGTCTTTCAGCATGGTTAAGGTTGGAATTACTAGTTCTTTTGGAAGAGTTTGAACTTCATCAAAAATAACCACAGCATTGGCAATATTATATACTTTCCTGCACTTTGAAGGCTTATTGCTAAATAACGATTCAAAAAACTGAACAGATGTGGTCACAATGATTGGATAATCCCAGTTTTCTGTTGCTAATCGTTTTTGGTATGATTGTGCATCTGTTATTTCTTCAGCTATCTGTCTATTATTATCTTCGTCTTCATTATATCCCGAATGATGTTCCAGTACCCACTCCTCACCAAATATTCTCTTCAATTCACTTGCCGTTTGATCGATAATACTTATAAAAGGCAAAACAATAATGATACGGTTAAGATTATTATTTTTTGCATGATGCAATGCCCAACTTACCGATGCTAAAGTTTTTCCCATACCGGTAGGCAAAGTCATAGAGTAAAAGCCTGTTGGTCCATTTGCTTGTGATATAGCATATTCTCTAACCTTATTTCTTAAAATGTTTATATAACCTTCTTTGCTTTTATTTTGAATTTCAAGTTCAAGTTTTCTAATTAATTCCTCAGCATTAAAAACTGGTGCCTTTCTATGTTCTGTTTTTTCTGGACTAAAGTGTTGCTCTGTATCAAGCCAATCGGCGTCGGTTAAGGCACTAAACAGATACCTTATAAATAATTCTCTCTCTGTCTCCTGAAATCTGAGAAGTGAAATATTCAGTTCATTTTCATTGATTTTTATATCATCAAAAAAATATTTTGTTACTTCAGAGAAACCATCATTAGCTTCTATTTCTTTTATTTCACATTGCAAATCAGCAATGTTTGGTAAACCCTTATGATGGCCATCAATGGCAAATGCAGCTTCGTACAATTTGTATTTTTTTGCCATAGCTGCTCCCCAGCTGGCGTGTGGTACGCTTCCCCGCCTTCCCCCTTCAAGTAAATAACGTTGAAAATCCAACTGATATTTCCCAAAATCATGCAAGAGCCCTGTGACAAAAAAAATATTCTTCCACCCATCATTCGTTACAACATTCTTCATGATATGGGCCACATTGAGGAGATGCTCTTTTAAAGAATGTTTCTCTCCTTTATTGTTTTCAGTATGGGCTATATACTTCATCATCATACTTCACAAATTTCCCCTTCCTAAACGACAGTTTCGGTCGTTATCTTTTTTAATCCCGAAATTTTTTTGTTAAGAAACCGAATCAAACCTTTATCTCCTTGTACCTCAATGTTGTCAAACAGTCCCATTACAAAACGTCCCACTCCCTCATAACTGCAAAGAGGAGCATTCAGCAAGTATTCATTTTCTTTTTTACGGGTAATAAATTTTTCGGCCAGCGGATATTCCTCAATCAAAAGATTGTAAGCTCGCATGTTCAGTGTAAGCCTGGCCTTCCCAATGTATTCATCTCCGGCAATCCGAAATATGTCTGTTTTAGGAGCAATGTGTTCTTTTTCATACAACCACGGTTTGTTGTGATGCACCACCACCCTGCCTATCCGCGACACTTTAAAAAGTTTTGAACGGCCCGATGCATGTTCATAGCACCACACCTGTTCGTAATTGACAGTAAAATCAAAAGGCTCAACATAACGCGTGGAAACTTTATTGCTGTGTGATGAACGGTAATCGACCAATTCAACACATACTCGGGCATGAATGGCCGAAATAAGATTCTGTACCACTTCGCCCTGTTCAGGGTGAACAATTACATCGGCCAGTTCCACATAGTTATAAATATTGTACAATTTCTTCTTGAGGTTTTGCTTAAGAAGGGTATTCCCGTCAATACTGTCAATGGCCTTGTGGAGAATAAGAGCTTCTTCTTCAGAAAAATGAAGTAAATCCCCCAGATTCTTTAAAGCCCCTTGGTCTTTTCTTAAAAAATAAACACCCTTCTTCGTACTTTCAATAATAAAATGAGCATTTCGCAAATGATTGATGTAACGTTGTACCGTTCGAACGTTACAGCCAAGAGTCATAGCAAGTTCTTGGGTATTGCGCCGGTTGTTTATTAAAAGTTGTACAAGCCGGAGCAATTTTTCTATTTTAGGCTGGTCCATAGAAGAAAAATTAAGTTTGAAGGACTTTATCGTTTATTTTTTTATAGGCCTAAAATAAGAATTTAATGAAAATTTTAAAAGGATAAAAGATATTAATCATTAATCATATCCTCTCTTCCAATGAATAAGGAGACGGTGAAAAAAATGGTAAAAATATTCACCATTTAATGAAATAACCTAAAAATCAGAGCCTTTAGCTTTTCAAAACAAAACAAGGCAATTGGGGAAATCAACAGGAAGATAAGAAAGAGATAACTTTTTCAGGGTAAGAATTTTTTTAAATCTTCAAGGGTGATTTGGCCTTCATAATAGGCTTTGCCGATAATCACTCCATCAATGCCCATCAGTTGAAGGGTTTCAATTTCCATCACATGGGTAATGCCTCCGCTGGCAATAATCTTTGCCTGTGGATATTTCTTATGCAACTCACGGTACAGTTCAAGAGATGCTCCCTGCATCATGCCATCGCGTGAAATGTCGGTACACAGGAAAGTCATGGCCCCTGCATTGAGGTAGGCTTCCACAAAATCAAAAACATTGATTTCCGTAAGTTGCTGCCACCCTGCCACTGCAATTTTACGGTCTTTGCTATCGGCTCCGATGATGATCTTTTCTTTGCCATACCGCTGCAGCCATTCCGTTACTTTGTCCCGCTGGCGGGCGGCCAGACTGCCGAGAGTAATCATGGAAGCCCCGCTGTCAAACACTCTTCTGACATCGTCTTCTTCTTTGATGCCTCCGCCAAAATCAACCACCACGCGTGTTGAAGAAGCAATGCGTTCGAGCACAGCAAGATTAACCACCTTCCCTTCGCGTGCGCCATCAAGATCCACAAGATGAAGACGGGAAATTCCGGCATCTTCAAAACGACGGGCCACCACAAGGGGATCATTTTCGTATACCTTTACCTGGCGATAATCGCCTTGCGATAAGCGTACACATTTGCCATCCATAATGTCAATGGCCGGGATGATGGTAATCATGCCTTCAGAGTTTTAAAAAGTTTTCAAGAATTTTCCTCCCTACAGGTCCGCTTTTTTCGGGGTGAAACTGGGTGGCATAAAAGTTATCCTTATGAAGAGCCGCACTGAAAGGTTCAATGTAGTCAGTTACCGCAATAGTGTACTCATTTTTCTCAGCGTAATAACTATGCACAAAATACACATATTCTCCCTCGCAGGAACGGAGCAGGGGTGTTTGTGTTTGCGTGATGGCATTCCATCCCATGTGGGGCACTTTCATGAGAGGTTGAAACCGGCGCACCCTGTTGGGAAAAATGCCTATGCAATCCACATTTCCTTCTTCTGAGTGGGTACACAGCAACTGGAGTCCTATGCATATTCCCAGCACCGGCTGGGTAAGCCGGCGAATCACTTCATCCAGTCCCTCATGGCGTAAATACTGCATGGCTGTAGAAGCTTCGCCTACGCCGGGAAAGATCACACGGTCGGCCGTGCGAATGGTTTCTTTGTTGCCGGTAATTTCGGCCTCCACTCCAAGTCGTTGAAGTGCATAATACACCGACATGATGTTGCCGGCATTGTATTTGATAATAACCACTTTCACAAGAACAGTCCCGACATTTAAATTAAGTCTTTTACTCCGTCAAGTACATATTTAGGTTTATAAGGGAAAGAAGGTATCATTTCACGGGTGGTAATCCCGCTTAACACAAGCAAGGTGTCTATTTCGGCCTCAATGCCGGCAATAATATCAGTATCCATTCTATCGCCGATGATGATGGTATCTTCCCGCTGTGCACCCAGTTTTTTAAGCGCAATACGCATCATGAGAGGATTGGGTTTTCCGACAAAATAAGCTTTGCGGCCTGTGGCCATTTCAATTGGTGCAATCAGGGCTTTGGTTGAAGGGGAGATACCGTCTTCCGAGGGGCCTGTCACATCAGGATTGGTGCCGATGAGTTTGGCTCCTTTTAACACAAGACGGATGGCTTCCTCAATTTTTTCGTACGTGTAGGCATGGGTATCGCCCACCACCACATAATCCGGATCTATATTGTTGATGGTATACCCTACATTATACAGCGCATGCAGCAATCCCGGTTCTCCTATTACATAGGCTGAGCCGTTGGGATGCTGGCTGGACAAGAAAGTAGCCGTAGCCAGCGCACTGGTGTAGAAATGATTTTCATCCACATTGATACCCAGACGCTTGAGCTTGCTTTTTAACTCTTTGGTAGTACGTTCACTTGAATTGGTAAGAAAAAGGAATTTCTTGCCTTCTTTCTGCATCCATCCGACGAACTCTTTTACTCCGGGCAACAAAACGTTGCCATGGTAAATCACCCCATCCATGTCACAGACGAAGGCTTTTTTGCTTTTTATCTTTTCTATGATTTCGTCTTTGATCATCCCTTTTTTTCAGGCAAAGATAATGCATTCAGTACAGAACTGTGTTAATTCTTTGTGTGAAGTTGTATAAAACAAAAAAACCGGGAATTTGTTTTTTTAACGACAGTCTTTTGATTTTCAAAACAATACTGAAAATTTTTTCATAAAAGACATTGCCGTCACATGCGGCATGTCATTACAATTATCATTGATAAAAAATTTATCAAAGGACTTAATGGAATAGAGAATTTTTCTCACCTTTTTGTGATTTATTATTTAGATAAAATAAAAAAAATGGAGTTGATGACATACCCCGGCCCAACCTCAATTAAAAATTTACCAGCGGTTGGTGTTTTTGCTTCCCGAAGTCAATATCGGCCAAACCCGATTGCTTTAAGATTGGTAAAATTAATTGCAGTTGAAAAAAATAAGTTACTGGTTGAGGGACTGGATGCAATTTCCGGTTCACCGATTTTGGATATTAAGCCATACATCCCTGGTTTTGATCGGGTAAAAAAACCAGAAATTGCTTATTGGTATAACTGGTTAGATAAATAAAAGCAATCAAGTTGTTTTATTTAAGGATATTTTTAAAAGAAAAAAGCTTAAGGCCAGTTTCTTGGTCAAAAAATTTTTCAAGTTTTTTGGTTTTTATTAAAAAAATTTCCGCTGTTCCTGAGATTTTTGCCTCAACTAAATGACCAGCCAACGCTTGCATGTTTTTGTCAGCAAAACTGGCATGGGCGTGAATAATAATTTCTTTTTGAAAAAAACCAATGTTGCCGGTGATATTTGTCATCTCAAGGGCGACATCAAATTTTTTTGAGGAGTATTTTTTTATTTTTACATCATAATGGGCAATTTCTACCTCATCAACTGCGCCTAAACCATAAAAAAACCCGCCATTGATTTTTTCTTTTTGGCAAAACTTTTTTAAAGATTCAATAATTCTTTCACCCCGGGCTAATCTTATGATATAATTTTGCCGATTGATTTTTTGATAATGCATAAGTAAAATTTTAACAAATTTTTTAAATGGCAGTTAATGAATTAGATTTAACAATTAAAGATAATTGGAGTGAGGCAAATTTAGGGTTAATCGCGCAAGCTTTTGGTTATGTGTCAAATGATAAATTTGCCGAAGCATTAGGTAGTTTTATTAAACGTACAGTTGAACCGGCAACGGTAACTCAATTTTTACCAACAATTGCTCAAGGTTATTTTTCTTCCTGGCAACCGCCTTTGGAAAGATTAAATTCACAAGACGGCCGTCGTGGCAATCTTTTCTTTTCTTCTTGCCAAAATAAAAAATAAAGGCTAAAATAAAATTAGGTTATAAGTTATTTTTAAATCCTATGAAAGGCTTTTTTTCTCATTTAGAGGAGGATGTTAGGAAAAACTCAAATTTTCGAAAAGTTTTGTATACCGGCCATCATAGCCAATTGGTTTTGATGAGCTTGCTTGCCGGTGAGGAGATTGGTGAGGAAGTTCATCCGGACAATGATCAGTTTTTCCGCTTTGATCAAGGCGAAGGGAAAGTAGTGATTGATGGTAATGAGTATGAGGTAAAAGATGGTGATGCGGTTTTGGTGCCAGCCGGGGCAAAGCATAATGTTGTC